>Ga0209023_10000200_pt1 | contig 103539 bp, 85 predicted proteins | sample LakOneMetagenome_FD_187468 | JGI IMG/M metagenome (GOLD analysis project Ga0209023, IMG submission 187468) | Freshwater and sediment microbial communities from Lake Erie, Canada (SPAdes) (version 2) | ecosystem: Environmental > Aquatic > Freshwater > Lentic | place: Lake Erie, Canada...
TTCCGATCTCCGCGTCAAGGTCGGCGCCCATTCGGCCAGCGAGGCGGCGGCCGGCTGCGTGCTGGGGCTGGCCTGCGCGGCGCTGTTCATCGCCCACACCCGCGCCGCGCGCGACCGTTCGCCCCAGCCGCTGCTGCTCGGCCTGCTGGCCGCGACCATGCTGCTGCCGCGGGCCGACCCGGCCAATTCGCACCAGTGGTTGACCGCGGCCGCCCTCAAGCTGTCGGGCAGCGACCGGGTCTGGCTGCGCAGCGGCTGGCGGCCGGCCCAGGGCCCCTACGTGCCGCCGTGCGCGCCGGCGAAGCGCCGCTTCGACGCCCTCTGTACCTGATCAGGGCAGGGTGGCGAGGCCGATGCACGCGGAATCGCCCCAGAATCTTGGCCGTAAAGCAAGGAACAGGGTATGATGCAGCTTTCAACAGATCCCCCTCGACCCTGAGCAAACGTGCGTCTATCCTCCATCAAATTGTCGGGATTTAAGTCTTTCGTCGATCCCACCAATTTCCAGGTGCCGGGACAGCTGGTCGGCGTGGTCGGCCCGAACGGATGCGGCAAGTCGAACATCATCGATGCCGTACGCTGGGTGTTGGGCGAATCGAAAGCGTCCGAGCTGCGCGGCGAGTCGATGCAGGACGTGATCTTCAACGGCTCCACCTACCGCAAGCCGGCCGGGCGCGCCTCGGTCGAACTGGTGTTCGACAACAGCGCCGGCAAGGCGGCCGGGCAGTGGGGACAGTACGCCGAGATCGCCGTCAAACGCACGCTGACGCGCGACGGCACCTCGACCTATTACATCAACGGCCAGCCGGTGCGCCGGCGCGACATCCAGGACATCTTCCTCGGCACTGGTCTCGGCCCGCGTGCCTATGCCATCATCGGCCAGGGCATGATCGCGCGCATCATCGAGTCGCGCCCCGAAGAGCTGCGCGTGTTCCTCGAAGAAGCCGCCGGGGTCTCGAAGTACAAGGAGCGGCGCCGCGAAACCGAGAACCGCCTGTCCGACACGCGCGAGAACCTGATCCGCGTCGAAGACATCCTGCGCGAGCTGAACGCCAACCTCGAAAAGCTCGAAGCCCAGGCAGCGGTGGCGAACCGCTTCCACCAGCTGCAGGCCGACCAGGAAGAGAAGCAGAAGCTGCTCTGGCTGCTGCGCAAGAACGAAGCCAAGGCCGAGCAGGCGCGCTGGTTCCTCGAGATGGAACAGGCCCAGACCGGCCTCGAAGAACAGAACGCGAAGATGCGCCACCTCGAGCTGGAGCTGGAGCGCATGCGCCAGGCCCACTTCGAAACCGGCGACCGCCTGCACGCCGCGCAGGGCGCGCTATACCAGACCAACTCCGAGATCGGCAGCCTGGAAGCGCAGATCAAGTTCGTGGTCGAGTCGCGCACGCGCCTGCAGAACCAGATCGGCACGCTCACCGCCCAGCGCGAACAGTGGCTGAACCAGGCGCGCGACACCCAGGAACAGATCGAGGAAGCGGAATACCGCCTCGAGGAACTGGCCGCGCGCGTCGAGGGTGCGCAGATCGCGGTCGAGGTGCAGAACGAACGCCTGCCGGAGCTCGACGCCGCCTGGCGCGCCGCCCAGGAAAAGACCACCGAATCGCGCGCCCGCATCATGCAGGTGCAGCAGCGCATCGAGCTGTCCTCGGCGCACCAGCGCAATGCCTCGAACATCCTGGCCACGCTGGCGACGCGCCGCGAACGCCTGCAGCAGGAGCGCGGCAACCTGAACCTGCCGGATGCCGGCCACCTCGACAACCTGCGGATGCAGCTGGAAGAAAAACAGCTGCAGCTGGAAGAGCAGAACATGATGCTGGAGGAATCCGCCAGCCGCCAGGCGTCGAGCGAACAAGAACGCCGCGAATCCCACGCCGCCGTGCAGCAGGAAAGCGCCGCCAACGCCAAGCTGGAAGCGCGCCTGTCGGCCCTGCGCCAGCTGCAGGAGCGCGTGCAAACCCAGGGCAAGGTCCAGCCCTGGCTGCAGAAGCATGAACTCGACAAGCTGCCGCGCCTGTGGCAGAAGCTCGACATCGAAACCGGCTGGGAGACCGCGCTGGAGTCGGTGCTGCGCGAGCGCACCGGCGCGCTGGAGATCTCGAACCTGGACTGGGCGCGCGGTTTCTTCGGCGATGCGCCGCCGGCCCGGATGGCCGTGTACACCCCGTCGACGTCTGCCCCGGCGCAGCCGGCGGCGCACGGCCTGAAAACCTTCGCCAGCCTGCTCAAGCTGAACGACCCCGGCCTGCGCGGCCTGCTCGACGACTGGCTGCACGAAGTCTACGTCGCCGACGATCCGGGCGCGGCCCTGGCCCAGCGCGACAAGCTGCCGCCCGGCGGCTGCTTCGTCACGCCGCACGGCCACATCGTCAGCCGTTCCAGCGTGCGCTTCTACGCCGCCGACGCCGAGCAGGATGGGGTGCTGGCGCGCCAGCACGAGATCGACAACATCGGCAAGCAGCTGCGCGCCCAGGCCCTGCTGCTGGACGAAGCCCGTACCCGCGCCACGCGCGCCGATGCGATGGTAGCCGAGCTGCAGCGCCGCCTGCAGGACGGCCGCCAGAAAGTCGCCACCCTGCAGCGCGAAACCCACGCCCTGCAGATCGAGATCGTGAAGCAGGCCGAGGTCGAGGCGCGCTTCAACCAGAGGAGCGGCCAGATTTCCGCCGACCTCGACGAAATCGCGGCCCAGGAATCCGAGCAGCGCCAGGCGAAGATGGAAGCCGAGGCGCAGTTCGAAGAGCTGGACATGGAGCTGGCCGAGCTGCAGGGATCGCACGAGGACGGCCAGACCGCCTTCCTCGACAAGGAACGCGCCTTGAACGAAGCGCGCGACAAACTGCGCGAGCTGGAGCGCGCGGCCCAGGAAGCGGTGTTTGCCGAGAAGACCCAGCGCACCCGCATCGAGGAGCTGCGCCGCACCATCGCCACCGCCAACCAGCAGGCCGAGCAGGTCCTGGAAAGCATCGGCGCGGGGAAGATGGAACTGGAAGCGCTCGAATCCGGCACCGCGGCCGAAGGCCTGCAGGAACTGCTGGCGCGCCGCACCGCGCAGGAACAGGCGCTGTCCGACGCGCGCCATGAACTCGACCAGCTCACGCAGCAGCTGCGCGCGGCCGAGGAAGCGCGCATGGGCGCCGAGCGCAGCCTGCAGCCGCAGCGCGAGCGCATTACCGAGATGCAGCTGAAGGAGCAGGCCGCGCGCCTGAACCAGGAACAGTTTGCCGAAGCCCTCAGCGCCACCGGCGCCGATGAGGCCGAGCTGACAACCAAGCTGAATCCTGAGATGAAGCCGCAGTATCTGCAGGGCGAGGTCACGCGCCTGACGAATGCCATCACGGCGCTGGGTGCGGTGAACCTGGCGGCGGTCGAGGAACTGACCCAGGCCACCGAGCGCAAGCGCTTCCTCGACTCGCAGAACGCCGACCTGCAGGAAGCCATCGCCACGCTGGAAGGCGCGATCGGGCGCATCGACCGCGAATCGCGCGACCTGCTGCAGGATACCTTCGATCGCGTCAACGCCAACTTCTCCGAGCTGTTCCCGATCCTGTTCGGCGGCGGCACGGCCAAGCTGGTGATGACCGGCGAAGAGATCCTCGACGCCGGCGTGCAGGTCATGGCCCAGCCGCCCGGCAAGAAGAACGCCACCATCCACCTGTTGTCCGGCGGCGAAAAGGCCCTGACCGCGACCGCGCTGGTGTTCTCGATGTTCCGTTTGAATCCCGCGCCGTTCTGCCTCCTCGACGAGGTCGACGCGCCTTTGGACGACGCCAATACCGAGCGCTTCTGCCGCATGGTCAAGCGCATGTCCGACCATACCCAATTCCTCTTCATCTCGCACAACAAGATCGCGATGGAGATGGCCAACCAACTGATCGGTGTGACGATGCAGGAGCAGGGCGTATCGCGCATCGTGGCGGTGGACATGGAGTCCGCCGCGAATTTCGCACAAGAGGCACAAGCAGCATGAACGACTTACAAATGAGCCTGATCGCAGCCGGCGGCGTCTTCGTCGTCGGGATCATTAGCTATAACAAGTGGCAGGAGTACAAGGCCCGCAAGAGCGTCGAACGGGCCTTCGCAAGCAACCATGACGACGTGCTGATGAAGAGCGGCGCCGCGCCCGCCGCCCCGGCCGAGCCGGGTGCGGTCGAGCGCCACGAGCCGGTGCTGGATGCGAACGTCGACGCGCCTTATGCCGAACTGGCCGGCAGCGATGCACTGGCCGAGCCGGTGGTGCGCGAGCCCGTGCCCGCACCTGAAGGCGCGGCCATCGGCGGCGGTGCGCCGGCGGCGCCTGAGTCAGGTGCCGGCGCCGGCGCTGCTGCAGGCGCCACGATGGCGGCGAGCCTCGAGCCGCTGGCCGGGCTGCCGGGCGCCAAACCCGACACGCCGCCGGCCCAGCTGGCCGAGAACCTGGTCGATCCGCTGATCGACTGCCTGATCCCCCTGAACATCGAAGGCGCGGCGCGCGGCGACAAGATCCTGCCGGCGCTGGTGAAGCTGCGCCGCGTCGGCAACAAGCCGGTGCACTTCGTCGGCCTGGCCGTGAACGGCGACTGGGAGCCGATCGTGCACGGCGGGGTCTACACCAAGCTGCAGGCCGGCGTGCAGCTGGCTACCCGCACCACGGCCCTGAACGAACTCGAATACTCGGAAATGGTCACGCGCCTGCGCGCGGTGGCCGATGAAATCCAGGCCGAGCCGGAAGTCCCGGACATGATCGAAGTGATGAGCGAGGCCAAGAACCTGCACCGCTTCGTCGCCGGCCACGACGCCCAGCTGGGTGTGAACCTGGCCTCGAAAGGCGCGCCATGGGCGATGTCGACCCTGATCGGCGCGCTGGAAAACCAGGGCTTCGACGTGCGTCCGGATGGCCGCTTCGCCATGCCGGACCCTGAAGGCGGCGTGTCGAGTTTGCCAATATTTACGCTGTCGACCAACGTCAACCTGGGCGCCGACACCACCTCGCGCCTGACCCTGCTGCTCGACGTGCCCTGCGTCGCGCCTTCGCGGGACGGCTTCGGCAAGATGGTCGCCTGCGCCAAGGCGCTGGAACTGCGCCTGGACGCCGCCATCGTCGACGACTTCGACCAGCCGCTGCTCGACGAAGCCCTGAGCGAGATCGCCGCCCAGGTCGGCGAGTTCTACCAGGAGATGGAAGCCGCCGACATCCCGGCCGGTTCGACCCGCGCACTGCGCCTGTTCAGCTGAAGGAGCGTTCATGGCAGAGCAGCAGGACTACCTCGAACGGATGGCGTGGCTGGTCAAGGAACTGAACCACCACATTTATAACTACCACGTGCTCGACGCGCCGACGATTCCGGACGCCGAGTACGACAAGCTGTTCCGCGAACTGCAGGAACTCGAAGCGGCGCACCCGGAAGCGGTATCGAACGACACCCCGACCTCGCGCGTGGGCGGCGCCCCGATTCCGGAATTCAGCCAGGTGACGCACGCGATGCCGATGCTCTCGCTGAACAACGGCTTCTCCGATGAAGACATCGACAACTTCGACCGCCGCGTACGCGAGGGCCTGGACCTGCCGCCGGGCGCGGAAGTCGAGTACGCGGCCGAGCTGAAGTTCGACGGCCTGGCGATGAGCCTGCGCTACGAGAACGGCGTGTTCGTGCAGGCCGCCACCCGCGGCGACGGCTACACCGGCGAAGACGTCAGCGCCAACATCCGCACCGTCAAGGTGATCCCGCTGCGCCTGCATGGCGACAATCTGCCTGCAGTGATCGAGGTGCGCGGCGAGGTCCTGATGTTCAAGCAGGACTTCGAACGCCTGAACCAGCGCCAGCGCGACGCCGGGCAGAAGGAATTCGCCAACCCGCGCAATGCCGCCGCCGGCAGCCTGCGCCAGCTCGATGCCCGCATCACGGCCCAGCGCAAGCTGCGCTTCTTCGCCTACGGCATCGGCGTGCTGGAAGGCGCGGCCATGCCGGACTCGCATTCGAAAGTGCTGGACTGGTTCGAGCAGCTCGGCCTGCCCGTGTCGAAGGAGCGCGCGGTGGTCACCGGCTGCGAAGGCATCCTCGGCTACTTCAAGTCGGTCGGCGAAAAGCGCAAGTCGCTGCCCTACGAGATTGACGGCGTGGTCTACAAGGTCAACCGGCTGGAAGACCAGCGGGCGCTGGGCTTCGTCTCGCGCGCGCCGCGCTTCGCATTGGCGCACAAGTTCCCGGCCGAGGAAGCCTTGACCACCGTGCAGGCGATCGACGTGCAGGTGGGACGCACCGGCGCGATCACGCCGGTCGCGCGCCTGACGCCGGTGTCGGTGGGCGGCGTGACCGTCACCAACGCCACGCTGCACAACGAAGACGAAGTGCGCCGCAAGGACGTGCGCGTTGGCGACACCGTGGTCGTGCGCCGCGCCGGCGACGTCATCCCCGAGGTGCTGTCGGTGGTGCTGGAGCGCCGCCCGCAGCCCGAGCCGGCTGTCTATGAACTGCCGAAAACCTGCCCGGTGTGCGGCTCGCACGTGGTGCGCGAAGAGGGCGAGGCCGTGGCCCGCTGCTCCGGCGGCCTGACCTGCGGCGCCCAGCGCAAGGAAGCTATCCGGCACTTCGCCGGCCGGCGCATGATGGACATCGAGGGTCTGGGCGACCGCTACATCGACAGCCTGGTCGAAGCCAACCTGGTGCACGGCGTGGCCGACCTGTACCGCCTGACGCTGGAAGACCTGCTGCAGATGAAGCGCCTGGCCGACGAGCGCGACGGCACCACGCCAGAAACCGTCAAGGCGGGCAAGGTCGCGACCAAGTGGGCCGACAACCTGCTCGCCGCGATCGCCGCCAGCCGCAATCCGCCGCTCGAGCGCCTGCTGTTCGCGCTCGGCATCCGGCACGTCGGCGAATCGACGGGCAAGACCCTGGCCGACTGGCTGGGCAGCCTGGCGCTGGTGCGCCGCGCGCCGGCTGCGCTGCTGCGCGTGCTGCCCGACATCGGCGGCACGGTGGCCGAAGCCATCGCCGAATTCTTTGCCGAACCGAAGAACCAGGTCGCGCTCGATGCGCTGCTGGCGGCCGGCGTCACGCCGCAGGGCGAACATGCGCCCAAGCCCCAGCTGCGCGAAAAGCTCGACGAGGTCGCGCTGCTGGCGGCGCTCGGCATCCCGAAACTGACCGAGCCGCGTGCGCGCCAGCTGCTGGACGGCCGCCTGCTTTCCGATCTGGCGCACCTGAAAATCTTCAGCGTGTTCGGCCTGCCGGCGACGGTGGCGGAGTCGCTGGAAGCCTGGATGGCTGCCCCGGGCAACCGGGAAACCGTGCAGCAGATCGCCGATCTGCGCCGCGAACTGCTGGCCCAACTGCCGGAAGAAGCCCCGGCTGGTGAAGAGGGTCCGCTGTCCGGCAAGACCTTTGTTTTGACCGGCACGCTCCCGACCATGTCGCGCGACCAGGCCGGCGCGCTGATCGAGGCCGCAGGCGGCAAGGTGTCCGATTCGGTATCGAAGAAGACCTCTTACCTGGTGGCCGGCGAAAAGGCCGGCAGCAAGCTGACCAAGGCCGAAAGCCTGGGCGTGACCGTGCTCGATGAGGCGGCCCTTTTGGCGCTGCTGCCGCAATAACGATTTTGGAGTAACAGAATGAGTGCAATCAAGAAGGCCGTATTCCCGGTCGCGGGTCTCGGCAGCCGCTTCCTGCCCGCCACCAAAGCCCAGCCGAAGGAGATGCTGCCGATCGTCGACAAGCCGCTGATCCAGTACGCGGTCGAGGAGGCGGTCGCCGCCGGCATCACCGAGATGATCTTCATCACCGGCCGCAACAAGCGCGCGATCGAAGACCATTTCGACAAGGCGTACGAGCTCGAAGCCGAGCTGGAAGCAGCCGGCAAGGAAGCGCTCCTGAAGCTGGTGCGCGGCGTGATCCCGAAGAACGTCAACTGCATCTACATCCGCCAGTCCGAGCCGCTGGGCCTGGGCCACGCGGTGCTGTGCGCGCGTCCGGTGGTCGGCAACGAGCCCTTTGCCGTGCTGCTGGCCGACGACTTCATGGACAGCGCGCCCGGCCACAAGCCGGTGCTGGCCCAGATGACCGACCTCTACGCCTATGAGAAGTGCAGCGTGCTGGCGGTGCAGGATGTGCCGCGCGCGAACACCCGCCAGTATGGCATCGTCAGCGCCAGCGCCTACCGCCCGGACCTCGAACTGGTCTCCGGCATCGTCGAGAAGCCGCAGCCGGAAGAGGCGCCGTCGACGCTGGCCGTGGTCGGCCGCTACGTGCTGTCCGGCTCGATTTTCGACGACCTGGCAAACATCGGCACCGGCGCCGGCGGCGAGATCCAACTCACCGATGGCATCGCCGCGCTGATGGCCCGCGAACGCGTGCTGGCCTACCGTTACGCCGGCCAGCGTTATGATTGCGGTTCCAAGCTCGGTTACCTGAAGGCGACTGCGGCCATGGGTCTGAAGCACCCGGAAACCGCAGAAGGCTTTGCCGAGTTCCTGGCTGAACTACGGGAGAAGCAGGCATGACGATCCGCGACATTTTGAAGATGGGCGACCCGCGCCTGCTGCGCGTGGCCGAGCCCGTGAAAGAGTTCGATACGCCCGCGCTGCACGCGCTGATCGCCGACATGTTCGAGACCATGCACGCGGTCGACGGCGCCGGCCTGGCCGCGCCGCAGATCGGCGTCAACCTGCAGCTCGTGATCTTCGGCTTCGGCAAGAACCAGCGCTATCCTGATGCGCCCAGCGTGCCGGAGACGGTGCTGATCAATCCAGTCCTCAAACCGCTGTCGGACGAGATGGAAGAGGGCTTCGAAGGCTGCCTGTCGGTGCCGGGCCTGCGCGGCAGCGTGCCCCGTCATACGCGTTTGCATTACGAAGGCGTCGATCAATATGGAAAACATATCAGCCGCGACGTCGACGGTTTCCATGCGCGTGTGGTGCAGCATGAGGTCGACCACCTGCTGGGCATCCTCTACCCGATGCGCATCAAGGATTTTTCCCGCTTCGGCTACACCGAAGTGATGTTCCCCGATCTCGATCCGAAGGCCGACGATTGAACAAGCTTCTCTATCCACTCGCCGCGGCCGGCCTGGCGCTGGCGTGCGCGCAGGCGGTCCGCGCGGACGACCTGTTCACGAAAATCGACGCTGCGCCGAAAAGCGAATTCTGGGTCGACAGCGGCTTCGCGACTTACCACTTCGACCGCGACAAGGACCTGAACGGCGCCAACTGGGGCCTGGGCGGCGAATACCGCTTCTCGGGCACGATGGCGGCGACCATCGGCCGCTTCTACAACAGCGACCGTGAATACTCGAACTATGCCGGCGTGATCTGGCAACCCTACGCGATCGGTCCGGTGCGCGTGGGCGCGGCGATCGCGGCCTTCAATGGCTACCCGCACATGCGCGACGGCGGCTGGTTCCCGGCGGCGATCCCGACCCTGACCTACGAGTACCAGCGGGTCGGTGTCAATGTCGGCATCATCCCGAGCTACAAGGACCGGTTGTACGGCGGGATTTCGGTGCAGTTGAAGATCAAGCTGTTCGAATAAGCCTTTCACGACTGAGCCGCCATGCGCCTCGACTGGACCCAGCCTCTCCCGCGCGAACAGATCCGTCCATTCCTGGCCAAGTCGGACCTGGCCGGCTGGCGCATGCTGGGCTTTAACTGGGGCTTGATCGCGGCCTGTTTCGGGCTGGTGATGTGGCGGGCCAATCCGCTCACGGTCGCCGTCGCGATCATCGTGCTGGGCGGCCGCCAGCTCGGCCTCGGCATCCTGATGCACGAGTGCGCGCACCGCTCGCTGTTCAAGACGGCGGCGCTGAACGAATGGCTCGGCCAGTGGCTGTGCGCGGCGCCGATGTTCGTCGAACTGCGGATCTATCGCCAGTACCACTTCACCCATCACCAGCAGGCCGGCACTGGCGCCGACCCGGACCTGCCGAATTACGAGCACTACCCGGTCAGCCGCGCCTCGCTGCGCCGCAAGCTGCTGCGCGACATCACGGGCCGCTCCGGCCTGCGCGCCTTTGCTGCATTAGTCGTGCTGTATGCGAGCGCCGACCAGCGCAGCGGGTACAGTTATCGCGCCGGCGAGGCAGCGGCGCGTCAGAACACACTGAGCGCACGCACGCTGCTGCGCAACAGCTGGCGCTGCGCGGTCGCCAACCTGGCGATGCTGACAGTTTGCACCGCGCTCGGCCACGCGCTCGTCTACCTGTTGTGGCCTGCCGCCTGGCTCACCGCCTACATGCTGTACAGCCGCATCCGCAACGTGGCCGAACATGGCGCGCTGCCGGGCACCCACGAACCCGACATCTGGCGCAATACCCGCACGGTGGTGGCGTCGTGGTGGGAGCGGCTGACCGTCGCACCCAACTACGTCAACTACCACTTCGAGCACCACCTGCTGCCGGCAGTGCCGGCCTGGCAGCTGCCGCGCTTTCATCGCTGGCTGCGCGAGCAGGGCGCCTACGAGCACGGGGCGCCGCTGGAGCGTGGCTACGCGCAGGTGCTGAAACGGATGACGACATGAGGCAGGACCTGCTTATTTGACGGCCTCGCGATAAGGCGACTTCCCACCCTCCGCAATAAACGCATCGATGCGCGCCTCCAGCACCGGCAGCGGCACGGAACCCAGCTGCAGCACGGTATCGTGAAAGACGCGAATATCGAAGCGGGAGCCCAGCGCCGCTTCCGCCTTCTTGCGCGCCCCGATGATCGCCATCTCGCCCAGGTAATACGACAGCGCCTGCCCCGGCCAGGAAATGTAGCGGTCGACCTCCGTCTCGATCTCGTGGTCCGACAAAGCCGTGTTGTCGTGCATGTAGGCCTGGGCCTGTTCCCGGGTCCAGCCCTTGGCGTGGATGCCGGTGTCGACCACCAGCCGCGCCGCGCGCCAGGCCTGGTAGCTCAGCATGCCGAACATCTCGTAGGGCGTCTCGTAGATGCCCATCTCGGTGCCCAGGCGTTCCGAGTACAGCGCCCAGCCTTCGCCGTAGGCCGAGATATACGCTCGGCGGAACGGCGGGACGCCTTTCTGTTCCAGCGCCACCGGCATCTGGAAGGCGTGGCCGGGCGCCGATTCGTGCAGGGTCAGTGCCGGCAAGCTGTACAGCGCACGCGCCGGCAGGTTGTAGGTGTTCACCAGGTAGACGCCGGGACCGCCGCGCGCCGAAGTGTAGTAGGGAGCCTGGTCGGGCGGCACCGGGACGATGGCGAAGCGGCGCCGCGGCAGGTAGCCGAAATACTGCTCGGCCTTGCCGTCGAACTTCTTGGCGATCCAGGCCGCGCGCATCAGGAGCTCATCCGAAGTCTTCGCATAGAACTGCGGGTCGCTGCGCAGGAAAGCCAGGAAGGCCGGCAGCGCGCCCTGGAAGCCGGCGGCAAGCATCGTCTGCTGCATCTCGGCGCGGATCTTCGCCATCTCCGCCAGGCCGATGGCGTGGATCTGGTCGGCGCTCATCGATGTAGTGGTGTACTCGACGATCTTCGACTGGTAATAGGCGCGGCCATCGGGCAGGCTCTCGGCCGCCAGCGGCATGCGCGCCTTCGTGAAGTACTCGCTGCGCACATAGGCCAGCACCTCGGCGTGGGCCGGCTGCACGGCGTCGCGGATCGCGGCGGCGCCTTCCTCGCGCAGGCGCGCCTGCTCGGCGGCCGGGATATTCGCCGGCATGGCCTTGAAGGGCGTGTAGAAGATGGTGTCCTGCGGCGTCTTCGCCTCGGCGACCGTGGCCAGCGGCGCGTCGCGCCCGGCGAGGGTCACGCGCGGCGGCGTGAAGCCGCGCGCCAGGCCGGCACGCATGTTCGCCAATTGCTCGCGGAAGTAGCGTGGCATGTCGCGCAAGAGCAGGATGTAATCGCTGTATTCCTGCGCCGACTTGAAGGGACGCCGCGCGGCATAGGTGATGTCGGTCCAGAAGGCGCTGTCGGCATTCACCGGCTGTTCGTATTCGTGGAAGCGCTGGGCTTCGTACAAGGCCTGGATCTGGGCGCGGTAGACGTCGTAGTTGATGCGTTCGTTCTTCGACAGGGCGTTCGGTGCGATCGCATCGAGACGTTTCAACACGTCCTCCCAGTAGCGGCGGCGCGCTTCCTGGGTGGCGGCGTCGACGCGCGGCAGCTCCGGACGCCGGCCCCTGGGCAGGTCTTCGTCGTCGGCCAGGCGCTGGGCTATGCGCCACTTCCATTCCTGCTGGTAGATCGCCTGGAAACGGGCGTCGGCAGTGCTGGACGCGCTAGCGGCAGCGGCCGGCACCGTCAGCAAAGGAAAGGCAAGGAGTGCAGCGAGAAGGGCGGTGCCCGTTGTTCTTGTCATGTTCTACCCGGTGGTCATGGCGGATCGGATGAGCCAGCGCTCCCGGGGCAGGATAAACGAAAATGGCCCCGGGCGGGGCCATCGGCGACTGGGCGTCCGGCCGGATGTCTTACTGCGCCCGCTCGCGCAGCGCCTTCGCCGGCACGCCGGCCAGCAGTGCGACCGCACCGATCACCATCAGCGCCGTCACGAAGTACAGCCCGTAGTTGACGCTGCCGGTGACGGTCTTCATCCAGCCGATCACGAAGGGGCTGACGAAGCCGCCGATCAGGCCGATCGAATTGATCAGCGCGATGCCGCCCGCCGCCGCGGGCCCGGACAGGTAGGCGGTCGGCATCGCCCAGAACAGCGGCATGGTGGCGAAGATGCCGACGGTGGCGAGGGACAGCGCGACCAGCGCCAGCGGCAGATTCCCAGCCAGGAAGCTGGCCGCCACCAGCCCGGCGCCGCCGAGGAAGGCCGCGCCGGCGCAATGCCAGCGGCGCTCGCGGGTCCGGTCCGAATGCTTGCCGAGCACCACCATGCCGATCGCGCCGATCAAGTAGGGAATAGCGGTGAGCAGGCCGATTTGCAGCGGGTCGGTGAGACCGAAACCCTTGACGATGGTCGGCAGCCAGAAGGTGATCACATAGGTGCCGGCGATGAAGGTGAAGTAGGCGAAGGCCAGGATGTAGATCTTCGGGTCGCGCAGCGCAGCGCCCAGGCCGCCGTGGTGCGTGGGGCCGAGCGCCTGGCGGTCCTGCTGGAGGGTGCGCGCGACCACGTCTTTCTCGTGCGCCGACAGCCATTTTGCGTCGCCGGGGCGGTCGCACAGCATGAACCAGACCAGCAGCCCGAGCACCACTGCCGGCAGGCCCTCGAGCAGGAACATCCACTGCCAGCCGGCCCAGCCGTTCGCGCCCGCCATGTCGTTCATGATCCAGCCCGACAGCGGGCCGCCGATGATGCCGGATACCGCCATCCCCGACATGAACAGGGCGATGATCTTCGCCCGCATATACGAGGGATACCAATAGGTGAAGTAGAGGATGATGCCCGGGAAGAAGCCCGCTTCGAACAGGCCGAGCAGGAAGCGCGCGGCGTACAGCTGGCCAGGCGTGGTCACGAACATCATGCCGGCTGAGGTCAGGCCCCACAGCAGCATGATGCGCAGCAGGGTGCGGCGCGCGCCGAACTTCTCGAGCAGGAGGTTGCTGGGCACCTCGAACAATGCGTAGCCGAAGAAGAAGATGCCGGCGCCAAGTCCGTAGACGGTGTCCGAAAAGCCCAGGTCCTGCTTCATCTGCAGCTGGGCGAAGCCGATGTTGATGCGGTCCAGGTAGGACGCGACGTAGCAGATGAACAGGAAGGGAACGAGGCGCAGGCTGATCTTGCGGTAGACGCGTGCGGTTTCCCCGGCCGTGGCATCCTGCCCGAGCGGTATCGCCATAGTGGTATCGGTACTCATGTTGCTGCTCCTCGTTTTCATCATTGTCGGCCCGCAGCCAGGATCTCCATCCTGGTGGCGGGCTGTCTCCTCACAATCGGGCAGGCAGTACGTTGGTTCAGCGGATGAAATTCTTCACGTAATCCGCGCCCAGGCCGACCGACTCGTAATGCTTCACCGCCGCCTCCAGCTTGGTGAACACGTCCTCGTAGCCGACCGGGCGGCCTGCCTCGTCGAGGTAGGTATAGGCGCCGGTGACGTGGAACAGCGTGCGCATTTCCGTGACGTCTTCCGGCACGTACAGCGTGTGGATCTCGCCCGGGATCTCGTGGGCGTAGGAGCCTTCGATCGCGGTCCAGTCGTGCTCGAGGTAGTACCAGCGGCCCTTGAGCACGAAGGCATGGACCGGGCCGTCATGGCGGTGGCGCGACAGCACGCCGCTCTTGCGCACCCGCAGTACGTTGACGAAGTAGCCCTGGGTGACGTTCAGGATCAGCGGACGGAACCAGACATTCGGCGCCTGCGGCACCCATTCGCGCTCGTCTTCGGGGACGGCTTCCGGCACCACCAGGTCCTGGATGGCGAAGCGGGGAACAGGTTGCGGAAAGCCGACCAGGCTGCTCGGGTGGGTGCGTTCTGTGGATTTGGACACGAATACCTCTGATAGATGCGGTGAATGACAGGTGTATCTTGCGCTGCGCGGAAGCTGTGGTAAATGCGATAATCGTCATTGGGCTATGACGAAATTTCACAGATGGAGGCGCGGTGCCGATACCCCTTGGCGAGCTTGAGGTGTTTTTTGCGGCAGTCGAGAGCGGCAGCTTTTCGGCGGCTGGCCGGCGGCTGGACCTGACGCCGTCGGCCGTGAGCAAGCTGGTGTCGCGCCTGGAAACCCGGCTCGATGCACGTCTGCTGCACCGAAGCCCGCGCTCCCTGAGTCTGACCGAGGCCGGACGCGCGCTGTACGAGGAGGGGCAGGGCGTGTTCACGGCCCTGGCCAGCGCGGAGAACGCGGTCAAGGCCTGTTCCGATGAAGTGGGCGGAACCCTGCGCGTGCACTCCATGGTGACGTTCGCCAAGTACCAGCTGGCGCCGACAATCGGCGAGTTCCTGGCGCGCCATCCGCGCCTGCGCATCGAGTTCCACCTGTCGAACGAGGCGGTCGACTTCATCGAGCACCGCATCGACGTCTCGATCCAGGGCGGGCCTCTGGCCGATTCGGCGCTGGTGGCGCGGCGCCTGCTGACCAGCCCCTGGATCATCTGCGCGGCGCCCGCCTATCTGGCACGGCATGGCATTCCGGCGTCGCCTGCCGACCTGGCCCGGCACAACTGCCTGAACTTTACCCAGCGCACCGACTGGAACGCCTGGCCGGTGGTCGAAGGCGGGAAGGAAAAGGCGGTCCCGGCCCAGGGCAACGCCGGCGCGAATCTGGGTGACATGCTGCTCGAGCTGGCGAGGAACGGCCTGGGCCTGGTGAGGCTGGCCGAATTCCACATCCGCGACGATTTACGCAGCGGCCGGCTGGTGCCGGTGCTGGAAGCCTTCCGCTCGCCAGCCCAGGAGCCGCTCTACATGGTCTACCAGGGCCGCAAGCATTTGAGCCCGCGCGTGCGGGCGTTTCTGGCCTTCATGGAAGAGCGCTTCAGCGTTTGATCAGCGCTTGATCAGCGCCTGAGCTTGCCCCAGGCCTCGCCCGCACGCCAGCTCGGCATCCCCGGCGCATTCGCCACCGCATAGCCCAGGTTCAGCGTGAACTGCGACTGCTGCACCATCCCGGTCAAATCCCAGGCCGGGTCGTACTGGTCGCTGACCTGGTGATAGTCCTTGGTGAAGTCATGCATGCGCTTGCCCGATGCAGCCGCATCGTGGGCGAAGGCGAAGCTGCCGTCGCCCGAGAACACGGCCGAGCCGACGTTGAAGGCGGGCACGCCGGCCTTCGCGAACATGAAGTGGTCGGCGCGGAAGTAGGCGCCGCCCAGGTCCGGCACGCTCGGCGCCAGCGTCAGGCCCATCGCCTGCGCCACCTGGCGCGACGTATCCAGCAGCGAGCTGCGGTCGGCGCCGGGCACGCCGATGTCGCGGGTCGGGCCGACGAAGTTCATGCTGTCGAGGTTGAGGTCCGCGGCGGTTTTCGCCAGCGGCCACAGGGGCGCGCGGGTGTAGGCCAGGGCGCCCAGCAGGCCCTGTTCTTCGGCGCAGGGCCACAGGAAGATCTGGGTGCGCTTGGCCGGATGGGCGACGGCCGCCTGGGCCATCGCCAGCAGGGCGGCGGTGCCGGAACCATTGTCGATGGCACCGTTCCAGATGTGGTCGGGCTTGCCATTCTCCGTGTCGATGCCGAGGTGGTCCCAGTGCGCCGAATAGATCACTGCTTCTTCGCGCAGCTTGGGGTCGGTGCCGGGCACGATGCCGGCAACGTTGTACTCGGCCACCTGGCGCACGCTGCTCTTCAGCTGGGCATGGGCGGTCGCCTTCAGTTCGACCGGCTTGAAACCCTTGACCTCGGCGCGGGCGCGCAGGGCGTCGAGGTCCTGGCCGGCGGCGCTGAACAGCGTGCGCGCCATGTCTTCGCTGATCCAGCCCTGCAGCGCGTTGCCGGGGCCGGCCAGGTGGAACTGCTCGTGCGAGAAGCTGTTGACCGGCACGCTCCACGGATACGATGCCGACGGTGTGGTATGGATCAGCAGGATGCCGGCCGCGCCCTGGCGCTGGGCTTCCTCGAATTTATAGGTCCAGCGCCCGTACCAGGTCAGCGACTTGCCGCCGAAGCGGTTCGGCTCTGCGCCGGTGGGCTGGGGGTCGTTCACCATCGCCACCAACAGCTTGCCCTTGACGTCCACGCCCTTGAAATCGTTCCAGCCTTCTTCCGCGGAGTCGATGCCGTAGCCGACGAAGACGATGGGCGCATCCAGCCGCGTGTCGCTCTGCCCATTGCCGTTGCCGTAGACCGCGCCGGTGCCGAAGCCCGCTTCGATGGTCTTGCCGCCGGCTTCGAAGCGCAGCTTGCTGGCGGCTATCTGGGTCTTCTGGCCGACCAGCTCGACTTTCTGGCGGTAGCTCTTGCCGGCGACGGGCTGGAGGCCGATCGCGGCGGCCTGGGTCTCGAGGTAGCGCACCGTCAGCTCGCCGCCGCGCTGGCCGGTGCCGCGGCCTTCGAGCAGGTCGTCGGCCAGGAAAGACAGGTGGGCGCGCAGTGGCGCTTCCAGCACGGTGGGCGCGGCCGGGGCCGCGGCGTGCACGGTGGACACGGCGGCAAGCGCCACGCTGCCGAGCAGGGCGGCAAGAGAAAGTCGGCGGTATGGCATGAGAGAGGTCTCGTTATTGTTATGCAAGACAAGAATGTTAGCAGCAGGCGGGGCAGCACGGGGCCTGAATATTGTCACGAGTTTACAATTCGCCTGGGATCGATCCCCGTTATAATGTGTCCACATGCCTTGGCCGCCTCCGGCGGTGCCGCACCAAGATAAATCCAGTTGACCTGCATGGAAAGAGACGACAAAGAGCGGCAACAACCCAGCGATGACGGACAGGTGCGGCCCCAGGCCGGCGCCGCCGTGGACCGGCTGCGCCCGTGGCGCCGCATCAGTGGCCAATTGGTCGTCCTGATCGGCGAGAGCGGGTTCTGTGCGTCGTTCGGCCGCGCCCTGCGTACGCTGGCGGTCCGTTACGAATGGCTGAGCGTGGATCCCGCGCGCAAGTCGATCGACGGACTGCTGAGTGCGCTGGAGCGTGACATGGCCGGCGTCGAGTCCGCCGTTGCCGACATCGCAGCCAGGGAGTTGCTGGACACATTCACCAGACAGCTGTCGTCGCTGATCGGCGAGGCGCTCACGGCCAGGCTGCTCGAGCACGCCACCGCTTCGGAACAGCAGGGACCGGAAGATGTACAGGAGCACAAGTAAATGACCGACAAAGTACGCCTTGGATCGCTGGCCACCGGGGTGCCCGGCCTCGATGTTCTCCTCGGCGGCGGCCTGACCGAATATTCCTTTACGCTGATCGCGGGCGCCCCCGGCAGCGGCAAGACCACGCTGGCACACCAGATCATGTTCTCGCTGGCGAATGCCGAGCGGCGCGCGATTTTCTTCACCGTGCTGGGCGAACCGCCGCTCAAGATGCTGCGCTACCAGCAGCAGTTCAGCTTCTTCGACATGGCCAAGGTCGGACCGTGCATCCGCTACGTCAACCTGGCGGACGACCTGCGCGCCGGCCATTTCAACGGCGTGCTGGAGCGCATGATGCGCGAGGTCGAGGATTTCGGCCCGAGCCTGGTCTTCGTCGATTCCTTCCGCTCGGTGGTGCAGTCTGCGCGCGCCGGCAACGAAGGGCTGACCGACCTCCAGCAATTCGTGCAGGAACTCGGTTCGCGCATGGCGACCTGGCAGGCGACCACCTTCCTGATCGGCGAATATTCGCAGGCCGACGTCGAGGCCAATCCGATCATCACGGTGGCTGACGGCATGATCACGCTGTACCAGGCCGAGGAAGACAACTCGGCCCTGCGCAAGCTGCGCGTGAACAAGATGCGCGGCCAGGGGCACATGACCGGCGCCCACACCATGCGCATCGCGGACGACGGCATCCGGGTCTATCCGCGCCTGCTGCCGCCTCTGGCCGACGACCGCGTGCCGGTGGACCGCAATCCGCGGCGCATTCCCACCGGCACGGCCGGCGTGGACGAGCTGATGCACGGCGGCCTGCCGCAAGGGCATACCCTGCTGGTGTCTGGGCCGACCGGCGCCGGCAAGACCATCATGGCGACCCGCTTCTTGCAGGCCGGAGTGGCGCTCGGCGAGAAGGGCGTCGCGCTGTTCTTCGAAAAAGGCACGGCGCGCCTGCGTAATGCCGAACTGGCGGAGATCATCCAGGACGGCCATGTCACGATACTGGAAAGCCGTTCGCTGTCGCTTAGCGCCGAAGAGCTGATGGACGAGATGTGCACCGCGATCGACCGCAGCGGTGCGACCCGCGTGGTGATCGATTCGCTGTCCGAGATCGGCCTGTTCCTGGCGCCGGAAGTGCGCAAGGACCTGCGCGTGGCCGTCTTCCGCACCCTGACCGAGCTGGCCAAGCGCGGCGTCAGCGCGCTGGTGACGGTCGGCATGGAAGACGATTACACGCGCCTGACCTTCAGCCCGGACGAGATGTGCTTCCTGACCGACGCGGTGCTGTCGCTGCGCTTCGTGGAGTACGAAGGTTCGCTGCGCAAATACATGACGGTGGTGAAGGTGCGCGGCGTCGACCACAGCAGCGAACTGCGCGAGTACAAGATCACCGGGCAGGGCATCGAGGTGCACGCCCTGCCGCCGCAACTGAACGGCATCATGGTCGGGCGGCCGATGCTGGACCGCTGAACAGGCATGGACGAGGACGAGGACGCAATGGAACCGTTAGACGACGACACCACGGCCTCGCGGCAGCGCGCCAGTCTCCATGAACTGCCGCGCGCGAGCCTGCCCGAGGATTTCCTGCTGCGCCGCGTCCACGTCCTCGAAAACGAAGTCGATGCGCTGCGCGAGACCGTATCCCAGCTGCGCGAGGCCAACGAGCACCTGGTGGTGGCCGCGGTCCAGGCCCAGCACCTGCAGGAAGACGCCGAGGCGGCCAACCGGCGCCAGAACGAGTTCCTCGCCATGCTGGCGCACGAGCTGCGCAACCCGCTGTCGCCGATCGGCATGGCGGCCTCGCTGCTGGACCGCATGCCGGACGCCACGCCCCAGCTGCACAAGCTGTCGCGCGTGATCGGGCGCCAGGTCGACCACATGGCCAAGCTGCTCGACGACCTGCTCGACGCTGCCCGCATCAGCAGCGGCAAGATCACCCTCTCGACCCAGCCGCTGGTGCTGGCGGATGTGCTGCAGCAGGCGGTCGAGACCATGCAGCCCTCGATCCAGGAACGGCGCCAGAGCCTGCAGCTCGAGCTGCCGCCGGAATCGGTGATGGTCGAGGGAGACCAGGTGCGCCTGACCCAGGTCTTCACCAACCTGCTGGCCAACGCTTCCAAGTACACCGGCGACGGCGGCAGGCTGCGCCTGAGCGCCCGCGCCCAGGACGGCCAGGTGGCGGTGGCGATCGCGGACAACGGCAACGGCATCGCGCCGGAAATCATCCCCTACATCTTCGACCTGTTCACCCAGGGCCCGCGCTCGCTGGCGCGTTCCGAGGGCGGGCTGGGCGTGGGCCTGAACGTGGTGCGCAACCTGGTCAACATGCATGCCGGTTCGGTGACCGCGGAAAGCGCCGGCGCCGGCCAGGGCAGCTGCTTCACCGTGCGCCTGCCACGCTCCGTCCAGCAGACCGTCGGCCGCGGCCCGGCCGAGGTGGCCGTCACCGGCGGCCGCAAGCGCGTGCTGGTGGTCGAGGACAATCCGGACACCTGCGCCACGCTGGCCGCCTGCCTGCGCGAAGAGGGACACGAGGTGGTGACGGCGCTGGACGGCCGCAGCGGCCTGGCGGCGGCGCTGGAGCGGGCCTACGACGTGATCGTGTGCGATATCGGCCTGCCGGGCCTGGATGGGCTGGGACTGATCCGCGCGGTGCGCGCGGCGGTCGGCGGCCAGGCCGGCGGCGCCGGGGGCAGTTCCGGTCCGCTGGCGATCGCGATGACCGGCTACGGCCAGCCGGAAGACGAGGCGCGCGGCCGCGAAGCCGGCTTCGACCATTATCTGGTCAAGCCGGTGAGCCTCGACACGCTTCTGCCTTTGATCGGTTCCGAAGCGCGGCTGAACCGCGCTTAACCGGCTTCCTACTTGCCCAGCAGGCGCGCCAGGCGCTGCACGGCTTCCTCGATCCGCTCGTACTTGGTCGCATAGGAAAAGCGCACATGGCGCGCCGGCGCGGCGAAGCCGAAGTCGTCGCCGGGGACGATCGCCACATGCGCTTCCTCCAGCACCGCTTTCGCGAAGGCCGTGCTGTCGCCCGCGTGCCGGTGCTGCAGGGTACTGATGTCCGCGTACACGTAGAAGGCGCCATCCGGCATCACCGGCACCGTGAAACCCAGCTCGCGCAGGGCCGGCACCAGGAAGTCGCGGCGGCGCTGGAATTCCCGGCGGCGTTCTTCGAAGATGGCGAGCGCATCGTCGCGGAAGCAGGCCAGGGCGGCATGCTGGGCGATGGTCGGCGCGCAGATGAACAGGTTCTGGGCCAGCTTCTCGAACACCGGCACCAGCGCTTCCGGCACCACCAGCCAGCCCAGGCGCCAGCCGGTCATGTTGAAGTACTTCGAGAAGCTGTTGACGGTGGTGACGCTGTCGTCCAGCGCCAGCGCGCTGACCGGTTTGCCGTCGTAGGACAGGCCCTGGTAGATCTCGTCGACGATGGCGAAACCGCCGCGCGCGCGGACCGCGCCCAGGAGCTCGCGCGCCTGCGTGACCGTCATCGAGGTGCCGGTCGGGTTCGAGGGCGAAGCCACCAGCACGCCGCGGCTCTTGCTGCTCCAGTGTTCGGCGAGGTGGGCGGCGGTCAGCTGGTAGCGCTCGGCGGCGCTCGAGTACAGCAGCACCGGCTTGCCGCCGAAGGCGCTGACGAAGTGGCGGTTGCAGGGGTAGCAGGGGTCCGGCATCAGGACTTCGTCGCCCTCGGCCACCAGCGCGGCGCAGGCCAGCAGCAGGCCGGCCGAGGCCCCGGCGGTGACCACGATGCGGCGCGGATCGATGTCCAGGCCGTAGAAGCGCTGGTAATGGCCGGCGATGGCCTCGCGCAGGGCCGGCAGGCCGAGCGATTCGGTGTACTGGGTAGCGCCGCCGCGGATCGCCTCGACGGCGGCTTCGGCGACCATGTCGGGCGCGGTGAAATCCGGCTCGCCGACGCTCATGCTGATGACGTCGATGCCGTCGCGGCGCATGGCGGCGGCCTGCTTGACCATCTCCATGACGCGGAAGGGTTCGATGGCGTCGACGCGGGAAGCGACCTGCAGGGCGCGGGAAAGTGGGGTGTTCTGGGTATCTGGCATCCCGCTACTTTACCTCATGCCGCCACTGCCTGCTCGGTGCGCTGTAGCAGGGCGACGCACTCGGCGGCAGGCACCGGCCGGCTCACGTAATAGCCCTGAATCTCGTCGCAGTCGTACTGTTCCAGTTCGCGCAGCTGGGCGACGTTCTCGACGCCCTCGGCCACCACCTTCAGGCTCAGGCTGTGCGCCAGGCGGATCACGGCCTTGGTGATGGCAGCGTCGTCGGGGTCGTCCGGCAGGTCGCGCACGAAGGTGCGGTCGATCTTCAGCGCGTCCAGCGGGAAGCGCTTCAGGTAGGCCAGGCTCGAGTAGCCGGTGCCGAAATCGTCCACCGACAGGCGCATGCCGAGCGCCTTGATGCGGCACAGGATCGCCACCGCGGCTTCCGGATTCACCATCAGCATCGATTCGGTCAGCTCGAATTCGAGCAGGCCCGGGTCGACCCCGGCCGCGCCGACGATGCGTTCGATGACTTCGGCCAGGTCGGCCTGCTGCAGCTGGCGCGCCGACAGGTTGATCGCCACCGGCGGCACCGGCAGGCCGGCCTGGGCCCAGCTGCCGAGCTGGCGGCAGACTTCGGCGATGACCCATTCGCCGACCGGCAGGATCAGGCCGGTGTCTTCGAGGATGGAGATGAATTCGAGTGGCGGCACCAGGCCGCGCTGCGGATGCTGCCAGCGCAGCAGGGCCTCGAAACCACTGATGCCGCCGCTGGCCAGGTCCAGCTTGGGCTGGTAGTGCAGCAGGAATTCGCCGCGCTCCAGGGCCTGACGCAGCTGCGCCTCGAGCTGGATGCGCTGGGCCGCGTTCTCGTGCAGCGCCGCCGAATAGAACTGGAAGGTGTTGCGGCCATTGTTCTTGGCGCCGTACATCGCCGTGTCCGCGCTCTTGAGCAGATGTTCGGCGCTGGTGCCGTCTTCCGGATAGACGGCGATGCCGATGCTGGCCGAGACGAACAGCTGCTGGCCCTGCAGGTGGAAGGGCTGGGCCAGGGCCTCGACGATGCGGCCGGCCAGTTCGGCCGCCGCCGGCGATTCCTTCTGCTCGCCTTCCAGCCAGGGCAGCACCACCGCGAACTCGTCACCGCCCAGGCGCGCCACCACGTTGTCGGCGCGCGCGCAGGCTTCGAGGCGGGCCGCCGCCTGCACCAGCAACTGGTCGCCGACGCCGTGGCCGAGCATGTCGTTGACGTTCTTGAAGCGGTCCAGGTCGATGAACATGACCGCCGCGCGGTGGCCGTTGCGGCCGGCCTGGGCGATCGCGTCTTCGAGGCAGGCGCCGAGCTGGCGCCGGTTCGGCAGGTTGGTCAGCGAATCGTACTGGGCGAGCCAGGTCAGGCGCTTGCGCGCCTCCTGGCGCTCGATCGCGGTGCCGAGGATGTTGGCGATCCCGCGCAGGAACACGGCGTCGTCGCCGTCGAAGCGGCGACCGTTGTCGGTATAGGCGCCCAGCACGCCGAAAGCACCGACGCCGGCGTCCAGGCCGCCGCGCAGGCCGTGCATCGCCGCCAGCGGCGCGAACCAGGGCCGCAGGCCGGATGCCGGCGCGCCGCCCAGCGGATCGCCGGCGCAGCCCAGCTGCAGGCCGATGGCCTGGCTCAGCCGCCCGGCGCCGCTGCGCACCGTCAGCTGGCGCCCAGGCTCATTGCCGGACTGCGCGTTCTCGAACAGTGCGGCGCAGGGCGCGCCCAGACCCTGGGCGGCGGCCTGGGCGGCATCCTGGAACAGCTCGTCGAGATCGTTCATGGCCAGCGCCTTGCGGCCGAGCTCGGCAATCAGGGTCTGGCGCTTGGCGTTCTCGACGATTGCGCGTTCGAATTCCTTGCGCTCGGTGATGTCGATGTCGATGCACAGGTAGCGTTCGAGCGTGCCGCCGGCGTCGAAAATCGGCACGATGGTGCGGTACCACTGCAGGCGGCCGTCGCGGCCGTCGATCACGACCTCGCCGTTCCAGACCCCGCTCGAGGGCTGCCAGGGCGCGTCAACGCCGGCCGGGCGGCCGAAGTCGAGCAGCTCGCGGCCGAGCGCTTCCTCGCGCGCGAAGCCGCTGCTGCGCTCGAACAGTTCGTTCACGCCGACGATGCGGCCCTGGGGATCGACCTCGCACACGATGGCGGCCTGGTCGACCGCGCTCTTGTGCTGCATGAGGGAGTTGGTCAGCGAATCGATGCGCTGGCCGAACTGTACGCGCAGGCTGGCGGCGCTGCGGTTGACGGCGCGGATCGCTTCCTTGATCTCGGTCGGGGCGTCGGCGTGCAGCGCGGCCTCGGCGGTGACGCGGCCGGCGGCGACGTCGTTCTCGAAGGAATGCAGGCGGCCGAGGCTGGCCAGCCAGCGTTTCAGCAGCGTGCGCATCAGGACCAGGCCGACCGCAAAGGCGATCAGCGCGAAGGTGGCGGTCTCGACCACCAGCGCCCACAGCTGGGAGGCGATCTTGTCGGCGTCGAATTCGAGGCGGATCACGCCGTAATCGCGGCCGCCCACGCTGGCCACGCGGTTGACTTCATACAGTTTGGACGCGATCAGCCGGCTCAGCCAGGCCGGCGCCGGCGCGCGCTCGACCTTCGGCGCCTGCACGCGCAGGGTGCCGCCGGCAACGTCGATGAAGGCGGCGCTCCTGAACGGCGACTGGAACAGCATCTTGCCGAGCGTGCGCTGGACCGTGTCGTAGTCGCCGATCACCACGCTGTCCTCGATGTTCTGGGCCGCCACTTCGACCAGGGTGAGGGCCGCGTCCTGGGTCTCCTCGACGTGCTGCAGGAACTGGTAGCGGTAGAACAATCCCATGCCGGTGCCGAGGAAGAGCAGCATCGTGAGGCTGAAGACGGCGAACACGCGCCCGGCCAGCGAGCGCGGCAGCACGGAGGTCGGGAAGAAGCGGGTCAGAGAGCGTGGCAGCGGCATGGCACGGTTCAGGTGGTCGCGAAAACTCAGCGCAGGTTCAAGGGCGCGCTGGCGTAGAAGGCGCGGTAGCTGGCGTAATCGGCGTTGCTGGCGGCGACGAAGCCGAGCGGCTCCTTCGCGCCGATCAGTTCGGCGGCGGCGTCGAGGATGCGCCGGCCTTCCGGGTCCTTGCGCATGCCCAGGAACGCCTCGGCCACGGCGCGGACTTCGGCGGCCGGCACGCGCGGCGAGGCCATCAGCGCCAGGTCGTTGAAGGGCGCGGAACGCCACAGCACGCGGAAGGCCTTGTTCTCGCGTGCGCTGAAGTTCTCCACCAGCTGGGAGTTGGCGCCGCTGGCGCGGGCACGGCCGGCGAACAGCTGGGTGAAAGCGGCGTCCATATTGCCTGCGAACACGGCATTGACGGCAATCCGGCGACGCAGCAGTTCGGCATAGGGGGCCTTGTAGGCGATCAGGGCTTCCGGCCCCGGGAACACGACGGTGCTGCCGGCCAGCTCTTCGAGGTTCTGGACCGGCGAGTCGGCCGGCACCACGATCTGGGCCCGTACCGGCGGCGCGTCGCGGCGGCCGAACACGGTCCAGCCCATCTTTTCGCGGTCGGGGCTGAAGAGGTGGTTGGTGAAGGCAAAGTCGACTTCGCGGGCCAGCACGTAGCTGGTGGTGTCGGCCGAGGTGCGGCCCAGTTTCAGGTTCAGCTGCACGCCGCTTTTCTCCGAGACGTAGCGGACGATGGGATTCCAGAAGCTGGCCGAGACCTTCAGGTTGTACTGGTTGACTGGCGAAAAGTTATAGCTGTGCGGTGCGGCGCCGGCAGTGGCGGGGAGGGCGAACGCAAGCAGCACAAGACCGGTTTTGATAAAGGAGTGCATGAGTCGGAACTGTGGCGGCCGGGGGCGCGGGCCGGTTGATGAAGCCGGGCGAAATGGCCCGCAATAGCGCTGCGAACTATAGCAGATTTCCCATTTGCAACAGATTGTATGTCGGGAATTTGTTCACAGAATGCAACGGCGAACAAAAAACGCGCCACGCGGACGCGTTTCCCCTGGTCGCACCGGTATCAGGTGCGCCTTTTTTTGCGCACGCTCCTGTGCAGGCCGAACAGACCCAGGCCGAGACCCAGCATGGCCCAGCTTTGCGGCTCCGGTACGGCCGCGACCAGGTCGAGGCGCACCGCATGGCATTCGCCGATGGCGCCGCCGCGGCAGGCCGTTGCCGCGATCTGCTGGGCGCCGTTGATGCCTTCCGCGTCCGTGATCACCCAGCCGGAGGCCGGGTCGATCAGGGTGTTCAGGTCGACCATGCCTCCCGCCGCGTCGTACAGGAAGCCGTGGTAGCCGTAGTAGCCGTCCGCCAGGCTCACGGCCGCGCTGCCGACGACCTGGCCGAGCTTGTTGATGTCGCGGGCGATGCTGTCGTCGACGGAGGCATCGAGAAAGCCGAGGTCGGTGATCACCCCGTGGTCATACAGGAAGGCATGCGAGCCGTGCGGGAAGCTCGAGGTCGGGATGCCGCCGACCGCCTGGCCGACCTCGTTCAGGCCGTAGATGGCGCTGTTGCCGAGATCCGGTGCGCCGATCGGATCGACGCTGCCGTCGCGGAAGAAGGTCGCGTAGAACGGGTATTCCGGCACCGTGATCTCGCCCTGGTAGGAGGCGCCGCCGATCAGTCCCTTGTTGTTGATCGCGTAGGCATCGCTGCCGGCGCCGCCGGGCAGGGTGCCGAGGCCGGTCATGGTGCCGCCTTCGTAGCGGAAGGCCTGCTGGTAGTAGGGGTCGGGCGCGCCGGCCGTGCCCGCGCTGCCGACGATCGTGCCGTGGTTGTTGATGTCCCAGGCCGTGCTGCCGACGCCGCCCAGCGTGCCGAGGTCCTGCAGCGTGCCGCCGGAGAACAGGAAGGCATGGTTGACGCCGGCGAGCGTGTTGGCGCCGCCGACCACCTGGCCGTAATCGTTGATCGCGTTGGCAACGCTGTTCAGGCCGCCGAAGGTGCCGAGATCGGCAAAGCTGCCGCCGATGGTGGCGAAAGCGTGGCTATTGCCGCCGCTGGCGATGCTGCCGACCACGTCGCCGTAGCGGTTGATGTCGGTGGCGGCGCTGCCGACGCCGGCGACCACGGTGACGTTATACAGCGGATCCGCCAGCGCGGCGCCGCCGGGGACGGCAAGCGCTGCGGCGAGCAATAAGCGTGAGAAAGGTTTCAGGCGCATATAAGCCTCCTTGGACGATTGATGAGTAAAGCTTCGTCCAGCTTATGCGGCGCTGCAGCAGCGCTGCCTGATGAGCATCAGCAGTATGCGCTGTGAATGGGCGCGCAGGACGCGCGCCCGGAGAAGATCTTACTGGTGCGACTGGTGGCTGGCGGTCAGCTTGCGCATCAGCGGCAGCGCCAGCAGGGCAATCACAGTACAAGCAACAGCGCCCATGCCCAGCTTGTTAAAGAGGCTGGTGTAGATCGGCAGGGTCTGCAGCGGGTCGGTGACGTCCTTCGGCACGCTGGCCAGGTTGGCAACCACGCCGCCCAGGTATTGCGAGATGCCGGTAGCGACGAAGTAGGCGCCCATCATGAAGCCGCTCATGCGTGCCGGCACGTAGCGCGCCACCATCGCCAGGCCCAGGCCCGACACCAGCAGTTCGCCCAGCGAGTACAGGCCGTAGCCGGCGATCATCACCCACGACGAGGTCATGCCGTTCACGGCAAAGGCGCCGGCCACGCCGTAAGCGAAGAAACCGGCCGCCACCGCGGCGAAGCCGAGCGCGAACTTGCCGGCGATCGACAGGTCCTTGCCGGTGCGGCCGGCGGCCGAGTACACCCAGGCCAGGACCGGCGACAGCACCATGATCCAGATCGCGTTCAGCGCCTGGAACTGGGCCGGGGACCAGGTCCACAGGTGGGCGCCGAAGACGGTGAAGTCGAGGTCGACGTTACGCAGCGCAAACAGCGACAGCGAGGTCGACATCTGCTGGTAGAAGATGAAGAAGAACACGGTCTGCAGGGTCAGCACCAGGGCCGCGATCAGGCCGGCGCGTTCGCTCGGCTCGCTCTTGCGGATCAGGTGCACGAAGATGCCCAGCACTACCACGCCGGCCAGGTAGACGAAGAAGCGGGCCAGGGCCTGGTCTTCCAGGATCGCGGCGGAGCCAAACACGACGACCACGGCGCCGGCCAGCACGGCAACCAGCTTGCCGACCTGCAGCGGCCGCTCGTCCGGCAGGCTGCCGACGTGGGCGATGGTGGCGCGCATCATCGCCACCATGAACAGGCCGACCACCAGGCCGACGCTGCAGACCGCGAAGGCGGCGTGCCAGCCGAAGTTGTTGCCGTAGGCGGCGTTGACGTAATCCTTGATCCAGGGCGTGGCCAGCATCGACACGGTCGAGCCGACGTTCACCGCCATGTAGTACAGGGTGAAGGCGGAGTCGATCTTGGAATCGTCGCCTTCATAGATCTTGCGCACCAGGTTCGCGGTGTTCGGCTTGAACAGGCCGTTGCCGACCACGACCACGCCGAGGGCGCAGAATAGGAAGCGGGTGCTCTCGGTCGGCACTGCCATCAGCGCGTAGCCGACGGTCAGGATCATCGCGCCCAGATACATCGAGCGCTTTGTGCCGAGAATCTTGTCGCCGATCCAGCCGCCGATGGCCGGGGCGACGTAGATCAGGGCTGCGGCCGCGCTCCAGACCAGGTTGGCGCGGCTATCCTCGAAGCCGAGGCGCTCGACCATGTAATAGACGATCAGCGCCTGCATGCCGTAATAACCGAATCGCTCCCACAGCTCGATCAGAGCGACGGTGAGGAAGGAACGGGTTTGTGTGTAGGGTAGTGGTAGGGTTTCGGTTTTCATGGGTCTCCCGGATTCTCGGATGCCGGGCCTTGTGGGCACAGCAATTCCCGGATGCTACGCGAGGCCGGGCCTTCGCGCAATGCCGGAAAACATCGGCGTAAACACCGTACTGGCAGGCTCTACGGCTTTTCGCGCTGTCGTGCGGCACGAAAAAACTTGCTGAATATAAAATGCTCCGTTGCCCGACCCTGCCCGACGTGACCCGACCCAACGAGCCCGAGACATCATGAGAGTCCGCACCCACCTGAGCCTGCTGGCGGCGGCGGTTTTCCTGCCGATGATCGTCGGCGCCGGCGTTGCCATCAAGCTGCTGCTGGACGCCGAGCGCCACGCGGTGCTGCGCGGGATGCAGGAGCTGGCGCGCACCTCGGTGCTGGCGATGGACCAGGAACTGACGGCGGCGATCGCCACCGGCCGGACCCTGGCCACCTCGGCGCGCCTGCGCAGCGGCGACTTCGAGGCTTTCTACGCGCAGGCGCGCATGGCGAATGCCGGCAGCACCCGCCAGACCGCGGTGCTGCGCGAGGATGGACAGCAGCTTTTCAATACCGTGGTCCCCTTCGGCCAGCCGATCGCGCCGCCGCCCGCCGGCGCCCCGAAGCGTGTCCAGGCCGTGTTCGAACGGGGCCAGATCACCGTTTCCAACCTGATCATCGGCAGTGCGACCCGGCGGCCGGTGATCGCGGTCGAACTGCCGCTGCTGCTCGACGATGGGCGCCGGGTCCTGCTCGACCAGTGGTTCAGCGTCGCCCACCTGAACGGCGTGCTGCCGCGCGACGTGGCGCCGTCCTGGCAGATCGCCGTGTTCGACCGCGACGGCGCCGCCCTGGCCCGCAACCCGGCCTGGCAAGACGCGATCGGCACGCGCGCCGGACCGGCGCTATTGGACGCGCTGCGCCAGGGCAGGTCGCAGATCGAAATCGCGGGTGCCGACGGCAGGCCGATGGCGGCGGCGCTGGTCAGGTCCGGGCTGTCCGGCTGGACCGCGCTGATCGGCGTGCCGGTCAGCGAACTCGAAGCGACGGCGGCCAGCGCGGTTTCCCTGATCGCCGCGACCCTGCTGTGCGCGGTGGTGCTGGCGCTGGCGGGTGCGATCCTGTTCGCGCGGCGCCTGCTGGCGGCGACCGAATACCTGGGCGCCGCCACCGAGGGCATGGCCGAAGGCTGGCTGCCGCCGCCGGCCGACCTGCGCATCGCCGAATTGAACAGCCTGCAACAGGTGCTGCACGCGGTCTCGCGCCGCCTGCAGAAGGCCGAGACCGGGCGCCGCAAGCACCTGGCCGAAGTGCAGGCGGCGCGCAGCGTGGCCGAGGCCCAGAACCGCGCGAAGGACGAATTCCTGGCCATGCTCGGCCACGAGCTGCGCAATCCGCTGGGCGCCATCAGTTCCGCCATCGCGCTGGTTCAAATGGGCGCCGGCGGCCCGGCGGCCGAGCGCGCGCACCAGATCATCGGCCGCCAGAGCCGCCACCTGGCCCACTTGGTCGACGAGCTGCTGGACGCCAACCGGGTCCTGAGCGGCAAGGTGGCGCTGGCCCTGGCGCCGCTCGATCTCGCGGCCGCGGTGCGCGAAGCGGCGCTGACCCTGCAGACCCAGGGCACGACTGCCGCGCACCAGGTGACGCTGGCGCTGGAGCCGGTCTGGGTGCAGGGCGATCCGACCCGCCTGCAGCAGGTGATCGGCAACCTGATCGAGAACGCCGCCAAGTACACCCAGGCCGGCGGCCATATCACCGTCAGCACGCGCACGCACGGCAGCATGGCGGAGCTGGTCGTCCACGACGACGGCAAGGGCATCGAGGCCGAGCTGCTGCCCCGCGTGTGGGACGTGTTCGTCCAGGGCAAGGTGAGCAACCGCGCCAAGGGCGGCCTGGGCATCGGCCTGGCCGTGGTCAAGTCGCTGGTCGAACAGCAGCACGGCACCGTGGCCGTGCACAGCCGCGGCGCCGGGCAGGGCAGCAGCTTCACGGTGCGCCTGCCGCTGGCCGCCAAGGCGACACAGGCCACCGAGGCACCGGTGCCCGATGCCGCGCCGCTGGACGGCCTGCGCGTGCTGGTTGTCGAGGACAACGAGGATTTGCGCGAGATGATGTGCGCACTGCTCGCCTCGCGCGGCTGCGCAGTGAGCAGCGCTGGCGACGGCAGGACGGCAGTGGCACTGGCCGGCAACGCGCTGCCGCAGGTGGCTTTCGTCGACATCGACCTGCCCGACATCTCCGGCTACGAGGTGGCGCGCCTGCTTGCCGAACAGGGCGGCATACGGCTGGTGGCCGTGACCGGCTACGGCCAGCCGGACGACGTGCAGCGCGCACTGGCGGCCGGCTTCGACCGCCACCTGAAGAAGCCGGTGCGCCTGGAAGATCTTGAACAAGCAATCGGCGCAATGGATCTGGTGCGCTAATTGTAAATTCGCAACAGAAGAATGGGCCGTCTGCGGTAGCGGCCTTCCGCACCGCTTTATTCTCTTTGGCAGCGCTTCCATTTGTCCATGACAAAGACCCGATCCGGGCGCAGCGCCAGGACGTTCTCCAGCGCCTGCCGCGCTTCCCCTGCCTGGCCACCAGGCGGACTCGTGCACGATTGAATTCCCGTTGGAGATTATCGAGTTGTAAAGTAATCTAGCCTCCTGTGGTACCAAAACTCACACATTTCCACACACACCTTTTATGGCCGATTCGAGCCCGGGTTCTGCGGTCGGATACCGCGACGACGCCGTCATCGCGGCGCTGCTGCACGGGCGGGGCGTGCACGTGCAGAGCAGAGACCCGGGCGCCGAGCGCGCGGCGCTGGCGGCGCTGGCCCAGAACCTGGCGGACGATCCGGAACTGCTGATGCAGCGGGTTGCCGAGGCAGCGCGCACCTTGTGCCGCGCCAGCGCGGTGGTGATCGCGGTGCGCGAGCCGGGCAGGGATGGCGAAGAAATCTGCTGGAGCGCGGTGGCGGGCGCCATCGACGGCCAGGCGGGGAAGCGGTTTCCTATCCACGCCTGTCCCTGCGGCGCCTGCGTGCAGGAAGACAGCGCCGTGCTGTTCGAACGTCCTCACGAGGAGTTCGAGTCGGTGCGCGCGGCCGGCGCCCGGGTTGGCGAAGCGCTCGGCGTGCCCTGGCGGGTGCGCGGCCATCCTGCCGGGGCGCTGATGGCGATGCTCGACGGCGACGGCGAAAACTTCGACGCCCACGACGTGCAGCTGCTGCGCGAACTGGCCGGCTTCGCGGCCGCGGCCCACCAGGCCAGCGGCGCGCGGCGCGGCATGCCGGACGAGGAGCGGCTGGAGCGCGAACTGGAACAGCGCCTGCGCCCGGTGCTCGAAAGCCGCGAAACCCTGCAGCGCGAAGTCGAGGAAAGCCGCGCCGCCGAACGCGCGCTGCGCGAGCACAAGGCCCTGATCGACGCCACGCTCAGCATCAGCACGGTCGGCGTGATCTATTTCGACCTCGACGGCACGGTGCGCGACGTCAACCAGGCTTACCAGCGCATGACCGGATACGGCGAGGACGAGCTGCGCGCGCCCGACCACTGGAAAGCCATCACCGCGCCCGAGTTCTGGGACCTAACGCTGCGCTCGGGCTACGAGCTGCGCGAAACCGGGGTCACCCGTCCCTACAGCAAGCAGATGCTGCGCAAGGACGGCAGCCGCTGGTGGGGCCTGTATGCACCGGCGCGCATCTCGGGCGAGGGCGCGCACGCGCGCTGCGTCTGCTTCGTCCTCGACGTGACCGAACTGAAGGAAGCCGAAACGCGGCTGGCCGAGAGCGAGGAACGCTTCCGCGCCCTGGTCGAGGGTTTCGGCCAGGCGGTGTGGGAGCTTGACTCGGAAGCGAATTTCGTCCAGCCGTCGCCGAGCTGGTGCGCCTACACCGGGCAGCGCGAGCCGGCCTCGATGGGCAAGGGCTGGCTTGATGCCGTCCATCCGGACGACCGCGATTACGTGCAGCGCGAGTGGCGCGCGGCGATGGCCATGCGGCGCAGCATCAACATGGAATTCCGCGTGCACGTGGCAATGGGCGGCTGGCGCTGGACCAATGTGCGCGCGGCGCCGCTGTTCGACGCCGACGGCAGCCTGCGCAAATGGTTCGGCATGAACATCGACATCGACGAGCGGCGCCGCACCCAGGCCGCGCTGGCCGAGAGCGAGCGCCGCTACCGCATGCTGTTCGAAGCGATGGACGAAGGCTTCCTGCTGGCCAGCGTGCAGTACGACAACGACGGGCGCGCGGTGGGGCTGGGGTATTCGGAAGCGAATCCGGCGGCGGTGCGCATGACCAGCATTCATTATGTCGGCCCCGGCCTGCTGAAGGTGCGCCCCGAGCACGAGCCCTGCTGGCTGGATGCCTGTGCCCAGGTCGCGCGCACGGGTGTCAGCGCCCGTTCGCAGTGCTTTGCAGAGGCGCTGAACTGCTGGTTCGACTTCTTCGTGTACCCGGTCGGCGGCGATTCGCCGCGGGTGGCGATCCTGTTCCACGACATCACGGTGCGCAAGCGCGCCGAAGATGCGCTGCGTGAAAGCGAAGCACGCTTCCGTGCGCTGGCCGATGCTTCCCCGGCCCTGATCTACCAGTTCGATCCGGACGGCAGCCTGATGTACCTGAACCAGCGCACTCCCGACGAGGGCGGCCCGCCCGCCCAGCCCGACAGCTGGCACGGGGTCGTGCAGCCGGACGAGATGGTCAGCTATCTGACACAGGTGGCGGAAAGCATCCGCCAGCGCGCCACCTTCAACCACCGGATCCGGGTGCCGGCGCGCGACGGCAGCTGGCGCTGGTTCGAATCGCATGCCGCGCCCTGGTATTCGGGCGACGGCCAGCACCGCGGCTACGTCGGCATCTCGCTCGACATCACCGGCGCGGTGCAGGCCGAGGACGCGCTGAAGGACGCCGACCGCCGCAAGGACGAGTTCCTGGCGACCCTGGCGCATGAACTCAGGAACCCGCTGGCCCCGATCAGCAACGCGGTGCAGCTGATGCGCCGGCCCGACGGGCGCCGCCAGTCCGACCGCGTGGTCGAGATGGTGGGGCGCCAGGTGCGCCAGATCGTGACCCTGGTCGACGACCTGATGGAAGTCTCGCGCATCACGCGCGGCAAGATCGACCTGCGCCTGGAGCGGGTGCCGGTGGCGGAGGTCATCCACAGCGCGGTCGAGACCAGCCAGCTGTCGATCGAGCGCGCCGGCCACCAGCTGGCGGTGGCGCTGCCGGAAGAGCCGCTGGTGCTGCTGGCCGACCGCGTGCGCCTGACCCAGGTGTTCGCCAACCTGCTCAACAACGCCGCCAAGTACACCGACCCGGGCGGCCGCATCTGGGTCGAGGTCTGGCGCGAGGATGGCCAGGCCGTGGTCTCGGTGCGCGACACCGGGATCGGCATCCCGCCGGAAGCGCTGGGCCGCGTGTTCGACATGTTCGCCCAGGCCCACCGTGCGGTCGGACGCGGGCAGGGCGGACTGGGCATCGGCCTGACGATGGTGCGCAGCCTGGTCGAGATGCACCACGGCGCCGTCGAGGCGCGCAGCGGCGGCAGCGGGATGGGCAGCGAGTTCCTGGTGCGCCTGCCGCTGGCAACCGAAGACGACGGCCGGCTCGAGCGCCCCGGCCAGGACCAGGCCCGGCCTTACGCGCCCTTCGCGGGCCAGCGCATCCTGGTGGTGGACGACAACCGCGATGCCGCCGACACCCTCGGCCTGCTGCTCGAAGCCGACGGCGCCGAGGTGCGCGTGGTCTACGACGGCCGCAGCGCGCTGGCGATGGCCGAGAGCTTCATGCCGTCCAGCGTGCTGCTCGACATCGGCATGCCGGTGATGGATGGCTACGAGGTGGCGCGCCGCCTGCGCCAGGACGAGCGCTTTGCGAACATGCGCATCGTCGCCCTGACCGGCTGGGGCCAGGACGCGGACCGGCGCCAGACCCGCAACCGCGGTTTCACCCAGCATTTAACCAAGCCCGTCAGCCTGGAGGAACTGCACAGAATACTGACTTAAGGCCAAATCAGTGCAGATAGGAACAGTTTCCCGTTGTTTCTATGCGGGCTGCATTTTTTATGCAGTGTGAGTTGGCTAACATCAAAGCCCGATACCCGCTGATAGACTGAAATCACGTCAACCCTTGTTGGGAGGCAGCGATGACGTGGATTTCGGAATTTGTCAGATACTTGTCCGTGCTGGGCGACCCCAGGCTGGAGCCCGGCACCATCGAAGGGCTGCCCCCGTTCGCCCTGCGCCAGACGGTCGATGCCTTGCGCACTGCCGGCTGGACCACGACCTACGAATACGGCGGCGCAGACGCCTGGGTCGACTACGCCCGTGTCGACCTGCGCAAGGGCCGCTCCAAGCTCAAGCTGGAGTGGGACCAGGAAAGCGGCGGCAGCATCGACGGCCCGCGCGCAGTGCTGGACGAGCTGCGCGTGCTGGATCCGTGGACCCAGGCGCGGCCGCATTAGTCAGGACGTTTCAGAAACGCTCGTCGGGCGCCAGGTAGCGCCACTGGCCCGGCGGCAGCTCGCCCAGCTTGACGCGGCCGATCCGCACCCGCTTCAGGCCGATCACCTTCAGGCCCACCATGTCGCACATGCGGCGGATCTGGCGCTTGCGGCCTTCCTTCAGCGTAAAGCTCAGCTGGTCGTCGTTCTGCCAGCGCACCTTGGCCGGCAGCAGCGGTTTGCCGTCCATCCACAGGCCGTGGTTCAGCTTCTTGAGGTCGGCGTCCGGCAGCGTGCCCGGCTTCGTGTACTGCACGCGCACCAGGTATTCCTTCTCGATCGCGGTGTCCTCGCCGATCAGCTGGCGTGCGATGCGGCCGTCCTGGGTCAGCACCAGCAGGCCGACCGAATCGATGTCCAGGCGCCCGGCCGGCACCAGCGAGCGCAGCTGGGTCGGGTGGAACTGCTCGGGCGAGGGATCGTCCTTCCAGCGGTTTTCCGGCTTGACCAGTACCACGGCCGGCTTGTAGCCATCCTCGGCCTGGCCGCTCACATAGCCGACCGGCTTGTTGATCAGTACCGTCACGCGCTTGCTCTGCTCGGCGGCGGCCTGGCGCTCGACCGTGATCTTCTGGTGCGGCAGCACCTTGCTGCCCAGTTCATTGACGACCTTGCCGTCGACCCGCACCCAGCCTTTCGCAATCCAGTCGTCGGCTTCGCGACGGGAAGAAAGGCCAAGTTCGGACATGCGTTTGGAGAGGCGTACGGGTTCGGTCATGGTTCAGTAAAAGCAAAGTTAACCCGTCGTTCCCGCCTGCGCGGGAATGACGGCGGTTTCTATTGGATTTTCAGTGCATCCAGCAATTCAGTCTCGAGCTGCACCTGCACCCGTTGGTTGTTCAGCGCCTGGCCGTCGATCAGGAACACGTCCTCGACGCGCTCGCCCAGGGTCATGATCTTGGCGGTGTGCAGGTTGATGCGGTAGCGCGCCAGCACGCTGGCGATCGCGTACAGCAGGCCGTTGCGGTCGTTGGCGGCGATCGACAGCAGCCAGAACTGGCCGCGCTCGTCCGGGCGCAGCTCGACGGTGGGGGTGATCGGGAAGTTGCGCGACATGCGCGACAGGCGCGCGCGCAGGGGCGGGCTGAGCGGCTCCTGGCGGGTCAGCACTTCGCACAGCTCGTGCTCGATCAGGCTGATGATGTCGCGGTAGTTGTTGGCGAAATGCTCGTCCGTGATCAGGAAGGTGTCGAGCGCATAGCCGTCGCGCGTCGTGTGGATCTTGGCGTCGAGGATGGAAAAGTTCTTGCGGTCGAAATAGCTGCAGATGCGCGCGAACAGGTCCGGCTGGTCCTTCACGTAGACGGTGACCTGCAAGCCTTCGCCGATCGGCGCCAGGCGCGATTTCACGACCGGCTTGTCGCGTCCCAGCTTGCCGTACAGGCTGCGGGTCTGCCAGGCGATGTCGGAGGCGTCGTGGCGCAGGAAGTAGGCGACGTCGAGCTGCTTCCACAGTTCTTCGTGCGCATCGGGCGGCAGGCCGAACAGGCGCAGCGTGGCGAGAGCTTCCTGCTGGCGCGCGCGCAGTTCGCGGTCGGCCGACGGCGGTTCGCCGCCCAGCACGCGCAGGGTCATCTTGTACAGGTCTTCCAGCAGCTTCGCCTTCCAGGCGTTCCACACCTTGGGGCTGGTGCCGCGGATGTCGGCCACCGTCAGCAGGTACAGCGCGGTCAGGTGGCGCTCGTCCTTCACCAGGTTGGCGAACGCGGCGATCACGTCCGGATCCGACAGATCCTGCTTCTGCGCCACCTGCGACATGGTCAGGTGCTGCTCGACCAGGAACACCACCAGTGCCGTGTCTTCCTGCGCGATGCCGTGATCGCGGCAGAAATCCAGCACGTCCTGCTTGCCCAGCTCCGAATGGTCGCCGCCGCGTCCCTTGGCGATGTCGTGGAACAGCGCCGCCACGTACAGCAGCCAGCGGCGCGGGAAGTTGGCGATCAGCTGGCTGCAGAACGGGTATTCGTGGGCGTGCTCCGTCATCGTGAAGCGGCGCATGTTCCGCACCACCATCATGATGTGCTGGTCCACCGTATAAACGTGGAACAGGTCGTGCTGCATCTGGCCGATGATGCGGCGGAAGTTCGGCAGATAGCGGCCGAGGACGCCCATGTCGTTCATGCGCCGCAGCGCGTGCACCAGGCCGCTGGGGGCCTGCAGGATGCGCAGGAACAGCGCGCGGTGCAGGGGGCTGGCGCGGAAGGACTCGTCGATCAGCGTGCGCGCATGCCACAGCGCGCGCATGGTGCGCGGCGTCATGCCCTTGATGTCGGGGCGCTCGGTCATCACCAGGAAGATCGCCAGCACGGCCGAGGGCTCGGCCTGGAACACGTCGTCGTGGGCGATGTCGATGAAGCCGTTGACTTCGTTGAAGCGCGGGTTGATCGGCACCGGCACCGATGGGTGCGGGAACAGCTGGGCCTCGATGTTCTGCAGCAGGATGGTGTTCATCTGGGTCACCGTCTTGGCGGCCCAGTAGTAGCGTTGCATCAGGTATTCGCTGGCGCGGCGCGCTTCCAGGCCCTGACCGGTCGAGCTCAGGCCGAAGGTCTCGGCGATCGCGGTCTGGACGTCGAACACGAGGCGGTCTTCGCGGCGCCGGGTCTGCAGGTGCAGGCGGATGCGGATGTCCTTGAACGCGTATTCCTTCTCCATCAGCTGGCGCGCTTCCTCGCGCGTGATCAGGCCGCGGATCGCCAGCTGGGTCCAGGAATTGCCGAGGCCTGCCGCCTGGGCCACCCAGCGGATCACCTGCAGGTCGCGCAGCGCGCCCGGGCTTTCCTTGACGTTCGGCTCCAGGCTGTAGGGCGTGAACTCGTACTTGGCGTGGCGCAGCCGCATCTCGGCGGTCTTGGCGTGAAAGAAGGCCTGGGCGTCCATCGCGCCGGCATAGCGCCGCTGCAGCTCGGCGAACACGGCGTCGCCGCCGGCGACCAGGCGCGCTTCCAGCAGGCTGGTCTGGACCGTGATGTCGGCCGCCGACTCGCTCATGCATTCGTCGACGGTGCGGATCGAGTGGCCGATCTCCAGGCCCAGGTCCCACAGCAGTTGGACGAACTGCTCCAGCCTGGCCTGGGTGAGGGCGTCGGCCGGGTTGGCCAGCAGGATCAGCAGGTCGACGTCGCTGTAGGGGAAAAGTTCTCCACGGCCGTAACCACCGACCCCGACCAGCGCCGCGTCGGGCGGCAGGCCGGCCGCTTTCCAGGCGTCCGACAGCACCCCGTCGACGCTGTGGCGCAGGCCGCGCAGCAGCTTCTCGGGTTTGCCGTTCTCGCGGAAGTCGGCAATGATGTGGTTGCGCTCGTCCTTCAGGCGCTGGCGCAGCAGCGTCTGGAGGGGAGCTTGTTCAGTGGTCGCGGAACCCGGCATGGGGTCAGTCCGGAACGGCGTCCCTGTCGAGGACGATCGCCGGCGGCGGCGGGGTGCCGCTCGACGTGGTCAGCACTTCGTAGCCGGTTTCCGTCACGAGGATCATGTGTTCCCACTGCGCCGACAGGCTGCGGTCGCGGGTCTTGATGGTCCAGCCGTCCGGCATCTCCTTGATCTCGCGGGCGCCGGCGTTGATCATCGGCTCGATCGTGAAGATCATGCCCGGCACCAGTTCCTCGCCGCTGCCCGGGTGGCCGTAGTGCAGCACCTGCGGCTCTTCGTGGAAGACCTTGCCGATGCCATGGCCGCAGAACTCGCGCACCACGCTGAAACCGTTCTTTTCGGCGTGCTGCTGGATCGCGTGGCCGATGTCGCCCAGGTGCGCGCCCGGCTTGACCTTGCTGATGCCCAGCCACATGCACTCATAGGTGACTTCCGACAGGCGGCGCGCCTGCAGCTTCGGTTTGCCGATCAGGAACATGCGGCTGTTGTCGCCGTGGTAGCCGTCCTTGGTGATGACGGTGACGTCGATGTTGACCGAGTCGCCGTCCTTCAGCACCTTGTCGCCGGGAATGCCATGGCAGATGACGTCGTTGACCGAGGTGCAGACGGCCTTGGGGAAGGGCGGGTAGCCCGGCGGCGCGTAGTTCAGCGGCGCCGGCACCGTGCCCTGCACATTGACCATGTATTCGTGGCAGAGGCGGTCCAGCTCGCCGGTGGTGACGCCGGCCTTGACGAAGGGGGTGACGTAGTCGAGCACTTCGCTGCCGAGGCGGCCGGCGATGCGCATGCCTTCGATGTCTTCCGGGGTCTTGATGGAAATGGACATAGGATTTCTATAATGCGATGGGATATCCATCCATTATATGTGATCGCGCGATACGTATGAACTTGAAATCGGGGCGGAATCCCGCTAGAATCTCGGGTTGCTCGTGTTCGTATCGAGCAATGTTGTAAAAAACGTCTTTTTATTGAATCGCGAATGCGGCCGACAAGGGTGCCCGAAAAGGGTGTACTGGCCGTTATTCAAGACCCAACCCTGGAGAATATTATGTCCGTTACTATGCGCGAAATGCTGGAAGCCGGTGTTCACTTCGGCCACCAGACCCGTTTCTGGAACCCGAAAATGGCACCGTTCATCTTCGGTCATCGCAACAAGATCCACATCATCAACCTGGAAAAAACCATGGCGATGTACCAGGATGCGATGAAGACCATCAAGCAGATCGCTGCCAACCGCGGCACCATCCTGCTGGTCGGCACCAAGCGCCAGGCCCGAGACATCATCGCCGCTGAAGCCCAGCGCGCCGGTGTGCCTTACGTCGACCAGCGCTGGCTGGGCGGCATGCTGACCAACTTCAAGACCATCAAGACCTCGATCAAGCGCCTGAAGGACATGGAAGCCATGATCGAATCGGGTGACGTCGAGAAGATGTCGAAGAAAGAAGCCCTGATGTTCTCGCGCGAAATGGACAAGCTGCAGAAGTCCATCGGCGGCATCAAGGACCTGGGCGGCGTGCCGGACGCGATCTTCGTGGTCGACGTCGGCTACCACAAGGGCGCCATCACCGAAGCCGCCAAGCTGGGCATCCCGGTCATCGGCGTGGTCGACACCAACCACTCGCCGGAAGGCGTTACCCACGTGATCCCGGGTAACGACGACTCGTCGAAGGCCATCACCCTGTACGCACGCGGCGTTGCCGATGCGATCCTGGAAGGCCGTGCCAACGCCACCAACGAAGTGGTGCAGATGGCAGCCAAGGCTGACGACGAATTCGTCGAAGTCTCCGAGCAGGCATAAATCAGCCGGCGGATCGTGACCGGTCCGCAGATGTAAGGAAAGGGGCGCCGAGCCTGTAATCGAGCGCCCCTTTTTTTAAGCGAATTCAGCAAGAACAATCTCATTAAGGAGAAACAACATGGCAGCGATTACTGCAGCGATGGTCGGCGAACTGCGCGCCAAGACCGATGCCCCGATGATGGAATGCAAGAAGGCCCTGAACGAAGCCGAAGGCGACATGGCCCGTGCGGAAGAGATCCTGCGCGTCAAGCTGGGCGGCAAGGCCTCGAAAGCAGCTTCGCGCATCACCGCCGAAGGCGTGGTGACGGCTTACGTTGCCGGCAACGTCGGCGCGCTGGTTGAAATCAACAGCGAAACCGACTTCGTCGCCAAGAACGACGAATTCATGGCCATGGCCAACCTGGCTGCCAAGCTGGTCGCCGAGAACAACCCGGCCGACGTCGCCGCCCTGGCCGCTCTGCCGGTCGACGGCAAGACCTTCGACGACGTGCGTACGGCACTGATCGGTAAAATCGGCGAGAATATGACCGTTCGCCGCTTCCAGCGTTTCGAAACCACCGGCAAGCTGGCTTCCTACCTGCACGGCAACCGTATCGGCGTGATCGTCGACTTCGAAGGCGCCGACGAGCAAGTGGGCAAGGACGTCGCCATGCACATCGCCGCGATGAAGCCGGTCGCCCTGTCGTCCGAGCAAGTGCCGGCCGAAATGATCGAGAAAGAGCGTTCGGTTGCCCAGCTGAAGGCCAAGGAAGACGCGGACGCCGCTGTCGCCGCCGGCAAGCAGCCGCAGTCGGAAGAGATCGTTGCCAAGCGCATCGACGGTTCCGTGCAGAAGTACCTGAAGGAAGTGTCGCTGTTCAACCAGGCTTTCGTGAAGAACGACAAGCAGAGCATCGAGCAGATGCTGAAGGCGAACAATGCATCCGTGAAGGCATTCACGATGTACGTCGTCGGCGAAGGCATCGAAAAGAAGGTGGACGACTTCGCAGCCGAAGTCGCTGCCCAGATGGCCGCAGCAAAGCAGTAATCAGCAGTAGAAAAGAAGACGGGCCGAAAGGCCCGTTTTCACAGCAGTACCCCGAATTCGAATCATTTAACATCCAGGAGCCCATTCATGACCAAACCCGCCTACCAACGAGTCCTCCTCAAACTGTCTGGCGAAGCGCTGATGGGCGACGACCAGTTCGGCATCAACCGCGCCACCATCGAGCGCATGGTTGCCGATGTGGCTGAGGTGCAGAAGCTGGGCGTGGAACTGGCCGTGGTGATCGGCGGCGGCAACATTTTCCGTGGCGTGGCGCCGGGCGCGCAGGGCATGGACCGTGCGACCGCCGACTACATGGGCATGCTGGCCACCGTCATGAACGCGCTGGCCCTGGCCGACGCGATGCGCCAGCAGGGCATCACCGCGCGCGTGATGTCGGCGATCGGCATCGAGCAGGTGGTCGAGCCCTACGTGCGCCCGAAGGCCCTGCAATACCTCGAAGAAGGCAAGGTCGTCGTGTTCGCCGCCGGCACCGGCAATCCCTTCTTCACCACCGATACCGCGGCCGCCCTGCGCGGCTCCGAGATCTCGGCCGAGATTGTTTTGAAGGCAACCAAGGTCGATGGCGTATATACTGCCGATCCGAAGAAGGATCCGCATGCGACCCGTTACGAGTCGATCACCTTCGACGAGGCGATCGCCAAGCACCTGCAGGTGATGGACGCCACCGCGTTCGCCCTGTGCCGCGACCAGAAGCTCCCGATCAAGGTGTTCTCGATCGTCAAGCCCGGCGCGCTCAAGCGCGTGATCATGGGCGAAGACGAGGGTACACTGGTACACGTTTAACATCCGTAATTTAGAAAAACAGGAGAGCAGCATGTCTGTAGCTGACGTGAAGAAAAATGCCCAGGACAAGATGGCGAAATCCATCGAGACCCTGCGTGCCAACCTGGCGAAAGTCCGTACCGGCCGCGCCCACACCGGTCTCCTCGACAGCGTGATGGTCGAGTACTACGGTTCGCCGACCCAGCTGTCGCAGGTCGCCAACCTGACCCTGGTCGACGCCCGCACCATCGGCGTCCAGCCCTACGAGAAGAAGATGCTGGGCACCATCGAAAAAGCGATCCGCGATTCCGACCTGGGCCTGAACCCGTCCTCGTTCGGCGAAATGATCCGCGTGCCGACCCCGCCACTGACCGAAGAGCGCCGCAAGGAAATGGTCAAGCTGTGCAAGTCGGAAGCCGAAGACGCCAAGATCGCCGTGCGCAACGTGCGCCGCGACGGCAACGAACAGCTGAAGAAACTGGTCAAGGACAAGGCGATCTCGGAAGACGACGAGCGCCGCGCCTCGGACGACATCCAGAAGCTGACCGACAAGGCCGTGGTCGACATCGACAAGCTGGTTGCAGAAAAAGAAAAAGAAGTCATGACGGTGTAAGCTGACGGGGCAGGGCGCTTTGCCCTGTTCTCGCTACCGTGTACGCCGGCCCGGGTTGACCGTGCCGGCGCCTCGTTTTTACCGCCGCATTCCGGCCAGATTTATGATTTTCAAAAGTTCGACCACCGCAGTTCCCGAAGCGCCCAAGGTGCCGCGCCATATCGCCATCATCATGGACGGCAATGGCCGCTGGGCGACCAAACGCCTGCTGCCGCGCGTGGCCGGCCACGTCAAGGGCGTGGACGCCGTGCGCAAGATCGTCGAAGCCTGCGTGGAGCGGGGCGTCGAGTACCTGACGCTGTTCGCCTTTTCCTCGGAAAACTGGCGCCGTCCGGCCGACGAGGTCTCCTACCTGATGGGCCTGTTCGTCACCGCGCTCGAGCGCGAAGTGGCCAAGATGCACGCCAATAACATCCGCCTGAAGGTGGTGGGCGACCTGTCGCGCTTCGATCCGAAGCTGCAGGACATGATCGCCAACGCCGAGCGCAAGACCGCCAACAACAGCCGCCTGACCGTCACCGTGTGCGCCAATTACGGCGGCCGCTGGGACATCATGCAGGCCACCGGCAAGATGGTGGCGGCCAACCCGGGCGTGACCGAATTCACCGAAGAGATGCTGGCCCCTTACCTGGCGATGGCCTACGCGCCGGAGCCGGACCTGTTCATCCGCACCGGCGGCGAAGAGCGCATCTCGAACTTCCTGCTGTGGCAGCTGGCCTATTCGGAGCTGTACTTCACCGACGCATTCTGGCCGGATTTCTCGCCGGAATCGCTCGATACCGCGATCGCGTCCTACCAGAGCCGGGAGCGCCGTTTCGGCCGTACCGGCGAGCAGGTCGCCACCAAGGCTAAATAACTGATGCTGAAAACCCGCGTCATCACCGCTCTCGTCCTGCTGGCCATCCTGTTGCCGGTCCTGTATTTCAACAATTTCACGGCGTTTGCGGTGGTGGCCACGGTATTCTTCGGCGCCGCCGTCTGGGAATGCGTGCGGCTGTTCAATCCGGGCACTGCCAGCGGCCACATCATTGCCCTGGTCTGGGCCGCGGTATTCGCGGTCTCGACCTTCACCGGCCACATGAACGCCGCGTTCTGGTCGGCGCTCAGCCTGGCGCTGTGGATCGCGCGTTTCGCGCCCTCGCTCAAGCTGGGCCTGCCGCCGCTGGGCAGCCCGTCGAATACGCTGCTGAGCCTGGTCTACGGCTTTGCCATCTTCGGCTGCTTCGTCGCCATCGTGGTGCTGTTCTCGCACTCGCCGCTGTTCCTGCTGTCGGTGATGGCGATCGTCTGGGTGGCCGACATCGGCGCCTATTTCTCCGGCAAGGCCTTCGGCAAACACAAGCTGGCGCCCTCGATCTCCCCGGGTAAGTCCTGGGAAGGCGCGATCGGCGGCGGCATTGCCGTGCTGGTCCTGGCTTCGCTGTCGGTGGCCTTCGGCGGCGACGCCTTCGCCGACACCTTCGCCGCGCGCGTCGCGCACGGCCTCGGCTGGCCGGCGCTGCTGGCCATCCTGGTGCTGATGGTTGCCGCCAGTGTGGTCGGCGACCTGTTCGAATCCCAGCTCAAGCGCCGCGCCGGCATGAAGGACAGCAGCAACCTGCTGCCCGGCCACGGCGGCGTCCTCGACCGGATCGATGCCCTGATCCCGGTCCTGCCGCTGGCAGCCCTCATCGGCTCCCGTCTGTAAGCGGCTCTGAAGGAGCAAATCATGCAACGCGTAACCATCCTGGGCGCCACCGGCTCGATCGGCGTCTCGACGCTCGACGTGCTCGCGCGCCATCCCGACAAATACAGCGTGTATGCGCTGAGCGCGCACGGCCGCGTCGACGAGCTGGCGGCCCAGTGCCGCCAGTTCCGCCCGGCCAGAGCCGTGGTCGGCTCGGCCGACGCCGCCGCACGCCTGGCCGCCATGATTGCCGACCTGCCGACCGAGGTCTCGTACGGCGAACAGGCCCTTTCCGAGATCGCCTCCAGCAGCGGCACCGACACCGTGATGGCCGCCATCGTCGGCGCCGCCGGCCTGGCGCCGGCGCTGGCCGCCGCGCGCGCCGGCAAGAAGGTCCTCTTGGCGAACAAGGAAGCGCTGGTGATGTCCGGCCAGCTGTTCATGGACGCCGTGCGCGAGCACAAGGCGACCCTGCTGCCGATCGACAGCGAACACAATGCGATCTTCCAGTCGCTGCCTGCCCACTATGCACGCGAGCCGCAGGCCGCCGGCGTGGCGAAGATCCTGCTGACGGCATCCGGCGGCCCCTTCCTGAAGCGCGCCGTCGACACGCTGGAGCAGGTGACCCCCGAGGAAGCCTGCAAGCACCCGAACTGGTCGATGGGCCGCAAGATCTCGGTCGATTCCGCGACCATGATGAACAAGGGCCTGGAAGTGATCGAGGCCCACTGGCTGTTCGGCGCGCCGGCGGAGCAGATCGAGGTCGTGATCCACCCGCAGAGCGTGATCCACTCGATGGTGTCCTACGTGGACGGCTCGGTGCTGGCCCAGCTCGGCAACCCTGACATGCGTACCCCGATCGCGCACGCGCTGGCTTTCCCGGAGCGGATCGCGTCCGGCGTGGCCCAGCTCGACCTGACCACGATGGCGGCGCTCGAATTCCACGCGCCCGATTTCCAGCGCTTCCCCTGCCTGGCGCTGGCCTTCGACGCCCTGCGCGCCGGCGGCACCGCGCCGAGCCTGCTGAACGCCGCCAACGAGGTGGCGGTGCAGGCCTTCCTCGACCGCCGCATCGGCTTCCGCGACATCGACCGCGTGGTGCGCCGCGTGATGGATGAAGAGGCGCACGGCGCCGCTTCCAGCATCGAAGCGGTGCTGGCCCAGGATGCGCAGGCGCGCCTGGCCGCCGGCCGCATCGTCGATACGCTGGCACGCGCGAGGGCCTGAGATCATGGGCATCAGCCATATCCTGATCGGCTTCGTGCTGGGCCTGGGGCCGCTGATCATCCTGCATGAACTGGGCCACTATTTTGTCGCGCGCATGTGCGGCGTAAAGGTGCGCCGCTTCTCGATCGGCATGGGCCGCGTCGTGTGGTCGCGCCGTTTCGGTGCCGACCAGACCGAGTGGGCGCTGTCGATCTTCCCGGTCGGCGGCTACGTCAAGCTGGTCGACAAGCGCGACCCCGGCTCGGCCCCGGTCGATGCGAGTGAAGAAGCGCGCGAATTCACCAGCCAGAACGTGTGGAAGCGCATCGCCATCATCGCCGCCGGCCCGGCCGTCAACTTCGCGCTGGCGATCCTGCTGATGGCCGGCCTGTTCATGGCCGGCAAAGAGGAGCCGGGCACGCGCCTGCGCGTCATGAAGACCGATACGCCGGTCTACGTGGCCGGCGTGCGCGGCGGCGACGCCATCACCGCGGTGAACGGCAAGCCGGTCCAGGCCTGGGGCGACCTGCGCTGGGAGATCGTGCGCGCCGCGCTCGACAAGCGCGAGGTCGAGCTGGCGGTGCACGGCGCCGGCGGCAACAGCTACCGCGCCCTGATCCCGGCCGCCACGCTGGCGCGCCTGGACCCCAACGGCGAAACCGACATCATGCCCCAGCTCGGCATGCAGATGTGGCGTCCGCGCGCGGCCGTCGACAAGGTCATTCCGGGCGGCGCCGCCGAACGCGCAGGCCTGCGCGCGGGCGACCTGGTGCAGACGATCGACGGTAAAACGATCAACGACGGCATCGACTTCATCGAGGCTGTGCGCGGCGCCGCCGGCCGCACCCTGCAGGTCGACCTGCTGCGCGGGAACCAAGCCATGCAGCTAGCGCTGACGCCCGAGCGCGATCCGGCCAGCGGCGCCGGCATCGTCAAGCTGATGGTGGCGCAGTCGCCCGAGATGGTGACGGTGCAGGCCGGCCCGGTCGAAGCGGTGGCCAAGGGCGCCGGACGCGCCTGGGACGGCAGCGTCGCGACTCTGAAGATGATCGGCCGGATGCTGACCGGCGAAGTCTCGCTGAAGAACGTCTCGGGTCCGCTGACCATCGCCGGCGTCGCCGGACAGGCCGCAGATAGAGGCTTTAGTACATATATCGAGATACTTGCCTTCATCAGCCTGAGCCTGGGTGTAATGAATCTGTTACCAATTCCCGTTCTGGATGGCGGCCAATTGCTGTATTATTCGCTGGAAGTTTTGACCGGGCGCCCCCTGCCAGCGCGAGTAGGAGAGATCGCGCAGCTCGCCGGGTTCGGCCTGATGCTCATGCTGATGGCGCTCGCCGTCTTCAACGACCTGGTGCGGCTGTTCTGATACCCGGCGCAGAATACGTAGTTTGTCCAAATGACTGACCCATTGACCTAAGCAATGAAATTACACTCTGATCGTCCTGTTCTGCCACGCTTTGCCATGCCTTCCCGTCGTAGCCTGATCGGCGCAGCCGTGCTTGCCCTGTGCGCCGGCCACGCCGCCGCAGTCGCTCCCTTCGTCGTGAAGGACATCCGGGTCGAAGGCATCCAGCGTACCGAGGCAGGCACGGTGTTCAGCTACCTGCCGGTGCGCGTCGGCGAGACCTTCGACGACGACAAGGGCACCGCCGCGATCAAGGCGCTGTATGCGACCGGCTTCTTCAAGGACGTGCGCCTGGAAGAAGAGAACGGCGTGCTGGTCGTGCTGGTCGAGGAACGCCCGGCGATTTCGAGCGTCGACTTCACCGGCACCAAGGAATTCGAGAAGGACATGCTGGTCAAGGCGCTGAAGGAAATCGGCGTCGGCGAGACCAAGATCTTCGACAAGGCCTCGGTCGAACGCGCCGAGCAGGAGCTCAAGCGCCAGTACCTGTCGCACGGCCTGTACGGCGTGAAGATCACCACCACCGTGACACCGATCGAGCGCAACCGCGTGACGGTCATGTTCAACGTCGACGAGGGCGACGTCGCCAAGATCAAGGGCATCAACATCGTCGGCAACAAGGCCTTCAGCGACAAGCAGCTGCGCGAACTGCTGCAGCTGAACACCTCGGGCTGGTTCACCTGGTACTCGAAGGCCGACCAGTACTCGAAGACGAAGCTGACCGGCGACCTCGAAGCCATCAAGTCCTGGTACGCCAACCACGGCTACCTCGAAGCCAACGTCGAATCGACCCAGGTCGCGATCACGCCGGACAAGAAGGACATCTACCTGACCATCAACATCACCGAGGGCGAGAAGTACACCGTCACCGGGATCAAGCTGGAAGGCGAGACCTTCGGCCGCGAAGAAGAACTGCGGCAGCTGATCCTGCTGCGCGCGGGCCAGACCTATTCGGGCGAACTGCTGGAAGCCTCGAACAAGCGTATCTCGGACCGCCTGGCGAGCTTCGGCTACGCCTTCGCCAACGTGAACGCCAACCCGGACATCGACCAGGCCAAGCACGAAGTCAAGTTCACCTTCATCGTCGATCCGGGCAAGCGCGCCTACGTGCGCCACATGACCATCTCGGGCAACACGATCACCCGCGACGAAGTGATCCGCCGCGAATTCCGCCAGTTCGAGAGCTCGTGGTACGACCCGAACCGCGTGAAGGTTTCGCGCGACCGCGTCGACCGCCTCGGCTACTTCAAGGACGTGACCGTCGAGACCCCGGAATCCCAGGGCACCACCGACCAGGTCGACGTCAACATCGCCGTGGTCGAACGGCCGACCGGTAACTTCATGATCGGCGGTGCGTTCTCGCAGGCCGAGAAGTTCACCTTCACGGCGTCGGTCACGCAGGCCAACTTTGCCGGCAGCGGCCACACGGTCGGCATCGAACTGAACACCAGCAAGTACAACCGCACGCTGTCGTTCGCGCAGACCAACCCGTACTTCACCGACGAAGGCGTGTCGCGCGCCTTCCAGATGTACCTGCGCACCTCGCGTCCGCCGGCACTGAACATCGGTTCGTACACCGTGCGCCAGCTGGGCGGCAACCTGACCTTCGGCGTGCCGTTCTCGGACATCGACACCGTCTACTTCGGCGCCGGCCTGGAACGCACCAAGCTGGAAACCGACGACAGCTCGCCGACCCTGTACAAGGAATTCGTGCGCCAGAACGCGAGCGATGCGGCGACCAAGATCAGCGGTGTCGGCACTGCGACCACCGACGCGGTCCCGTTCACCGTGGCCTGGGGCCGCGACTCGCGCGACAGCGCCGTCACGCCGACCCGCGGCCGTTACCAGCGCGCCAACCTGGAGGTCGACCTGATCGGCGACGCCAAGTACTACCGCGCGATCTACGAACACCAGTGGTACCGTCCGCTGACCCGCTGGATGACGCTGGCGCTGAAGGGCGAACTGGATATCGGCGGCGGCCTGCAGGGTCACGCCTACCCGGTCTTCAAGAACTTCTATGGCGGCGGCATCGGTTCGGTGCGCGGCTACGAGAGCTCGTCGCTGGGCCTGGTCGACCCGTACACCCTGGACGCGCTGGGCGGCGCACGCCGCATCATCGGCAACGCCGAGCTGCAGTTCCCGTTCCCGGGCGGCGGCACCGACCGTTCGCTGCGCTGGTTCACCTTCGCCGATACCGGCCAGGTGTTCCAGGAAGGCCAGCGCATCCGCTTCGACCAGTTGCGCTACTCGGCGGGTATTGGCCTGTCGTGGATTTCCCCGGTGGGTCCGCTCAAGTTGAGTTATGCTAAGCCCTTGAACGCCAAGCCGGGCGACCGCCTGGAACGCTTCCAGTTCCAGATGGGTACCGGCTTCTGACAAGGATTGCGGAAATCATGTTGAATAAATCGATAGCCTCGTTGCCCAGGATCGCAGCGCTGGCCGCCGTGTGCGCGGGCGCGCTGCTGCATGCGAATGCACAGGCGCAGGCGACCGGCCGGATCGGCTTCATCTACACCGAAAGGCTGATGACGGAGTCGAAACTGGCGCGCAACGCCGACGAGAAGATCCAGGCCGAGTTTTCCAAGCGCCAGAAGCAGGTCGACGACATGGTCAAGCGCTTCAAGTCCGCGCGCGAGAAGTTCGACGAAGACGCGCCGAAGCTGAACGACATCGACCGCACCCGCCGCACCCGCGAGCTGCTCGACATGGAGAAGGACGTCCAGCGCATGCAGCGCGAGTTCAACGAGGACCTGCTGCAGCGGAAGAACGAGGAACGCGCCGCCATCGCGCAGCGCGCTTTCAAGCTGATCGAACAGGTGGCCGAGCAGGAGCACATCGACGTCGTGCTGCAGGAAGCCATCTGGGCCAGCCCGCGCATCGACATCACCGACCGCGTCCTCAAGCTGCTCGATAAATAAGCGCCTGATTCAATCGAACGCCGGCCGGACGGAAACGCCCGGCCGGCGTATCATTATCCAGATTTTACTTTTTACGGAACGACCAGATGGGCACTCGACTGGGTGAATTGGTCGAACGCTTCGGCGGACAGCTGGTGGGAGACCCGAACCTCGAGGTTCAGGGCATCGCCCCGCTGGACAGCGCCGACGCTTCGCACATCAGCTTTCTAAGCAACAGCAAACTGCGCGCGCTGGCTGCGCAAAGCAGGGCGGCGGCCCTGATCGTCGCCCCGATGGACGACACCACCGTGGCCGCGACCTACGAAGGCACGCGCATCGTCAGCACCAACCCCTACGCCTACTTCGCCCGCGTCGCCCAGTATTTCGCGGCGCTGGACGAGACGCCGCCGGCGCCGGGCGTGCATCCGAGCGCCGTGGTCCACGAGAGCGCCAGCATCGATCCCAGCGCGCACATCGGCCCGAACGTGACGGTCGAAGCGGGCGCCGTGGTCAAGGCCGGCGCGATCGTCGATGCCGGCTGCTTCGTCGGCCGCGAGGCGGAGATCGGCGAAGAGACCCATTTGTTCGCCAACGTGACCTTCCATGCGCGCTGCAAGATCGGCAAGCGCGGCATCCTGCATTCGGGCGCCGTGATCGGCACCGACGGCTTCGGCTTCGCCAAGGAAAACGGCGTCTACATCAAGATCCCGCAGACCGGGCGCGTGCTGCTGGGCGACGACGTCGACGTCGGCGCCAACACGACCATCGACCGCGGCGCGCTGGCCGACACCGTCATCGAAGACGGCGTGAAGCTCGACAACCAGATCCAGATCGGCCACAACTGCCATATCGGCGCCAACACCGCGATGGCCGGCTGCGTCGGGGTGGCGGGCAGCGCGAAGATCGGCAAGAATTGCACCTTCGGCGGCGCCGCCATGGTGCTCGGCCATCTGGAAATCGCGGACAATGTCCATATCTCCTCGGGCAGCATGGTCTCGCGTTCGGTGCTCGAGCCGGGCCAGTACACCGGCTTCTACCCGCTGGCCAAGAACGCGGAGTGGGAAAAGAGCGCGGCCATCGTGCGCAACCTGTCCTCGATGCGCGAGAAGATCCGCACGCTGGAAAAGCAAATCAAAACCCTGACTGACAACGCAGAAGAAAAATGACCACCGAATCGAACACCGTCACCGAATCCAAGATCCTCAACATCACCCAGATCAAGGAATACCTGCCGCACCGCTATCCGCTGCTGCTGGTGGACCGCGTGGTCGACTATGAGCTGGGCAAGACCATCACCGCGATCAAGAACGTGACGGTGAACGAGGAGTTCTTCAACGGCCACTTCCCGCACCAGCCGGTGATGCCGGGCGTGCTGATGGTCGAGGCGCTGGCCCAGACCGCGGCCATCCTGTCCTTCATGACCATGAACGTGAAGCCGGACGAGAATTCGGTGGTGTACTTCGTCGGCATCGACAACTGCCGCTTCAAGCGCCCGGTCGGCCCCGGCGACCAGCTCCGCATGGACGTCGAGATCCTGCGCAGCTCGCGCGGCATCTGGAAGTACAAGGCCCAGGCCAGCGTCGACGGCAAGGTCGCAGTGGAAGCGGAACTGATGTGCACGATCCGCGCAAACGAAAACGCCGCAGCGGGGCAGTAATGAGCAGCCGGATCCACCCGACCGCGATCGTCGATCCGCAGGCCCAGCTGGACAGCTCGGTCGAGGTCGGCCCGTACTCGATCATCGGCCCGCACGTGCGCATCGATGCCGGCACCGTGGTCGGCCCGCACGTGGTCATCGAAGGCCATACGACGATCGGCAAGGACAACAAGATCTTCCAGTTTGCCTCGCTGGGCGCGGCGCCGCAGGACAAGAAGTGGGCCGGCGAGCCGACCCGCCTCGAAATCGGCAACGGCAACACCATCCGCGAATTCACGACCTTCAACCTGGGCACCGCCCAGGATGCCGGCGTGACCCGCCTCGGCGACGACAACTGGATCTCGGCCTACGTGCACCTGGCGCACGACTGCCAGGTCGGCAGCCACACGATCTTCTCGAACAACGCGCAGCTGGCCGGCCACGTTCACGTGGGCGACTGGGCGATCCTGTCGGGCTACTGCGGCGTGCACCAGTTCTGCAAGATCGGCGCGCATGCCTTCATCGGCATGTACACCAGCCTGACCCAGGACGTGCCGCCGTACGTGCTCGTCTCCGGCAATCCGGCCGAGGCGCACGGCGTCAACATCGAAGGCCTGAAGCGCCGCGGTTTCACGCGCGAGCAGATCAACGCCATCCGCGCCGCCTACAAGGACATCTACCGTACCGGCCTGACGCTGGAAGAGGCCAAGGTCAAGCTGGCCCAGGATGCCGCGCAGGGCGGCGACACTGCGGCGCCCGTCCAGGCCATGCTCGACTTCCTCGGCACGACCACCCGTGGCATCGTCCGCTGAAACGCATCTCTCCCTCGTAGCAGGCGAAGTCTCCGGCGACATGCTGGCGGCGCGCCTGATGGCCGGGCTCAAGCCGCACCTGCCGGACCTGCGCTTTACCGGCATTGGCGGTCCGCGCATGCTCGAGCAGGGCCTGCAGTCCGACGTACCGATGGATACGCTCACGGTGCGCGGCCTGCTGCCGGTGCTGATGCGCTACCGCGAACTGAAGGGCATCCAGAACCGCCTGCGCGACCGTTTGATCGCGGAACGCCCAAGCGCCTTCATCGGCGCAGATTATCCCGGGTTCAACCTGGGCCTGGAAGAACAGCTGCGGGCAAGCGGCATCCCGACCCTGCACTTCGTCGGGCCGCAGATCTGGGCCTGGCGCGGCGGGCGCATCAAGAAGATCCAGCGCGCGGTGTCGCACATGCTGCTGATCTTCCCCTTCGAAGAAGAGATTTACCGAAAGGCCGGCGTGCCGGCCACCTACATCGGCCATCCGCTGGCCGAGCAGATTCCCCTGCAGCCGGACGTCGCCGCCGCGCGCCGTAGGCTAGCCATCCCCGAGGATGCGAAAGTCGTGACGGTCATGCCGGGCAGCCGCATGGCCGAGATCAAGCATCTGAGCGCGCCTTTCGCCGGCGCCGTCGCACTGCTGGCCAAACGCGACCCCGCGCTGCGTTTCATCGCACCGATGGCGGGCGAGCGCCAGAGGGCGTATCTTGTGGAGCTGCTGGCGAAAGCGGGACAGTCCGGGCTGATCGGCAACGGCACGCTGCAGCTGGTCGACGGCCAGTCGCACGACTGCATCGCCAGCGCCGACGCTGTGCTGGCGGCGTCCGGCACGGCGACGCTGGAAGTGGCGCTGTTCAAGAAGCCGATGGTGATCGCCTACAAGGTGGTACAGGCCGAATGGCTGCTGATCCGAAACATGGGCTACCTGCCGTGGATCGGCCTGCCGAACATCCTGGCGCGCGAATTCGTCGTGCCGGAGTTCCTGCAGCACGCGGCCACGCCGCAAGCCCTGGCCGACGCCGTCTGGTTCCAACTGACGGACGAGGCCAATCGCGTGAAGCTGCAGCAGCGCTTCCTGGACATGCACCACAGCCTGCTGCGCAACAGCGCCGAGGCGAGCGCCAAGGCGGTGCTCGAAGTGATCGGTAAACGGTAACAGTTACACCAGTCCTATGACGAAAAAGAAGTTCAATTTCTATCCCGGCCTGCCGGTGAAAAACCGTCCGTTCACGCTCGACGACATCGTCTGCGGCGTCGATGAAGCCGGCCGCGGACCGCTGGCCGGACCGGTGTTCGCCGCCGCCGTCATCCTCGACCCGAAGCGGCCGATCGAAGGCCTGCGCGATTCCAAGAAGCTGACCGAAGCGCGGCGCGACGAACTGGCGCCCATCATCCGCGAACACGCACTGGCCTGGGCCATCGCCGAGTGCTCGCATCACGAGATCGACACCATCAACATCCTGCAGGCGACCATGCTGGCGATGCGCCGCGCGGTCGAGCAGCTGCACATGATGCCGACCATCGCCCTGATCGACGGCAACCGCTGCCCGCAACTGCCGGTGGAGATCCGCGCCCATGCCGTGGTCGAGGGCGACGACAAGGTGCACGCCATCTCGGCGGCCTCGATCCTGGCCAAGACCGCGCGCGACGCCGCCCTGGTGACGCTGCACGAAGCCTATCCGCAGTACGCCTTCGACCAGCACAAGGGCTATTCGACCGCGCTGCACCTGGAACGCCTGCGCCTGCACGGCCCGTGCCCGGTGCACCGCCGCTCCTTTGCGCCGGTGCGTGCGCTTTGTGAGCCGGACCTGTTCGCCAGCCTCGAAGGTGTGCCGGCATGAAGACCGTCAGTTCGCGCGACAACGCCTTCTACAAGGACCTCAAGCAGCTCGCCACCAGCTCGCAGGCACGCCGCAAGGCCGGCCGCTCGCTGCTGGACGGCGTGCACCTGTGCCAGTCTTGGCTGGATATCAAAGGCTTGCCGGCGCATTGCGTGGTGTCCGAGGATGCGCTGGCCAACCCCGAGGTTGCGGGCATCGTCGAGCGCGTCGAGGCCGGCCGCGGCCATGTGACGGCGCTGCCAGAGGCGCTGTTCGGCGCCATCAGCCAGGTCGAGCATGGCGTCAACCTGGTGTTCGTGATCGAGACGCCCGATCCCGCCGTGCCGAAGCTCTTGAGCGAATCGGCGGTGCTGCTGGACGGCGTGCAGGACCCCGGCAACGTCGGCTCGATCCTGCGCAGCGCCGGCGCCGCCGGCATCAAGCAGGTATGGTGCAGCCCCGGCACGGCCTTCTGCTGGTCGCCCAAAGTGCTGCGCGCGGCGATGGGCGCCCACTTCGTGCTGGAGATCTTCGAGAACGCCGACCTGCCCGCACTGGTGCGCGGTGCGCAGGTGCCGGTGCTGGCGACCAGCGGCTATGCCGCCGACAGCCTGTACGACCCGGCGCTGGACCTGTCCCGGCCGGTGGCCTGGGTGCTGGGCCACGAAGGGCAAGGCGTGTCCGATGAACTGCTGAACCTGGCCAGCCGGCGCGTCGCCGTGCCGCACGCGGGCCAGGTCGAGTCCCTGAACGTGGCCGCCTGCGCCGCGGTGTGCTTTTTCGAGCAACTGCGGCAGTTGCGGCAGTCGAGGCAACAGCGCTAACGCCAAAGATGGACGCCGCCGCTGGCGCCATGTACCCTTCGGGTTGGGCAAGCGGAGTCGAGATGGACACAATGCAGTTAGCTTTACAGAACCTACATTTCCTGGTGGCGGAAGCCGAACCGGTGCAGCGCCGCGCGCTGATCGAGGCGCTCGGCCAGCTCTGCGCGAGCCGCGTCACCGACGTGCCCGACGGCCCGACTGCGCTGCGCACCCTGCAGGCCGGCTTCACGCCGAAAGTCGACGTCGCCGTCATCGACCTGGCCCTGGGCGGGATGGACGGCCTCGAACTGCTGCGCGCGATCGCCGCGCTGAAGTCGGCCGTGCGCCTGATCGTGATCGGCGCCCAGCCGGCCAGCGTGCTGTTCTCGGTCGAGACCCTGGCCCAGGCCTACGGCGTCGAACTGCTCGGCACCATCGCCAAGCCTGTCTCCAGCGCCAAGCTGAAGGCGCTGCTGGACAACCTGCAGCCGGCAGCCAAGCCGCGTGCGGCAGCGAAGTCGCCGGCGTTCAGCTTCGCCGAAGTCGGCGTCGGCCTGCAGCAGCGCCAGTTCGAACCCTTCTTCCAGCCCAAGATCGAGCTGGCGACCGGCCAGGTGAAAGGGCTGGAAGCCTTCGCGCGCTGGCGCCATCCCGAGCACGGCGTGCTGGGCCCGGGCGCCTTCATCGACGCGCTGGAGCAGAACAACCGCGTCGACTTCCTCGACTGGACCATGATCGAGCTCTCGGTCGAGCGCTGCCGCCAGTACCACGACCAGGGCATCCCGATCTCGATCGCGCTGAACCTGGCGCCGGAAACGCTGGCGAACCCGAACTTCATCCGCCAGGTCTCGTCCTGCATGAAGCGCCACGGCGTCATGCCGGACTACCTGACCTTCGAGATCACCGAAGCGGCGATCCTGAAGTTCGACGCCGACTTCATCGAGCGCCTGGTGCGCCTGCGCATGATGGGCTTCGGCCTGGCCATCGACGACTACGGCACCGGGCGCTCCAACCTGCAGCTGCTGGCGCGGATTCCGTTCTCGGAGCTGAAGATCGACCGTTCCTTCGTCGACGGGGCTTCCAAGAAGCGCCCGCTGGGCACCGTGCTGAAATCCTGCCTGGGCCTGGCGCATAGCCTGGACCGCATGTCGGTGGCGGTGGGGGTCGAGACGCGGCAGGACTGGGACTTCCTGCAGGGCTTGGGGTGTACCTATGCGCAGGGCTACCATATTGCCAATCCGATGGAGGCTTCGGCGTTTCCTGGTTGGCTTGAGGACTGGCGGCACTTCTTCTAACGAGGGGTCAGAGCCCGGTTTTGATTGCTTGGGCTCTGACCCCGGTGATTTGACGCGCTGCCACGGAACACCGGGGTCAGAGCCCACCCGCGTGAACCGGGCTCTGACCCCTGGAGCCGGGCTCTGCCCCCTAGTACTCCCGACGATCCGGCTTGATCTCCTGAAGAATGGTCGTCGAAATCTCCTCGATCGACTTGGTCGTCGACGACAGCCACCGGATCCCTTCGCGCCGCATCATGGTCTCGGCCTCGTTGACCTCGTAGCGGCAATTCTCCAGCGACGCGTATTTGCTGCCGGCCCGCCGCTCGTTGCGGATCTCGGCCAGGCGCTCCGGCGTGATCGTCAGGCCGAACAGCTTGTGCTTGAAGGGCGGCAGTGCCGAGGGCAGCTTGCCGCGTTCGAAATCGTCCGGAATGAGCGGGTAGTTGGCAGCCTTGATCCCGTACTGCATCGCCAAGTACAGGCTGGTCGGGGTTTTACCCGAACGCGAGACGCCCACCAGGATCACGTCGGCCTCGGCCAGGTTCTTGTGCGACTGGCCGTCGTCGTGGGCCAGCGAGAAGTTGATGGCCTCGATGCGGTTCTTGTATTCCTCGCTGTCGACCACGTTGTGGATGCGGCCGATGGTGTGGGTCGACTTCACGCCCAGTTCCTGCTCGAGCGGCGCGACGAAGGTCTGGAACAGGTCCATGTGCATGCCCTGGGCGGCGCGGATCACGCTCGACAGGTCGTGCTTGACCAGGGTCGAGAACACGATCGGGCGCTGGTTGTCGGACAGGGCGACGTCGTTGATGCGCCGCGCCGCGTCATAGGCTTTCTCGATGGTATCGATGAAGGGCAGGCGGATCTGGCGGAAACGCATCTCGAACTGGCTCAGCACCGCGTGGCCGAAAGTCTCGGCGGTGATGCCGGTGCCGTCGGAAACGAAGAAGACGGTGCGCGCGGCGTTCGGATTGGGCGGAGTGCTCAAGGAAGTCATGGTGCCTTTTTGCTAAGATGATGACAAAGTTGCAGCGACCGCACGGTGCATTGCACAAACGCGGGTTAAAATGCTCGGCAACGGTTGTAAGGATTCTGCTGCACGGTGCGAAGAATAACAAGAAAACACCACCGGCCCGGCCGATCCACGAAAGATTTCCATCATCAAAAAAGGTGTTTCATCATGACTAACCTGTCTACTGCAGCATTGACGCCCGATCCAGCGGCATCCGGCGAAAGTGTTTACGTCGCGCCGTTCGAGCAACTGCGCATGACCGACGTCGAGTCGGTCGGCGGCAAGAACGCATCGCTGGGCGAAATGATCAGCCAGCTGGCCGAAGCCGGTGTGCGCGTGCCGGGCGGTTTCGCCACCACGGCCGACGCTTTCCGCGACTTCCTACGCCACAGCGCCGACGGCGGTCCTTCGCTGGGCCAGCGCATCGAACTGCGCCTGGAGAACCTGAACATCGACGATACGCGCGCGCTCGCCGCCGCCGGCGCCGAGATCCGTCAGTGGATCGTCGAGACCCCGTTCCAGCCGCGCCTGGAGCAGGAGATCCGCGCGTTCTACGAGCGCCTGGTCGCCGATTCGGACGCCGAGATGTCCTTCGCCGTGCGCTCGTCCGCCACCGCGGAAGACCTGCCGGACGCCTCCTTCGCCGGCCAGCAGGAGACCTTCCTGAACGTGGTCGGCATCGACAACGTGCTGGAAGCCATGAAGCACGTGTTCGCATCGCTGTACAACGACCGCGCGATCTCCTACCGTGTTCATAAAGGCTTCACCCACGCCGAGGTCGCGCTGTCGGCCGGCGTGCAGCGCATGGTCCGCTCCGACACCGGCGCCGCCGGCGTGATGTTCACCATCGACACCGAGTCGGGCTTCAAGGACGTGGTTTTCATCACCTCCAGCTACGGCCTGGGCGAGACCGTGGTGCAGGGCGCCGTCAACCCGGACGAGTACTACGTGCACAAGCCGATGCTCGAGCAAGGCAAGAAGCCGGTCATCCGCCGTAACATCGGTTCCAAGCTGATCAAGATGGAATTCACCAAAGAGGCGAAAGCCGGCCGCTCGGTGCAGACCGTCGACGTGCCGGTCGAGTTGCGCAACCGCTACTCGCTGAACGACGAGGAAGTGGTCGAGCTGGCGAAGTACGCCGTCATCATCGAGAAGCACTACGGCCGCCCGATGGACATCGAGTGGGGCAAGGACGGCCGCGACGGCAAGCTGTACATCCTGCAGGCGCGCCCGGAAACCGTGAAGTCGCAGCAGAAGGCCGGCGACGCCCAGCAGCGCTTCAAGCTGAAGGGCAGCGGCACCGTGCTGACCTCGGGCCGCGCGATCGGCCAGAAGATCGGCGCCGGCCCGGTCCGCGTGATCAAGGACCCGTCCGAAATGGAACGCGTGCAGCCGGGCGACGTGCTGGTGGCCGACATGACCGACCCGAACTGGGAGCCGGTGATGAAGCGCGCCTCGGCGATCGTCACCAACCGCGGCGGCCGTACCTGCCACGCCGCGATCATCGCCCGTGAGCTGGGCGTGCCGGCAGTGGTCGGCTGCGGCGACGCCACCGAGACCCTGAAGGACGGCACCTTCGTGACCGTGTCCTGCGCCGAGGGTGACGAGGGCCGCATCTATGACGGCATTCTGGAAACCGAGGTGTCGGAAGAAGTGCGCGGCGAACTGCCGCCGCTGAAGACCAAGATCATGCTGAACGTCGGCAACCCGCAGCTGGCCTTCGACTTCCAGTCGGTGCCGAACGGCGGCGTCGGCCTGGCGCGTCTCGAGTTCATCATCAACAACAATATCGGCGTGCACCCGAAGGCCATCCTCGAGTACCCGAACATCGACAACGACCTGAAGAAGGCGGTGGAGTCGGTCGCGCGCGGCCACGCCTCGCCGAAGGCCTTCTACGTCGACAAGCTGGCCGAAGGCGTGGCGACCATCGCCGCCGCCTTCTGGCCCAAGCCGGTCATCGTCCGCCTGTCCGACTTCAAGTCGAACGAGTACAAGAAGCTGATCGGCGGCTCGCGCTACGAGCCGGACGAAGAGAATCCAATGCTGGGCTTCCGCGGCGCCGCGCGCTACCTGGCCGAGGACTTCGCCGAGTCCTTCGAGATGGAATGCCTGGCCATGAAGCGCGTGCGCGAAGAGATGGGCCTGACCAACGTCGAGATCATGATCCCATTCGTGCGCACCCTGGGCCAGGCCGAGAAGGTCATCGCCCTGCTGGCCAAGTACGGCCTGAAGCGCGGCGAGAACGGCCTGCGCGTCATCATGATGTGCGAAGTGCCGTCGAACGCGATCCTGGCCGAGCAGTTCCTGCAGTACTTCGACGGCTTCTCGATCGGCTCGAACGACCTGACCCAGCTGACCCTGGGCCTGGACCGCGACTCCGGCATGGAGCTGCTGGCCAAGGACTTCGACGAGCGCGACCCGGCCGTCAAGGCGATGCTGTCGCTGGCGATCAAGGCCTGCCGCGCGCAGGGCAAGTACATCGGCATCTGCGGCCAGGGGCCGTCGGATAACCCGGACTTCGCCGAGTGGCTGGTGGAGCAGGGGATCGAGTCGATGTCGCTGAATCCGGATTCGGTGATTGATACTTGGAAGAAGCTGGCGGCGATGTAATCCGCGTCCGATCCATCGAAAACCCTCGCCGGCCTGCGCCCGCGAGGGTTTTTTTATAACAGACCGGTCAAGCCTGCGGCTGCAACGCAATTACCGCCATCCCCGCCAGCGCAAGGCCCGCACCGATCAGGTCGAAGCGCGTCAGGCTAATGCCGTCGACAAAGCGCAGCCACAGCAGCGCAACGGCAATGTACATGCCACCATAGGCCGCATAGGTCCGCCCGGCCGCAGTCGGGTGCAGGGTCAGCAGCCAGGCAAACAGCGCCAGCGACAAGGCTGCCGGCAGCAGCAGCCACGCGCTCTTGCCGGCCTTGAGCACCAGCCAGGGCAGATAGCAGCCCAGGATTTCGGCCAGTGCCGTGAGGGCGAACAGGGCGGCATATTTGGCGAACACGGACATCGGTGCCTTTCAAGCTAAACCGTTTATGCCATTCTAACCAAGAGCCCGCGCGTCGCTGACCGCGTTGCGCCCGGCCGCCTTGGCCGCGTACAGCGCAGTATCGGCGCGCGACAGCATGGCCTCGATGGTCTCGCCGGCGCGCAGCGTGGCCGCACCGATGCTGACCGTGTAGCCGGCCTCGATGCCGGCGCTGGCGTCCGCGCCGCGCTCCAGGCCCTGGCGCAGGCGCTCGGCCACCAGCAGCGCGGTGTCGGCCGTGGTATCCGGCAGCAGCACTGCGAATTCCTCGCCGCCCAGCCGCGCAACGATGTCGATGTTGCGCACCACCGCTTCCGTGCGTTCGACGATGTCGATCAGCACCCGGTCGCCGGCCGCATGGCCATGGGTGTCGTTGATGCGCTTGAAATGGTCGACGTCGAACAGCAGCAGCGAGAGCGGGCTGTTCTTGCGCAGCGCGCGCGCCTGTTCGTGCGCGGCCAGGTCGAAGAAGGCGCGGCGCGAGCGGGCGCCGGTCAGGTGATCGTGATCCGCGGCGTGGCGGGCGCGCGCCACCAGCTCGGCATTCGCCATCATGACCGCGCCCAGCGTCAGCGCCGGCAGGGCCAGGGCGCCGACCGAAAAGAACAGCATGCTGACGGCGGTGTCGTTCCAGGGCAGCGCGACGCCGGCCAGCGGCAGCGCGTAGATCACCGCGCGCACCAGCTGGATGGCGGCGTTGCCGAAGGTCGCGTAGAGCGTGAACAGGACCGGGTAGCGCCGCTTCGCACGGCCCAGCTGCGGCATCAGTAGTACGCCCATTTCGAGGCACAAGGCGGCGTGCAGCAGCGACATCGCCACGACCCGTCCACCGATCGAATCGACGCCATGGTGCAGCAGCACGATGAGAAGCAGCCCGAGTGCGACGCAGCTGCCCAGCCGGCACCAGGGCACCGGCAACTGGAGATAACGACGGAAGCCGGCCAGCATCAGCGCCGAGGTGCCGAGCAGCAGGGTATTCGCGACCTCGATCGACAGAAAATCCGGGACCACGCCGCGGGCCGCGAACAGCGGCAGCGACAGCACTGCCAGTGCGTTCGCCGCGGACCATTCACGGATGCCGCGCGCGCCGCTCTTCCGCAGCGAGGACAGCACGAACAGCATGACGGCGGACAGGGCCATCGTCACCAGCAGGAGACTTACGACGATCAACATGGGGGAAAGACGGGAAGGGATTTCTATATGGTATCAAATATTGACGCAAAAAACCCTGTTGGCATATTGGTTTTTGGCCGTTGACTCTTTGACCAGACGCGGTAGACTGCCCTCGTCGTCCATCGTGGAAACAAGGAGGAGAAATCATGGCGGAGTGGATGGGCTGGCTGGCCGCAGCCGGCGTGCTCGTGATCCTGGAGCTGTTCACCGGGACCTTTTACTTGCTGATGATCGCCATCGGCCTGGCGGTCGGCGGCCTCGTGGCCCTGCTGGGGGCCGCAGGACCCACGCAGACCATCGCCGCGGCCCTGGTCGGCGTGCTCGCGACGGCGCTGCTGCACCGTTCGCGCTTCGGCCGCCCGGCGCGCAGCGAGGCGACGCGCGACCGCAACGTCAACCTCGACATCGGCCAGCGCGTGACGGTGCCAGCCTGGGACAACGGCCGCGCCCGCGTCATGTACCGCGGCGCGCTGTGGGATGTCGAACTGGGCCAGGGTGCAACGCCGCTGGCCGGCGATTTCCGCATCGTCGAGGTGCAGGGCAGCCGGCTGGTGGTGGCGAATTCTTGAGTTCGTACGATCAACCAATGTAAATGATGGGAAAAACTGCCTGATGAAAGCGAAACACGTCCTTGGGATACTGCTGGTTTTTATGCTGTGCTCGGCATTGGTCGACGCCAGGAATGAGGAACTGGGCCACGCCGCAAGGTGGTGGACCATCCTGTCCACACTGGCCTTCAGCTTCCTGAGCTTCTTCTGGTATCGGCTCGACAGCGATGAGCGCCAGTACCCGCGCACGATACCGCTCAACGTCGGCGTGGTCGCGCTCGGGCTGTTCGTGATCCCGTATTACCTCGTGCGCAGCCGCCCGGCCGGGCAGAAAGGCCGCGCGCTGCTGCGCTTGGCCGGTTTCGTTCTTCTCATGTTCGTCGTGTCGATGATCGGCATAGCCCTGTACGACCTGGTTGGCTAAATTCAGAAAGGATGCTCATGGAATTCTCATTCGGTACCGTGGCGCTGGTGATCTTCATCGTCGCGCTGGTGTTCGTGTTCAAGACCATTAACGTCGTGCCCCAGCAGCACGCCTGGGTGGTCGAGCGCCTCGGCAAGTACCACGCGACGCTGGCGCCCGGCCTGAACATCGTCGTGCCATTCATCGACCGCATCGCCTACAAGCACAGCCTGAAGGAGATCCCGCTCGACGTGCCGCCGCAGGTCTGCATCACCAAGGACAACACCCAGCTGCAGGTGGACGGCATCCTCTATTTTCAGGTGACCGATGCGATGCGCGCGTCTTATGGCGCCTCGAACTACATCCAGGCGATCACCCAGCTGGCCCAGACCACGCTGCGTTCCGTGATCGGCCGGATGGAGCTCGACAAGACCTTCGAGGAGCGCGACCACATCAACACCACCATCGTCAACGCGATCGACGAGTCGGCTGCCAACTGGGGCGTGAAGGTGCTGCGCTACGAGATCAAGGACCTGACGCCGCCGGCCGAGATCCTGCATTCGATGCAGCGCCAGATCACCGCCGAGCGCGAGAAGCGCGCGCTGATCGCCGCATCGGAGGGCCGCCGCCAGGAAGCCATCAACATCGCCAGCGGCGAGCGTGAGGCGGCCATCGCCCGTTCGGAAGGCGAGAAGCAGGCGGCGATCAACCGCGCACAGGGCGAAGCAGCCGCCATCGTGGCCCTGGCCGACGCCAGTGCGACCGCGCTGCGCCAGGTCGGGGAGGCGATCCGCAGCCCGGGCGGCATGGATGCGGTCAACCTGCGCGTGGCCGAGGAATACGTCGACGCCTTCGGCAAGCTGGCCAAGACCAACAATTCCATTATCGTGCCGGCCAATATGGGCGAGATGAGCGGCCTGATTGCGAGTGCGCTGCAAATCGTGAAAGCCCAACGGTGACGCGCGTCGTCGTCATTACCGGCGGCTCGGATGGCATCGGCGCCGAGATCGCGCGCCAGCTGGCCGCGAAGGAGGGCGCCGGTCTGGCGCTGGTGCTGGCTGCGCGCGACCAGGCCAAGCTGGAACAGGTGGCCGGGCAGTGCACGGCGCTCGGCGCGCAGGCGCTGGCGGTGGCGACCGACGTCGGCGACCAGGCCCAGTGCCGGCGCCTGATCGATGCCGCGGTGTCACGCTTCGGGCGCATCGACGTCCTGGTCAACAATGCCGGGCGCTCGGCCCACGCTTTGTTCGAAGAGGTGCCCGACCTTGGCTGGTACGAGGAACTCATGCGCATCAACCTGTGGGGCAGCGTGTGGTGCACCCAGGCCGCGCTGCCGCAGCTGAAGGCGGCGCGCGGGCGCATCGTCGCGGTGTCGTCGCTGGCGGGACTGATCGGCGTGCCGGGACGCACCGCCTATAGCGCCAGCAAGTTCGCGATGACAGGCTTCTTCGAGGCCCTGCGCGCGGAGCTGAAAGGCGCGGGCGTCTCGGTGACGACCGCCTACCCGGGCGTGGTCGATACGCGCATCCGCTACCGCGGCTTCAACGCGCTGGGGCAGGAGATGGGCAGCAGCGGTTTGCGCGAGGACGGCGCGATGACGGTGCAGCAATGCGCGCGCCTGATCGTCGACGGGATGGAGAAGCGCAAGCGCGAAGTCGTGATGACGGGCAAGGGCAAGTTTGGCAGGCTTCTGAAGCTGCTTGCGCCGGGTCTGGTCGAGAAGATGGCCCTGGCTGCGCTGAAGGATGAAGTCAGGCCGCACTGAGCGCACTGAGCCCTGGTAACTCAGCTGTTCCGAAACAGAGCAGCAGCCTCAGGCACAACCAGCACAAATACTGTTCAGTTTCCGTTCAATTTTCCGGATTCCCGGCTGCCTCTGCCCTTGATGCGCGCTGGGTACGCTTATTGCCTAGTTATCGATGCGTCGGCCCATGTGTCGATTCCCCACATACGATAACGAGGAGATAGCGATGAAGAGAATGCTCATGCTGGGCTTGCTTGCCGCTGGCGCCGCAGCTCCCGCCTGCGCGGTCGACATCAAGGCCGGCGACTGGACCGTCAACATCGGCGGCAACGTCAACGCCTTCTACACGCTGGTCAACTGCAACACCGGTTTCGATGGCGGTGTGGCGCTGGCGGGCCGCGCGCTCGGCTGCGGCGGCGAGGGACGGCGCACCACGATCGGCAACGGCCTGCTGCCGAGCGCCCTGGTCACCTCCGCCACGTCCAACCAGGACGGCTGGGACGTCAAGGCGCTCATCGGCATCTACGTGGCCACTGCCACCGACAGCGCGATCGCGCAGAACAGCGACGTCGATATCCGCCAGGCCTACTTCAGCTTCGGCAGGCCGGAATTCGGCACGGTCAAGATGGGCCGCGACTACGGCATGTTCGGCTACAAGGTGATCACCACCGACATGACGATCCAGGGTGTCGGCGCACCGGTCCAGGCCACGCAGCGCGGCCGCGTCACGCTCGGCCACATCGGCGCCGGCTACGCCTACCCGAACCATTACGGCCAGGTCGTCTACTCGGCGCCGTCGGTGCTGCCCTACGGGATCGGTTTCGACATTGGCTTGATGAGCCCGATATCGGACACCCCCATCGTCGCGCCTTCGCGCTACAGGTCCAAAGGCACGCCCCAGGTGCAGATGCAGGCGACCGGCGCCCTCGGGCCTGTGAAGGGCTGGGTGGGCTACAAGACCCAGCACTTCGAAGCCGCCGACGCCACGCCCGGCGCGCCGTTCAACAGCACGCGCATGAACGCGGTCGAAGTGGGCGCGACGATGGACTATGGGCAGTTCGCCTTCCTGGCCAACTTCCAGAAGGGCAAGGCCCTGGGCCTGCTGTCCGATGCCGACCAGGGCGGCGTGAAGTCGACCCATTGGTTCCTGCAGGGGGTCTACAAGGTCGACGACAGGCTGAAAGTGGGTCTCAACTGGGGCGAGAGCAAGAACGACGACAACGGCCCCGGCACCGGCGGCCTGGAAAAGAATACCAACGTGACCCTCGGCGCCTACTACGCGCTGAACAAGGCGCTCACGCTGGTGGGCGAGCTGGGCCAGACACGCTCGCATCCCTTCAACGGCGGATCGAGTCGCATGAATGGGGTCGCGGTCGGCGGCTTCTTTTCCTTCTGAGCCGGCCCTTAGAAGTCGACCGTCGCCGACAGCGTGAAGCTGCGCGGTGCGCCTAGCACCAGGTAGCCGGCGCCAGGGTAGCCGCCCGCCGAGGCCCAGTAGTTGCGGTCGAAGGCGTTGTCGACGCGCGCGCGGAAGGTCACGTCGCGGTCCATCACGCGGGTGAGGTAGTTCGCGCCCAGGTCGAAGCGGGCCCAGGACGGCAGGCGCTGGGTGTTGGCGGCGTCCGCGTACTGCTTCGCGGTGTAGACGGCGCGTGCATTCAGCGACAGGCCAGGCACGGCGGCGATGTCCCATTCGGTGCCGAGATTCAGCTGGGTCTTCGGCACGCCGATGGCGTCCTTGCCCTGGTTGAGGCCGCCGGCGGTGCGGCGCTGTTCGGCGTCGAGCAGGGTCAGGCCGCCCAGCACGCGCAGGCCCTTGGCCGGCATGCCGAACACGGACAGCTCCAGGCCGCGGTTGCGCTGCTCGCCGAAGATGCCGAACACGTTGTTCTGCACGTAGCCGAGCGGCTGCGACACCGTGAACAGGGCGGCGCTCATGCCCAGCTTGCCGCCGTCGTACTTGACGCCGACTTCCTTCTGGCGCGAGGTGTAGGGCGCGAAGACCTGGCCCTGGTTGGCCAGCACCACGCCGAAGGCGGAGGCGGTCGGGCCCTGCTGCAGGGCTTCGGCATAGTTGGCGTACAGCGACAGGTTCTTCATCGGCTTGTAGACGATGCCGGCAAGCGGGGTGTTGGCGCTCTGGTCGTAGCCGGCGTTCTGCACGCCGCTGCCGTAGTCGTAGCTGTAGTCCTTGATGCGCTGGCGGCGGATGCCGACCGTCAGCAGCAGGCGGTCGTCCAGCATGGACATCGAATCGGCCACCGCATAGCTGCCGAGGATGGACTTATGCGTCAGCAGCGGGCTCGCCAGCGATCCGCCGGTGAAGAAGGTGGGCGAGGGCGCGGCCACGTCGACCGGGCGGTACAGGTTGGTCGACCAGCCGGCGAAGTCGCTCAGGCCGTAGGCGTTGAAGGACTTCAGTTCGAAGGCCGAGGCAGTGGCGCTGAGGGTGTGCTTGATCGGTCCGGTGACCAGCTCGCCGCGCACGCCGATTTCGCCGGTGCGGTTGCGGTCGTTGCGCTGGTTGTCGAAGCGGCCCATGTTCAGGCCGCCGTTGTTGTCAGTGGTCGTGGTTGTGGTCAGGGCATTGAACTCGTTGCCGGTGCGCGCGCCGAAAGCGGCCCAGGCGACCGCGTTCGGCGCGATGTCGACCTCGCCGCGCAGGGTGCCGAAGGTATCGCGTTCGAGGGAGCGGGTCCAGGGCTGGGCGAAATTGTGGCTGGCGTCCGGCGCGGCAGGCACGGCGAGGCCGGCGCCGACCGTCACGCTCGGGCGGGCATTGTCCAGCATGTGTTCCTGGAAGCCGACGTCGGCCGACAGGCGGTAGTTGCGGCCGCGGTAGTCCATGCCCACCGACAGCACGTTCAGCTCGCGCGACTCGCGGTCGACGGCGGTGTCGCCATCGCGGTGCACGGCGTTCACGCGGATGCCGGCGCGGTCGCCTTCGCCGAAGCGGCGCGCCACGTCGAAGGCGCCGACCGCCTGGCCGCCGGACTCGACGCCCAGCGTCACCTGGTTCAGCGGGTGGTTCGGCGCGCGCTTCGGCACCAGGTTGACCGCGCCGCCGATCCCGCCGCCGCCCGGCGCCGCGCCGTTGACGAAGCTGTTGGCGCCGCGCAGGATCTCGACGCGCTCCAGCAGCTCGGAGGCCACGAACTGGCGCGGCAGCAGGCCGTACAGGCCGTTGTAAGCCATGTCGTCGGAGTTCACGGCAAAGCCGCGGATCACATACAGCTCCTGGAAATTGCCGAAGCCGCGCGCCACGCGCACCGAGGGATCGTTCTGGACCACGTCGGCCACGCTGCGCGCCTGCTGGTCCTGGATCAGGGCCTGGGTGTAATTGGTGGCGTTGAAGGGGGCGTCCATGATGTCGGCATTGCCTAGCAGGCCCAGACGGCCGCCGCGCGCGACCTGGCCGCCGGCATAGCTGGAGGACAGGCCCTGGGCCGAAGCGTCGGCCGATGCGCTCACCACGACGGTGGCGATGCCGGGTTGGGCGGCGGTTTCCTGTGCGGTCTGGGCCTGAGCGCAAGTGGCGGCGAAGAGCAGGGCGCCGAGGGCGGCCGGAGTCAGTTTGCAGTGCATGGTGCGTTCTTCTTTTTGATGAGTGTCGATGAGAATGGTTCTCATTATACCCAGCATGCTTGATTCCGTAAATGAGAACTATTATTATCTAGCCCCATGTACCCCGTTTCCCTCCGCCGCTGGTCCTGGATCCACAAATGGAGCAGCCTGGTCTGCACCGTATTCATGCTGCTGCTCTGCCTGACCGGCCTGCCGCTCATCTATCACCACGAGATCGGCCAGCTGCTGGGCAACGAGGTCGAGGCGCCTGCGCTGCCCGCCGCGCAAGCCGGCGCAGTGCCCGTTCCGGCCGACCTGGATCGCGTGATCGCCGCCGGCAAGGCCCGCTATCCCGACAAGGTCATGATGTACATGTCGCAGGAGGCGGACGAGCCGGCCCTGTGGTTCCTGACCATGGGCGCGCATCCGAACGACGAGAAGTTCGTGTCGATCGCCGTCGATGCCCGCACCGCGCAGTACGTGGCCGAGCCGCCGATCGAGGGCGGGGCGGTGATGGCCTTCCTGTTCCACCTGCACGTCGACCTGTTCGCCGGCGTGCCCGGCAAGCTCTTTCTTGGCTTCATGGGGCTGTTGCTGATCGTGGCGGTGGTCTCCGGCGTGGTGCTGTACGCGCCCTTCATGCGCAAGCTCGAATTCGGCGACATCCGCCACGGCCGCACCGCGCGCCTGAAATGGCTGGACCTGCACAACCTGCTCGGCATCGTGACCCTGGTGTGGACGCTGGTGGTCGGCGCGACCGGCGTCGTCAACACCTTGGCCGACGTGCTGCTGCAGTACTGGCAGAGCACCGAGATCGCGGCCATGGTCAAGCCCTACGAAGGGCAGCCTGCGCCGAAGACGCTGGCTTCGATGGAACAGTCGGTGCAGCACGCGCGCGCCGTGCAGCCGGGCATGGCGGTGGCCTTCATCGCCTTCCCGGGCACGCCCTTCGCGAGCCCCCACCATTACGGCATCTACATGCGCGGCGACCAGGCGCTGACGGCGCGCCTGTACAAGCCGGTGCTGGTCGACGCAGGCACCGCGCAGGTAACCGACCAGCGCACGCTGCCCTGGTACCTGACCGCGCTGCTGCTGTCGCAGCCGCTGCACTTCGGCGATTACGGCGGGGCCGGCATGCAGGTCCTGTGGGCGCTGCTCGACCTGGCGACCATCGTCGTGCTGGGCAGCGGCTTGTACCTGTGGTTCAAGCGCGGGCGGGCTGCGGCTGCAAAGCCGAAGGCCGGTGCAGCAACCAAAGCGGCGCCGCAGGCGGCCCTGGCCCGCGAAGGGGAGCCGCGATGAGCGCCGGCTTTCGTAGCCTGTGGGGCATGCCCATCCTGCTGGGCGTGCTGACCGCGGTCGGGCTGGTGGCGGGGCTGCTCGGGGATGGCTGGTGGGACCTGGTGTCGGTGATCGGACTGGGCGTGCCGGTCATGGTCGGCGCCTGGCACATGTTCAAGCCGGCGGCACATCGGCGGTGAACGCGGGCACAGGGTGCCCGCCCTACGGTAGGGTGGGCACCCCGTGCCCACGCATCATCGGCATGCATACGCAAGGTTTAATTTTCTATTAAGCATCTGCACATCAATACAGCGTATAACTCCCGGTGACAACAACCCGGGAGACGCCATGAAAAACTTCGTACGCAATAACAAGGGCTTTCTGGCCTTCCTGCTCCTGTTCGGCGTCTTCCGCACGGCGGTGGCCGACTGGAACCCGATTCCCTCGGCCTCGATGCATCCAAACCTGCTGGAAGGCGACGTGGTGCTGGTGAACCGCATGGCCTTCGACCTGAAGGTGCCGCTGACCGACATGGTGCTGGCGCGCATGGGCGAGCCGGCGCGCGGCGATATCGTCACCTTCCGTTCGCCCAAGGACGGCACCTTGCTGATCAAGCGCCTGGTGGCGCTGCCCGGCGATACCGTCGAGATGCGCAACGAGCGCCTGTATATCAACGGCCGCGGCGCCGACTACGCGGTGGTGGCGGACTCGCTGGACTCGATCCAGGGCGAGACCCTGCGCGCGCTGCAGCTGTCCGAATCGATCGAGGGCGGCAAGGGGCGGCGCCGCCACATCCAGGTGCTGCCGGACGTGATGGCGCCGCGCACCTTCGGCCCGCTCACGGTGCCGCAGGGCGAGTACCTGATGCTGGGCGATAACCGCGACAACAGCGCGGACTCGCGCGTGATCGGCCTAGTGCCGCGCAAGCTCCTGATCGGCCGCGCCGAGCGGGTGCTGGTGTCGGCAGACTACCAGGGCAACTGGATGCCGCGCACCGAGCGTTTCGGCATGTCCCTGTATCGACCCAACTGAAACCCCGTACAATCCCGCCTTTCAAGTAACAAGCGGAAGGCGATGTAGATGCAAAGACTGTTGACGGTGATCCTGGCGTGCCTGGGTATGGTGGGTGCGCTGGCGATCGATACCTATCTTCCTTCCATTCCCGCGATCGGGCGCGCCTTCGAGGTCGGTCCGGTCGCCGTGCAGCAGACCCTGAGCGTGTTCCTGTTCACGTTCGCGTTCATGATGCTGTTTCACGGGACCCTGTCCGATTCCTTCGGCCGCCGGCCGGTGATCCTGGTGGCGCTGGTGGTCTATACCTTCGCCTCGGCCGGCGCGGCCATGGCGCCCAGCTTCGGCTGGCTGCTGGCCTTCCGCGCGATGCAGGGCCTGGCGGCGGGCGCCGGCTCCGTGATCGGCCAGGCCATCGTGCAGGACCGCTTCAGCGGCGCCCAGGCGCAGAAGATGATGTCCCACATCATGATGGTGTTCGGCCTGGCGCCGGCCATCGCCCCGGTGCTGGGCGGCTGGCTGCACGTCACCTTCGGCTGGCGCGCCACCTTCGTCTTCCTGGCGATCTTCGGCGCGCTGATGCTGCTGCTGTGCTGGCGCCTGCTGCCGGAAAGCCTGCCCGCTGAAAAGCGCCACGCGTTCCACCTCGGGGCGATCTCGCGCAACTACATCAAGGTGCTGGGCCATCCGCAGTTCCTGCTGATGTCGCTGTCGGTGGGCCTGGCCTTCGGCGGCCTGTCGCTGTACATCGGCTCGGCGGCCAACTTCGTGATGGAGATCCTGCACCTGCCGGAGACCGCCTTCGCCTGGATGTTCATCCCGCTGATCAGCGGCATGGTGATCGGCTCGGCCTGGGGCGGCAAGCGCGCCGGCACCCACGCGCCCGCACGCATGCGCGCGATCGGCTTCGGTACGATGCTTCTCGCCTGCGTGCTGAACGTCGGCTACACCGCGTGGGCCGGCGATGTCGTCACCGTGCCCTGGGCCGTGCTGCCGCTGATGGTCTATACCTTCGGCCTGGCGGTGGCGATGCCGGCGATCCAGGTGGCGGCGCTCGGTCTGTTCCCGCACAACCGCGGCCTCGCGGCTTCGATGCTGGCCTTCATCCAGATGATGTCCTTCGCGCTGGTGTCGGGCCTGGTCGCGCCGATCCTGTTCGGCAGCGCTTTCCGGCTGGCCTGCGGCGTCAGTGTCGGCCTGGCGGCCAGCTTCGCCGCGCTGCAGCTGGCCGGGCTGGTGGCGAAACCGGCTGCGGATGTGCATATCCAAAAGTAATTTGCAGGCGAGGGCGTGGCCGGTAGACTGGTGCGATAAAAACCGGAGACCGCTATGTCCAAGCTCGCCCGCAGCCTCGTCCTCACCGCATTGCTAGCCGCCGGCAGCGTCTACGCGCAAACGCCGGTCGGCGACTACCACCAGCACGTCTTCAGCGCGGAAGACATCAAGCTCGCCGGCCCGGATTCGAAACTGGTGCCGCTGGATGCGAAGGGCGTGATCGAACTGCTCGACGCGGCCGGCATCCGGAAGGGCACGCTGCTCTCGATCGCCTACATGTACGGCAAACCGGGCCGCCAGGTCGATGACGAGATCGGCCAGGTGCGCCGCGAGAACGACTGGACGATCGCCGAGGCCGCGCGCTATCCGGGCCGCCTGGTCGCCTTCTGCAGCTTCAATCCGCTCAAGGACTACGCGCTGCAGGAACTCAAGCGCTGCGCCGCGGCGGGCGCCACGGTCCGCGGCATCAAGCTCCACTTCGGGAATTCCGACATCCAGCTCGACGACCCCAGCCACGTCGCGCGCCTGCGCGAGGTGTTCGCCGCCGCCAATGCGGCCAGGCTGGCGATCGTGGTCCACATGCGGGCCAGTATCAGCAAGAATCGGCCTTACGGCGCGCGCCAGGCCCGCATCTTCCTCGAGCAGCTGCTGCCGGCCGCGCCGGACGTCCCGGTGCAGGTCGCGCACATGGCGGGCGCCGGCCCGGGTTACGAGGACCCGCCCGCGCGCGAAGCGATGGCGGTGCTGGCGGAAGCGGCGGCAAAGGGCGACTCGCGCACGCGCAAGCTCTGGGTCGATGTCGCCTCCATCGTCGATCCGGGCATCAGTGCGGACAACACGCAACTGGTCGTGAAAACCATCCGCCAGGTCGGCGTGAAGCGGGTGCTGTACGGCACCGATGCGGCCCAGGGCGACAATCTGCGGCCGGGTGCCTCCTGGGCCGCGTTCAGGAAGCTGCCGCTGACGGCGGCGGAGTTCGCGCAGATCGCCGCGAACGTGCCGCCGTACTTTGCGGGCCCGGCGCCTACTGCGCCGCGCTCCGGCGCAGCAGCCCCGGAATGATGTCCAGCAGGCGCTCCACCGCCAGCGGCTTGCCGAGGTGGGCCGAGAAGCCGGCTTCGCGCGCCTTCGCGATGTCCTGCTCGCGCGCCAGCCCGGTGACGGCCACCGCCGGCAGGGCCGCGTAGCGCGGCATCCGGCGCACTTCGCGCAGCAGCGCGTAGCCGTCCATCTCGGGCATCGAGATGTCCGAGATCAGCAGGTCGATGTTTTCGTGGCCGAGGATCTCCAGCGCCTGCCAGGCGCTGGTCGCCACCATCACCTCGGCGCCGTAGATGTCGAGCAGGGACTTCATCACCAGCACTACGTCCTCGACGTCGTCGACCAGCAGGATGCGCAGGCCGGCGATGTCGAGGAGCTCCTCGCCGGACGCGTCGTCGGTGCTCTTGCCGCCGTGTTCCATCAGCGGCAGCCAGACCGAGAAGCAGGAGCCCTTGCCGATCCCCTCCGAGTGCACGCCGATGCGGCCGCCGTGCAGGTGGACCAGCTCGCGCACCAGCGCCAGGCCGATGCCGAGGCCGCCCTTGGCGCGGGTGGTGACGGAGTTCGGCTGGCCGAATATGTCGAACACCTTGGCCAGCGCGCTCTCGGAGATGCCCTGGCCGTTGTCTGCCACGTCGAGGCGCAGGTTGCCGTCCTCCTGCCCGACCCGGACCTCGATCATGCCGCCCTGGGGCGTGAACTTGATCGCATTGCTGAGCAGGTTCATCACGATCTGCTCGAAGCGCACCGCGTCCGCCATCACCATCAGGCCGTCTTCGAGGCCGTGGGCTTCGACCAGCAGGCCGCGGGTGGATGGATCGGAGCGGGCGACGTCGATGATGGCGCCGACCACCTTGCCGGCGTCGACCGGCGCCACCGTCAGCGCCAGCTTGCCGGTGCGGATGCGCGACAGGTCGAGCAGGTCTTCGATGATCTTGGCCTGGCTGCCGACCGAGGCGCGGATCGCTTCGGCGCAGCGCTTCGCGGTGCTCGACGTGCGCACTTCGGGAATGCGCGACAGCAGCTCGGCGTTAATGCTGATCATGTTGAGCGGCTGGCGCAGTTCGTGCGACATGATGGCCAGGAACTGGTCCTTCATTGCCGCGGCATGTTCGGCGCCGGCGCGTTCCTGGTGCTCGATCTGCAGGGCTTCGTCGCGCTCGCTGTTCTGGCGCAGGCGCTCGGTTTCGTCGCGCGCGATCTTGGCGTAGCCGTATTCCGCATCCGGACCGAGCGGATTCGTCACGCCGCTGGCGTAGAAGCGGCTGCCGTCCTTGCGCAGGTGCCAGCGCTCGTCCTCGGAGCGGCCGTCCTCGCGCGCGCGCCGCATCTCTTCCTCGCGTGCGCCGCGCTCACGGTCTTCGGGAATGAACAGGGCCTCCAGCGTGTGGCTGAGCATCTCGGCTTCCGAATAGCCGAAGATCCGCTCGGCGCCCTTGTTCCAGCTGGTGGTGCGGCCCTCGGCGTCCATCGTGATGATGGCGTAGTCGTGGGCGCTCTCGGCCACCATGCGCATGCGCGCCTCGTTGACGCGGGCCAGCTCCTCGGCCTGGCGGCGCGCGCTGATGTCGAAGAAGGTCATGATCGCGCCTTCGATCCTGTCCTCGGTGGTGCGGTAGGGCAGCAGGCGCACGATGTACCAGCGGCCTTCATCGCTGCGCACCTCGCGCTCGACGGGGCGCAGGGTCTCGAAGGTGGCGCTGACGTCGTCGGCCAGCTGATCGTAGTCCAGGCGGTGGGTCAGGTCCAGCAGCGAGCGGCCGACGTCGGAGGCGATGATGCTGAAGATGTCGGCCGCGCGCGGCGTGAAGCGCTTGATGCGCAGGCCGCTGTCGACGAACACGGTGGCGATGTCGGTCGAAGCGATCAGGTTGTTCAGGTCGTCGTTGGCCTTGCCGGTTTCCTCGACCTTGACCTTGAGCTCGTAGTTGACCGTGCTGAGTTCCTCGTTCACCGACTGCAGTTCTTCCTTGCTGGTCTCGAGTTCCTCGGTGGCCGAGCGCAACTCCTCGTTGATCGCCTGCAGTTCCTCGTTCGACGCCCGCAGCTCCTCCGTGGAGATCTCGGAATGCTCGATGGTCTCCTGCAGGTGTTCTTTGGTGCGCTGCAGTTCGCTCTCGAGCTGGGCGAGCACGATGTCGTCGCGCGTCATGCCGCCCGGCAGGGGGATGACCTCGGGTTTGACTTCTTCGAACAGGACGAGAATGAAGTCTTCGTTGCTGTCTTCGTCGCGGAAAGCCCTCGCCTTCATTCCGATGATGGCTTCGCGGTCCTGCAGCTTGACCAGCTCCGGCCGGCATTCGACGCCGGCGTTGCCGTGCTGGACCTGATACAGGGCGCTGCGCAGTTCCAGCCGCAGTTCAGGCAGCACCAGGGCAAGTATGTTGCGCGAGGGCTCGCCACCGCCCATGTGCAGGAAATTCCCGGCCTGCTGCGACATGTGGACGATGTTGCCGTCCCTGTCCAGCACCGCCGACGGCGGCGCGGCCAGCGCCAGCGCGCGCTGGTGCACCTCGCCGTAGGAGAAGCGGCGGCGCGGCGGCGGACGCTGGATCGACTCGGGGAGGCGGCTGGCCTGGCTCGGCAACTGCGTGCCCGACGCCGCCATGCGCGAGCTCGATCGGGCTCGGTAGATGCGGTTCTTCTTGTCGACCGGGACGAAGAAATCGGCCAGCGATTCGGCCGACTCCGAACCGCCCAGGAACAGGTAGCCGCCGGGCTTGAGCGCGAAGTGGAACATCTCCAGCACGCGGGCCTGGACTTCGCGGTTCAGGTAGATCAGCAGGTTGCGGCAGGAAACCATGTCGAGCCGCGAGAAGGGCGGGTCGCGCAGCACGTTGTGCGCGGCGAACAGGATCCGGTCGCGGATACCCTTGCGGATGTGGTAGCCGTCGTCTTCCTTGGTGAAGTGGCGACGCAGGCGCGAAGGCGCGACGTCGGTGAGGATCGACGAAGGATAGTGGCCGGTCCGGGCCTGGGCGATAGCGCGGTTGTCGATATCGGAAGCGAAGACCTGGAAGGCCGGCGGCTGACCCAGGTCGGCGGCATGATCCGCCAGCAGCATCGCCAGTGAATAAGCTTCCTCGCCACTGGAACAGGCCGCGACCCATACTCGTATCTCGTCGAGTGGACTCTTGTCCTTGAACAGCTCAGGGATGACCTCGCGTTCGACGGCTTCGAAGGCTTCGCGGTCGCGGAAGAAGTTGGTCACGCCGATCAGCATGTCGTCGAGCAGGGCGCCGCATTCCTGCGGATCGGCTTCCAGGACGCTGCGGTAGGCGGGTAACGTATGCACGGCGCGCACCTGCATGCGGCGTTCGATCCTGCGCAGCACGGTGGCGCGCTTGTACTGCTTGAAATCGTGGCCCGTGCGCTTGAGAAGGAGGGCGATCACGCGCTGCAGCGCTTCCTCGGCCAGTTCGACCGGCTCGGCTACATGGGCCACCTGGGTCTCGCCGTCGCCGGTCGGCGGCATCTCGATGGTGCGCGCGTTTTCCCACAGTTCGATCAGCTTCTGCGGCATGTCGACCACCGGCAGGACAAAGTCGACGGTACCGGTGCGGATCGCGGCCTCCGGCATGCCTTCGTGCTCGGCGTCCGCCGGGGATTGCGCCAGCGTGAGGCCGCCTTCCTCCTTGATCCGTGTGATGCCGACCGAGCCGTCGCTGCCGGTGCCGGACAAAACGATCGCGACCGCCCGCTCGCGGTGTACTTCGGCCAGGGTGCGGAAGAAGATGTCGATGGCGACGTGGGTGCCGCGCGGCCGGTTGAGCTCCGCCAGGCCGAGGTAGCTGTCGACCATCTTCAGGTGCCGGTTAGGCGGAATGATGTAGACATGGTCCGGATGAATCTGGACCGGGTCGACGACCTGGGTTACCGGCATGCGCGTGGCGCGCTGCAGCACCTGGTCAGCCGAGCTCTTGTGCTTAGGCGACAGGTGCAGGATAACCACGTAGGCCATGCCGGTATGCGCCGGCAGATTCTCGAAGAAGCGCAGCAGTGCCGGCAGGCCGCCGGCGGAAGCGCCGATCCCGACTACCGGGAAGTCGATCGTGCTCGGCAGGATGCCGGGTTCGGTCGGAGGCGTGCTGGGCTCGTTGGCGGAATCGTGCATATACGGCGTGATTGACGGTATCGGACCGCCAGTGTATTGCATCGATCCCGGCTAGAGCCAGCAAAATTTGTCACAAAAGCATTGTCGAGCCGCCATCAGCGCCGGTTGGTTTTCATCGCCTTTTCGACCTCGCGCTTGGCATCGCGGTCGCGTTCGGTATCGCGCTTGTCGTGCTGTTTCTTGCCCTTGGCAAGCCCGACTTCGCATTTCACGCGGCCGCCCTTGAAGTGCAGGTTGAGCGGCACCAGCGTATAGCCGGAACGCTCGACCTTGCCGACCAGCTTGTCGATCTCGTTCTTGTGCAGCAGCAGCTTGCGGGTACGCAGGGCTTCCGGATGGCTCCAGGCCGAGGTGGCGGTGAGGGCGCTGATGTGGGCGCCGAACAGGAACAGCTCGCCGTTGCGCACGACCACGTAGGCTTCCTTGATCTGCACGCGTCCTTCGCGGATGGCCTTGATCTCCCAGCCCTGCAGGACCAGGCCGGCCTCGTAACGGTCTTCGATGAAGTAGTCGAAGAAGGCTTTCTTATTATCAATAATACTCATGAAATAGCTAAATTGCGCGCGTCGGTTAAACTACTGTTAATCCAACATCATAACAAACGGCTGACAAATGGCAGTAGTGCACAAATCAGTTTTCCTAGGCTATAGCGCCGAGCAAATGTTCGACCTCGTTGCAAAGGTCGAGGATTATCCGAAATTCCTTCCGTGGTGCAACGGCGTGAAGGTGATCGAAAAGACCGAGGACAATCTCACCGCCTCTCTGCAGATCAATTTCCATGGCGTCAAACAGAGCTTCACCACGTCGAACCACAACCAGCGTCCGACGCAGATGAAGATGCACCTCGTCGACGGTCCCTTCAAGATGCTGGAAGCCGTGTGGTCCTTCAAGTCCCTGCGCGCCGACGCCTGCAAGATCGACTTCGACATGCAGTACGAGTTCTCCAGCGTGATCCTGGAGCAGATCGTCGGACCGGTGTTCGGCATGATCGCCAACACGATGGTCGACTCCTTCTGCAAGCGCGCCGAGCAGGTGTATGGTGTCTGAGCTTTCACCCACTGAGGCCCTGCAGGTGTACGTGGTGTATGCCACGCCGCAGGACGAGTTCATCCGTCCAATGCGGGTGGCGCCCGGCACCACCGTCGGCCAGGCGATCGAAGGCAGCGGCGTGCTGGCGCGCCATCCGGAGATCAACCTGGTGACGCAGCCGGTCGGGATCTACGGCAAGAAGAAGACGCTGGACACCGTGCTGCGCGAGCGCGACCGGGTCGAGATTTATCGTGCGCTGCTGGCGGATCCGAAGGATTCGCGGCGCAAAAGGGCGGCCAAGAAGGCCGCTTGATTCGTAGGGTGGGCACCCCGTGCCACGTACGTATGCCGTGGGCACAGGGTGCCCACCCTACTCAGCAGTTGCTTAGAATTTGCTGCACCCGCTGCTGCTCGCGCACCCGGGTCTCATCCGACATCATCTCCTGCTCGCCCTTTTCATTCTTCCACTGCAGCCGGCGCGAAGCCTCCAGCTGCTTCTGCGCCCCACGCGCCCAGGTGCATTGCGCATCGCGTTCCTTGCTGCGCTTGGCGTCCGCCTCGCGCTCTTCCTTGTCACGTTGCGCAGTGCGCTCGCGGTAGTCGGCTTCGCGCTTTTTCCAGTCGGGCTTAGGCGCCGCAGCCGCAGCAGCCGCAGCAGGCGCAGCAGCCGGCTCGATCCCCTGCTGCGCTTTCAGGATGCGGCCCGAAGGCGTGCCCGGCGGCGGCGGCCGGTCCGAGTAGACGCGCGCGCCCTTGTCGTCGAGCCAGCTGTACTGGGCATGGGCGAGGAGGGAAGTCAAGGCCAGGGCGCCGGTGCCCAGAAGGCGCAGCCATCTTGCGTTCATTCTGTTTCCTTACGTTATCACTGTGCAGATTTCGCCATGATTCGGCGGCCGTGTCAACGCGCGCAATTTTCGCCGAATGGATGGGTTTGAAGGCCGTTTGGCCTTTTTCGGGCCCTCTGAAGAAGTTTTATTGGAGTTTCTGTATAATTCGCTTTTGCGCCTATAGGAAATAAAACTATGCGTCTTCTTCAGAAAGCACTCACGTTCGATGACGTGCTGCTCGTCCCGGCCTACTCCAACATCCTCCCGGCCAACACGTCCCTGCGCACCAAGCTGACCCGGAATATCTCGTTGAACATTCCGCTGCTGTCCGCGGCGATGGACACCGTTACCGAAGCCCGTCTCGCGATCGCGATGGCACAGGAGGGTGGCATCGGCATCATCCACAAGAACCTGCGTCCCGCCGACCAGGCTCGCGAAGTGGCGCGCGTCAAGCGTTTCGAGGCCGGTGTGCTGCGCGACCCGATCACGGTCCCGCCGACGATGAAGATCCGCGACGTGATCGCGCTGCAGCACCAGCATGGTTTCAGCGGCTTCCCGGTAGTTGAAGGCGCGCAGGTGGTCGGCATCATCACCAACCGCGACCTGCGCTTCGAAGAAGACCTGGACGCCGAAGTGCGCACCAAGATGACCCCGCGCGAAAAGCTCGTGTACGTCACTGAAGAAGCGGACACCGACGAAGCCAAGCGTCTGATGAACAAGCACCGCCTCGAGCGCGTGCTGGTGGTGAACAGCGCCTTCGAACTGCGCGGTCTGATCACCGTGAAGGACATCCTGAAGTCGCACGAACACCCGAACGCATCGAAGGATGCGCAGGGCAAGCTGATCGTGGGCGCGGCAGTGGGCGTGGGCGACAAGGACAAGGAACGCGTGGAACTGCTGGTGAAGGCCGGCGTGGACGTGCTGGTGGTCGACACCGCCCACGGCCACTCGCAGGGCATCCTCGACCGCGTACGCTGGATCAAGGACACCTATCCGCAGGTCGACGTCATCGGCGGCAACATCGCCACCGCCGCCGCGGCGCGCGCGCTGGTCGAAGCTGGCGCCGATGCGGTCAAGGTCGGCATCGGCCCGGGCTCGATCTGCACCACCCGTATCGTCGCCGGCGTCGGCGTGCCGCAGATCACCGCGATCTCGAACGTGGCCGAAGCTTTGGCCGGCACGGGCGTGCCCTGCATCGCCGACGGCGGCATCCGCTACTCGGGCGACATCTCCAAGGCACTCGCAGCAGGCGCGCACACCGTCATGATGGGTTCGATGTTTGCCGGTACCGACGAAGCGCCGGGCGAAGTGATCCTGTACCAGGGCCGCAGCTACAAGGGCTACCGTGGCATGGGCTCGCTGGGCGCGATGGCCGAAGGCTCGGCCGACCGCTACTTCCAGGAAGCCTCGGCCAAGGCCGACAAATTCGTCCCGGAAGGCATCGAAGGCCGCGTCGCCTACAAGGGCAGCGTGCTGGCCATCGTCTACCAGCTGGTCGGCGGCGTGCGCCAGTCGATGGGCTACTGCGGCTGCGCGACCATCGAAGAGCTGCGTACCAAGGCCGAATTCGTCGAGATCACGTCGGCCGGCATGCGTGAATCGCACGTGCACGACGTGCAGATCACGAAAGAGGCGCCGAACTATCGCTCCGAATAATCAACGCGGCCTTGGCGGCCGCGTTTTTGTATCCGCTATCTGAAAATTACATGCATTCCAAAATCCTCATCCTCGACTTCGGTTCCCAGGTTACCCAGCTGATCGCCCGCCGCGTGCGCGACGCCGGTGTGTTTTCGGAGGTTTATCCCTACGATATCGGAGACGATTTCGTCCGCAACTACGGCGCCTCGGGCGTGATCCTGTCCGGCAGCCATAACTCGACCCTCGAAGGCGATTCGCCGCGCGCGCCGCAGGCTGTGTTCGAACTCGGCGTGCCGGTGCTCGGCATCTGCTACGGCATGCAGACCATGGCGGCCCAGCTCGGCGGCAAGGTCGAAAACGGCAAGGTCCGCGAATTCGGTTACGCCGAGGTGCGCGCCCGCGGCCATACCAAGCTCCTGAACGGCATCAACGACTTCGTCACCGACGAAGGCCACGGCATGCTGAAGGTCTGGATGAGCCACGGCGACAAGGTCCTGGAAATGCCGGAAGGCTTCAAGCTGATGGGCTCCACCGACAGCTGCCCGGTCGCCGCCATGGCCGACGAAGAGCGCCGCTTCTACGCGCTGCAGTTCCACCCGGAAGTCACGCACACGACCCAGGGCGAAGCCATCATCGGCCGCTTCGTGCACGAGATCTGCGGCTGCAAGAGCGACTGGAACATGCCGGACTACATCGGCGAAGCGGTCGAGAAGATCCGCGCCCAGGTCGGCACGGATGAGGTGATCCTCGGCCTGTCCGGCGGCGTCGATTCGAGCGTGGCCGCAGCCCTGATCCACCGCGCCATCGGCGACCAGCTGACCTGCGTCTTCGTCGATCACGGCCTGCTGCGCAAGGACGAGGGCAAGATGGTGATGGACATGTTCTCGAAGAACCTGGGCGTGAAGGTGCTGCGCATCGATGCCTCGGACCAGTTCATGGGCCACCTGTCCGGCGTGACCGATCCGGAGCAGAAGCGCAAGATCATCGGCCGCGAGTTCGTCGAGGTGTTCCAGGTCGAGGCTGGCAAGCTGACCAACGCCAAGTGGCTGGCACAGGGCACGATTTATCCGGACGTGATCGAGTCGGCAGGGAAGGGCAAGAAGGGCCAGACGATCAAGAGCCACCACAATGTGGGCGGTCTGCCGGAGACTCTCAATTTGAAGCTGCTGGAGCCGCTGCGCGAGCTGTTCAAGGATGAGGTGCGCAAGCTGGGCGTGGCGCTGGGCCTGCCGCACGATATGGTGTACCGCCATCCGTTCCCGGGTCCGGGTCTGGGCGTGCGTATCCTCGGCGAAGTGAAGCGGGAGTATGCCGACCTGCTGCGCGAGGCCGATGCGATCTTCATCGAAGAGCTGCGGAATACGCCTTTCGTCGCGCCGATGGTGCCGGGGATCGACGCCGGCAAGGCGCCGGTGAACTGGTATGAGGCGACTTCGCAGGCGTTTGCGGTGTTCCTGCCGGTGAAATCGGTTGGTGTGATGGGCGATGGGCGTACTTATGAGTATGTCGTTGCCCTGCGTGCGGTGCAGACGCTGGACTTCATGACGGCGCAGTGGGCGCATCTGCCGCATGATCTGCTGGGTCGGGTTTCGAACCGGATCATCAATGAGGTTCGTGGCTTGAACCGCGTTGTTTATGATATTTCCGGGAAGCCGCCGGCGACGATTGAGTGGGAATAATGGAGCTAAGCGACCCACTGAACTGACGAGCTAAGCAAAAAGGCCGCCGATCATCAGGCCAGAATGATCGGCGGCCTTTTTTGTCGCCCATGCCTGCCGTTAGCGCGACACCCCATCCTCATCATTTGGCGAAGCGGACTGACGCGACATCGACGCCGCCCGCGACTCATGCTGCGTCGATCCCAGGCGCCCCCCCAGCTGCGACCCACCCTGCCGCAACACCGACGGCCCTTGACTAACCGGCCGCGAAATCGAACCACGCCGCGCCCCAAGCGCAAAATCGCTCGGTCTATTCAAGCCTGTAGCCACCACCGTCACCCGCATCGCATCCCCGAGCGACTCGTCGAATACCGCCCCGAACTTGATGATCGCGTCCTCGCCGGTCTGCGCGCAGATGGCATTCATCACCGCCTTGGTCTCACGCAGCTTCAAGGTCTCCTCGGACGCAGCGATGTTCACCAGCACCCCACGCGCAGCCCGCAAATTCGACCCATCCAGCAGCGGACACGAAATCGCTTCTTCAGCCGCCTTGACCGCACGGTCATCGCCGGCATGCTGCGCCGACCCCATCATCGCCATACCGGTCTGCCGCATCACCGTGCGCACATCCTCGAAATCGACGTTGACCATCCCGGGCACGGTAATGATCTCCGCGATGCCGGTGACGGCCTTGGACAGCACCTCGTCGGCAGCGGCAAACGCCTGCTTCTGCGTGACATCCTCACCCAGCACTTCCTCGAGCCGGCTATTCAACACGATCACCAGCGAGTCGACGCAGCGCGCCAAGGTCGCGATGCCTTCCTCCGCCACGCGCATGCGCCGCGGACCTTCGAAGTCGAAGGGCTTCGACACCACGCCGACGGTCAGGATGCCCATCTCGCGCGCGACTTCTGCAACCACGGGCGCGGCGCCGGTACCGGTGCCGCCGCCCATGCCGGCGGTGAGGAAAACCATGTCGGCGCCCTTGAGCACGTCGGCGATGACGCTGCGTTCGTGCATGGCGCTCTCACGGCCGACGATCGGGTCGCTGCCGGCGCCAAGGCCGCTCTCGCCGAGCTGGATCCGCTTTTCGGTTTTGGTGTTCGACAGTGCTTGCGCGTCGGTGTTGGCGCAGATGAATTCGAAGGCGGCCAATCCCGAGGACGCCATGTGGCTGACGGCATTGCCGCCGGCGCCGCCGACGCCGATGATTTTGATGACCGTCTCCGGTTGAGGGGCTTTAGATTCGGACAAGGAGGACTCCGTTTGATGGATGCGCAATTGCTGAGCCCATTAGCCTACTTGCTGAATCGCGCACGCGAAAGTTTGAAAACGTTTCATTCGAAAGCAATTGTAATAACGCGTGCATTTTCAGTTAACAATTCGACTTACCAGAAGTTTTCTTGAAAGCCTTTGCGCACTTACCATTTCCCCGGGCGACGCGGCGCACGCTTGAATCCCCAATCTGAACAAAAAAGCCAAACGTCCTAAAATGGTTCGCCTGTTACTGCCACCGCCGGCATGGAGGAAGGCGCATGAACCCGCTCGATGCTATCAACGAACCGGCCGACCTGCGCATGCTGCCGCGCGCGCAGCTGGCGGTTCTGGCGCAGCAGCTGCGCCGCTTCCTGCTCGATTCGGTGTGCCGTACCGGCGGCCACCTGTCCTCCAATCTCGGCGCCGTCGAACTGGCGATCGCGCTGCACTATGTGTTCGACACGCCGCGTGACCGCATCGTGTGGGACGTCGGCCACCAGAGCTATCCGCACAAGGTGCTGACCGGGCGGCGCGCACGCATGCACACGCTGCGCCAGCTTGGCGGCATCTCCGGCTTCCCGCGGCGCAGCGAGAGCATCCATGACTGTTTCGGCACTGCCCATTCGTCGACCTCGATTTCGGCGGCGCTGGGCATGGCCGAAGCCGCGAAGCTGCGCGGCGAGGACAGCCATGCGGTCGCGGTATGCGGCGATGGCGCCATGAGCGCCGGCCTGGCCTTCGAGGCGCTGAACAATGCCGGCGCGGCGCGGGACCTGCGGCTGCTGGTGGTCCTGAACGACAACGACATGTCGATTTCGCCCTCGGTCGGCGCGCTGACGCAGGCCTTGCAGCGTTATCGCGCCGCGCCCTCGGCGACCCTGTTCGACGAGCTCGGCTTGCATTACGCCGGCCCGGTGGACGGCCACGACCTCGACGTCCTGGTCGCCGCGCTCCAGGAGGCCAAGGCGCGCAGTGGCGTACAGCTCCTGCATGTCGTCACCCGCAAGGGACAGGGCTATGCGCGGGCCGAAGCCGAGCCGACCCGCTACCACGGCACCGGCAAGTTCGACCCCGAACACGGGCTGCCCGCAGCCTCACCAAAGCCGGCCAAACCGGCCTACACCGACATCTTCGGCGACTGGCTGTGCGACATGGCGGCGCAAGACGAACGCCTGGTCGGCATCACGCCCGCCATGCGCGAAGGGTCCGGGATGGTGCGCTTCGCCCAGCGCTTCCCCGAGCGTTACTGCGACGTCGGCATCGCCGAGCAGCATGCCGTGACATTCGCCGGCGGCCTGGCGGTGGCGGGGATGAAGCCTGTGGTGGCGATTTATTCGACCTTCCTGCAGCGCGCCTACGACCAGCTGATCCACGACGTGGCGCTGCAGAACCTGGACGTGACCTTCGCGATCGACCGCGCCGGCCTGGTGGGGGCTGACGGCGCGACCCATGCCGGCAACTACGATATCGCCTTCCTGCGCTGCATTCCCAACATGGTGCTGATGGCAGCCAGCGACGAAAACGAGTGCCGGCGCATGCTGACCACCGCCTACCTGCATCCCGGCCCGGCGGCGGTGCGCTACCCGCGCGGCGCTGGCGCCGGCGTGGCGATCGACGCGGACTTGGAGCCGATCCCGTTCGGGCGCGGCGAGCTGCTGCGGCGCGGCAGCGGGACCGCGATCCTGGCCTTCGGCTCGATGCTGGCGCCCAGCCTGGCCGCGGGCGCGGAACTGGGCGCCACCGTCGTCAACATGCGCTTCATCAAGCCGTTCGACCTGGAACTGCTGGCGTTGCTGGCGCGCGAGCACCAGCAACTTGTGACGGTGGAGGAGGGCGCGGCGATGGGCGGCGCCGGTTCGGCCGTGGCCGAAGCCTTGCTGGCCGCGGGCATCGTCAAGCCGCTCCTGACCATGGGCCTGCCCGACCTGTTCATCGAACATGGCGAGCCGGCGGCCCTGCTTGGTGCGGTCGGCCTCGACGCTGCCGGCATTGCGGCTGCGGTGCGGCAGCGCTTCGGCATGAGCGAGCCTCGGCTGGCCGTACACGCAGGCTGAGCGGGCTCGAATCCCAAGCGAGACGCCACATGCTCCCGCAATCCCCGATCCCGAACGCGCCGGTGCAGGCATCAAGCAGCTCCTTCAGGATGGCCATGCAGATCCTCCCGGCCCGCCAGCGCGAAGCGATGTTCGCGATCTACGCGTTCTGCCGCGCGGTCGACGATGTCGCCGACGGCGCCGCGCCGGCCCCCGACAAGCGGGCCGCCCTCGAGCGCTGGCGGAACGACGTCGACGCCTGCTACGCCGGTGTGGTTGCGCCGCGCCTGCGTCCGCTGGCGCCGCAGATTGCCGCCTACGCGCTGGCGCGCCCGGACTTCCACGCCGTCATCGACGGCATGCTGATGGATGCCCAGGACAGCCCCATCTGCGCGCCGCCGGCGGACCTGCTCGACCTCTACTGCGACCGGGTGGCCGGCGCCGTGGGGCGGCTGTCGGTGCGGGTGTTCGGGATGCCGCCCGACGACGGCATGATCCTCGCGCACCACCTTGGCCGTGCGCTGCAGCTGACCAACATCCTGCGCGACATCGACGAGGACGCCGCCATCGGCCGTGCCTATCTGCCCTACGAACTGCTGGACGCGGCCGGCGTGGAGCCGTACGCCTGCAGCCATGCGGACGCGATCGCGGCGCATCCGGCGCTACCGCTGGCCTGCGACCGTCTGGCGGCGCAGGCGCAGCACCACTACGCGAAAGCGGATGCGGTGCTGCGCAGGAACAGCCGCCCATGCACGCGTGCACCGCGGCTGATGGGCGCGGTCTACCAGGCGCTGCTGGCACGGCTGGCAGCGCGCGGCTGGGGCACTCCGCGCGCCACCGTGAAGGTCGGGCGGATGGCGCGCGTCGGCATCCTGCTGCGGCATGCACTGGTGTAGAAGTGGAGGCGGCACATGCGATATCGCGCCGAATGGCCGAAGATGGACCGGGTCCGCATGCCGCCCGGCGCTGGGCAGGATGCAAAGCTCGGGCAGGCCATCGAGGCCGCGCTGGAAGCGGTGCTGTCCGAGCAGCGCCCGGACGGACACTGGGTCTACGAACTGGAAGCCGACGCCACGATCCCGGCCGAATATGTGCTGATGCTGCATTACCTGGGCGACCCCGCCGACGCCGAACTCGAACGAAAGATCGCCCGCTACCTGCGCCGCACCCAGGGCGCGCACGGTGGCTGGCCGCTGTTCCACGACGGCGGCTACGATCCCAGCGCCAGCGTGAAAGCCTACTTCGCCCTCAAGATGATCGGCGATGCGCCGGACGCCCCGCACATGGCGCGGGCGCGGGCGGCGATCCTGGCGCACGGCGGGGCCGAGCGCAGCAACGTCTTCACGCGCATGCTGCTGGCGCTGTACGGCGAGGTGCCGTGGGACGCGGTGCCGGTCATGCCGGTCGAGATCGCACTGCTGCCCGGCTGGTTCCCCTTCCACATCGCCAAGGTCTCGTACTGGACGCGCACGGTGATGGTGCCGCTGCTGGTGCTGGGGAGCCTGCGGCCGCGGGCGCGCAACCCGCGCGCGGTCGGCGTGGCCGAGTTGTTCGTGGCGCCGCCCGAGCGCATGGGCCTGGCGCCGCGCGCGCCGCACCAGGGGCGCTTGTGGTTCGCCTTCTTCCGCGCGGTCGAAGCGCAACTGCGCCTGCTCGAACCGCGGGTGCCGGCCCGGCTGCGGCGCCGCGCGGTCGAGCAGGCCGCCGCCTTCGTGCGCGCCCGCCTGAACGGCGAGCATGGCCTGGGGGCGATCTTCCCGGCCATGGTCAACGCCGTGCAGATGCTCGACGTGCTCGGTGTGCCGCCCGAGCATCCCGACAGCGTCGCCGCGCGCCGCGCCATCGACCGGCTGCTGGTGGACCACGGCGATGAAGCGTATTGCCAGCCCTGCTTTTCCCCGGTCTGGGACACCGCCCTGATGTGCCACGCCCTGCTCGAAACGGGTGCGCCGGCGGCGATTGACGCGGCTTCGCGCGGTCTGGACTGGCTGCGCCCCCTGCAGATCCTGGACCGCGACGGCGACTGGGGCCTGCGGCGACCCGGCGTGCGGCCCGGCGGCTGGGCCTTCCAGTACGATAACGCACACTATCCGGACGTCGACGACACGGCGGTGGTGGCGATGGCCATGCACCGCGCCGACCCTGTCAAATATGCCGAAGCGATCGCGCGCGCCCACGAATGGGTGGTCGGGATGCAGTCCCGCGGCGGCGGCTGGGGCGCCTTCGATGCGGACAACACCCACCGCTACCTGAACAACATCCCCTTCGCCGACCACGGCGCGCTGCTCGACCCGCCCACTGCGGACGTATCGGCGCGCTGCCTGTCGATGCTGGCGCAGCTGGCGCCAGGGGCCAATGCCGGCCGCCACACCCCGGCCGGACGCGCGCTGAGCTGGCTTCTGCGCAACCAGGAAAAGGACGGCAGCTGGTATGGCCGCTGGGGCGTCAACTATATCTACGGCACCTGGAGCGTGCTGTGTGCGCTGGGCGCCTGCGGCCTCGGTCCCGACGCCAGGCCGGTCGCCCGTGCCATCGCCTGGCTCACGGCGATCCAGAACCCGGACGGCGGCTGGGGCGAAGACGGCGACAGCTACCGGCTGGACTACGACGGCTGGCGGCCTGCACCCTCGACCCCTTCGCAGACGGCATGGGCGCTGCTCGGGCTGATGGCGGCCGGCGCGGCCGACACGCCCGCGGTCCGGCGCGGCACCGACTGGCTCGTCGAACGCCAGCGCGGCGACGGGCTGTGGGACGAGCCGCAGCACACCGCCACCGGCTTCGAGCGCGTGTTTTATCTGCGCTACCACGGCTATGCGCGCTATTTTCCCTTGTGGGCGCTGGCGCGCTACCGCAGGCTGCGCGACGGCGGCGCGCAGTACTTGGCCGGGCTCGGGATGTAATGCGCGGTCCGGCCGAGCGCGCGGTGGTGGCTGCTGTGTGCGGCATGCCCTTCGAAGCCGCGATTGCGGCGGGACCGGGCGTCGCGGCCATCTGCGGGCCGGGGCCGGCGCGGGTTGCCGCCGGCCTGGCGTCGCTGCTCGCGGCTGAGCAGCCCGCCATCATCAGTTTCGGCTGCGTCGGCGGCCTGGACCCGGACCTGGCGCCGGGCAGCTGCGTGGTCGCGACCGGCGTGCTGACCCGCACCGGCCTTATCGCCGCGGACCCCGCATGGACTCGCGCGCTGATGGCGCAGCTGCCCGGTGCGCGGACAGGGCTGCTGGCCGGTCTGGATCTGCCGCTGGCTGCGTCCGAAAGTAAGGCGAGGCTTCGGCGGGACAGCGGCGCCTGCGCGGTGGACATGGAGTCGCACGCGGCCGCGCGCGAGGCGCAGCGTCACGGCCTGCCGTTCGCCGCCTGCCGGGTGGTGCTCGATCCGGCCTGGCGCAGCATCCCGTCCTGTGCGCTGGCCGCGCTGCGCGAGGACGGCAGCAGCGCCTTGCTGCCGCTGCTGGGCGCCCTGGCCCGGTCACCGCGCGAGCTCGGGCCGTTGTGTGCGCTCGCGCGCGATGCCTGGACGGCCCGGCGCGCCCTGCGCCAGGTACGCGCGCGGCTTGGACCTCACTTCTCCTTGCCGTAGTCCGGCAGCGGCTCTTCCTTGCCCTCGTTGAGCTGGCTGCGGCGGCGCCCGAGGTAGGCGTCGCGCACGAACAGGTAGCGGTCCAGCGCTGCCTGTTCCAGAAGGTTCGTCGCATTCAGGTAGCGCGCGCGGGTGCTGACGAAGTTCATGCCCCACAGGCTGTTGCGCCAGGCGGGATCCATATACGTGACCGGCTCGGCGTACTGGTCGACGCCGAAGCCCGCCGCATCGCGGAAGGTGCTGGGCCCGAACAGCGGCAGCACCAGGTAGGGCCCGCTGGGCACGCCGTAGTGGCCCAGCGTCAGGCCGAAGTCCTGGTCGCGCTTGGCAATGCCCGCTGGCGTGGCGATGTCGAGGAACCCGAGCAGGCCGAAGGTGCTGTTGACGGCAATGCGCATCAGGTCGTTCATCCCGTCCATGACGCGCAGCTGGGCGAAGTCGTTGAACATGACGGGCACGTCGCCGAGATTCGAAAAGAAATTCTCGACGCCGGTGCGGATCGGACGCGGCACGGCGCGGTTGTAGGCGCGCGCCACCGGCCGCGCAAAGTTGCGGTCGAGGGCTTCGTTGAAGCGCCAGGTTGCGCGGTTGAGCGGCTCCAGCGGATCGGCCGGGTTGCGCTCCGGGCCGGTGGCGCAGCCGCTCAGCGACGCAAGCAGCGCCGCTGCGAAAATTCGGGAGGTTTTCATGGCAGTTTTTCTTCGGATCGAGAGGAGGACGGCGCCACGCGCGGCTTGCCCAGCAGGATGGGCTGGAAGAACACGGCGCCGATGAGGGTGCAGACCAGCGACAGCGCCAGCAGCTTGCCCATGCTCGCGGTGCCGGTGTGATTCGACAGCCACAGGCTGCCGAACGCGGTGCCGGTGGCCGCCGCGCTGAGGATGATGGCCTGGGTCAGCGGATGCTCGAGCTGGGCCGGGTGGCCGGCGCGCCAGGCCATGATGTAGTAGATCTTGAAGGCGACCCCGACCCCCAGCAGCAGGGGCAGGGCGATGATGTTCGCGAAATTGAGCTCGATGCCGAGCAGGACGCAGGCTTCCAGCGTGACCAGGCTGGACACCAGCAGCGGGATCATGGTCAGCAGGACGTCGCCGAAGCGGCGGAAGGTCAGCCACAGCAGCAGCGTGATCGTGAGCACCGCCAGCACGGCCGCCTGCACGAAAGCCTCGACGATCAGGTCGGCTGCGTGGCGCACCGAAATCGGGCCGCCGGTGGCCTCGGGTGCGACCCGCAGCACGGCGTCGGAAAACCGCCGCAGCCGTATGTCTCCGGCATCGCCGGCGTCCGCGTGGCCCGGCGTGCGCTTCGGGCTCACGTCCACCAGCGCGCGGCCATCAAGGGCGATCCAACTGCTCTTCATCTCTGCCGGCAGGGTGTCCAGCGTGACCGGGCGGGGTTGCAGGGCCAGGCGCAGCGTGCCGAGGGCCAGCCGGAGCGGCCCGGCGAGCGCCTGTTCGGCGCGTTCGCGGGCAGCGGCGTCGGCGCCCGCCAGCGCAGCCAGCGCACGCGAAAGGCGCCTGGCCTGCTGCGCACCCGGCCCGGGATGGTCGAGCGCCGCATTGCGCAGCGACTGCGCCGCCGTGCGCAGCGCCGCGACACGCTGCAAATCGGTGGCCGGCGCCGCCGGCGGCTGGTCCAGCACCGGCAGCAGGCGTGCGGCGGTACCGGCGATGGCCTGCAGCTTTTCCGGCTGGCGCGCGGGGATCAAACTGGCGGCGGTCAGTGCGCCGGCCACCTCCGGCAGGCGTTCGAGACGCGCCGCCACCGCCTGCGCCTCGGCCAGTGTCGCCGCGAGAACCTGCACATTGTCGATGCCGATGTCGGTGCCGCGCGAGAGCGAGGCCAGGGTCGCCATCGATTCGCTGCGCGGGTTCTTGAGGTGCAGCGGATTGAAGTCGAATTCGAGCCGCCACAGCAGCGGGATGCCGGCGATTACCAGCGCCAGCGTTGCGATCAGCACCGCCCGGCGGTGCGCCTGCAGCGCGCGGTCGACCGGCGCCAGCCAGGGATAGCCGGGCACGGCACGGCTGGGCCGCGGGTCGATCAGCTGAATCAGCGCCGGCAGCACCGTCAGGCAGGCCGGCAGGGCGACGAACAGGATGCCGACACCGGCGATCTGGCCCAGCTCGGCCACGCCGCGGTAGGCGGTCGGCAGGAAGGCAAGGAAGCCCAGCGCGGTGGCGGCCGCAGCGAGCGTCAGCGGCAGGGCGATCGCGTGCGCGGCCGCAAGCAGCGCGGCGTGCGTGGAAGCGAGGTCGCGCCGCAGCTCGCGAAAGCGCATGCCGAACTGGATGCCGAAGTCGATGCCGAGGCCGACGAACAGGATCGCGAAGGCCACCGAGATCAGGTTGAGCGCGCCGACCATCAGCAGGCCGAGCGCCGCCGTCAGCACCAGGCCGCCCAGCATCACCAGGCACAGCGCCAGTACCAGTCTGGCCGAGCGCAGCGCGCGCCACAGCAGCACCAGCACCACCGCCACCGGAATCGCACCGGTGAGCGGCGACCCTTCCTGCAGGGAGGCGAATTCGTCGTCGGAGAGCGGAATCGGGCCGGTCAGCGCGACGGAGGCGCCATAGCGCTCGTGCAGGCGCAGCTCGCGTGCGGCGGCGCGGATCGCCTCGCTGGTGGGCGCGCCGGGCAGGAGCTCGCTGAAGTCGAGCACCGGCCGTACCTCGACCAGGCCGGGCTCCACCGCGGCCGGATCGGCGTCGACGAGGTTTTGCCAGGACAGCGCCGCCGGACGGCCGGCCAGAACCGCCTCGACCGTGTCGGCGCTGCGGGACAGCAGCGGCGCCATGCCGCTCAGTTTCAGCTGCCCGGTTTGCAGTGGCGTGAGCAGGGACACCGACAGCAGGTTGGACAAGCCGCGCAGCGAAGGATCGCGGGCGAGGGCATTCAGCAGCGGACGCGCCTCGGCCAGTTGCCCGGTCAGCGTCTGCAATTGGGGCAGGTCGAGGTAGAGCAGGCCGTTGTGCCGGAAGAATTCGCTGCCGGCGCCCAGGCTGACCGCGTGGAAGAGTTTGGGCTGGCTGCGCAGGCGTTCGGCCAGTTCACGCGCCGCCTGGGCCGCGAATTCCGGCGCCGGCGCGCGCACCACGGCGAGGGTCGTGTCGCTGCGGCTCGGGAAGGCTGCGGCGATGGCCGCGTCGCGCCGGGTCCAGGGCGTGTCGGCGTCGATGAGTTTGGCGACGTCGGTGTCGATCGCGAAATGGCGTGCGGTGTATAACCCGGCGGCCAGCACCAGCAGCGCGAACGCACCCAGCACCGCCCAGGGGTGGCGCGAGGACAGGTGAACGACCCGGCAGATCAGCTTGGTCAGCATCGCGCGGCCCCGGCAGAAAAGAGTTTAGACCCGAGAACGGCGCCGGCGACTGCAACGGAACACCTGGCCCGGCCACTGGTCTTACCAGGGTCTGCCACAGGTTTTGAATGAGGAAAAGCGATGAAGCCGACGATCCTGCTGCCACTGCTTTTATTGACCGGGCCGGCTGTCTACGCCCAGCAGGCGGACAGCCGCAGTCCGGACCAGATGCTGAAAGCGACCATCGACGGTGTGATGGAAGCCATCCGCAGCGACCCGGCAGCGCGCGCCGGCGACCCGGACCGCACTTACCGGATCGTCGAGCAGCGCTTCCTGCCGTCCACCGACTTCATGCTGACCACGCAGTATGCGGTCGGCAGCGCCTGGGCCAAGGCGACGCCAGCCCAGCGCGAGGCCCTGTTCAAGCAGTTCCAGACTCTTCTCGCGCGCACCTACGCGATCCAGCTGACCCAGATCCAGGGCCAGGACACGCGCTTCAAATATGCCCCGTTCGCGAAGCCAGCGGCCGGCGCCCTTGACGCCGTCGTGAAAACGACCGTGATCACGGCCGGCGACAGCATGGCGATCGATTACCGCATGCGCAAGACGGACACTGGCTGGAAGATCTACGACATCAACATGATGGGCGCGTGGATGATCCAGGTGTATCGCCAGCAGTTCGCGGCGCAGCTGGCTTCCGGCGGCATCGACGGCCTGATCAAATACCTGGCGGCCCACAATGAGGGCGCGTGAGTGTCAGCCGAGCCGGCGTGCTTCGACCCACTGCCATGACAACAGCGCCGGAATGCCGAGCACGATCTCGCGCATGCGCTTGACGAGCGCCAGCGACAGCGCCACCTCGCCGCCGACCCCGGCAAGCTGGCCGAACAGCAGCACCGCCGCCTCCTGCACGCCCAGGCCGGCGGGCACCAGGAAACCGGCGTGGCGGGTGGCCTGGGTCAGGGCTTCGATGGCGAGCGCGGCGGCGAGGCTCACCGGGTGGCCGAGCAGGCACAGCGCGTACCAGGTCTCGAAGGTGCCGAGCAGGTAGGACGCCAGCATCAGCATCGTCGCGTGCGCGAGCCGCCGGCGCTGGCGGAACAGGCGCCTGACGCCGGCGTCGAGGCGTGCGCCGTCCAGATGCAGCGCGATCCGGTTGTCCGGTCCGAGCAGGCGCAGCGCCCACTGCTGCAGCCGCTCGAAGGGCGCGCCGTGGCGCAGCAGCCACCAGGCCAGCGCCGGCAGCGGCAGCGACAGCAGCAGGCTGGCGCCGACGATCCAGACCTGGCCAAGCCCGGCCGCCAGCCGCGCCATCAGCAGCACGCCGAGGCCGCAGAACAGGTAGAGCACGACTATCGTCAGCAGCACCTCGACGATCACGCTCGCGGTCACGGCAGTGGTGTCCAGGATGCGCAGGCGCGCCAGGCGCACGCCGACCACTTCGCCGCCAACCCCGGCCACCGGCAGCAGGCGGTTGACCGCGTCGCGCACGCTCGCCACCCAGAGCAGGAACAGCGGCCCGGCCGCGCGCGCCGGGTCGCATGAATCGAGCAGCACGCGCCAGGCCCGGCTGTCGAGCGCCAGTGTGAGCACGCGCGCCGGCAGCACCAGCAGCAGCGCCCAGCCAGCGTGCCGGAAGGCGGACAGGATATCCGACCAGCCCTCGAGCATGACCAGCGCGGTCAGCAGCGCCAGGCCGGCGATCATGCCCAGGTAGGCCAGCCGCTTCATGCTGGCCTTATGCAGGGTGAATAAGATCGGCAAACCCGCCGAAGCGGACGCCCCTGGCGCGCAGCCGCTCGCAAGCCTGCCTGGTGCGCGGCGACACCAGCGCCGCGAATTCGTCGGCGTGGCGGTAGGCCGGCATCGAGGCGGCGACCGCCGCGCCCGAGGTCAGCGCCGGATGCAGGTAGAGTTCGCCGATGCCGGCCGCGGGCAGATCCGCCAGCGCCGCCAGCAGCGCCGGCTCGTCGAAGGAGCCGGACTGGCGCAGGCCGACGATGTAGTCGTTGTGCTTGATGCCGGCCGCATCGAGCCTGGCCGCGAGCAGCGCCAGCCAGGGCCGCAGCCACACCGGCAAGTTGGCGTCGCGCGGCAGGCGCACTGCGCGCAGGCCGAATTCGGGGCCGATCCGCAGGATCAGGCTGAGGACGGTCGGGTGCAGGTGGAAGTGCTTGTGGGCGTTGACGTGGTCGAGCGCGAGCCCGCTGGCGGCAAAGGCTTCGAACTGGGCGCGGATCTCGAGAGCCAGCTGGCGCCGTACGTATGGCAGGCAGAAGAAGCGGAAACCGTCGCGCACCATGCGGCTGCCGAATCTGCCGCTGGCATCCACCAGATCCGGAATCGCCCGTGGCGGCAGCACCGAGGGCCCGTCGGCCAGCACCAGGTGCAGACCCAGGCGCAGCTGCGGGCAGGCCCGCGCGCGCGCGATGGCGTCGCCGGCGGCGGGCGCACCCACCATGAGGCTCGCAGCGGACAGCACGCCCTCGCGGTGGGCGCGCTCGACCGCCTGGTTGACGCTGGGATGCAGGCCGAAGTCGTCGGCCGTGATGATCAGGCCCTGTGCGCCCGCGCGATTCACGAGTGCGTGGCGCCGTGGGCGCGCAGGAAATGGAAGAACTCGACGCCTTCGCGCAGGCGCCGCCGGGTCATCTCCCAGCTGCCGGCCATCTCGCTGACGATCTCCCAGATCTTGGACGGACGGAAGTAGAAGCTGCGGTAGAACTGCTCGAGGCCGTGGTAGATCTCGTCGCTGGACAGGTGCGGATAGCTGATCGTGGCCAGCTGCACGCCGCTCTCGTTGACCAGGTTGATGGTCTTGTTGGGCGGTATCCAGTCGTTTTCGACCGCCTGTTCGTACAGGCGCGTGCCGGGATAGGGCGCGGCCAGCGACACCTGTATCGTGTGCGGATTGATTTCCTTGGCAAAGGCGATCGATTTGGCAATGGTCTCGCGGGTTTCGCCGGGCAGCCCCAGGATGAAGGTGCCGTGCACCGTGATGCCGAGTTCGCGGCAGTCGGCGGCAAAGCGCCGCACGATGTCGGTGCGCAGGCCCTTCTTGATGTTCAGGAGGATCTGGTCGTCGCCGGACTCGTAACCCACCAGCAGCAGGCGCAGGCCGTTCTCCTTCATGATCTTCAGCGTCGAGTAGGGCACATTGGCCTTGGCGTTGCAGGACCAGGTCACGCCCAGTTCGCCCAGCCCGCGGGCGATCTCTTCGGCGCGCGGACGGAAATCGGTGAAGGTGTCGTCGTCGAACATGATCTCCTTCACTTCCGGCATGTTCTCCTTGATCCAGCGGACCTCGGCCAGCACGTTCTCGCTCGAGCGGGTGCGGTAGCGATGGCCGCCGACGGTCTGCGGCCACAGGCAGAAGGTGCAGCGCGAGCGGCAGCCGCGCCCGGTGTACAGCGAGACGTACGGGTAGTTAAGGTAGCCGATGAAGTAATTGCGGATGTTCAGGTCGCGCTGGTAGACCGGCGATACGAAGGGCAGCTCGTCCATGTTTTCGATCATGGCGCGCGGCGGGTTGTGGCGGATTTCATCGTCAGCGCGCCAGCTGATGCCGTCGATCTCCGCCAGCGGCCTGCCTTCGGCGATGTCGCGGCAGGTGTAATCGAACTCCTCGCGGGCGACGAAGTCGATTGCGCGGCTGGCCTGCAGTGAACCGCCCGGATCGACCGCGACCTTGGCGCCTACCATGCCGGCCAGAACGGCAGGATGGCGCTCCTTCAGCAGCTCGATGAAGCGGGCGTCGCTGGGGAAGGACGGCGTGCTGGTGTGGATGATGACCAATTCGTATTCTGTGGCGATCGCCAGCGTCTGCTCGACCGTGAGCCCGTCCGCCGGCGCATCGAGCAGGCGGCTGCCGGGCACCAGCGCGGCGGGCTGGGCCAGCCAGGTGGGGTACCAGAAGGAGCGGATCTCGCGCTTGGCCTGGTAGCGTGAGCCGGCGCCGCCGTCGAAACCGTCGAAGGAGGGCGCCTGCAGGAACAGGGTTTTCAGTAGGCTCATCGTCAAGGCTTCCATCGTCGGGTGAGGGTGTCGATCGGCACCAGGTTGCTGCGCCAGCGGGCCGTGGCGCCGGCGAAGCCGCTCAGCCACTCCGCCAGCAGCAGGCAGTCGCGCAGCGGGGCCAGCAACGCTTGGCCGGGCCGCGGCACGCCCGGCGCCGGACTGCGCCAGTGCAGGCCGAGGCGGGCAGCCGCGCCCACGAACGCCATCGCCAGGTTGGTGCGTGTCGGCGCCTGCCACAGTCCCAGCGCCAGCATCGGCAGGGTGAAGGTGATGAAGGAGAAGGCGTAGCCGGCGGGATTCAGCGAACGGATGGTCTGCATCCAGCGCCGCTCGCGTGACCACAGTGCAGGCAGGCTTGTCTCGGTAACGTCGGTGCCGACCCAGGCGTCGGAGAGGACAGTGGCCAGCCCCAGGCGCCGCGTCATGTCGCCGAGATGGAAGTCGTCGGCCAGGCGGTCTTTGAGCGCTTCGAAGCCGCCGATGGCGCGCAGCACTTCGGCCCGCAGCGCGATGGTCGCACCGAAGGCGAAGGCGCTGCTGCCGCCGGCGCTGGCGACCCGCGCCGAGGGTACAAACCAGGTGTCGATGAAAAGCGCGCCCAGGCGGGGCCACAAGCGGCCGTGCGCCTGTCCATGGTAGAGACAGGTGACGATGCCGACGCCGGGGTCGTACAGCGGCGCCGTCACGCGTTCCAGATAGTCGGGCGCGACGGCGACGTCGCTGTCGGCCAGCACCAGCCAGGGGTGGCGGGCGGCGGGCAGCATATTGATCAGGTTGCTCACCTTGAGGTTGCAGCCATGGACGCGCGGATCGACTACGATCTGCATGTCGACCCTTGGGAAGCGCCGCGCCAGCTGCTGCACGGTTTCGATCGCGGGATCGGCGGGGTCGCGCACGCCGAACACCAGCTGGTAGTGCGGGTGGGTCTGCGTGCAGAAAGTGGCGAGGTTGTGCTCCAGCCGCGGTTCGGGGCCGCACAGGGGCTTGAGCACTGAAACGGGCACCTGCGTCGGCACCGGCGCGGCGTCGCTGCCCTTGGGCGCGTCGGGACGCCAGGTGCGCGGGCGGCACAGCAGGGCGGCAAGCGCATACAGCGTGGCCAGCAGCGTCAGGACGGTTCCGGCGGCGGTGAGAAATGAAGGCATCGGCGGTCTCCGCATGCGCCCTTCAGTTCGGCCCGCCCTGGCGCTGCAAGGACGACCCAAGCGTCTTGCGCCCGCGGATCTCCTCCAGCTTGATCGCGACGTGGCGCGCATGCACGTATTGCGCCGGACGCTGGCCCTGCAGGGAAATGTCCGGCGCCATCGGCCCGGAGGTCGCCACGCCCCGGAGCGCAACCTTCGCCGCCACCAGCGGACGTGCCAGCGTATCGCGCACGGCGGTCGCTTCGTAACCGCTGTGCACCATGCAATTCGCGCACTTTTCGTAATTGCCGGTGCCGTAGGCATCCCAGTCGGTCTCTTCCATCAATTCCTTGAAACTGGCGGCGTAACCCTCGCCCAGCAGGTAGCAGGGCCGCTGCCAGCCGAACACCGTGCGCGCCGGATTGCCCCAGGGCGTGCAGCGGTAGGTCTGGTTCCCGGCCAGGAAATCGAGGAAGAGGCTGGACTGGCTGAAGGCCCAGCGGCGTCCGCCATCGCCGCGCGCCAGGATGTCGCGGAACAGCTGTTTGGTCCGGCCGCGGGCCAGGAAGTGCTCTTGCTCGGGCGCTCGCTCGTAGGCATAGCCCGGCGAGACCGTGATGCCGTCCACGCCCATATCGCGCACGGCGTCGAAGAAAGCCGCGACCCGCTCGGCGATGGCGCCGTCAAATAGAGTGCAGTTGATGTTGACCCGGAAGCCGGCCGCCTTGGCGCGCCGGATCGCCGCCACCGCGCGCTCGTACACGCCTCCCTGGCAGACCGAGCGGTCGTGCATCGCTTCGTCGCCGTCGAGGTGCACCGACCAGATGAAAAAGGGGCTCGGCCGGTACTGGTCCAGCTTCTTCTCCATCAGCAGCGCGTTGGTGCACAGGTAGACGAACTTGCGCCGCGCGACGATGCTTTCGACGATGGCCGGCATCTCCTTGTGCAGCAGCGGCTCGCCGCCGGCGATCGACACCACCGGCGCGCCGCACTCGTCGACCGCGCCCAGGCACTCGGCCAGGGACAGGCGCAGGTTCAGGATCTCGTCCGGATAATCGATCTTGCCGCAGCCGGCGCAGGCGAGATTGCAGCGGAACAGCGGCTCAAGCATCAGCGCCAGCGGGTAGCGCTGTACGCCGGCGAGCTGCTTGCGCACCACATAGGCGCCGACCAGCGCTTTTTGCAGGAAGGGGATCGCCATGCTAGTCTCCGCCAGCCTCGGGTCCGGATCACGCCACGCGGTCCGGCAAGGGATCGGACAGCTCGCGCGGCAGCCGGAACTCGACGTGTTCGGCGATGCCGTCCATGGTCGCGACCTCGACCGGCGCCAGCGCCCGCAGCGCGGCGATCACGTGCTCGACCATCGATTCGGGGGCCGACGCGCCCGCCGTGATCCCGACCGCCTCTGCGCCTGCCACCCAGGCGGGGTCGAGTTCGCCGCCATCGGCCAGCAGATAAGTCGGGATGCCGCTCTCGGTGCCGATCTCGCGCAGCCGGTTCGAATTCGAGCTGTTGGTGGCGCCCACCACCAGCAGCACGTCCACCTGCCGGCACAGGTCGCGTACCGCGCGCTGCCGGTTCTGGGTGGCGTAGCAAATGTCGCGCACGTCCGGGCCGACGAGGTCGGGAAAGCGCCGCTGCAGCGCCCGGATGACACCGCGCGTGTCGTCGACGCTGAGCGTGGTCTGGGTGACGTAGGCGAGCGGCGTGTCGGCGGGCAGGTCGAGGGCCTCGACGTCGCGCTCGTCCTGCACCAGCAGCACGCGGCCGTCGATCTGCCCCATGGTCCCTTCGACTTCGGGATGGCCGGCGTGGCCGATCAGGATCAGCACGCGTCCGCCGGCGGCGTACTGGCGCCCCTGGACGTGGACCTTGGCCACCAGCGGACAGGTCGCATCGAACACATGCAGGCTGCGCGCCTGCGCCTCCGATTCGACTTCGCGCGCCACGCCATGGGCGCTGAAAATCGTTACCGCCTGCGGCGGCACGGCCTGGAGCTCGTCGACGAACACGGCGCCCTTGGCGCGCAGGCTCTCGACCACGGCTTTGTTGTGCACGATTTCGTGTCGTACATACACAGGCGCACCGTGCCGTTCGAGCGCGCGCTCGACGATCTCGATGGCGCGGACGACGCCCGCGCAGAAGCCGCGCGGCTGGGCTAGGATGACTCGCATGACGGTTCTCCCGTGGCGGAACAGGTTAGAGTCGGCGCACGCGCGCTGGTTCGGCCATCGGTCTACAATGCCGCGCAAAGGGGCCAAAAGGAGGCGCCATGGCAGACATGGGCAGGGTGCTGGTCACGGGCGCGGCCGGTTTTGTCGGCTCGGCGGTGGCGTGCGCCGCGCTGGCGCAGGGCTACGCCGTGCGCGTGCTGGTGCGCGCGAGCAGTCCGCGCCGCAACCTGGCCGGGCTCGACGCGGAAGTCGTCGAAGGCGACATGCGCGACCGGGCGGCCGTCGAGCGCGCCCTGGGCGGCGTGCGCTACCTGCTGCACGTGGCGGCCGACTACCGGCTATGGGCGCGCGAGCCGGAGCAGATCTCGCGCAACAATCTGGAGGGCACCCGGACGGTAATGCAGGCGGCGCTGGCGCAGCGGGTCGAGCGCGTGGTGTATACCAGCAGCGTGGCGACCTTGCGGGTCGGACCGTCCACCGTCGCGGCCACCGAGGACCAGCCGCTGCAGGCGGAGGAGGCGATCGGCGCCTACAAGCGCAGCAAAGTGTTGTCCGAGCGCCTGGTCGAGCGCATGGTCGCCGAAGAGGGGCTGCCGGCCGTGATCGTCAACCCGTCGACACCGGTCGGCCCGCGCGATGTGCGGCCCACGCCGACCGGCCGCATCATCGTCGAGGCGGCCAGCGGCAGGATGCCGGCCTTCGTCGAGACCGGCCTGAACGTGGTCGACGTGGAGGATGTGGCGCAGGGCCATCTGCTGGCGCTGGCGCGCGGAAGAACCGGCGAGCGCTACATCCTGGGCGGCGACAACCTCATGCTGCGCGAGCTGCTGGAGGAGATCGCCGGGCTCGCCGGACGCCGGGCGCCGCGGCTCAGGCTGCCGGTCGCACCGCTGGTGCCGCTGGCGCACGCGGCCGAAGCGCTGGCCCGGTTCAGCGGCAAGGAACCCTTCCTGACCGTGGACGGGCTGAAAATGTCGCACAACCGGATGTTCTTCAGCTCCGACAAGGCGCGCCGGGAGCTCGGCTATCGCCCGGGTCCGCACACGGCAGGCCTGCAGGCTGCGATCGCGTGGTTCGGCCGCGAAGGCTATCTGCATTAGGCAGGGTTCAGCGCCATCCGCGGAAGGGCCGGAGGACGCGCAGCAGCAGCCGGGCCAGGCGCGGCACTGTCGTCGGGCGCAGCAGGCGCTCGTCGTAGCCGGCGAAGCGCCGCGCGTTCTCTTCCAGGCAAAGCGCCATCAGGTCGGCAACGCCGACCTCGTTGGCGGAGACCGCTTGCGCGCCGTGCAGGGTGAAGTTGTTGTCCTGTTCGTGCGGCTGCTCCTGCGCCGGCTCGTCGCGGGCGGCGTCCACGGAGCGCGCCAGGCCGATGCGCTCCCATGCGAGATAGAGCCAGACGGCGGCGACCCGGGCTTCGAAGCGCAGGCGGGCCCAGGTTGAAAGCCGCGCGCGGTGCCAGCCGGCCCAGTTGGCGAACAGCAGGATGTGGCGGCACTCTTCCTGCATCACGGGTTCGAAGGTGTCGACCAGGGTCTGCGGAAACAGGCCCGAGCGCCGCGCGAGTTCGAACAGGCCGAAGGCGAAGAAGCTGTCGATGCATTCGCTGTAACCGGTGACGAGGTAGGCCCATTCGGGATCGGCGGGCATGGCGGGCGTCGGCTCCGGCGCCAGCTCGATGCCGTAGGCCGCCACCATGCGCGACAGGACATCCTTGTGGCGTTGCTCCTCCCAGGCATTCAGGGCCAGTGCGCCGCGCATGTCGGGCTCGCACAGGGTGCCGGCGTAGGCCGCCATGCGCAAGCGGGCCTTGCCCTCGGTCTGCACCGCGATGTCCCAGATCGGCAGCGCGACGATGCGCGCACGTTCCGCGGGCGCCAGTACCGGCCAGTCGAGTACGGCCGGCCGGTAGGGGTTGAAGGTGTCGCGGAACATGCGGCAGGTCTCGTGGCGGTGCCGGTCGCTGCCTGGGGGCAGAGGGCCGGGGAGGGCACTGCGCCACTGCCGGGTGCGTGTATGCGCGGCTGCGAGCGCCGCCTCGTCGATCTCCGCCACGGGGGCTTGCGGCGGAGGCTGGAAGCCGGGCACCAGTTTTCCCACGTCGAACGTGTCCATGCGGCCCTCCGTTGGGTGCTTGCGTCCACGCGGCGATGATACGCCCGCGGGCCGGATCGGTGGCGGATGTTAGGATGCCGCCTTCACATCCGAACGCAGAGGAAGCAATGACCATATTCGCCATGCCCGTATTCGACGCCACCGTCATCTACGAAGGCAAGGAACTCTTCAAGGGGCGCGGCGCCGCCAGCGTGTGGGCCGAGAAGCTCGCCCGCGAAATCGAAAGCCCCGTCACGGTGGAAAAGATCGGTACCGGCTGGGCCCTGTGCGGACGCGTCGACGATGTCGATTGCCGCTGGGGCATCCACGGCCAGCGCCTGAAGCGCCTGGACTGAGGCGTCTCGATTGAGCCCGGTACAAATGAGCATGTCGACCGACAGCATCATCATCTCGCGTATCCTGCACGCCGGCTACGTGTTCGAATGCGCCGGCACGCGCATCGCCTTCGATACCATCTTCGAAAACCCGTTCAGCCGCAACTGCCACGCTTTTCCGGACGTCCGCTTCGATGAAGAGCAGATCCGGCGCCAGCATTTCGACGCCGTGTTCATCTCGCACTTCCACGACGATCACTGCTCGCTGGAGAGCCTGGACCTGCTGGACCGCGCCACGCCGCTGTATATCTATTGCATCTTCGAAGAGCTGTTCGACATGGTGCGCCGGCTGGGCTTCAGCCATGTGCATGCGCTGGCGCTCAATGAGGCGGTCGAGGTCGGACCCTTCCATGTGGTGCCGCGCGAAGCCATGGATGCGGACGTCGACACGATGTTCCAGGTGAAGGCCGCCGGCCTGAACGTGCTGAACGTGGTCGACTCCTGGATCGACGACGGCACGCTGGCGAAGCTGGCCGAGGAGGGGCCCTGGGACATGGTGCTGTGGCCCTTCCAGACCATGCGCGAACTCGAAGTGCTGGCGCCGTCCCGCGCGGCCGCTGCGCCGCCAGAACTGCCGGAGGAATGGCTGGCGCAGCTCGGGGCGCTGGCGCCGCGTTACGTGGTGCCGAGTTCCTGCCAGTTTCAGCAGGAGCCGTGGTCGTGGTACAACCGCGCTTTCTTCCCGATCTCGTATGCGCAGTTCGCGCGCGAGGTGGGTGCGGCGCTGCCGGGCGCGCAGGTAGTGCGCATGAACCCGTCGGTATCGGTGCGGCTCGACGCTGCGTCGCTGCAACCGGCGCCGCCCCTGAGCTGGGTGATACCGGTCGGCCCGCAGGACGTCGACTATATCTACGAAGGCAATGCCGCGCCGCCGACCACCGCCGACATCGCGCGGCATTTTGCGCCGCTGACTGCCTCGCAGCAAGCGCGCGTCATGGATTATTGCCGCTCGGGGCTGCTGGACAAGTATGGTGACGTGGAGGCCGCCTCCGCTTATTTCGACGAGACTTGCATCTGGCAGCTGTCGGTCTACGACCACGCAGGGCAGGTGAGGCGCTTCCGTTACCGGCTCGAGGCCGATGGCGCAGCCTCTCTGGATGAGAGCGCGGCGCCGCTCGGCTGGACCACCGACATCCCGGCCACCAAGCTGTATGCCGCGCTCGAACTCGGCGAATCGCTGACGTCGATGTACATGCGTATCAACGACACGGTGTTCGACGCCGAGACCGAGCGTGCGTTGCTGGACGCCGACGTGGTCGACGACCCCTTGATCCGCTGCCTGTTCAGCGACACCTTCGGCGCCTACCAGGCTGCGCAGCTGCGCCGTCTGCCGGGCAAATGACTTAAAGGAGCCTACGTGGCAGACAGTATCGATGCGACGGTCCAGTTCACGCTGACCGATATTGAAGTGGGTTCGCGGCTGGTGGAAGCCCTGGTGAAACACGTACAAGCCTCGGGCGGGCAGCCGATCGCCTATGCGGATTTGCTGACGCTGGGACGCGGCATGTATCCGAAGGATGCGACGCTCGGCCGTCAGGTCGTAGTCGGGATCGGCGCGAAGCTGTCGTTCGTTCAGGCGTTCTGCGAGGCCAACGGCTATCCGAACCTGGCCTGCCTGGCGGTGAACAAGGCGACCATGCGGCCCGGACCGGGTTATCAGGGGGATTGGGAAGCAGAGCGGGGCGCGGTCGCGGCTTTCGATTGGTCAGCCGTGGACGGGCGTCTGGCTGCCTTCGCTGCCGAAGCGCGGACGACGGTGCCGAAAAGATACCGACCCCGCCAGGAACGTCCGGCCGACGTGGCCTGGTACGCCTATTTCTGCTCGCACCGTCAGGCCTGTGCCGGGATAACGAATGACGACAAGAAAGAAATCATTAATCTCTTAATGGCAGGGCTCGATCCGGAGACGGCATTGCGCCGGGTGATGGCTGCGAAAGCCGAGCTTGGCGAAACTTCTTGAACGCAACGGTAAGCGTTGATTGTTCAATTTTTCGCCTCTTGCGTGCGGCGACACGGTTTGCTATAGTTCGCCTCCTGCTTCTGCACCACACGAAAAGTTTAACGGAATCAAACAGTTAAGCTTGCCAAAACGACCAAGTCGAGTGTGTTGTAGAAAAACGAGGGGTTGACGAGTTAAGCGAATTACTGCATAATCTCACTTCTCTGCTGCTGACGAACAAAACGATTCGCCGGATGCAGCAAGGCAGTACCGAATACGATCTTTAACAATCAACAGTC
>Ga0209023_10000201_pt1 | contig 103504 bp, 100 predicted proteins | sample LakOneMetagenome_FD_187468 | JGI IMG/M metagenome (GOLD analysis project Ga0209023, IMG submission 187468) | Freshwater and sediment microbial communities from Lake Erie, Canada (SPAdes) (version 2) | ecosystem: Environmental > Aquatic > Freshwater > Lentic | place: Lake Erie, Canada...
GATCTCGGTTTGGTGGTCGGGCTACCCGGCCGGACAGTATTCATCTGACGCTCGCCTTTCTCGGCAACGTGCCTGAGGCTCGTTTGCCGGAACTGGCAGTGACTGCCGCCAGCGTACAGGCAGCAGCGTTTGCCGTGACCATTGATTGCCTCGATTATTGGGTCCACAACCACCTGCTGTGGGCGGGTTGTTCGGTGCCGGTTCCCCGCCTGGTCACGCTGGCCACGGCGTTGCGCGGGGCAATGAGCGCCGCCGGTTTCAAGGTCGGGCGTACAGATGGCAAATTTTCAGCGCATGTATCGCTGGTTCGTCGGGTGCCGGAAGGCGCCGTGGTGCCGGGGACCTGTCCGCTGCCAATCGGTGCGTTCGTCTGGCCATGCTCCCGTTTCGTGCTGGTTCGCTCGCAGCTGACGGCGAGTGGCAGCGAATACCGGATCATTCAGCAATTTCCGCTGTCGGGTGAATCCCTTGGCTGACGGGGCATGGCTGGATTGTCCGGGCGCTGGCGGGCTGAGCCTGATCGAAGGCACGCAGACCTTGCGCAATGTTTGCCGCGATTTTCCGGAGTGGCATCGGGGACGCTCGCCTTATGTTTTCTGGGCGCTGGATGTCGATATTTCGGCGGTCCGTGTTCAGGTGAAGCGAGCGTCTGAGCATCTCTCCGGCTTGCTGCTCAATAGTTATTGTCGCCAGCCGCATGTCACCCTGGATCTGTGTGGCTTTCCATCCAGCTCGCCGAATGACGACGACGAGTTCAACCACGCCTTGATCGATCGCCAGTGTTCTGCACTGCGTGCGGCGCAAGTGCCGGCCTTCGATATGTTTGTCGGTGGCCTGGGCAGCTTTTCATCCGCGCCGTTTTTGCAGGTTACCGATCGTGCCGGGGAGATCGCAGCGGTGCGCGATTGCCTCGCCGTGGATGGCCGGTATCGCCTGCTTGGCCGTCATGTGCCGCATGTGACGGTCGGGTTGTATGCCGATGCCTGGCCGGTGACGAACATTGCGGCACGTTTTGAGCAATATGTTGCCGGGGAGCCGGTGCATTGCCGAATCGAGCGGATCAGCCTGATGAGTTATGTGCCGTCTTTGATTGGTGGCGAACTGAGCAGTGTGGCCGACTTTTATCTGGCCACGGGTGAGATGTGCTGGCATCGCTCTCTCACTTGAGGGAACTTCATTTTTGGCTGTTTTTTCCGGTTGACCGCAGCAAGCTGACGGCGCGGTTGGCGGTGATGGCAGGTGGTCAGGCATTGACGATGCGAGGGTGAACGACCTTGCTGGAGCTGTTTGCAGACGGCTCCTTTAGGGCAAAATAGGATCAGGAGGTGAGCGATGGTTGCCAAAGGTCTTGTGAATACATTGCGTTCGATAATCGGCCCCAATCCCGAGCGCCACGGGCTCACGACGCGAACGCTGGAACAGCTGCGCGTGCAGTTGCGCGAATGCGCCGACGGGCAGGGCGGCGAAGTCTCGGCCCGCGGTCGTGCGGCGCGATTGGCTGAAACCTATCTGCAGTTGAATGAGGAGGGGCGCCATCGCTTCCTGAAACTGATTGCGCTGGAATTCGGCCCTGATCCCGCCCTGGTGGCGAAGGCGCATGCGACCTACCAGAAAGCCGTCGGTACGCCGGAACAGTGGAATGCCGAGGCGGCCATGCGCGTAGCGATGCGTTCGTCGCGCACGCGGATACTCACGCAGTTCAACGCCATCCCGCAGGGGGTGAAGTTTTTGGTCGACCTGCGGGCCGACTTGTTGCGTTACCTGGAAAATGATCGCGAACTGGCAGTGCTCGATCGCGAACTGGAGTCACGGCTGTCGGCCTGGTTTGATGTCGGCTTTCTGGAGTTGCAGCGGATCACCTGGAACGCCCCGGCGGCGCTGCTGGAAAAATTGATCGAATACGAGGCGGTGCATGAGATACGCTCCTGGGCCGATCTCAAGAACCGGCTGGACTCCGACCGCCGGCTCTATGGCTTTTTCCACCCGCGCATGCCGGCCGAGCCGCTGATTTTTGTAGAAGTAGCGCTGACTGATCATCTGGCCGGCAACGTCCAAAGTCTGCTAGATGAACATGCGCCCGTCTTTGATCATCGCAAGGCCGATACAGCGATTTTTTATTCGATCTCGAACACGCAGGTCGGCCTGCGCGGGGTTTCATTCGGGAATTTCCTGCTCAAGCGCGTCATTGATGATCTCAAGCGCGATTTCCCGAAACTCACCCAGTTTGCCACCCTGTCGCCGATGCCCGGCCTGGCCGCATGGGTCCGCAAGCATCCGCAGGTATTGGCCGAGTCCGGGGTCGACATGCCGCTGGACGAACTGTCAGCGGGGAGCTGGGCGGCGGACAAGAGGCTGGTCCGCAAACTGAACGATCCGCTGTCTCGACTGGGTGCCCGCTATCTGGCGACGGCCAAGCAGGGGGGTGGCGAGAGCGGACCGCCAGCCGACCCGGTGTCGCGCTTCCATCTTGGCAACGGGGCGCGAGTCGAGCGACTCAATTATCTTGGTGACACGTCGGCCAAGGGTTTCCGGCAATCGTTCGGGCTGATGGTCAATTATCTGTACAGTCCCGACGACATTGAGACCAACCTCGAAGCCTTCGCCGGTCAGGGCAGTATTGCGATGTCGGCGGCCGTTCGGCGGCAAGCCCGGGGGCCAAGGGAGTAGGTGCCATACTTGAGGAATGGTCGCCGGGACAATTTTGGTTTTGGACCTAATTTCCCGGTTGACCGCAGCAACCACCTGCGTTCACGCAAGACATCCTGTTGGCGGCTCACTGGCAGCTTGCCCCGCATACTGGTCGGCCAGTGTGTTGCCGCGGCAAGTCGCGTGGCCCTTGATCCAGCAAATCTCGGCGTTCACCAGATTGCTGACGATGCCTTGCACGGCCAGCATCTGTGACAGTACCGGATCGCTTCCCGTGCCCGCTCCCTGGAATTGGCGCAGGCGGATTACGGCATCCTGATTGTCTGAAAAGAGGGCAAGTCGCCGCTCGGGAAACTGACGCTGTGCCTCGCCTAATGCGAACACGGCGGCCTGCAGTTCGAGTTCATTGCTGCCGATGATCGGCACGGTCTGCGTCACGACCCGCGCTTCACTGTCTGGCGAGTCGAAGAGTACGACCGCGAGTCCACCGTGGCGCTTCTGGCTGGCATCGCTGAAAACCAGCAGATGACTGGCGTACTGCGCCGCAAGTCGCAAGGGCAAGGGGCCAACCGATTGATGGATGACGCGAACCAGCTTCTTTTTTCGTCGTTTGGGCATGGGGAGCAAGCTTAGCCGCAAAGGGCCGATCTGCCACGCAGCTCAGGAAAAGCCACGGAAAAACGCGGCGCTGAAAAGGCGAAAGCCTCGCACCGGGGGGAGTGCGAGGCTTTCTGGACGGCCCGGGGGGAGGGTGGGGGTGGGGCCGTCAGGCTGATGTCTGGTCAGCGCATGAGTACAAGATAGGGGAGTACCTCCCTGAATTCAAGTAACCGTTTGCAACAATACGTGTCGCTTTGTGCGGTGCAAAAAATTACCATGGCGCCTGACCGGCATTGCTCGCATCAGGGCTGAAGCGCGCAGCGAGAAAATCGATAAAAATGCGCACCTTGGCGGATAAATGATGGCGTGGTGGATAGACGGCATGGATGTCCGCCGATGCGCCGACCCATGGCGCCAGGATACGGACGAGGTCGCCACGCCGCAAGTTCGCGGCAACGTCCCATTCCGAACGCAGCACGATGCCATGGCCGGCCAAGGCCCAGTCGACCGCAATTTCGCCATGATTGACTGCCAGCGGGCTACGCACCTTGACCATGGTTTGCTGCTTTCCGTCCGTCAGCTGCCAGTTGTTGAAAGCGCGGTCGTTTTCGCGGATCACGATGCAACGATGGGCGAGGAGGTCACGCGGTTCGAGCGGGATGCCCTGTTGCGCCAGATAGTCGGGTGAGGCACAGAGCAGGCGGCGGTTGGCGGCAATCTTGCGGGCGAGGATGCGACTGTCAGGGGGCGTGCCGAAGCGGATGCCGATATCAAGCGCGTGTTCAGTCAGGTCAAGCGGACGATCGGAGAGGTGCAGGATGATCTCGACATCGGGCCAGGCTTTGATGAAATCGGATATCAGGGGCGCCAGATGGCGGCGACCGAATCCGAAACCGGCATTGATGCGTAGCAGGCCGCGTGGGGTGTCGCGACTCTCTGACAGTGAGCGTTCGAGATTTTCGATGTCACGAAGAATCTGGTCGCCATCTTCCAGATAGCGTTCTCCCTCGGGGGTCAGGCTGAGCCGGCGCGTTGTCCGGTTGAGCAGGCGCACACCCAGGCGCTTCTCCAGTGCGGCCAAGCGGCGACTGACGGCGGGCGGGGTGACGCCGATGGCCTGAGCTGCGGCGGCCAGGCTGGGCTGCCGGGCAAGCAGATTGAAAAAAGCAATATCCGGGGCGTCTTTCATTCGTGCGTTCAAGTTAATAATCAAGTAATCGACAAGCCATTGTAGCTATGCGGGATTTCAATATCATGTGTTTTTTCTTGTTGACCGCGGCACATGCCCTTTCTTTCACTCAATGAGCTTGTATTGACCCTGACGCTCGGCGCCGCCCTGGGCTTTTTTGGCGGGCTGTTCGGGATCGGCGGCGGCATCATCGCGATACCCCTGCTGGTGCTGGGCTTCGGCATGGAACAGCCGCTGGCGCAAGGTACGGCACTGGTCATGATGGTGCCCAACCTGCTTATTGCCTGGTGGCGATACAGTCGCCGCCATCCGGCTGGCTGGCGGCCGGCCTTGGTCATTGGCCTCTCGGGGACTTTGACGACCTGGCTGCTGGCGCATTTTTCAACGCTGCTTGATCCGAAGATTCTGCGCTGGATGTTCAGCGGTTTTATCACGATGCTTGCCCTGCGCATGTTGCTAGCCCGGCATCGGACGGTTCCGCTGAGGGATGAAACGAGACCGACCATGACAGCCTTGCCGCTGGTTGGTGCAATGGGCGGCAGTTGCATGGGCCTGCTGGGCATTGGCGGCGGTCTGGTCGCTACGCCTGTGCTGTCCGGCTGGCTGGGGCTACGCCAGGCGATGGCGCAGAGTTTGTCGTTGGCCCTGGTGGCACCGAGTTCGATCATCGCGCTGACAACCTATGCGGGGGCAGGGCAGGTTGATTGGGAGATGGGCCTGCCGCTGGCCGCGGGGGGTTTGCTGACCGTCGCATCCGGCGTGACGCTTGCCCATCGGTTGCCGGAAAGACGGATGCGCACGTTTTTCGCTTGGATGCTGCTGGTGACCGCCATATGGCTGGTGATCGGCCCCTTGCTCAAATAATCCACCGAACAATTGATGGGTGGCCGGTCAGTCTGCAGCAGCCGTGATGTTTTACATCACTTCCTGAAAGTCCGGGGGAGGGTTGCCACAGGTGCGCAGTCGCTTTCAAATTCCTTGTCATAATTGACGTTGTCTTATGACCAAGGTGATAATCCACGCCAAATATGAAAGCCGTCGTGCGATCCCTCCGCATTGTCCCTGTCGTTCGCTGTGCCGCAACCTTGATCTTCTCTGTTTTTTGGGGACAGTCGGCCGTGGGCGAAATGCTGACCATTCCGGGGAGCGGCAATCCCGAGTTTGTCCTGAGCGAGTTGGCAACGGCGTTTAATGCCCGTCAAAGCGAGCATCGTGTGGTGGTGCCCCCATCGTCGGGGCATGCCGGTGCCATCAGGGATGTCAGTGATGGGGTTGCGGCAATGGGTCGGGTGGGTCGTCCACTGAGCCGTGACGAGCACGCCAGGGGCCTGGCCTATCTGCCGCTAGGTCGGGATGCCGTGGTGGTCGTGGCGGGTGCGGCAGTGACGGCGAAGGACATTTCCTCCGATCAGCTTGCCGCCGTATTTGCGGGAAGAATAAGCAACTGGCGTGATCTGGGTGGGCAGACAGCACCGATCAGGGCCATTGGCAAGGAAAGTTCAGACGCCATTCGCCGCCAGCTCCCGAATCGATTCAAGGATCTCGTGTATGCCGATTCGGTCAAGATCGTCCATCTCGATCCTCATTTGATTGACCTTCTGGATCGCTACCCCACCAGTTTTTCGATCGTGAATCGTTCAGCCCTTGGCGCCTGCAAGACCAAAGTGGTCCTGCTCGCGCTGGATGGAATTGAGTCCAGCTACGGGAACCTGGTCAGCGGACGTTATCCGCTGTCCATGGAATTTGGCCTGGTTTATCGCACCGGCGAGATGTCGGCCGCCGGCACGGTTTTCGTCGAATTTATCCACTCGCCGGAAGGTGTCGGCATACTCCGCAGCCATGGGGTGCAGGCCACAGGTGGGGTCAAGTGATGCCACTTGTCCGCAAAAGGAACCATCTTCGTCTGGCCCTGATGATGCTGATCATACTGTTGGTGGCGGTCTTTTACGGGGCGTCAACCTGGGTGGCGGGCAATTTGTTGAAGCAGGCATTGACACGGCGAGCCGAAGAAAAGGCTCAAACCATCAGTCTGGCGCTTGAAAGCTTGATTGCCGCACAGAATCGTCATCTGCAAATTACGGCCAGCCTGACTGCCAATCGAAACAGCCTCGGCAAAAGTCTTGCCCGCCGTGACGCGGCAGGTTCGTCGGCGGTGATCAAGGACGTTCTGGATCGATCCTTGCAGGATTCCGGCGTGGCATTTCTCGAGATGGTCGACAGGAATGAGCGAGTTGTTTATCGCACCAATCCATCTGATGCGCCCACCGATCCGGCAATAAGCTGGGGCGCTTTCGAGGCGCTTGCCGGGCGCAATATTGTGTCGGGTGCCGTTGAAATGGGGCAGCTCACGCTGCGTGCCAGCGAGCCGGTTTATCACGGCAAGGATGTGCTTGGCGCGGTCACGGCAGGCTTGCGGATTACTCCGGATCTGCTCAAGGAGATATCCCGTAACCTGACGGTGAACATTGCACTGCTTTCCAGGGAGGGCAAGGTTCTGGCCGCGAATGCTGAAAGCCTCGGACAAGTGGATGTACAGGCGATCAATGAGGCGTTTTCGCAGAAAATTCCGGTTTATCGTCATGACGATGGCAAACTGAAGACTCGGGGTTATTTTCCCGTGGTGGCGATTGATAGTGCCTACATCATGGTGGTTGATACCGACAGTGAGCCGGCTTATCGGCAACTGGCTCAGGCAAATTACCAGGGCTCGCTTATTTTTCTCGCTATCGCGGCTTTGAGTCTGGTGCTCGGCATGATTTGCCTGCGCTGGATATTGCGCCCCATGCTCAAACTACGGCTGCGAGCGGAATCATTGGCGATCGAATTGACGGGTAGCAAGATGCCAGCGGATTCTCGATGCGACATTGCGGCCGTCATCGAGGTGCTCGATGGCCTGCCCGAACGGTTGGCGAAACGGAATGCAGAATTGCAGGCAGTCAGTGCGAAAGCGGAGGCGGCCAGTCGGGCAAAAAGTCAGTTCATTGCCAATATCAGCCATGAAGTACGGACACCGATGAACGCCATCATCGGGATGAGCCACATTCTGTCCCGCAGCATTCAGGACCCCGGGCAACGCGACAAGCTGGAAATCATTCGTCAGGCTGCGGATCAGCTTCTGGGTTTGCTTGACAACATCCTGGACCTTTCCAGGCTGGATTCGGAACGAATCGATCTGGAGCGCCACCCATTTTGCTTGTGGCAACTGATGCGTCATCTTGAGGCGCTGGTTAGCAGACGGGCCGCCGGCAAGGGCTTGAAGCTGAGTTTTGATATTGACGACAATTTGTTGCAGCAGATTTTGGTCGGTGATGCATTGCACCTGCAACAGGCACTGGTCAATCTGGTCGGGAATGCGATCAAATTTACCAAGCAAGGTAGCGTGAACGTGGCCATTCGTCTGGAGACGGAAGACACGTCGAACATTCGCCTGCATTTCCGGATTGCCGATACGGGGATCGGCATCCCGCCGGACATTATTCACGAGATTTTCCGTCCCTTTGAGCAGGCAGATGCCTCCCTGACTCGGCAATTTGGCGGGTCTGGGCTGGGGCTGACGATCAGCCAGCGCTTCGTCCAGTTGATGGGAGGCACGATCGAGGTGGCGAGCACACCCGGTGTTGGCAGCAGCTTTTCGTTCTCACTGGCATTTGCGAAGCCTGCGGCGTCAGATCAAGGCGTGATGCGTATCGCGCCCTCGGGGGCCGAAGCCGAAAGCCGATTGCGGGCCGATTTTCGCGGAACCCGCGTACTGCTGGCTGACGATGATCTGGTCAATCAGGCCATGGTGCAGGAAATGCTGCGTGATGTAGTCGGCTTTCAAGTCGATGTCGCTGCTGATGGCGAGCAGGCAGTCGCGCTGGCCGAAACGCATGAGTACGGCCTGATCCTGATGGACATCCAGATGCCGAAAAGGGATGGTCTGGACGCCACCCGGCAGATTCGCCAATTGTCGGGTTACGTCTTTGTACCCATCATTGCGATGACCGCCAACACCGTTGCCGATATCCGTGCAGCGTGCCTTGAAGCCGGCATGAACGATTGTCTGAGCAAGCCGGTGGCGCCGGATCGGCTCTTCACGACCTTGCTGAGCTGGCTGCAATCAGTCCTCAAAAGCTGATATTCAGCGGGCCGTCCCGCCGTGTATTTGCAGTGGGAAAAGCCCTTGGAATGAAGGCCATCTGCTAAGATTCGCCCTCATTTTTCAGCCAATTCTCCGTGTCGACCCTGCAGGAAATCTTTTCCCCCGACGGCCCCCTGGCCAAGTCCATTGGCGGCTATCGCGTGCGCGATCAGCAGGTCGACATGGCCGAACGCATTGCCGCCGCCATCAAGGGGTGTGCGGTCTTCATCGCCGAAGCCGGCACCGGTACCGGGAAGACTTTCGCCTACCTTGTCCCGGCCTTGCAGTCGGGGGGTAAGGTCATCGTGTCAACCGGCACCAAGACCTTGCAGGACCAGTTGTTCAACAAAGACTTGCCGATGGTCCGCGACGCGCTGAAAGCGCCGGTCAAGATCGCGCTGCTGAAGGGCCGGGCCAACTACGTCTGCCCGTATCACCTGCAGCACGCCATCGCCGACGGTCGTTTCCTGACCCGCGAAGATGCGGCCGACGCACGCCGCATTTCGGTCTTCGCCAAGACCACGCAGAGCGGCGACAAGGCGGAGTGCATCGAGGTCTCGGAGAATTCACCGGTGTGGAGCCACGCCACCTCGACGCGCGACAACTGCCTCGGCCAGGAGTGCCCGGACTACAAAGAATGCTTTGTCATGCAGGCGCGGCGTGAGGCGATGGCGGCCGATCTGGTCGTCGTCAATCACCATCTTTTCTTCGCCGACGTCATGCTCCGCGACGAGGGCATGGCCGAATTGCTGCCGGCCTGCAACACGGTCATCTTCGACGAAGCGCACCAGTTGCCGGAAGTGGCGACGCTGTTCTTCGGCGACACCGTATCGACCGCCCAAGTCGTCGATCTGGCCCGAGACACCCGCGCCGAAGCACTGACTACCGCCCGCGATTGCCTGGCCTTGCCCATTGCCTGCAAGAGCATCGAAAAAGCCGCCAAGGACTTGCGTCTGGCCGTCGGCCTCGACACTGGCCGCTTCTCCTACGGTCAACTGGAAGAAAAGCCCGAATTCGAAAACTCGCTGAAGGCGCTGGAAGACGAAGTCGCTGCCTTTGCCGCGCTGCTCGAAACCCAGGCTGAACGGGCCGAGGGGCTGGAAAAATGCTGGCAGCGCGCCACCGAACTGGTTCAGCGCCTAGGTCAGTGGCGGAACCTGAAAGATCTCAGCTATGTACGCTGGGCCGAGGCCTTCACGCATTCGCTGCAACTCACGTCGACGCCGCTCAACGTGGCCGAAATTTTCCGCAAGCAGATGGGCGGCCATCCACGGGCGTGGATCTTCACCTCGGCCACCTTGGCGGTGCAGGGCAAATTCCACCATTACTGCGCGGAACTCGGCCTCGGTGACCCGGATTCAGCCTGCTGGCACAGCCCCTTCGATTACGACAATCAGGCCATCCTCTACGCGCCGCTCGGCATGCCCGATCCGAATGCCTGGAACTACACCGATGCCGTCGTCGAGGCCGCCTGGCCGGCCGTCAAGGCGGCCAACGGCGGGGCATTCTTCCTGTGCACCAGCCTGCGCGCCATGCGGCGCACGCATGAACTGCTCAAGGCGAAGCTGGAAGAAGAAAATATCGACATGCCGCTGCTGGTGCAGGGTGAGGGCAGCAAGAACGATCTGCTGCAACGCTTCCGGCATCACGGGAATTCGATATTGGTCGGCAGCCAGAGTTTTTGGGAGGGCGTCGATGTGCGTGGCGAGGCCCTGTCACTGGTCGTCATCGACAAGATTCCCTTCGCGCCGCCCGATGACCCGGTGCTCTCGGCGCGCATCGAGCAGATGAAGAAGGAAGGCCGCAACGCCTTCATGGAGTACCAGTTGCCGCGCGCAGTGATCAACGTCAAGCAGGGCGCTGGCCGCCTGATCCGCGACGAGACCGACAAGGGCGTGCTGATGATGTGCGATCCACGACTCATATCAAAGCCGTATGGTCGCCGCGTCTGGCAAAGTCTGCCTCCGATGAAACGGACCCGCGAACTGCAGGTCGTCCTCGACTTTTTCGCCAACCGGTAAACCGGATGAAAATCACTTTTGACCAAGTACGCGCCCGCCAGCCGCAGCTTTTTTCGGGGGTTGTCATCACCATTGAGCAAGCCATGATGCAGGGCATGGCCGGCATCATCACGGCCATCGAATCGGTCATCGCCATGCCGGCCTACCAAGCGCATGCGCTGGCTCAGGCACCAGAAATTGCACGCTTGCCGACCCCGGCGCGAGGTGTCTTCATGGGCTACGATTTTCACCTGACCGATAGTGGTCCCAAGCTCATCGAAATCAATACCAATGCGGGGGGCTGCCTGCTCAACGCCTACCTGTTGGCCGCGCAGGGTCGGGTGGAAGAGGGCGCGCGCATTCGAGATGAATTTGTCGCCATGTTTCATGAAGAGTGGCAACTGGCGCGAGGCAATCGCCCGTTGCGACGCATTGCGATTGTGGACGAAAATCCGGCTGAACAGTTTCTCGCACCTGAATTTGCGCTGTTCAAGGCGCTCTTCGAGCAGCACGGCATAGCTGCCGTGGTGGTTGATCCGGGTGAGTTAAGCAGCGATGGAAACCAGCTGTTTCACGATGGACTGCCGATTGACCTGATTTATAACCGCCTGACCGATTTTTCTCTCGATGCCACGGTCAACCGGGAAATTCGCGCAATTTTTGAAAAATCCGGTGTGGTGCTGACGCCGCATCCGCGGGCGCATGCGCTGTACGCCGACAAACGCAATCTGATGCTGCTGTCTGATGAGCTTGCATTGCAGGCGCTGGGTGTGGGCGAAACAACCCGCCAGACCTTGCTGTCCGGCATCCCAAAAACCGTCGCGGTGACACCGGAACATGCTGAGAAATTCTGGGCCGACCGCAAGCGCTGGTTCTTCAAGCCACCCGCCGGCTTCGGCAGCCGCGCCGCCTATCGCGGCGACAAGCTGACCAAGCGCGTCTTCGAGGAAATCCTGCACGGCGGCTACATCGCGCAGGAAATCGCACCGCCGTCCGAGCATCCCGTGGCGGTCAACGGGATTGAAACGATGATGAAGGCCGATGTTCGCTGTTACGTCTATAACGGCCGTATCCAATTGGTCGCCGCGCGCCTTTATCAGGGCCAGACCACCAATTTCCGGACCCCGGGTGGCGGTTTCGCCCCGGTGTTTGTTGCTTGAACGGTTAAAATCCGCCCATGAAAGTATTTGGTATTGCCGGCTATTCCGGCTCCGGCAAGACGACGCTGCTGGAAAAGCTCATCCCCCAACTGACGGCGCGCGGCCTCAAGGTGTCGGTCATCAAGCACGCCCACCATGGTTTCGACATCGACCGGCCAGGCAAGGATTCCTACCGCCACCGCGAAGCGGGTGCCACCGAGGTGCTGCTCTCCTGCGGCGACCGCTGGGCGCTCATGCACGAGCGGCGCGCCGAGCCGGAACCGACGCTCAACGAGCTGATCGGCCACCTGTCGCCCTGCGACCTCGTGCTGATCGAAGGTTTCAAGCAGGAACCGGTGCCCAAGCTCGAAGTCTACCGCCCGGAAAACGGCAAGCCGCCGCTCTACCCGGAGCGCGGTGACATCGTCGCCGTGGCGACCGACGCCGACATTGTGACCGATCTGCCCAAACTGCCGCTCAACGACTACGCGGCCATCGCCGATTTCGTGATGGCCCACCTGAATTTGCAGGAACGCCCATGCTGAGTTTTGAACAAGCCCTGGAAAAGCTGCTGGCCGCTGCCCAGCCCGTCGAGGAAACCCGCTCGCTGCCGCTGACGGCCGCGCTTGGCCGCGTGCTCGCCCAGTCCCAGCGCTCCACCGTCGCCGTGCCGCCGCTCGACAACTCGGCCATGGACGGTTACGCCGTGCGCGCCGCCGACATCACCGCCGCCGGCGTCTGCCTGCCGGTCAGCCAGCGCATACCGGCCGGTACGGTTGGTACGCCGCTGCAGCCCGGCACGGCTGCCCGCATCTTCACCGGCGCCCCGATCCCGGCCGGCGCCGACGCCGTGATCATGCAGGAGCGCTGCGAGCATGGCGAAAATGGCGTGGTCATCAACCACGTCCCGCACGATGGCGAAAACATCCGCCGGGCCGGCGAAGACATCGCGGTTGGCGCCGAAATCCTCAAGGCTGGCGTCAAGCTGCGCCCGCAGGAAATCGCCCTGGCTGCCGCGGCCGGACTGCCCGAATTGCCGGTCTATCGCCGCATCCGCGTCGGCGTCTTCTTCACCGGCGACGAACTCGTCCAGCCGGGCGAGCCGCTGCCGCCGGGCGCCATCTACAACTCCAACCGTTATGCACTGCGCGCCCTGCTCGAAGGCATGGGCTGCGAAGTCCGCGACCTCGGCGCCGTCGCCGATACGCTCGACGCCACCCGCGACGCCCTGCGCCGCGCCGCGGCCGACAACGATCTGGTCCTGACCAGCGGCGGCGTTTCGGTCGGCGAGGAAGACCACGTCAAGCCGGCTGTCGAAGCCGAAGGCAGCCTGAATATGTGGAAGATCGCCATCAAGCCCGGCAAGCCGCTGGCCTTCGGCGAAATCCGCAAACCGGAAGGCAAGGCCTGGTTCCTCGGCCTGCCGGGCAATCCGGTCGCCGCCTTCGTCACCTTCCTGACCATGGTTCGCCCCTTCATCCTGCGTTTGCAGGGGGCGGCCAGTGTTTCGCCACGCGTCCTGAATCTGCCGTCTGCTTCGGTCTGGGGCAGGGCAGATGGCGCCCGCCTCGAATTTCTGCGCGCTTCGCTCAATGACCAAGGCGCCGTCGAACTGTACAAAAACCAGGGCTCGGCCGTCGTCACCTCGCTATGCTGGAGCGACGGCTTGGTCCTCAACCCACCAGGCAACACCATCGCCGTCGGCGACACCGTGCGCTTTGTATCCTTCGCGGAGTTGCTGTCGTGAGCGTCAAGGTTCTCTACTTTGCCGGCCTCAAGGAAGCCCTCGGGCTGCCCGGCGAATCCATCGAATTGCCGGACGGCGTCGCCACCGTCGGCGGCTTGCGTGACTGGCTTGTCGCCCAGGGCCGCGACAAGCTGGCCACCGCCAAGAATCTGCGCTGCGCTGTCAATCAGGACATGGCCAAGCTTGATGCCACAATAAAGGACGGCGACGAAATCGCCTTCTTCCCGCCCGTTACTGGCGGCTGAAAAATAGAAAGAATAACAATGTCCATCCAATGGTTCCCTGGGCACATGACCCAGGCCCGCAAGAAGGCCGGTGAAACGCTGGCCGTGGCCGACGTTGTCGTCGAAGTCCTCGACGCCCGCCTGCCGCAGGCGAGCAGCAATCCGATGATCCACGAGCTGCGCGTCTTCCGTCAGCGCCCGTGCCTCAAGCTGCTCAACAAGGCCGATCTGGCCGACCCCGAAGCGACCAAAGCCTGGCTGGCCTATTTTGACGCCCAGCCCGGCGTCAAGGCCGTCGCTATTTCATGCAAGAAAGCCAGCGACGTGGCGCGCGTTCCCGGTCTGGCCCAGAAGTTGGCGCCGCATCGCAACGACGCCGTCAAGCCGCTGCGCCTGATGATCATGGGCATCCCCAACGTCGGCAAATCGACGCTGATGAACGCGCTGGTCAAGAAAAAAGTCGCCGCCGTCGGCGACCAGCCGGCCGTCACCAAGAGCCAGCAACGCATCGACATCAGCAACCGCCTGACCCTCTACGACACACCGGGCATGCTCTGGCCGAAGATCGACCACCCCATCGACGGCCTCATGCTCGCCGCCAGCCATGCGGTGGGCGTCAACGCCTACATCGACGAAGAAGTCGGCACCTGGCTCGCCAACTACCTGCTTGAGGTCTATCCCAAGTTGCTCATGGCGCGCTACGGCTTTGCCACCGATGCCATGGATGCCGTCGGCGTCATCGAAGCCATCGGCAAAAAGCGTGGCTGCGTCATCAAGGGGCGGTGTGGTGAAATCGATATGGAAAGAGCCGCAGCCATCCTGATCCTCGACTACCGCTCTGGAGCCCTCGGCCGCATCAGCCTGGAAACGCCAGCCCTCAGGGCTTCCCGGCAGGCTGAACTGAAGGCAGCAGGGCGCCTTAACGAAAATCCAAACCCGGCGACTGACGAAGGAAACGATTGATATTTGACTTTCAGGTTTTCCGAAACGACTGGTATTGCAGCTTTCTGAAAGCTTTGTATATAATGCGCGCCCTGCCGGTCGCATGACTCGCAGCACCGTTCCTCGATAGCTCAGTTGGTAGAGCGCCGGACTGTTAATCCGTAGGTCCCTGGTTCGAGCCCAGGTCGGGGAGCCAGAAAAAACAATGATCTAGACCGCTTAGGCGGTCTTTTTCATTTCTGGCCGTGACAGGCCGTGACATTAACGTGACAAGATTGACCACGTTGCCGCCTCTCCCGCTTTCGATACGCGCCGCCGCCACTGCTATATTCTCAGTGGCAAACTTGGCGTAGCGATCCACCATGTGCCGCGACTTCCAACCCCCCAGGTCTTTCAGTTCATCACAGGACGTTCCCGCCTGACGATGCCATGAAGCCCACGTATGCCGTAGATCATGGAAGCGAAGGTCCTTTATCCCGGCTTCTGCCACCGCGTTTTGCCACGCTGTATTAGAAACCTGCCCGCCTATGGGCTGGCCTCGATAGGTAAAGCTATACCGAGGATGTTTGCCGACCTCACGCACCAAGACTGCTACTGCATCACAATTTAACGGGACACCTCGCGGCGTGCCATTTTTGGTTTCATTGATCCAAGCAGTCTGCCTGGTCAAATCCACCCGCCCCGAGTGGTCACTCAGCAATGACCAAACTCACCGGCGGCAATGGCGCAATGCAGAATTGCTGTCCGGTGTTGTGCGTTGTTAGGCCTTCGAGTAGATATAAAAATCGGCAAATGATCCGCTTTTAGTGTCACCATTGAATGGGAACTTGTTGGGAATGTGTTTTATTAGCTTCCACTTTGCCTTGTTGTCTGCCACCCATTTAGAGAAATGACGATGCCTTACGTGCGCGGCCATGCCTTCAGGATTTTTATCAGTATCTGAGGCGTAAATGATGACAAATCTCTCGGAAGAGTCGAACAATCTGTGCATGTATTCTACAAAAACACTATCTTCAATGAGGTGATAGATCACGTCTAACGATAGGGTCAACTCGGCAGTTTCACCAGCATATGCTGCCATCAACTTGAATGCTTTGTTGTCTTTGTTAAAAAAGCCATTCAAGCACATTGATATTGCTTTGGGACTTACATCAAAGCCTGTGTATTGCGGATACTGCGCCAAACTAAGCTGATTGCCGTCACCGCATCCATATTCGATTACTGATGAAATCCCATTCTCAGAAACAAATGTATTCAATATTTCGGCTTTGAACTCGGCAAGTTGATTGTAGGAACCATCCCCTGAGTTACCGCCAGCTTCATACCTGTCTTTCCAATAATTTTCTGAGCCTTGAAAAGGCTTTGGACGGTTGAACCAGGCTTGGTAAATGCGACGAATAACCGGTCCAAGGATTGGGATTTTCTTAATGACTTGTTTCATGTTCGTGCTTTTTCCCAGAGGCCTAACAGTGGTCACAAGGACACAAGGGGCCGTGTAAAAATTAATATTGAAGGCGCTGAAAATCAACCTTTAATTCAGACCATTTAGTTACTTGAAATTTTTCTGTAAGCATACTACCGAAACCATGCACAAGTAATCGTCATGCAGCCTGACTTGAAAAAATAGCGCCATTGCCGTGGTGCTAATCGACCAGTGCTACAGCCATTGGCGGGTTGTTCAGAGAATCCCGGGCTGTAATATTTCAAGCGATTGAGTGTTTTCTTAGGCAGCAGGGCTTGGACTTCAAACGATTCGGACCGTTACCAGTCCCTTTGACTCCTTGAATCAGAAAATAGCCAAGGGAGTGGCAGTGTTTACAGGAAGTTCCTTAGACGCAGCTTTCGGTAGAGGATTCTACGGTCCGGTAGTTGCCTATGAGGTGTAGCCATATCGTAGCTACGCCCAATTAAATCAGGGCTTTTATGGCCTTTCTAGGGCTGTTTTTGGGTTTGGCAAGTGTTGCAAGGTGCTGATTTATATAGAGTCCGCGAATGGCTAGTGATTCTGCTAATCCGTAGGTCCCTGGTTCGAGCCCTGGTCGGGGAGCCAAAATAATCAAGCACTTAGCCCAGTTATTGACTGGGCTTTTTGCTTTCTGACGAGTTATTGCTGCATTTTTGTTGTACCCCGAGCCAAATTCGGCGGCGGCTTCGCTATACCCTTCTTTAAGGAGAGCAAGCGATGGCTTCCATCACACGTCGGGGCGACTACACGCCAAATCGGGCCAAGAAATTCATGCGATAAGCCCAGCCATATTGGTTGGCCATTTTGTCTTTCTGGGTCACATTAGCTGTATCGCAGCTTCGAGCAATTTCGCTACCATTTTCTAGCGTCATGATCCTCAAAACCACTAACCATATTCGCGTCGTCCTGGTTGGCGTCCTGTTCGCCCTATTTATGCAGGGTGCCTTGGCGGCACAAGACGATGATTTGAAAAAGGTAGATATGGGAACGCCATTGGCGGACAGGTTGACTGGAGTTGGACGGGTGTTTTCAGGGTTCGGATCTACGCTCTCAATGGCCAGTGGATTTTTGGTAAGCCCCTGTCATGTCCTAACGGCGGGGCATGTCCTGGCAAAAGTGGGGGAGCATGTTCGGATTGGAGCCGAAATTCGGTTCCTCTTGGAAAATGTATATCCGCGTTTTAGCACGCCGGTCAATGGTGTTGTCGTGGCTGCCAGTCAGAATTTCACGATGCAGGTCAATCCGGAAGGCTTCGATCAGCAACGAATTCCAAACGATTGGGCTTTGATAGAACTTGCCCATACAATTTCTGAAGTTGAGCCTATCAAGCTGCTCTACCAAGGGGTTACCAACTCAGAAGATATCTTTTATACCGTGGCCGGATACCCACTTGGGCAACGTGGACAGGGGCTTTATGCCCAGGAGCGTTGTTCCAGATGGGCAAGCCCACATGGTGGAATTGAACTGAAGGATATTCTGATTGCAGATTGTGCTGTTCGCGCTGGAATGTCTGGTGGCCCTATACTGATCGATGAAGGCAACCAGTTGATCGCAGCCGGGATCATGGTCGAACGCTTCACAATTGGGCAGAAAATCATGACCATCGCGGTGCCGATTACCGCGTTTGCCGATCAAATCAGCGAGGTTATGCGCAACAGCGATGTGTGTGCAGTGGGTTCGCCATTCGTATGGCCTGCTTCGGTACCCGCAAATTGACGGAAGCTATGTGCATCAATCAATACATGAGACATTTCATGCGCTGGCATGGGGCTGTTCTGCGCGTGTTTAATTCATCAATGCCATTTTCGGCAAAGCGGGAACAATATTGGTCTAACACCTGTCGCCGATAACGCAGATTTCGATCAGTATGCCGTTGGCAAAAACATACCAACCAGTGAGTATGCGGTGGGCGTTTTTGTTAATTGCTGGAGATCTTCGCAGGCTCGTTCGCGTTCTTTTGAAGAATCAGGTTCCCAAATGCGCAAAAGTAATGTTGCGCACATTGGCGACATGCATACAACTTTGAACCCGGTATCGCCCGCATCCAGGCTTTTCTCTGAATCCGGGACATAGCCTTGTTGCAGTTGGGGCACAGCGTTTTAGTATAGAAATACATCGCAATAACCCGCCTAAGCTGATTCAACTGATGAAGACCCTTTGATGACTAAGCATAGCGTGAATCTTTTAGGTGGGCTGTAGTCGCTTGGCGACAGCTTTGTATCAAATTGCAACTGCAATCGTGATTACATCTGTACGGCATTTTCTTGCCAAGGCCGACTGACGCTTGGTGCCTGATAGCTCGCGTTGAGGCGATTTTCCGGCTCTGGAACGGTGACCTAGTCATCTTTGGGAGGCAATGCCTCCCAGATCTGCCAGTGGCCGCAGGCCGAGCGGGCGCGGCGTTCTGAGTTGTCCCAGCCACCGCCCACGCAGAGCCCTTCGGATGTTTCAGATTCTATAACTACTGTTCCCGGCTCGTTGCCGGGTTGGCGCCAACCGGTCCAGTGCTCGCAACTTGCACAGCGCTTGCGGTTGACAGCTTGGATCAGCAAGTTCTCGCGGCCTTGCAGGAAGCGATGGTCTGGGTTGCCGGGACGACCGGGCCACCGGCGCCTATCCAGCCCTTGATGCCGGTCTTGACGTTGTAAACTGTGGTGTAGCCGGCCTGTTGTGAGAGAAACTGGCTGACGGCCTTGGTTCGGTTGCCGCTGCGGCAGATGACGATCACCGGTTCGTTCGGCTTGGCGATAGGTTTGACCTTTTCAAGCCAGGCGACAGGATCGGCACGGCCTTTTTCGTCGAAGAAAGTGAGCAGATTGCTGCCACTGACGATGCCAGTTTCTTCCCATTCCGATTGCAGGCGGATGTCGACCACAGGCACGCCGCTGTGGCTCAGTTTTTCGACCTGGGTGTTGTCGATATCGATGACTTCCGCGTGGGCTAAGCCGCTGACAGCGATCAGGCAGGCAAGAATCAGTTGGCGCATGGCAATCTCATTCATAAGAAATGGCTGATTATATCGGGCACCTTGCTACTTCTGCTGGCGCTTCATCATTTCACGCACCTGCGGATCGTTCATCATTTCCTGCATGTTGAATTTTTGCTTCCCTGGCATGATCACGTCGCCCGGCTTCTGGCCAGGCTTGCAGGTGCCGAGCCAGCGGGCTTCCTGGACCATCTTCATCTCTTTCATGCCGTGTTGCGGCGGATCGTAGCGGATCACCATGTCGTTGCGGTAGGCGGTGTCGAAATCGCCTGTGATGACAGAATCACTCGTGCTGGTCATGCCTTCATGCTTGCAGACGGCATGGATGGTCACCTTGCCGGCGCTACGGCTGATATCCATCACCGGGCAATTGACCTTTTCCTTGGTGCGTTCCTGCATCACATTATCGCTGGCCTGATCGACGCACATCTGGATCGGACCTTGCGGGGGAATGCCGGCCATCTGGGTTTTCAGTTCCCACAGGCCTGATTTACGGCGCGGGACATCGGCGGCATCGGCCTGAGCTACGAAGAGACAGGCGAGCAACAAGGGTAGGGTGCGCATTGGGCTCATGACGGTATCTCCTGAAGATTGGCTAGTGATAATCGTAGTCTGCTTTGGAGAATGCGTCATGGGATAATCCGCGTTTTTTACGGGAACCGGCATGGCGCTCAAATCCACCATCTTCAAGGCCGAATTGCAGCTCGCCGATCTCGATCGCTCACATTTTGGCGACTACACATTGACCATCGCCAGACACCCGTCGGAAACGGATGAGCGAATGATGGTCCGCCTGCTCGCCTTTGCACTGAATGCTTCGGAAACGCTGACGTTTGGGCGTGGCCTGTCGGCAACCGAGGACGAGGCGGATTTGCAGGATCTGGATGCTACCGGCAGCATAGAGCGCTGGATTGATGTCGGCCTGCCCGATGAGAAGCTCATCCGTCGCGCCTGCAATCGGGCGCGTCACGTCATGGTGCTGAGTTATGGCGGCCGGACGGCTGAACTCTGGTGGCAACAAACGCAGGGCAAAGTCTCGGGCCAGAAAAATCTGCGCGTGCTCTCGTTGAGCGTGGAAGAGGGTAAGGCGCTGGCTTCGCTCGCAGCACGCGGTATGCGCCTGCAATGCACGATTCAGGATGGCCTGATTTGGCTAGGTGGGGACGACGGGCATGTTGAACTGGCGCCAAGAATTCTGTTTTCTAGCGATTCGGCATAGTAGAATCCTAAAATGTTTCACAGTTTCCGATTGAATTCTTTACCAAGGGGTGACTATGGCTGCAAATGATGAAGACGAATCCACAGCGGTAATCGTGGGAGTACTGGCAGGTATCGTATTGGCCGTGGTGGCGGTGGTTTATGGCGCCAGCGCAGGCAAGAACGTCAAACCCGCTGCCGCTCACGTGGTTGAGCAGGCGGAAATCGCGCCGGTAGGAGAGGCGTTGGCCAAGGTCTACTTTGCGGTCGGTGCTGCAACGCTGGATGACGCTGACAAAGGCGTCGTTGCCAAGACAATGGAAGCGCTTGCCAGCAACCCGAACGCTATCGTCCTGCTCTCGGGTTTTCATGATCAATCCGGTGACCCGGCGAAGAATGCCGAGCTGGCCAAGCAGCGTGCCCTGTCGGTGCGTGATGCGCTGGTTGCAGGTGGCGTAGCGATGGAGCGCGTCAAGATGCGCAAGCCGGAATCGACGGTGGGTACCGGAAGCGCTGAAGAGGGACGTCGCGTCGAGATTCGCGTTCAGTAATTCGTATTCATGGTAAAAAAAGGCGAACTTCGGTTCGCCTTTTTTATGAGGGTCGGCCGGGAATCATGAAAAATTCCCCGTTTCTGCTTTAAGCCTCTGATTCAACATCGAGAATCCGGAACCCATCCGCCAACACCGCAACCTTGCGCCGGAAATCCAGAACATAGTCGCCAAAGCGATTGATGTGTTCCAGACGGTATGGGGCCAGCCCAGCCAGAATTTCCTGGTTGATTAGCACTCCCTCGGCCTGCAACTGCTTCAGCACCCGGCTCATCCCCACCACATTGTGCAGGATGACCATGTTGGCGACGAGATGGTTGTACTTGATCACCTTGCGTTGTTCATGGCGCAGGTTCTCGGCGATCTCCCCTTCTCCACCGAAGAATATTTTCTTGGCGAAGCCATTGAACTGCTCAGACTTGTTGGTTTCAGCGTTGATGAGCCGGCGTAATTCGACGTCGCCGACGTATTTCAGCAAGAACATGGTTCGGACGACCTTGCCCAATTCCTTGAAGGCGAAATACAGTTTGTTCTTGCGGCTATAGGTACCCAGACGGCGCAGGATGGCCGAAGCTGATATTTTCCCGAGCTTGATGGAAATGGCCACGCGCAACATGTCCGGCAAATGGGTTTCGATCAATTGCCAGTTGATGTCGTCCGTGAATAGGCCGTCGATGTGCGCAAATTTCTTGTCGCTATCCGGACGATGGAACACCAGATCCTTGATGCCCCGGATACGGGGCATCAGCTTGATTCCAAGCAGATGCGACAAAGCGAAGACCGTGTAGCTCTGTGCCTGCGTATCGCCATGAATGGTATCCGGCCGAATATCCGAGGTGTTGGTCATCAGCCCGTCGAGGATATGCGTTCCCTCGTAGGTGCCGCAGGAAATGAAGTGACTGAACAAGGCGATAAACTTGTCCGAGACGTGGTAATAGCCGATGCCACCATAGCCACCATAGCGAATGTGGTGCTCGGAAATCAGGTTCTGTTCGTAGAGATTCCATTTTGTGCCATCGGCTGAGGCATGTTTTCCCGAACCCCAGTAGCCGGGCAATTCGAACTTGTTGTAGGCATTGATCACCTTGACGATGGCCTGTTCCAGCGCCTCTTCGGTCATATATTTGATGTTTAGCCAGGCAACTTGTTTGCGGCTCATTCCGCGAATCGAGCGTGCCGTCTGGGTGGGGCCCAGATTGCAGCCGTAACAAAACAAGGTGCTGATCACCCGTGGGCGCAAATCCTCGATCCGGCTTTCGGTCCCCATCATGGGCCGGAACAGCTTATGCATTTGCAGCCAGCGCTCGGTATCGATCAGCACGTCGACAATGCTGACGTTCTCCATGCGCTCGGTAATCAGATGGTCAATTTGGCGGATACCGGGCGGCAATTCGCTCGCCGGTGGCTTTTTCAGGATCAATCGGCCGTCGACGATCTCGGCATAGGCATTTTCCGGGAACTCGGCATCGACGGCTTCGGCCGTCTCCAGTAAGGCGGATTTCAATGCCTGGGTAAAGACCTTGGGATCGGTTTCAACGCCCGTTACCTGACCATATTCAGTCAGTTCACGATTCAGGGTTTCATCGTCAACCAACTGTTCGCGATAATCGTCATAGCGTTCGCCATGCTGAATGAAGAGGTCGCCTGACTTTAGCTCATCGCGAATGGCATACAAGACTGCCAGTTCAAAATAGCGGCGATTGATGGTGGCGATCCGTCCGTCGGCACGTTCGGTAACGACCAGTTTTCGCCAGGCAGCAGGCAACCACTGGAGATCGCGTTCTGCATCCAGGTCAATCAGCGAAATCGGCACGATCTCGTGACGCGAGCCGCGCAGCCCCTGCAACGCCTTCATCATCCGGATCAAGGTATCGTCCTCGCTGCTGCTCTGTGGATTGATGATTTCGATGCAGTTGAGTAATTGGGCGCGCACCGCCTTGTAGGGTTGGATGAGGAACGGCAGATAATTGCGACCGGCATAGGCCATGTGTTCGTCGCAGATGGCCACCAAGTCGTCGACGTCGGCAATCAGACTGGAACCAATGGCTTCCACGCGTTGATGGTCGGTGCCATTGATCTGGTAGGCCAGTAACACCTCCTTTAACTGCCCGATCAGGCGATCTGTTCGTTGCAAGTGTTCTTGCTGGTACTCACCCAACTTGGTGCGGGCCTGATTGTCCAGGTTCTGGAGCATGCGGACGAACAGATCGGTCGCATCGTCGAGGGTCTGCGCAAACTGCGCGCGGATATAAATGACCGCCAGCGCATAACGCTTCTGCGGTTTCAGTTCCGCCATCTCACTGGCATTCAGGGAGCGAGCGATATAGCGATACTGCTTGAGTTTGGGGACGGGAATATCCGGTTGGGGCAGTTGCTCAACGAGCAACTGCAAGCGCCTGATGTGTTGGAGGTAGGAGCGGGTTTCCTTGTTGGTTGGTTTCTTCGGTTCCCGCTTGAGCATGTTCCAGGTCGTGCTGGATTCATCCTTGCTGACCTTGAACAGGCTGTCGATCCGTTCCTTGACCTTGGTATCGAGTTGATTTGCGATACCCGCGAAATGCACCTCGTGAATCTTTTCCCGGGCCTGAATGGCCAATCGATCCAAACCCGTGAAGCCGGGCAACTCATAGCGGTGATGGACCAGTTCCTCCAGCATCACGTTGATGATGTCGGCCACGACATGGCGATTGTCGGCAGCCGTCTCGGCAATGTGCTGGAGCCAGGCCCGACCCTCCTGATTGAGTGGACGGACATCCAGGAAGCGGCGCAGCGATTCGATCATCCGTTCTCGGCCGGTTGAGCGGTCAAACTGCAACAACTCCTCCAGCCTTGGGGGACGGGCGAATCCCGTTTGCGCCACAATGTGCTGCCGGATGACGGTTGGTACATCCTTGATACGGATGAAATAGCCCAGTCGCTGAAAAAGCTTCAGATAGAGAAAGGCCACCGTGCGAGCGGGCGGTCGTTTGAAGGTCCGGTCAATGAAGGCAATTTCATCCCGCGTCAGGGTGTAGACCTCTTCAAGATCCTGCGCGGAAGGGTCCGCATTCAAGCGGGGATACGCGGTCTCGTACAGTTGGGTCATGCTGGATCAATCCCAATGCTTGCCGCTTGATGGATCGCGGCAAACTGCCTCCAGAAAGCATTCCTTGGCATCGGCAATGCGGTGGAGTTCATCCAGCAAAGCGTAGAGATGATCATCCAGAATATCGGCCGAGGGGGTCGGGACGGATAGCTGATATAGGCCGCGATCACTGTCGACCTGCTGCGCCTGAAAACGGGCGAGACCGGTATCCAGCATGTCGCGTAATGCACTGGCTTCTTTCCGACGGCTGCCGCTAAATGAAGATAGCTGGATCGATACCTCGATGATCGTCTGTGCCACTTCCGGAACGGCCGGAAGTTGCGGCATCGGCTTCACCAGCTCCGGCAAAGTACGATCCAAGCCCTGCTCGAAGCGCGCCTTGAGACCAACATCAATCCCGTCCAGATAGCGCATGGCTGCCTTCACGTCGCGCCAGCCGACGTAGATCATCAACTCCCGGATATCCCACCCGCTCGAACCTGCCCACTGGGCAAATCCCCGGCGTAGGGAGTGGCTGCTGAACGCTTCGGCATCGGCGATCCCTGCTTGCGCAAGGAACTGGCGCAGCATGGGAATGATGCTTCCAGGGAGAAGCCCGGTTTCTGAGAGATGACCCCAGCGGTCAATTTTTCGAAAGAGCGGACCGTCCTTGAGTTTGGACAAGGCCAGCCAATCCGTGACCGCCTCCACGGGGCAAAGCCGGGACAACGCCGGGCAGGAAAACTTTCGCCCTTCCAGTTGGCGATCCCCTTTGCTACGCGGGAGATAGCAGGTCATGCCTTCGCCAGGTTTGATCTCGATGAACTCGATACACAGACTGGCCAATTCATCGGATCGGAATCCCCGCCAGAATCCGAGCAGCGCCAGGGCGCGGTCACGGGTATGTCGTAGCGCGCTGCCGGCATCGCCCCGGACAACGGCGGCGGCTGTCGCCTGCACCAGCCAGTCACTGGTCTGTTGCAGGATGTCCAGTTCCAACGGCTTGGCGCGCTTCTCCTGGGCCGGATGCAGCGCCCGGATGCCTTTAAGAACTTGGCGGATCTTGGCGGCCTTGGTCGGGTCGGGGAAACCGTGCTCCTGGTGCCAGCGCGACAATGCGGCCAGGCGATGCTTGAGCGTGTTCAGGGATAAGGATTCGGCATGCATGGCCAAATACCGGGCGATCGAATCAATCGTCGCCGGCAATAGACCGCGCCACTCGATCTCGAAATGGCGGATAGCCGAGGCATAGCTGCGCCGGGTATTGGCCCGCTCGGCAGCATCGAGGTAACGATCGACCTGACTCATTGCTGGTTTTTATAGCTGCCCACTAACTGGCAAGGACAGCGTGAATCGTGTGATGCCTTCTTCCGACCTTACGCTGACATCACCACCATGAGCGAGCAAGATGGAGCGTGTAATGGCCAGCCCCAAACCGGAGCCTTCGGTTGTCCGCAGGCGTGAACTATCTGCACGGTAGAAGCGATCGAACAAACGAGGCAGGTGCTCAGCAGGGATGCTTGCACCGGTATTTTTCACGGTCAGCGTAACCGTTGATGGGTGCCCGCTTATCCGAATCGTGACAGCACCGTTGTTTGGGGTATGGCGCAATGCATTGGACAAGAGGTTGCTAACCGCCCGGCGCAGCATGAGCCGATCGCCAGTGACCACGCCCTTGCCGACAAGCGTCACTTGAATTTCCTTTTCCTCGGCGAGCATGCCATAAAACTCCAGCAGACTGGCCACCTCTTCAGCCAGTTCAATGGGTTCCTGGTTCGGCATCAACTGCTTGTTGTCCGCCTTGGCCAAAAAAAGCATATCGGCGATCGTTCGAGATAAGCGCTCGAATTCCTCGGCGTTGGAAGCGAGGACATCGCGGTACTCGTCAATGGAACGAGCCCGCGATAGCGTAACCTGGGTTTGGGTCAGCAAATTGCTGACTGGTGTTCTCAATTCATGCGCCAGATCCGACGAAAAATCGGACAGGCGCTGAAACGACTCCTCAAGCCGTGACAGCATGTCGTTCAAGGTGTCGGTCAAGGCGGCCAGTTCAAGTGGAATTGCCTCCGCCGGCAAGCGGGTATGCAGGCGATTGGCGGTAATTTCGGCGGCTTGGCGTTTGATCGAGTGCAGCGGAGCGAGACCACGGCGGACGACAACCCATCCCAGCAGCCCGATGGCCAGCGTGGCCAGCGAGATGAACACCCACAAGGTGCCCCGGAATCCGGTCATGAAGTGTTCGTGATGGGATATTTCGGTCGCGATGACTATGGTGTAAGGGGTCTTTCCGTCGATCCCGGCGGTCACGGCGGTAGAAATGCCTCGCCATGGGAGCCCATCGGGAGCAGTCCACTTGATGGGGAGCTCGGGATTGCTGACGGCTGGCCGATCGAACAGCGCTGGGGGAAAGGCCAGATTTTCGTTGCCGTATAGAGCTTGTCGGGATGGTCCAAAAACTGCAACCACCAGGCCGTGGTGGCCGGTCAGGGCATCATCGAGTTGCCTTCTGAGCGCTTCGTTGTCTTGTGTTTTCGAATCTCTTTTAAGAATGTGTTGGGTCAGCTCCATTTTTCCGGAGAGCGCTTCCATATCCTGCTGCACGAAATGCTGCTCCACCAAATTGCCAATGAGCAGTCCCAGCAGAAAAAGGACGAGTGCCGCCGCCAAGGCAAACAACAGCGTCAGGCGCAGTGTCAGCGATCGACTCCAGGTAACGTTCAATCCGTAACCTCCAGCACATAGCCCATGCCCCGTACCGTACGGATCAGCTTGGGTTCGAATGCCTCGTCGATCTTTATCCGCAGGCGCTTGATGGCAACTTCGATCACATTGGTGTCGCTATCGAAATTCATGTCCCAAACCTGGGACGCAATTAACGACCGCGGCAAAACCTCGCCTTGCCGCCGAAGCAGCAGTTCGAGCAAGGCGAATTCCTTGGCGGTCAGGTCGATCCGCTTGCCCGATCGACTCACCCGGCGCCGCATCAGATCGAGTTCAAGGTCGGCAGCACGTAGATACTCCGACTCCTTTACCTTGCCGCCACGACGTAACAAGCCTCTCACCCTGGCCAGCAATTCTGAAAAGGCGAAAGGCTTGACCAGGTAATCGTCGGCACCGAGTTCCAGTCCCTTGACCCGATCTTCCACCTGGTCGCGGGCCGTCAGGAACAAGACCGGCATTTCCTTGCCGGCCCGGCGGATGCCTTGCAGCACCTGCCAACCGTCAATGCCCGGCAACATGACGTCGAGGATGGCCAGATCGTGGGCTTCCGTCAGTGCCAAATGCAGTCCATCAAGCCCGTTGGCGACCAGATCAACCACGAAGCCCGCCTCGACAAGGCCCTGCTTCAAATAGGTTCCGGTTTTCGGCTCATCTTCGACTACCAGTATTTTCATGGCGCTCACTACCTCTTGTTGTTGGTCTATAGAGAATTCTCCTTCGGTTTGCCGGTGCATTTGCTTAGATTACGTAAATGTAATCCGCAAGTCATCCCACTGTCGGTTTGGCAAAAGCACCATGGCGAGCATGGGAGCAATCAGACTCCAACATCCCCACGGAGAAAACACATGAACAAAATACTTATCGGCGCTTTGACGACAATCGTTTTTGGGGCAGGTACGGCCACCATCGTGGCCGCCTCCGGTCTTATCGACATGGGCGCGGATACGCCGCATAACCCGCTGGTCTATAAAGCCCTGGAATTTGGCCGGGAGCGATCGATTGCCCGCCGTGCGGCCGACCTCAAGGTGCCCGATGATTTCGGCAACCCGGAGCGGGTCCGGCGCGGGGCCGGGAATTACGATGCCATGTGTATCGATTGTCACCTGGCACCCGAAATGTCAGACTCGGAAATCCGCAAGGGCTTGTATCCAAGGCCGCCTAATCTAGTCACTCAGGCTCAAATGCCGGAACTCTCCAGGGATTCCGCACGTGACTTCTGGATCATCAAGCATGGCATCAAAGCGTCGGGAATGCCGGCTTGGTCGAAAGGCGGCATGGATGACGAGGCGATCTGGGATTTGGCCGCGTTCGTGCAGAAACTGCCGGGGCTAGCAAAGGCCGACTACGACCAACTGGTTGCTGCCAGTGATGGTCACGCGCACGGCGGCGTAAACGACCATGTCGATGGTCATGACGAACACGAATCGTCATCGGCGGTAAATACAGCGCTCAAACCCGTCGGTTCACCGGCGGCGGTGCACAGTCATGATGACCATGGACACGGCACGCACAAGCATTAGGCGATCGAAGCTTACAGAAATGTAATTTCGCGGTCAGCTTTTTGTTGGTCACGTAACACCATACTGACCGCACTTGATCTCCTGAGGAATATTTTCATGACGAAGCCCATCGCTGTTTTCCTGACTGTATTTGCCCTGGGCACAGGCATCACCTTGCCTGCATCGGCGGCCGAAATGGTCGATGTCTACAAGAGTCCCTACTGCGGTTGCTGCGGCAAGTGGGTCGATCATCTCAAGGCCGCCGGGTTCGAGGTGCGCACTCATGAGGTCAACGATGTGCCAGGGACGCGCAAGCGTCTGGGTATGCCCGATCGCCTCGGCTCTTGCCATACTGCAAAGGTCGCCGGCTATGTCGTCGAAGGCCATGTGCCGGCAGCCGACATTGAACGCTTGATCAAGGAGAAGCCAAAGGCCCTCGGACTGGCCGTGCCATCCATGCCGCCAGGTTCTCCCGGGATGGAAAGTCCTCACCCTGTGCCGTATGAAACCCTGCTGGTCAATCAGGACGGCAGCACTAGTGTCTACGCTAAGCACTGACGGGAAGCAAAATGAAACTTCTTCAGAGGAACAATCCGGCAAGTATTTTCACGCCACGGCGCCGGTTCGTGCAGGGGCTGATCGGCGGTGGTGTGCTGGCCGGTATCTCGCCTTGGGTGCGAGCAGCCGTCGACCCGCTTCGGCTAACGCCAACGGGTAGCGCACCCGAACTGTCCGGAACCGAAATTCAACTGACTGTTGCGGAATCCCCCGTCAATTTCACCGGGGAAATGCGGCTGGCGACGACCATCAACGGCTCGCTGCCGGCGCCGACCCTGCGCTTGCGCGAAGGCGACACGGTCACCATCCGGGTGACCAACCATCTGCCGGTCGCCACCTCGATCCATTGGCACGGCATCCTCCTGCCCTTCCAGATGGATGGGGTTCCCGGCATCAGTTTCGCCGGCATTGCCCCAGGGGAAACATTCACCTATCGTTTTCGCCTCCAGCAAAGCGGTACTTACTGGTATCACTCGCATTCCGGCCATCAGGAGCAGACGGGAATGTACGGGGCGATCATCGTCGAACCGCGGGGCGGCGAAACAATCCGCGCGGATCGTGACTATGTTGTTCAGTTGTCGGACTGGACCGACGAGAATCCGGAACATGTGTTCGCCAAACTCAAAGTCCAAAGCGACTATTACAACTACAACAAGCCAACGGTCGGCGATTTCTTCCGTGATGTCTCGGATGGCGGTGTCGCTGCAGCAATCGAGAAGCGCAAGATGTGGAACGAAATGCGCATGAATCCGACTGATCTCGCCGATTTGTCCGCAGCCACCTATACCTACTTGATGAATGGCACGACCCCGGCTGGCAACTGGACGGGGCTTTTCCGTCCCGGCGAGCGGATTCGCCTGCGCTTCATCAATGGTGCCGCCAATAGCTTTTACGACGTGCGTATTCCGGGCCTGAAGCTGACGGTCGTCCAGTCGGATGGCGTCAATGTCGAACCGGTCACCGTCGACGAATTCCGCTTCGGCCCGGGTGAAACCTACGATGTACTGATCGAGCCGACAGAAGAAGCACATACGATCTTTGCCCAGTCCATGGATCGCAGTGGCTACGCCCGCGGCACGCTGGCCGTGCGTGCCGGACTGGAAGTGCCGGTGCCGATGCTTGACAAGGTCGAATGGCTGACGATGGCCGACATGATGGGCAGCATGGCGGGCATGAACCATGAGGCAATGTCCGGAATGGACCACGCATCCATGAATCATGAGATGCCGGGCATGGACCACGGCGCAATGCCAATGGGACATGATATGAGCCAGATGCAGCATGGCGCCATGGCGATGGATCATGGCCAGCACATGATGCACGACAATCCGCTGGCCAAACCATCCGATAAGGTCCACCACGCCCGGACGGAGTATGGCCCGAGCACCGATATGCGCGTCGATATGCCACGCACCGGCCTTGATGACCCTGGCATTGGTCTGCGCAACAATGGTCGCAAGGTATTGACGCTGGCCGATCTGTCCACGATTGGCGGGCCGCTCGACCCGCGCGGGCCGACGCGCGAAGTCGAACTGCACCTGACCGGCAATATGGAACGCTATACCTGGTCGTTCGATGGCCTTGAGTTCGGCAGCAGCACGCCGGTGCATTTCAAACATGGCGAGCGGGTGCGGGTCATTTTGCAGAACGACACCATGATGACGCACCCGATGCACATGCACGGCCTGTGGAGCGAACTTGAAACAGCCGAAGGAAAATTCCAGGCGCGCCGCCATACCATTCCGGTGCAACCGGCCCAGCGCATCAGTTTCCTCGTCAATGCCGATGCGGTTGGCCGCTGGGCCTGGCACTGCCATCTGATGTTCCACATGCACGCGGGCATGTTCCGCGAGGTGGTGGTGTCATGAGCGGATTCGGCCCCAAAGGAATGAAGATGAAAATGTTCCATACGCTGATCGCACTCGCTGCAATCGCCGGGTTTCAGCCTGCTTGGGCGCAATCCGGGCAAGCAATGGCTGCCATGGATCATGGCAGCATGAACATGCAAGGCGGATCAGCTCCAAGCAACGCGCGCGATCCGCATGCCTATGCGGATGGCAATGCGCTGGACAGTGGCGAATATGCGCAGTCCGGGCCGCGCCAACTGCGACTGGCCGACGAGCACAATTTCGGCAGCCTGCTGGTTGACCGTCTGGAGCACGTTAGAACCAATGACGGCGCCAATTCGACCGCCTACGACCTGCAGGCATGGTTTGGTCGTGACTACGATCGTCTGGTGATCAAGGCTGAAGGCGATTACACCAAGAACAAACTTCAGGAAGCCCGTACCGAACTGTTGTGGGGGCATGCCGTCGCCAATTACTGGGATGCGCAACTTGGCGTACGCCACGATAGCGGTGTCGGCCCCAATCGTTCCTGGCTGGCTTTGGGCATCCAGGGGCTGGCCCCCTACTGGTTTGAAGTGGAAGCGGCCGCCTATCTGGGTGAGGACGGCCGTAGTGCCTTGCGTCTCGCTGCAGACTATGACCTCCTGCTTACCCAACGCCTCATTCTGCAGCCACGTGCCGAGTTCAATCTCTATGGCAAGCGCGACCTGGCACGGAATATCGGCAGTGGCTTGTCCGACGGCGCGTTGGGTTTGCGCCTGCGCTACGAATTCTCGCGCCAGATTGCCCCCTACATCGGGGTCGAGCGGGTAGAGAAATTCGGTCAAACAGCCGACATAGCTCGTGATGCTGGTGAGCGTGTCGGAGAAACGCGTTGGGTGGCCGGATTGCGTTTCTGGTTCTAGGTCAGTCCGCCGATAACGCATCAGTCGCCTGAATATTCCTTTCATTTTGTAACATCTAAATTGAACCACACCACAGGAGTTCTCATGAAAACTGCAATCACCGTCGCCACCCTGGCTTTCCTTGCCATCGCCAACACCCCGGCCATCGCCGAGTCCGGACACATGGACATGAAGCACGGTGCAGGCATGTCGCATGACGCCGGCCGGCCCATGGCCAAAATGTCGGAAGGCACGGTCAAGAAAGTGGACAAGGCGGCCGGCAAGATCACCATCGCGCACGGTCCGTTGGAAAACCTCAATATGCCGGGCATGACGATGGCTTTTGCCGTCAAGGACAAGGCGATGCTCGACCAGGTTAAACCCGGCGACAAGATTCGCTTTGTCGCCATGGACATGGGCGGCACGCTGACCGTGTCTTCGTTGGAAAATACCAAGTAAACAGTGCTGGAGACCGCAGTGATGGATGCTCGCCTGGTTCGCTCAGGAAAAAGCCCGTGGCGCCTTGCCGCCGTTGCCGTGTCGCTGGCGCTCTGGACGCAGTTCGGCATGGCGGCAGAAGATGTACCGGGAAAAACGGTCGACGAATTGTTGGCCTACGCCCGCGAGCACAATCCCGACCTGCGGGTTCGTCGCCTCGATGCCCAGGCGCAGCATGAACGGGTGGAATCCGCATCGGCCTTGCCCGATCCTAAGTTCCAGGTCGAACTGATGGATTTCACCAATGCGATGACCCCCGGTAAGTCCGCGTCGCTGCTGCCGGGCGAGGTGGGCACCACCCGCTACCGGGTCATTCAGGGGTTTCCCTTCCCCGGCAAACGCGGCTTGCGGGGCGAGGTCGCGGAAGCGCTGGCCGGCCAGGCGGATACCAGCCACGATACGGCCCGCCTCGATCTGGAAGGAAAAATAAAAACTGCCTATGCCCGGTATTTCCAGGCGGTGGGCCAGACGCGAATTCTCAACGAAACCCTGCAACTCGTCGGCGCACTTGAACGCCTGGTGGTTCAGCGCTATAGCGTGGGGCTCGTGCCGCAACAGGACGCGGTCCGCGCCCAGAGCGAGAGCACCAGTCTCAAGGTCGATCTGGTCGAAAGCGAACGGCGGCGCCGCGATGCTGCCGCCAAGCTGAATGCTTTGCTGCCCCGGGATGCCGATGCCCCTTTGGCCGAACCAGTACGTCTCGCGACAATCCCGCCAAGTCCGACGCTGGTGCAGGTTTTTGCCCGCGCCAAGGAGATTTCCCCCGACTTGAGCCGGGAGCGACTGGGGGTCGATGCCGCCGAGAAGGGCAAGGATCTGACCTACCTGAATCGCTATCCCGACTTCGGCGTCGCTCTGACCAACAATCGTCCGCGATCCGAGATGATCGGTCCGCAAACCTGGGACCTGATGCTGGAAGTCAATATCCCGCTGCAACAATCTTCCCGTCGCGCCCAGGAACGGGAAGCCGGGTACCGGCTGGACGCCGCCCGCGAACGCGTGGCCGCCGCTGAGGCCCGGCTCAACGGGCGTCTTGGTGAAACGTTGGCCGGCCTCAATGCCAGTGTCGACAAGGCCCGCCTGTTGCGCGACACGCTGTTGCCGCAAGCCCGAGCCACTCTGGATGCGGCACAGGCCGGCTATGAAAGTGGACGGGTCAATTTCAATACCCTGATCGAGGCGGAACGGCAGATTCTGCGCGCCCGGCTGGCTCTGCTCGACGCCGAGGTCGACGCCAATATCCGTCAAGCCGAACTAGAACAATTGGTAGGAGCCCCGCTGTGAAGAAGTCGTCCCTCGTTTTATCCCTGGTCGCCGTTGCGGTTATTGCCGCCTATGGTGGTTACCGAACCGGTCAGCACGGCGATACGAGCAATGCCGCCACCCCAAACCAAGCATCGGTCGCCGGCGAAGGCAAGTCCGAACGCAAGGTGCTCTACTACCGCAATCCGATGGGCTTGCCCGACACCTCGCCGACACCAAAGAAAGACTCGATGGGGATGGACTATATCGCGGTCTACGAAGGCGATGAACCGGATGGCGAGGGGGCCGTCAAGGTCAGCCCGGCTCGCCTGCAGACCCTGGGCGTCAAGACTGCCAAGGCCGAAATGCAAGTGCTCGATGGCGGTGTCCGCGCCGTCGGCCGTATCGAAGTCGACGAACGGCAAACTTACGACATCGCGCCCCGCTTCGAAGGATGGATCGAGCGACTGCTGGTCAATGCCAGTGGCGATCCAGTCAAGCGCGGCCAGCCCCTGTTCTCGGTGTATAGCCCGGAACTGGTTTCGGCGCAGAAGGAACTGGCTATTGCGCAGTCCTTGAAGCTCGATACGCCGGGCGCCGACCCGTCGGCGCGCGAGGCCGCGCAACGCCTGGCCGATGCGGCCCGCGAACGACTGGCCAACTGGCAGGTGGGGGTCAAGGACAACCAGGTTGGGAGCCGGATCACCTTTGCTTCGCCGGTCGCCGGCATCGTTCTGGAAAAGAAGGCGGTCGAAGGCATGCGCTTCGCACCGGGGACGACAATTTACCGTATTGCCGATCTGTCCACAGTCTGGGTCATCGCCGATGTCTATGAGCAGGATCTCAAACGGGTCAAGGTTGGTGAGTCGGCGATGGTCGATATCGATGCCTTTCCGGGGCGTCACTTCGCAGCCAAAGTCAGTTACCTCTATCCGACCCTGAATACGGCAACCCGGACCACACCGGTGCGCCTCGAACTGCCGAACAAGGATGGCTTGCTGCGTCCCGGCATGTTTGCCCACGTCGAACTGGCGACCGCCGGCAATACGACCCGGCTCACCGTGCCCAAGTCGGCGGTTATCGACACCGGCGAACGCCAGATCGTCCTGCGCGTTGCCGGTGAAGGCAAGTTCCAGCCGCAGCCGGTCAAGATCGGTATGCGCGGGAAGGATGCCGTCGAGATTCTCGAAGGGCTGGAAGCGGGTAGCGAAGTGGTGGTCGCCGCGAATTTCCTGATCGACGCCGAAAGCAATCTCAAGGCGGCGCTGTCTACCTTCTCCGAACCGAAAGCGGCGGCCGCCGCGAAGAGTTATTCGGCGATGGGCACCATCGATACGGTCGACGCGGCCAACAACACGATTTCGATGAATCATGAAGCCATTCCGGCCTTGAAGTGGCCGGCGATGACCATGGAATTCGGCCTGGCTGACGGCAATGTCGCCAAGGGTCTGCTACCGGGGCAGGCCGTGCATTTCAGTTTCGAAGACCGCGGCAACGGCGAATTCGTGATCGTCCGCCTCGAAAAGATGGACGGCAAGACGACGACCAGCCATCAGGGAGCGCACTGAGATGCTCGGCAAGTTGATTGAATGGTCGGCCCGCAATGTGTTCATTGTCGTGCTGGCCACCCTGGCATTGATCGGTGGCGGCATTTACGCCGTCAAAAAGACGCCGCTTGATGCGCTGCCCGATCTCTCCGACGTCCAGGTCATCGTCTACACGCCCTATGCCGGGCAGGCGCCCAAGGTCGTCGAGGACCAGATCACCTATCCGCTGACCACGGCCATGCTGGCCGTACCCAAGGCCAAGGTCGTGCGCGGCTTCTCGATGTTCGGCGCCTCCTACGTCTATGTCATTTTCGAGGACGGGACCGATATCTACTGGGCGCGGTCGCGGGTGCTCGAATATCTCAGCGCCGCCCAGGGCAACCTGCCGGCCGGGGTGTCGCCACAACTCGGGCCGGATGCGACCGGCGTCGGCTGGGTCTTCCAGTACGCGCTGACCGGCAAGAACCAGTCGCTGGCCGACCTCAGGAGCATCCAGGACTGGTATGTCCGTTACCAGCTGACCAAGGCGGGAGGCGTCGCCGAAGTCGCCAGCGTCGGCGGTTTCGTCAAGGAATACCAGGTCACGGTCGACCCGCACCGCCTGGCCACCTATGGCATTCCGCTCGCCCGCCTGAGCCAGGTCATCCGTGAATCGAACCGCGACGTCGGCGGCCGGGTGATCGAAATGGCGGAGAAGGAGTTCATGGTCCGCGGCCTCGGTTACCTGAAAGGAATCGAGGACATCGAAACACTGGTCCTCAAGAGCGATGGCGGCACGCCGGTGCTGGTGCGTGATGTGGCGAAAGTCGAACTGGTGCCGGCCGGCCGCCGTGGCATCACCGAACTGAACGGCGAAGGCGAAGTCGCCTCGGGTATCGTCATGGCGCGCTTTGGTCAGAATGCGCTGGATGTCATCGCCAACGTCAAGACCAAGATCGAAGAACTGAAATCCGGGCTACCGGAGGGAGTGAATATCATTCCGGTTTATGACCGATCCGGCCTGATCGAGCGCGCGATTGACAATCTCAAGCACACCCTGCTCGAAGAAAGTCTGATCGTCGCGGTCGTCTGCGTGGTTTTCCTGATGCACGTCCGGAGCGCACTGGTCGCCATCCTGACCTTGCCGATCGGCATCCTGATCGCTTTCATCGCCATGCGCTCGCTGGGCATGGGCAGCAACATCATGAGCCTGGGTGGCATCGCCATCGCCATCGGGGCGATGGTCGACGCGGCCATCGTGATGATCGAGAACGCCCACAAGCGGCTAGAGCACCTCCCACCCGACGCCACCCAGGCGGAGCGCGGGGCAACCATGATCAAGGCCTGCAAGGAAGTCGGCCCGGCGCTGTTCTTCTCGCTGCTGATCATCACCGTTTCTTTCCTGCCGGTGTTCACGCTCGAAGGCCAGGAAGGCCGTCTGTTCAGTCCGCTCGCCTTCACCAAGACCTTTTCGATGGCCGGCGCCGCCTTGTTGTCGGTGACGCTGGTGCCGGTCCTGATGATGTTCTTCATTCGCGGGCGCATCATGCCGGAGCAGAAAAATCCGGTGAATCGCTTCCTGATCTGGGCCTACCGGCCAATCATCCAGTGGGTAATGCGCCACAAGATCCTGACGCTGGTCCTGGCATTGGTGTCGATGGCGGTGACGATCATTCCGGCCCGCCAGATCGGTTCCGAATTCATGCCGACCCTGAACGAGGGCTCGCTGTTCTATATGCCCGCCTCGCTGCCCGGCATGTCGGTGACTGAAGCCGCGCGCCTGCTGCAGACCACCGACCGGGTCATCAAGACCTTCCCCGAAGTTGAGTCGGTCTATGGCAAGGCCGGCCGTGCGGCCACGGCGACCGACCCGGCACCGATGGAAATGTTCGAAACCGTGATCAACCTCAAGCCGGAAAAGGAATGGCGGGCCGGCATGACGGTGGACAAGCTGATTGCCGAAATGGATGCGGCGCTCAAGTTCCCCGGTGTGGCCAACTCGTGGACCATGCCGATCAAGGCGCGTATCGACATGCTGTCGACCGGCATCCGCACGCCGGTCGGCGTCAAGGTGTTCGGCAAGGATCTGGGCGAGATCGAGAAGCTGGCCCGCCAGATCGAACAAGCCGTCAAGACGGTGCCGGGCACGTCGAGCGCCTACGCCGAGCGGGTGACCGGCGGCTATTACCTCGACATCACCCCGCGCCGCGACCAACTGGCGCGCTACGGCATCACCGTCGGCGATTTCCAGCAAGTGGTCAGCACCGCGCTGGGCGGTGCCCCGGTAACCACCGCCGTCGAAGGGTTGGAGCGCTACAACATTGCGGTGCGCTATCCGCGCGCCCTGCGCGAGGATCCGCAAAGCATTGCCAGTGAAGTCTTCATTCCGAGCAGCATGGGCATGATTCCGCTTGGCCAGCTGGCCAAGGTGGAATTGCGCAACGGTCCCCCCGGCATCAAGACCGAAAATGCCTTGCTTGCCGCTTATGTCTTTGTCGACATTCGTGACCGCGATGTCGGTTCCTACGTCAAGGACGCGCAGAAAGCCGTGAGCGAGAAGGTCAGCTTTCCGCCGGGTTACTACGCCACCTGGTCCGGCCAGTTCGAATATATGGAGCGCGCCAAAGCCAAGCTGGCGGTAGTCGTGCCGCTGACCCTGGCGATCATCTTCGTGTTGCTCTATCTGAATTTCCGGCGTCTGACCGAAACGGTCATTGTCATGCTGTCCGTTCCCTTCGCCCTGGTCGGTGGCATCTGGCTGATGTGGTGGCTGGGCTACAACATGAGCGTCGCCGTCGCGGTCGGCTTCATCGCGCTGGCCGGGGTGGCCGCCGAAACCGGGGTCGTCATGCTGATCTATCTCGACCAGGCCTGGCAAGAGCTCAGGCAAAGGCGACGAGCCGAGGGTGCGGTGCCGAGCGCCGCTGACCTCTACCACGCAATCATGGAAGGTGCTGTCGAACGGGTGCGTCCGAAGATGATGACCGTCGTCGCCATCATGGCCGGCCTGCTGCCCATTATGTGGAGCAGTGGTACCGGTTCCGAAGTGATGAGCCGCATCGCGGCCCCCATGGTCGGCGGCATGATTTCTTCGACGATCCTGACGCTGGGCGTGATTCCGGCGCTCTACGCACTGGTCAAGGAGTGGCGATTGAAGCGAGGTTTGGAGCAATGAGTTTGCATATGCGTCGGTGGGGCATGTTGTTTGCACTGTCGATCGGAATGGTTGGCCTCTCGCATGGACAAGGCTGGGTGGTTCCCAAACCCAGCTTCGGTTTGATGCCAAATGCTGCTGCTGGCAAGCAGCTATTCGCCAAGCACTGTGCGGCCTGTCACGGCGCCGACCTGAAGGGGTCGGACAAGGGGCCGCCTTTGCTGCACAAGATATACGAACCTGCGCACCACGCCGATGCCGCTTTCCAACTGGCAGCGGCCAATGGCGTGCGCGCTCATCACTGGAAGTTTGGTGATATGGCGCCTGTCAAGGGGGTAACCCCGGACGACGTCGCCCACATCACCGCATATGTTCGGATGGAACAGCGGAAGATTGGCATCCAATAGCAGCGGGATCGCCTGAATCTTTCAGGGGCTTGTGACCAATGGTGCCAGATAGGAAAAGTTGAATTTCTTGCTTGAGCAGAGCGAAACACACAGGGCGGAGTTTTGACAAGGGGCTCATTGCATTCTTGAAGTCAGCGCTCCATCTGTCCTCGACCGTTTGAAGAATCCCTGCGCTGAAGCAATTCCTGACGAAAATGTAATTAACACGTCACCGTGTGGACGGCCGGCGAAGCCCAAACTGCAATAGTCCAAGCGATTTCGACTTTGACGCTTTTCGTCTAACACAGGAGCCACGATCATGAAACTGTCCATTCTCATTGCTAGTGTTCTTTTTGCTGGTGCCGCCACAACTGGCGTTGCCTTTGCCGGCAACGACGATTCTCCAGCCCAGAAAGCTGCTGAAACACAGGCGGACCATTCCGTGGTCAAGCCGCATTCCCATGTTCAAGAGAAAACTGGCGTGCCGCAAACGATGCCAGGCTCAAAAGCCGATAGGCCGAATGCAGCCAAGGATAAGAGCATGCACAATCACCCGCGAGACATGAAGTAATTGGTTTTTGAGAGGCCCCGGACCAGGGGCCTTGTCACTTATTCGAGCGTGGATATTTGCAAGCCAGCCAAAAATGCAACCATTGGAACAATCCCGCTCCTCCGAATTTGACTTGACGCAGCCGGCGCCCGAGGGCGATCCGAGGCTGTGCAGCCACGGATCGATGAGTTACGTCTTGGACCTCGCTTATTCCGACGAGGTTATCGTGCCTTTTCCCAGCCTCGGCCACCATCCCGGGACGCTGGACATATAGGATCGATATTCCTCGCCGAACTCCGCTATGGCCAGCCCTTCCTCCTTGCGGGCGAGGCGGATATAGATAGTCACCAGGATCGGGAAGAGGACGAGGGTGATCAAGGTCGGCCACTGAAAGAGGAAGCCGATCATGACCAGAATGAATGCGGTGTACTGCGGATGGCGGATCCGTGCATACGGCCCGGTGCGGGCCAGACTTCCTTCGCGCTGTGCCTGATAGAGAACCGGCCACGCCTTGGCCAGGAGCCAGAAGCCAGCGAGGATGAAGACCGTGGATAGCAGATGGAAGGGACCAAAATGCGGATTGCCGCGCCAGCCGAAGAGCATTTCCGGCAGGTGGCCGGCGTCGTGCGACAGCCAGTCGATGCCGGGAAAACGTTCGGTCAACCAACCCGACAGCAGGTAAATCGTCAGCGGGAAGCCGTACATCTCGGTGAACAATGCCACGATGAATGCCGAAAACATGCCGAGCGTCCGCCAGTCCTGGCGGCTTTTCGGCTTGAAGAAACTGGCGGCGAAGACGATGAAAAAGATCGAGTTGATGACCACCAGGGACCACAGTCCGTAATCGCTGTTGCCGTGGTTCATTTTTCGTCCTTCGCGCTGCTGTCTTTTGCCTGCTGGCCATGTTCGCCATGTCCATGGTGCATGAACAGGTGCATCAGCGGACAAGCCAACAGGATCAGCCAGGGCAGGACGCCAAAAAAGTGTGCCTGATGCTCGGACAGCAGGTAGAACAGCGCTGCTGCCGCGAAAATCCACCATCCCCAGTTTAATCGCCGCTGATGATGCGTGTGCTGCATTGGTGCAGCGGGCTTGCCGGTCGTGTTTTCAGTCATGTTTTTTCTCCGCGCAGCGTTACTCAGTGCAGCTTGGCTGGAGGGCGGTTGCAGCAGGCGCCGCTGCCAGCATCGGCGGCGTTCTCGATTTCATTGCGTTCGGTGAACCGCCACCAGTCGCGGCGAAAACCATGCAGTCCGCCTTTGAGGATCAATCCGGAGCTGGTCGCCACGGCCTCGATCTGCGCCAGTGTCGCCTGCCGCAGGTCATATTCGACGAGCAAATCGTCATCGACAGGCCGGGCTACGGTAACGCCCATCATCTGCAGCAACTTGTCGCTGGCCTTACGCAGTGTTTCAGACGCCGGGGAAACGAACTGCAACTTGCGCTTTTTCGCTATCGGACGGATGTCGACCGTACGTTGCGGCCCGGTATAGAGCGCCGGGTTCTGAGTAAAGCGCTCCCGGCATTGCTCGGAACAGAAATGAAAAACGAGACTGCGGTGGGTTGTCGAATAATGTGATTCAGCAACCGGGATGTCCATGCCGCAGACCGGATCGCGGCTTGTCAAACTCTTGCCTGCCATGATGTATCTCCTTGTGCGTCGGGTGAGATGAGCGTGCCATTGGAATGACAATCACCCCACCGGATGCCTTTCAGTCTGCGCCGCTGAAGCGGTCGACATGGTGACCAGCTGATTACATTTTTGTCAGCCGTTCGCTTCAGGCGCCCCTCAGCCGGAGCGCGTTGCCAACCACGCTGACCGAAGAAAGACTCATGGCGGCGGCAGCGATGACCGGCGAGAGGACCAGTCCGAACGCCGGGTAGAGGACGCCGGCGGCGATGGGGATGCCCAGCGCGTTGTAGAGGAAGGCAAAGACGAGGTTCTGCCGCATATTGCCGACCGTCGCGGCGGACAACAGGCGTGCCCGGGCAATGCCGCGCAGGTCGCCCTTGACCAGCGTCACCTGGGCGCTGTTCATGGCGACGTCGGTACCGGTCCCCATGGCCACCCCGACATCGGCACGGGCCAGCGCCGGCGCATCGTTGATGCCGTCGCCGGCCATCGCAACGACCCGGCCTTCGCCCTGCAGGCGCTCGACCAGGGCTAGTTTGTCCGCCGGCTTGACCTCGCCATGCACTTCGTCGATGCCCAGCCGGGCACCGACGGCCTTGGCCGTGGTCAGCCCATCACCGGTGGCCATGATGACCCGCAAGCCCACCGCCCGCAGGCTGGCCAGTGCTTCCGGGGTACTGGCCTTGACCGGGTCGGAAACGGCAAGCAGGCCGAGCAATTTTCCGTCGGCGGCGAGATGCATGACGCTGGCACCATTTTTCCGGAGTTTTTCGGCATCGTCGGCTAACGCTGCCGTATCGACGCCTTCCTGAACCATCAGTGCCCCGTTGCCAAGCGCCAGTCGGCGGCCGCCAAGGTTTCCATGGACGCCGATGCCGCTGGCCGATTCAAAATCCTCAACTTTGTCGAGAGTTAGCCCCTGGTCACGGGCGGCGCGGACAATCGCCTCGGCCAGCGGATGTTCGCTCCCTTGGTCGAGGCTGGCGGCCAAACGAAGTACCTCGTCCCTGGTGGTGCCGGAAACGGCGATTGCCTGCTCGAAAGTCGGCCGTCCTTCGGTCAGGGTGCCTGTCTTGTCGACAATCAGCGTGTCGACCTTGCACATCCGCTCGATGGCCGCCGCATCCCGGAAAAGGATGCCCTGGGTGGCCCCGCGGCCAGTCGCGACCATGATCGACATCGGCGTGGCCAGACCCAGCGCGCAGGGGCAGGCGATGATGAGTACCGAGACGCCGTTGATCAGCCCGAGCAACCAGCCGCGCTCGCCACCAAAGAAGCCCCAGGCAAAGAAACTGGTTAGCGCAATGCCGATCACGACCACCACAAAATACGCCGCCACGACGTCCGCCATGCGCTGCATCGGCGCCTTCGAGCGCTGGGCCTGGGCGACCATCTGGACGATCTGGGCGAGGACCGTCTGCGAGCCGACCTTCTCCGAGCGGATGACCAGACTGCCGGAAGTATTCATGGTGGCGCCGATCGTTTTGTCACCCACCCGCTTGGTCACCGGCAAAGGCTCCCCGGTGAGCATCGATTCGTCGATGGCACTGACACCTTCGATGACGACCCCGTCGACCGGGACTTTCTCGCCGGGACGAACGCGCAGCTGGTCACCGACGTGGACCTGGTTGAGCGGCACGTCTTCCTCCGTGCCATCGGGCGCAATGCGGCGGGCGGTCTTGGGCGCCAGGCCGAGCAGCGACTTGATGGCGGCCGAGGTCTGCGAACGGGCCCGCAATTCCAGCATCTGGCCGAGCAGGGTCAAGGAGATGATGACGGCGGCCGCCTCGAAATAGACGCCGATACGACCGTGGGACACGAAGGAAGCCGGGAAAAGCCCCGGTGCCAGCGCGGCGACGACGCTATAGACGAAGGCCGCACCGGTGCCGATACCGATCAGGGTCCACATGTTCGGACTGCGCTGGATGATCGACCGCCAGCCGCGCACGAAGAACGGGGCGCCGGCCCAGAGTACGATGGGCAGGCTGAGCAGCATCTCGCTCCAGGTCCGGACCGCCGGCGTCAATCCGGGAATGACATGCCCAGCCATGGCCAGGACGACGACGATGACGGTCAACGGCAAACTGCCCCAGAAACGACGACGAAAATCCTGGTACTCGCTGTCGTCTTCTTCCTGTTCGAGTTCAGGCAATAGCGGTTCGAGCGCCATACCGCATTTCGGGCAGCTTCCCGGCCCGATCTGGCGGACTTCCGGGTGCATCGGGCAGGTATATTCGGCGCCCGGATCGGTGACCGGCACTGCCGCCGAGGTCTCGGCAGGTGCCAGATAGCTGGCCGGATCGGCATCGAATTTCGTTTTGCACTTGGCGCTGCAGAAGCGGTAGGGAATCCCCGCCAGCATGCTTTGGTGGGGCGATTCAGGCTTTACGGTCATGCCGCAGACGGGATCCTGGTTCATACAGCTTCCTTTCGAAGGACGATTCAAATTTTCAGGCGAGCCTCACGGCATTGCATTTCATTTCCACCATCTGGCGCAGGACGGCTTCCTCGGCGATAAAAATCTCGACCGCTTCCGGCGAGAATTGGGTGCCTGACAGGCGTACGATTTCCTGGCGTGCACTGTCGAAAGGCAGCGCCTTGCGGTATGAACGATCAGAGGTCATCGCATCCAGGGTGTCGATGACGGCGAACAGGCGAGCGCCCAGCGGAATCTCCTCTCCGTGCAGGCCCCGCGGATAGCCGGTACCGTCATGACGCTCCTCGTGGCAGCGGACCAATGCCGAGGCAATGGCGAGGTCCGGCAACTGGCTCACGATGTGATAGCCCAACTCGACATGGGTTCGCATCTGCACCCATTCCGCGTCGTTGAGCCCTTGCTGTTTGAGCAGGATATGGTCGGGAATGCCGATTTTTCCGATGTCGTGGAGTAAAGCACCCCAGTAAATCTGGCGCAGGTACGCCGGGTCGGTCACCAGATGGCGGGCCAGGACCAAGGTGTGGCAGGCTGTCCGGCGCGAGTGAAGGCCAGTTTCCTTTTCGCGGATATCCAGGGTCTCGGTGAGCGCCTCGACGAAGCGCCCATAGAGTCCCTCGATGGTGAGCGTAGCACCGTGCGGCTGCAGGCACCGGTCCAGCAGACAAGCTTCACATTGCAGGGCATCGCAATTATGCAGATACAGGCGGTTCGTTGCAGTCGATCCGCAATTAGCGCATTTTTCGGCAACGTGACCACCTGCCTCCATCGCCAATTCCTCCGGGGGAGTTTCCATGATTTGCCCGCTACGGTACCGGAAGGAAGCGATGCTTAGGGCTTACCCATGCCAGGCATTCCTTGGCCACCGGACTTCATCATCATTTCCATCATGTCCATGCGTTTTTCCATCTGCTGCATGCGCTCGTCAGTGCTGCCCATCGGGCCGCCTGAACCCATCATCATGCCCATGCCGCCCTGGCCCATTTTTCCCATCATCGGGCAACCCATCATGCCGGCTTGCATGCCGCTGGCCATCTGCATGTTCTCCCGCATCGTCAGCATATGCTCGGCCATGGCCTTCTGGCGCTCATCGTCGGTCTTGGCCTTGGCAACACGATCAAGCTGAAGCTGCATTTTTTCGACGTTTTTCTGCATCGCCTTGACCGTCTGCTCCGATGCCTTTGCCGTTGCCTGTGTCGGCGCCGATTGTGCTGCGGGCGCACGTTCCGGATGATGAGCATCGTCGGCCACGGCCGGCATGGCCGTGGCGATCGACGTCGAGGCGATCAGGGTGGCCAGCATTAAGGTATTCAGTTTCATGATTCATCTCCTTCATTGAGATTAGTTGCCCATCCGCCAATAGACTGTCGAATGGAGTCGAGTGAGCCTTCTCATTGATCCCATGATGGTCTTTCAAACCTTACGGGAACATGAGCAGAACATTACCGATTCGTCAGTTTGTACCCGCCGAAGCGGAAACCGGGACTTAGCGCCCGCGCTTGCGGCACTACTCAATGATCTTTGTTGCGGTCGCTTGAAGGTGGCTCAGGGCAGCGGTGCCAAACTGCGACAAAGAATGGTAAAGAATGCAAGTGATGAGCAGTTTCGGTGCATCAAAATGGGAGCGACTCCCGAAGGAGCCGCCGAGTTCGCGTAACGCTTGTGATCAGCCGCGATGGTCCTGATGAAGGATATTGTCCAAACGCATAACTTCGTCACCGTGCATCATGATCTTTTGACCGTCTTTGGTTTCCATGACTTGGCCCTGTTTCATTCGCACGGCACGCCCAAGCTTGTCCTCCATGCCCATCTTGCCGTCCTTGAGGATATAGACCGTCGAGCCATCCTTGAGCTGGATCGCTTTCTGAACCTCTTCGGCGGGGTAAGCCGCGAAGGCGGAAACGGCGGCGGTACTCAGAGCGGCAACCATCAACAATTTCTTCAGCATTTCTTTCTCCTTGAGAGTATTTAACTTACATTTCAGATGCTAACTACGGATGTCTGACGATTTCCCAGTTGCCGGGTGACAATTCCGTCATCCGGCAGTCAGGTTGTTCAGCCCCCTTGATAGGCAGGGTTTTCAGTCACATAGACCGTGATGCCGTCGGCTCCCGGGACGATCCTGGACAGCGGAAAGGCCGCCGTGCCGAGCGTATCGAAGGTCCAGACAACACTCTTGCCACCGACATTGATCTTGATGGTTTCCAGGCGCGTGACGTTCAGATACTTGCCGCCGCTGGGCAGGCTGACCTCGCGGTCGGCGTTTTTCGTGGCAGCGTAGCCGAACGGAGCCTGTTGATTGGCCGTCGGAGTGCTCTTGCTTTCCGAAACGTGGCTCAACCAGTGGAGGGATCCTCCTTCCGAGTAGTCCTCGTGGGCGTACGCCGTTCCGGCAGCGGCAACACTGATCGCAGCAATCAGGGCCAGTTGGGAAAATTTCGCTTTCATGGTTCTCTCCTTGTGACATCGGGTTAATCGTATCGGACTCATTTCGTCCAACCGTGATGCCATCTTAGGAAGCCGATACCAACAGAACGCTGACCCGGGCGTTACGTTTTTGAAAGCTTTTCGCCGGAAATTGTCAGGAATGAAACCGGTGATTTCGTACCACTTCTACATGCTTTTTCCGTCCAAGCACGCATAACAATAAATAATCAACCATTATCACGTCTTACAATTTGCATTTGTATGGCCTTGAATTTCTATAATTTAGTATGTAATATCATATTACGTAATACGGTACGAAATTCGAGGATGCCATGGCCAGAGCCGGAATTTACAAATCAGAAGTCGTCAGAGCGCGAGACAACCTGTTGGCGATGGGGCGTTACCCGTCGATCGATGCCATCCGTGGCGAATTGGGCAACACCGGCTCGAAAGGCACGATTCACCGCTACCTCAAGGAGATCGAGGAAGAGGAAGGCGGGAACACCGGCACCCAGGTCGCGGTCAGCGATGCCATTCAGGATCTGTCAGCCAGGCTGGCCGAACGTCTGCATCTGGAAGCCGATCAGCGCGTGACCGCACTGACCGACAAACACAAAGCGGAAATCGCGTCTCTGAACGACGTCATGACTGCCTTGCGTAACGAGGTCGAATCGTTCCGTGGACAGGTCGAACGTCAAGCCCTCGATCTGTCCAATGAAAAAACCGCTCATGCGAACACCGTGGCGGCGCTTCAGGAAGAGCGGATTGCCCGTGCTCAAATGGCTCAGCGCATTCAGGACATGGAAGGACAACTAACCAAGGAGGAAACGCATCGTCTTTCCCTGGAAGAGAAGCATCAACACGCCCGCGAAGCGCTGGAGCATTTCCGTACTGCAGCCAAAGAACAACGGGAGCAGGATCAACGGCAATCCGAACAACAGATTCAGTTCCTGCAGGGCGAATTACGTTCTGCCAAGGACTCGGTGAATACCAAGCAGCAAGAATTGATCAGTAGCCACGAAAGCAATGCCAGGCTATCAAGTGAGCTTGGAAATGCACGCAGTGAACTTCATCGACAAGAGGGCGAGTTACGATCACTGCGTTCGGCCAAAGAGCAGTTGGCCGTTGCCGAGGTGAAAAACCAACAGTTGTTAGCGCAATTGGCGCAAGCCAATGCGCGGGTGACCGATCTGGACAAGGAAAACCAAGCGAACGTCAGCAAGCTACAGGAGACTGCGGAAACGGGGCAGCGGCTGGAATCCGAACTGATGGCGGCGAAAGCCGTTGTCGTCAGCCACGAGAAAATCTTTGAAAGGCTCGCGGCATTACAGGCGCCACAGGCAAAGAGCGTCAACGCAAAGAAGAATAGTGTTGACAGTCAAAATTCGCTTTTTAATTCAGACAAGTAGGCTATTTTCGGGGAATTTTTCATGATTCCCGGCCGACCCTCTTTATTGTTCGATCAACGCCGGATCAGGTGCCAGACAAATTCGGCACCGGCCGAAACGAGGTCGATTACGTCGACCAGGCTGGCGTTTTCGGGCTCTTGGTTGATCCGCTTTTGTCGCGATTTTTCGCGTTCGCGCATCACGATGGCATCACCCAGCGCTTCGACGTCGCGTGTCGTACGGCGGACTTCGGCATGCTGGAAGCGGGCAAGTGCCTGTTCGATTGCATCCGGGTCGAGAATGGTGATCGGCGCGCGACAATGGCCGCAGGCGTGGTCCTTGCGGATGTCGACCGGGGCGCCACAGCCCATGCAGCGGATGATGCCGACCTTGGCCGACAACTCATTGATTTCGGCCGGATGAAGTTGCCGCACGAAGCCTTTTTCGATCATGAACTGGGCAAAGGTGGTGAAACGGCCGTGCTTCTGCAGGCAACGGTGATAGTTGAACTGCCCGCCGTGCTTGGCCACATCCAGCCCGTGCAGCAGCCGTTCATTGCAACGCGGACATTGCAGCGGTTCGCGCAGCGGGATGCGCTGGTCATCGCGATGTTCATGCAACAGCTTGAACAACTCAACAATGCCGCCCGGTGTGATCTGGACGCTTTCGAATTCGTCGAACCAGATGCCCTGGCAGGAAAAACACAGATCAAGCACGACTTCGCCATGATGCAGGCGTTCAAAACGCTGCTTGACCATGGTTTGCCGGCAGGACGGGCAGGGAATCGGTTTCATCGTGCAAACAGCGGTTTCAGATGGGACGGATGGTGCCGAGGTTGAGCTTGACGCCCTTCTTCATCTTGCCGACGACGTGCATTTCGCAGGCCTTGCAGTCAAATTTCAGGATCAGTTTTTCGTTGCCGTTAACCAGCGTCATCGGGTCCGGCTTCAGGTGTTTTACTTCCTTGGGGCACAGGTTGAAGCTGTAACGCAGGCAGTGGCGGGTGATCATCAGCGAGACCATGCCTTTTTCATTGCCGGCTTCGTAGGCTTCCTCAATCAGCTTGACGCCGTGCTTCTCGTAGAACTGGCGGGCCTTGGTGTTGAAGACGTTGCCGAGATAGGTCAGCTCTTCCTGCGGGTAGGGCACTGGATTGACGGCCGGGACAGCGCGTGGCGGACGCGGGTGGCTGGCGATGCGGGCGGCTTCGAGTTGTTCGGTAGCTTCGCGGCGCAGGGCATTGATGGCGCTGACTGGCAGAAACCAGGTTTGGCTTAGTTTCAATTCGACCGGTTCGGCGACGAATATCGTGTTGCCGAACTTGCTGAGGTTTTCCTTGAGCTTGGCCATCGCCTGCTCGGGATTCTGGGCCAGTTGCCATTCCGATTTTGGCCCGTTTTTCCGGTTGACCGTAGCGGTTACGCCATCTTCGTCGGTGAGCGTCAGTGTGAAGCCATCGTCGGTTTCGGTCAGCACCGGCGTGACTGAAATGCGCCGATCAGCCGATTCCTTCTCCAGCGCCCGTTCGAATTCCTGGTCGCGATTGCGGAAGAGGGTGGCGCCTTCGGTCAATTCTTCCGGCATCTCGGCCGGGAACAGGGTTTTACCATCGGCGCGATTGATCCGCATGCCGATTAGCGTCCCTTCGCTGTTGTAGAAACAGACGCCATCGCCGTTATTGAACGGCTTGTCGGCATTGACCGTAAAGAAGCCGTCACCGATTTCAAGGACTTCACCGATCAGCTCGCCGACAAAAGCGGGCGAATCGAAGGCGCCGATGTCGTCCTGACGACCCCCGGCAAAATAGTCGGTGTAGCCGCGATTGAAAGTCTTGTCCGGTTGTGGCGTGAAGGTGAAGGTGCTGCGGCCACTGGAAGCGCGGGTGAATTCTGGATTGTTGGCAATAATCTCGTCGAGCAGCGCGCGGTAATGCGCCGTGATGTTCTTGACGTAGCTCAGATCCTTCAGCCGGCCTTCAATCTTGAAGGAACAGACGCCAGCACGGGCCAGTTCCAGCATGTTGTCGGTCTGGTTGTTGTCCTTCATCGATAGCAGATGCTGGTTCTCGGTGATTGTCTTGCCCTTGTCGTCCACCAGCGTGTAGGGCAGGCGGCAGGCTTGCGAACACTCGCCGCGATTGGCGCTGCGCCCGGTATGCGCCTGGCTGATGTAGCACTGTCCACTGAACGCAACGCATAGCGCGCCGTGAACAAAATACTCCAATGAAACATTGGTTTGTGAAGCAATCTTAATAATTTCGTTTAAGCTGCATTCGCGCGCCAGGACGACTTGTGAGAAGCCGACGTCTTCGAGAAACTTGACCTTGTCCGCATTGCGATTGTCGGTCTGCGTGCTGGCGTGGAGCTGAATGGGCGGCAGGTCCATTTCCAGCAGGCCCATGTCCTGGATGATGAGCGCATCGGCGCCGGCTTCATACAGCTTCCAGGCCAGCAGGCGGCTGCCGTCGAGCTCGTCATCGTGCAGGATGGTATTGAGCGCGACAAAGACCTTGGCGCGGTAGCGGTGGGCAAAATCGCACAGGCGTTTGATATCGGCGACATTGTTGCCGGCGCCATAACGGGCGCCAAAGGCCGGGCCACCGATGTAGACGGCATCGGCGCCGTGCTTGATGGCTTCAATGCCGAAATCGGCGTTTTTGGCCGGCGCGAGGAGTTCCAGGGGGTGTTGAATACGGGTCATGGCGCCTTAGTACGTAAAACGCGGGGCAAGTTCGTCGATATTGAATTCACGCAGGATGACTTCGGCGCGTTCGCGGGCGTTTTTGCGAGGATTGCCACGCTTGGTGGCGATAATCAGTTCGTTTTTCATCGAATGTTCCCAGCCGACCAGTTCGGTGACGGTCACATCGTAGCCATGCGACTCGAGCAACAGGCAGCGCAGCACGTTGGTCAGGTGGCTGCCGAGTTCGCGGGTGTGGATCGGGTGTCGCCAAAGTTCCGACAGCGGTTTTTGCGACAGCGATTCGTTCTTTCTGGCCCGCATGGTGGCGGCGACTTCGGCCTGACAGCAAGGGACGAGGACGATATGGCGAGCATGTTTGGTCAGGGCAAAACGAATGGCGTCATCAGTCGCCGTATTGCAGGCGTGTAGTGCTGTCACGACATCGACGGTGGCCGGAAGGTCGGCAGCGGTCAGCGAATCCTCGACCGTGCAGGCGAGGAACCGCATGCGCTCAAAGCCAAGCCTGGCGGCCAGTTCGCGCGATTTGTCGACGAGGTCCGGCCGCGTTTCGATGCCGATAATTTCCCCGGTGGCACGCTCCTTGATACAGAGATCGTAGAGGATGAACCCGAGATAGGACTTGCCGGCCCCATGGTCGACCAAAGTCTCGGCATTTTCCAGCAGCGGTTCGATGAATTGATAGAGGTGATAGACCTGTTTGAGCTTGCGCCGCGTGTCCTGGTTGAGTTTTCCGTCACGGGTGAGGATATGGAGTTCCTTGAGCAGTTCGATGGACTGCCCGGGGCGGATTTCAGGAATATCAGCAGTGGTAATTGGCTTCTTCATGGGGCGACATTATCGCATTCAAACTTCTCTCACTTTCGTGTCAACCGAATCAAAGTCGAGTCGTTATTAGGCTCATGGTGGCCAAACACCGCATATAAACGGAGAGACATAAATGGGCAGTCTGAGCAACGAATCCTTCGAACAATTTCTGGATTCCCTGAAGAAAGCCGGTATTACGATTTCCAACGAAGCCGAGTTGCGTGAGCGACTGGCTGAAGCACAACGCTGGCGTTTCGCCTTCCAGACACTGGCAGCCAATGGCAAGCTCATCGGTATCAGCTTCGAAGACCATTCCGACGGCCGCAACGAAGCCGAAATTGATCGCGCTTTCAGTCAATTTCAGTTTTCCGAGAAGTCAAAGGCGGTTTTCTCTGCTAACCTGAAGCACTAAGAATTTAAGGTTTCGGCCTTCCGCATTGGCGGGGGGAAGAAGAAAAAACGGGCGCCTGACGGCGCCCGTTTTGCATGGTCTTTTCGGTTTGATGTGACGGCCACGGTCAACCTGAAAAAATGGCCAAAATCGAAATTTTGGCCATCTGTTTTTAGCGGGTAATCGGCTTGTAGCGAATTCGCTTCGGCTTGGCGCCTTCTTCACCCAGGCGCTTTTTCTTGTCTTCTTCGTATTCCTGGAAATTGCCTTCAAAGAAGTTCCACTGCGAATCGCCTTCGGCCGCCAGGATGTGTGTACAGATGCGGTCGAGGAACCAGCGATCGTGCGATATGACCATCGCGCAACCGGGGAATTCGAGCAGCGCGTCTTCCAGCGCGCGCAGGGTTTCGACGTCGAGGTCGTTGGAAGGCTCGTCCAGCAGCAGGACGTTGCCGCCCGTCATCAGTGTCTTGGCCAGATGCAGACGGCCGCGTTCTCCGCCGGATAGATTTCCAACCTGCTTGCCCTGATCCGCCCCCTTGAAGTTGAAGCGGCCGATGTAGGCGCGGCTCGGCATCTCGAACTTGCCGATCTGCAGGATGTCGCTGCCTTGGGCCAGTTCTTCGAATACGGTCTTGCTGCCATCGAGGCAGTCGCGCGACTGATCGACGTAAGCCATTTTGACCGTCGGGCCGATGTCGACCGTGCCGGAGTCTGGCTGTTGCTGGCCAGTGATCATCTTGAACAGGGTTGATTTACCGGCGCCGTTCGGGCCGATAATGCCGACGATGGCGCCTGCGGGGATGGTAAAGCTGACGTTGTCCATCAGCAGCTTGTCACCGAATGATTTGGTGACGCCGTTGAACTCGATAACCTTGCCGCCCAGGCGCTCGCCGACCGGAATGAAGATTTCCTGCGTCTCGTTGCGCTTCTGGTATTCCTGGCTGGACAATTCCTCGAAGCGTGAGAGACGAGACTTGCTCTTGGCCTGCCGGGCCTTCGGGTTGGAACGCACCCATTCCAGTTCCTGCTTCATCGCCTTCATGTGGGCGTCGATCTGCTTGTTTTCGGTCTCCAGGCGGGCTTCCTTCTGTTCCAGCCAGCTGGAGTAGTTGCCCTTGTACGGAATGCCGTGGCCGCGGTCGAGTTCGAGAATCCATTCGGCAGCGTTGTCCAGGAAGTAACGGTCGTGGGTGACGGCAACAACGGTGCCCGGGAAGCGGACGAGGAACTGCTCCAGCCATTCGACCGATTCGGCGTCGAGGTGGTTGGTCGGTTCGTCGAGTAGCAGCATGTCGGGCTTGGCGAGAAGCAGCTTGCACAGGGCGACACGGCGTTTTTCACCGCCGGAGAGCACACCAATCACGGCATCCCAAGGTGGAAGCCGCAGCGCGTCGGCAGCCAGTTCCATCTGTGCTTCGGTATCCGAACCGGCGGTGGCAATGATCGCCTCCAGGCGAGCCTGCTCCTCGGCCAGCTTGTCGAAATCGGCTTCCGGGTCCGCGTAGGCAGCATAGACCTCGTCGAGCTTGGCCTGGGCCTGCATCACTTCGCCCATGGCCGACTCCACTTCCTCGCGTACGGTCTTGGCCGGGTCGAGCTGCGGTTCCTGCGGTAGATAGCCTATGGACACACCAGCAAGGTGCTGCACTTCGCCGTCGTATTCCTTGTCCACGCCGGCCATGATCTTTAGCACGGTCGATTTTCCGGAGCCATTCAGGCCAAGCAAACCAATCTTGGCGCCAGGGAAGAAGGAGAGGGAAATATCCTTGATGATCTGACGCTTGGGCGGGACTATCTTGCTGACGCGCAGCATGGACATTACGTATTGAGCCATTGAACCTACCTGTAGTCGTAAATATTAATGATGCGCGAGTCTACGGCCCTTCAACGCAAATGGCCAGCCTCCCGAATACCGGGGGCTGGCCATTGCAGAAACAAAAAAGTGAAACCTAGAGTCGCATGTTCCCCATTGATCGATGCAGCAGAACAGCGGGGGCATTTACCCGGGGGCAATTGCGAAGATCACCGACTTGCGAAAATCCGAATTCCCGCCGGTAATACGTGGCATGGCGCGGATTAACTTCAATGACAACATCAGTTACACCAAAAACTGCTTTGGCATATTGGTATGTGGAGCGAAAAAGGGATTTCAAAATTTCCGGATCGTTGCCTTCGCTATCGACGGCAAGACGGGTAACTTCACAAATAACTCGAGCAGGCTTGCGCAACATGGCCATTTCATCCGCGTATAGTTTGTCGGCAAGCAGGCCGGCACTTGAATCACGGGAAGCAGTCATCGTTGCCACAAGTTCGCCGTCCAGCCAGCCAGCCAGCGTTGCATGATTCGGGTCATCGATGAGTTGGCGGGCGGGCGCAATACAATAACCGCGCCAGGCATACATTCGGCGAACCAACGCCGCACAGGCACGGTGCTGCTGGTAGGTGACAGCAGGCGCAACAGTCAGCTCCGGCGAATCGAAATCGACGTTTGCGCCAAATGCGCTATCGCTCCCCACGGATGACATCAGTGCGGACATGAATCCGGCTGGCGGAGTGGAGCCTGAGGATATGACGTATTGCATAGGCAGCATTCTATGAGGAGCGACGTTAGTAATCAACCAGCTACGGCAGCGAGAGGTTTGATTGCCTCGTCACGAAGATGAAACTGGTTCGATTTTTCGGCAGAAAGCGTACTGATGTCGCCACACAGTTCGCCACCTTCATCGATAACCAGTTTGCCATAGCGAATCTTCCCATGCACTTTGCCCGTTGCATGAATAATAAGTTGCGAGCGTGCGGTCAGTTCGCCTTCGAAAGTGCCATGAATTTCGGCAATGTCGATACTGACCTTTCCGGAAAAGGAGCCGTTTTCAGCGATGCGGATGACCCGGCTATCCATGGTTGCCTCGACGCGACCTTCGACCACGAGCGTATCGCAGTCAAGGATTTCGGCGCCCTTGAGCTTGACATCGGGGCCTACAATCAGGCGCGCACCAATGACAGTTTCGGTTGTGCTGGCGGCTTCGGCTTTTTCAGGTTGCACGACCGGGGCCGACGGTGTGCTGGGTGTTGTCGATGTTGCATTGAGATTGGTACCGCTGCCAAGGATATTATTGACCTCCTTGCGGGTGATGGTGTCATTGCGGTTGGTAAGGGTAGGTTTATTGAACATGGTGACTCCCGTTTTGAGGTTTTCGACGATTAGCTGTCCGGAGGCTCATTGCGAGAAGCGTGCCATGTAAAAATAGTCACATTAAAACAATTTGTTACAAACGAAACATAAAAATCGTATCAAGTGCAATTAGTCATTTCGTCGCTAATTGGCGACATAATTTTTTGCCTTTGGGCTAAATCGCTGTCACCTTATATCCAAGAGCTGTCGCTATATTGCGACAAATTTGTAAATCATTGAATTTTATATAGTAATTTTAATCGATCTCTTTCTGCGTCATGCGCCTGAATCTGTATTGCGAATAGTTGGCCGAGGTCGTTGCAGTTTAAACTCGAGTTTTCAATCATCGAATCCGAATGAACAGAATCTCCTTTCGCCAAGGTATGTTGCTTGGCTTTGCGTTAGTTGTTTTGCTTCTTGGCGGAGCGGCAGTGCAAAGCTGGCTGGTGGTGGAGCGCCTGGTCGACCAGAGTCGGCAGAGTAGTGATCGGGCCATTCAACTTATGGCGTCGGTCCAGGAGCTCGGTGAGCGTACTGTCGATATCGAACGGAGCGCCCGCCAATATCTCGTCCTTGATAATCCCGTCTTCCGGCAGCGTTTTGATGAACATCTTACCCAGTCGCTGGCAGTAGTTGATCGGCTGGATGGCCTTGCTGCTGAACCGCTACTGCCCCTGCTGGGCGGTTGGCGCATGGTCGCTGCCGCATTACGCAGCGGCCTGGATCAGAACATACCGCAAGCTGAAATCCTTCCCCTGTTAGCCAGAATGGCCGAGTTGGATGGTCTGCTCAAGCAAGGCGGACAACGGTGGATAGAAGCCGAAAACAGGCGATCGCTTGATGAACTCGAAGCCAACCGTTTGCGACTCGGTGGGCATATCGGGTTGGCGCTGCTGGGTGCGTTACTTGTGGCACTGGCTATGGGATGGTGGCTTGTCCGACCGGTTCGCCATCTGGAACAGGCTATCATCCGCCTCGGCGCCAGTCGCTTCGATGAAGCGGTTACGGTAGGCGGGCCAGCGGATTTGAGACAACTGGGCAAGCGAGTTGACTGGTTACGCCAGCGCCTGGCTGAACTGGAAGCTGATCGCGAACGTGCCCTCCGCCATGTCTCACATGAACTGAAAACGCCGCTGACAGCATTAAAAGAGGGCGTTTCGCTATTGCGCGAAGAAGTGCCCGGCCCTTTGTCAGCCGGGCAGCGTGAGGTTGTCGAGATTCTTCAGCACAACGTAGGCAGTCTTCAGGAGCAAATTGAGAGCTTGCTGACACTAAATGCGGCATCCTTTGAATCACGTCGCCTGCAGATTGCACCGGTCAAGCCGCGCAAGCTGCTGGCATCGGTGATTCAACGCCGCGAGCTGCACAGCCAGTCACGACAATTGAATATCGTCGTGGAGGCGCCAGATGAAGCGGCCATGCTCGACGCTGAAAAGATGGCTATTGTTCTTGATAATCTGCTTTCCAACGCCATTGATTTCAGTCCGGAGCAAGGTGAGATCCGTTTAGTCGTCAGCCATGCCGACGGGCTGTGGCGCTTCGATTGCATCGATCAGGGACCGGGAATCGCCGACGAGGACCGGCAGCGAATTTTTGACCCATTTGTTCAGGGACAGCGCATGGCTCCGGCTCCCCGTCAGGGCAGTGGTGTTGGACTGTCCATCGTTCGCGAACTCGTGCGAGCCATGGGAGGTGCGGTTTATCTCGTGCCGCGAGCAACGGGTGCCCATTTTTGTGTGGAAATTCCAGATGAGCAGTAACGATCATTTTTCTATTCGCAGGCTGCTAAGCCTTGCTGTCGGGCTCTTCATGGCGCTGACGCTAACGGGTTGTAGCGGAATGGCAACCTTGCCCAAGAAAGTCTTATCCCAAACCGAAGAACCGACCCCCGAGTTAGCCTTAACTTATTATCAGGGACTCGCCAAAATGACACCGGCTGAACTTGGCCGGGAGCGCATGATATTGGTTGCCGTTCAGCAGACTCCCTACACGCAGATCAGAATGGCCATGCTGCTCGGTCACCCGCGAGTTCAACAGGACCTGGGCAAGGGCCTGTCGCTCCTTGATGGCATTCTAAAGTCCAATGATCCGGCGGCTGTGCCGTTCCACCCCTTGGCGCGAGCGGTTGCCGATAATTATCTGGAGCGAATCAAGCTGGAATACCAGCTCGAAAAGCAGGTGCAGCAGCTAAATGTGCAATTGAAGGAAAGCCAGCGCAAGGCCGCGGAGCTGCAAGACAAGCTCGACAGCCTCGCCAATATTGAACGAACGCTGATTCCCCGGCCACGAGCGGTGAGACCGGAAGGAGTGAAACGATGAGCACTGGTGCCCACGTACTTGTCGTTGACGACGATGAAGACATCCTGAAATTGCTGACCATGCGTCTGCGCGCCAAGGGCTTCCGGATTACCGCCGTTGGTTCTGCAGAGCAGGCGCTGGCTCAGATTGCCATTGATCCGCCGCGCGTTGTTGTCAGCGATATTCGTCTACCTGGTCAGGATGGGTTGGCGCTGTTTGAAGAGATTCGGCGGACACGGCCGACCTTGCCCGTTATCCTGCTCACCGCCCACGGTAACATCCCGGACGCTGTCGACGCTACTTCCCGCGGTGTTTTCGGCTATTTGACCAAGCCATTTGACAGTCAGATATTGCTCGAGAAAATTGACCGAGCACTACAACTTTCTGCGCCGTCATCGCCACCGAGCGATGATCCAGCAGTATCAGGCAGACGGGGCGACGATGCGTGGATGGCGGGTGTCGTCTTTCGCAGCAGCCGCATGGCCGAATTGATGGCCGAAGCGCGCATGGTCGCCGCCTCGGATGCCAGCGTGCTGATCCGCGGCGAAAGTGGCACCGGCAAGGAGGTATTGGCCCGCGCCATCCATCGCGCCAGTCCGCGCGCCAACGGACCGTTTGTCGCCATCAATTGTGGCGCCATCCCGGAACAACTGCTGGAATCCGAGCTCTTTGGGCACGCCAAGGGTGCGTTTACCGGTGCCGGGGCCAGTCGCGTCGGTTTGTTCCAGACCGCCAATGGGGGCACACTATTTCTCGATGAAATCGGCGATATGCCCCTTGCCCTGCAGGTCAAGCTGCTGCGCGTGCTGCAGGAGCGTGTCGTGCGTCCGGTGGGTACCACCAAGGCCGAACCGGTCGATGTCCGATTGCTGTCAGCGACGCATCGCGACCTCGACGCCGCTATGGCAGAAGGGCAGTTCCGCGAAGACCTCTACTACCGGCTGGATGTGGTTTCGCTCAACCTGCCGCGTCTCGATGAACGTCGTGAAGATATCCCATTACTGGCGTCACATTTTGTCCACCTGCTTGCCGGCAAATACGGCAAGCCGGTCAATGGTTTTGCACCTGAAGCACTTGAAGCACTTGCCACCGCGGCTTGGCCGGGAAACGTGCGGCAGCTCTTCAATGTTGTCGAACAAAGCTGTGCGCTGACGTCAACGCCGCTAATACCACTCAGCCTAGTCCAGCGTGCCTTGCGCGTACCGTCCATGGATACCCTGAATTATGCTGAAGCCAAGCAGCGGTTCGAGCGCAACTACCTTGTTCAGTTGCTCAAACTGACCGATGGCAATGTCGCCGATGCGGCACGTTTGGCTGAACGCAACCGGACGGAATTCTACCGCTTGTTGCAAAAGCACGACCTTACTCCAGCAATGTTCCGAAGTGAGGGCGATTCGGCGCAACCGAGCGCTGATCGTTCAAGCATTGCCTGAAGCAAGGGCCGGCAACATCCACGGCAACAATACCTGTCGTTGCAAGACGACTGAGTGGATGTGAAAAATATAACCCGTTTCAGTCAATGCGTTGATTATAAATCATAAATTAAAGCTGGCACGAAGTTCGCAATGAGACATGGCAATCAACAAAAAGAGGATTCGCCATGATCAAACGTCACCTGATGGTCGTCAGCCTAACCGCCGCTGCAACCTTTGCTGGCCTTGGCCTCTCGGCCTTTGCCACCGATGACCCCAAGGCTGTTGCCGCACTCATTGCCAACAACGAAGTCCACGACACCGCACTTGTCGAAAAAGTAGAAACGCTGCTGCGGACCGATGTCGGACTGACCGGTTCGCAATTCCGTGTCCTGTCGAGATCCGCTGTGGTCACCGTAGGTGGCACCGTACCGGACGAACATGCCCTGCGTCGGGCGCTCGATCTCGCTAGTGGTGTGCGCGGCGTGCGAGAAGTTCGCAATGCCATGGAGGTTGGATCCCCAAAGTAAAGGAAGAGGGTGATGAAAGTCGACTGAGCCGGCTGGTCAGATTATTTCCAGCGTTATCAGTAGCGCGCCTTCATCGACTGTATCGCCCTCTGTAACATGTAGCTTGACGACCCGGCCAGCCTGTGGACTAGGAATATCCAGTGCCACCTTGCCAGTCTCCAGCGTCAGCATATTGTCATCGCGTGCCACCCGGTCGCCCACCTTGACCAGAAGCTCAAGAATGAAGACATTACCACTCGCGCAAGCGCCGCAACTTGACCAGCACTCGGGGTATTTCGGCATGCGAACAAAGGCGAAAGCCATCAGCTAATTTCCTCGAAACGCTTGCATTCTACCCGCACCCCCGTATAATGCGCCGCTCTGACAGTGCGCCCGTAGCTCAGCTGGATAGAGTACTTGGCTACGAACCAAGGGGTCGGGCGTTCGAATCGCTCCGGGCGCACCAAAGAAACAAGCATTTAGGCCAATCTCTGATTGGCCTTTTTGCTTTCCGTGGGGAGAAATTGGGAAATGTGCTTCCCAATCTGTTTCCGACAGATCATCTCCAGGCTTCGATTCGTCCGGCTACGCTCATTGGCAATCCGCTCCAGGGCTTCAACATCTGGGCGACCGAGTAATGAGCCGTCATGCTCCGGCACGTATGCCAGAGAACGTCTGCAATGGTTTCTTCCCATGCTCCACCGGCATACTGATGTTGAGAACTCACATAAGCATCCCGATAACAGACACCAGTCAATAGTTTTAGATAATTAACACATCTAAATTATATGGAATTATCTATCAATCAACTGTCGGAATTTTTTCCACAGGCTCATTGTGGTAACTCGGCATTAATCCATATAAGACTCATTACCTATTGAATATTATGGAAATCTTATTAACTGGCTTCATTTATGCTTATTGCAAACCGTAGTTATGTTAATGGTTTATCGTCATAAACTTTCAGGGGAAACAAAATGACATCAATGTATAAAAAATCTGCAGTTACTACATTGCTGACCGCAATGTTTATCTGTGGGTCAGCCCAAGCCGTTCCGCTTACACTCGAAGTTGTTGATAGCGTTAATGTTTCGTCTGCCTTCGGTCTGGCGTTTGATGGCACTAACATTTGGTACACCACAGGCAACAGGACCACCGGTCGCATCGATCAAAACTCTGCAGGGATGGCTGCATTTGGTAGCACATTCGTTGCACCAGTCTGGTCAGCGATGGCTTGGACTGGTTCTAGCTTGGCTTTTGCTCAAGGAAACACGGTTTATTATCGCTCCACCACAGGTGTAGATATGGGAACCCTCACCCTGGGCCGTAGTGCAGGATTGATTGATGGGTTTGATATTGAAGGCGGCAAGATTTACTGGTCGCCAGACGTCAGCTACGCCGCTGCGATTAATGCTGTCACTGGTGCAGACGATCCCGGAGTAATTCTCAATCCGGCTGGTGGATTGTCTGGTATTGAGCGCGTTATTTCCGGGACCAATGATTGGCTGTTCGTTGTTAATGATGCATCAAGTCCGCGCAAAATTTGCCGCACCTTGACTAGCGCTCCGGATGCGGCGTTCCCTGCTGACGATTGCGTTTCCCTTCCTAATTCTCGCTATGAAGACCTAGCTTTCGACGGTCGATATCTTTATGCAGCGGATTACTACGGGAACCGTATTGATAAGATTGACCTTAAGCTGGATGGGTCGTCCATTTTTGTCCCGCCTGGTGGTTCAGTGCCTGAACCGGAGTCACTTGCGCTGGTGGGCTTGGCCCTCGCAGGTCTTGCAGCAACGCGTCGGCGCAAAATTTGCTGAGTAGAAAATAGTTAGTATGTCTGGCGACCTCATGAGGTCGCCGGTTCTATTTTGTTTAAATCCATTTCCGTCTTGCTGTCTCTATTGCCAGGTAGATATTTTCAGTTGCGGTGAGGCATTCAAGTTGAAAAAAATCTATTGGGTCGTTGCGGTGCTGGCGTTCCTGTATGGGATTGACTGGTATATTCAGGCGCCAGACTCGCGGTCGCGGGAATTGACTGCTGCCATTGAAGTAAAGGGCAGCCCGAAGCTGAAGGCCTATCCCTACAAGTTCCGTGTGATGCGGGTTGATGGCGCAACGGCGGTGATGGGTACGCCGCGTAATTTCGACGTGCCAGCCTTCAAGGCGCTGGCGGTTCTCTATCCGGACATCAATACCAAAGATGCCAACAACCCGGCCTTCATTGCCGTGGAGCAGTTGCTGGGTGAGGTACAGTCCGAAGCGCGGGCAATTGTGTTGGCGCAGCCGGGTGTCAAGGATGTCACCTGGGAGCTGGATCGTGAGTGGTTAAGAAAGCATTTCATCGAGGTGCCGGAGAAGCGTTGAGCGCAGAAATATAATGGCGCGCCCAACGCGAGAGCGATCGAGCCTCTGGATTTATGTCACCGGCTACCGGATTTATTTTGTTTTTGGCCGTTTTTTCCGGTTGACCGCGGTGATCCCCCCGGACGGGCTGAAGGACGGGCACCGGGGCGTTTGGGCGCCGCGTCGAAGCCAACCCAGTTGCTGGGTGTGCCTTTGCTACCGCGCCCCCCCGCAACTTTTGGCTTTTTGATCTTCTTTGCCGCAATCGCAGCGGCCCCGGTCAGCGGAATTCGGTGGTCGGGTTCGAAGCCCGGTTCTTCTTCTCGGCTGAGCGTTTGTTTGAGTAACGTTTCGATAGCGGCAAGCATCGGCGCCTCATCGGCGCAGACCAGCGAGATGGCTTCGCCGGTAGCGCCGGCACGGCCGGTGCGGCCGATACGGTGGATGTAGTCTTCGGCGACGATGGGCAGGTCGAAATTGACAACCTGCGGCAGGTCGTCGATGTCCAGCCCGCGGGCAGCGACGTCGGTGGCGACGAGAATCTGTATTTCACCGGCTTTGAAGCTTTCCAGCGCGCGCAGGCGGGCCGCTTGTGGCTTGTCGCCGTGGATGGCGTCGGCCTTGATCTTCTTGGCGATCAGCGTGGCGACCAGTTCGTCGGCGCCGCGCTTGGTCTTGACAAAAACCAGCACCTGACCCCAGCGCCGGTCCTTGCGCATGAACAGGAAGAGCTCGGTCTTGCGCTTCTTGTCGACCGGCACCATCCATTGCTTGACAGCCTTGACGGTGCTGTTGGGCGGGCTGATTTCGATGGTCAGCGGGTTGCGCAGGCGGGCCTTGGCGAGGCTACGGATGACTTCGGAGAAGGTGGCCGAGAAGAGCAGGGTCTGACGCTTCTTGGGCAGGGCGGCGAAGACGGCGTCGAGTTCGGTTGAGAAGCCGAGGTCGAGCATGCGGTCGGCTTCGTCGAGGACGAGTACTTGCACCTTGTTGAGCTTGAGGGCGTTCTGGCTGTAGAGGTCGAGCAGGCGGCCGGGCGTCGCGACAAGGACATCGACGCCGCGGCGCAGGCGCATCATCTGCGGGTTGATGCTGACGCCGCCGTAGGCCGCGTAGGTGCTGACGCTGGTGTGTTCGCCGTACTGGCGGAAGCTGGCGTGGACCTGTTCGGCCAGTTCGCGCGTCGGCACCAGCACAAGGGCGCGCACGGAGTTGCTGCCGACCTTGATGCCGTCGGCGCTCAGCGCTTGCAGGATGGGCAGTGCAAAGCCGGCGGTCTTGCCGGTGCCGGTCTGGGCGGCGGCCATCACGTCGCGCCCTTCGAGGACGGCGGGAATGGCTTGCTCCTGAATCGGCGTCGGCGTCTTGTAGCCGAGCGTTGCTAGGGATTGGAGCAGCGTTTCGGCAAGGCCGAGCGTAGAAAATGTCATGGGTGGGGAGGGCAATTGCTAAATAGCGAAAAGAGAACAGGCGATGGGCGAGTTTAACCCGCCCATGCTGCGAACGTCAGTTAAACGCCAGCGGCGAGACCTTTGCGCAGCAGCGTGTCGACCACTTCATTGATGCCACCTGCGCTGGCTTCGGCCAGCGTGCGGAGCTGTTCGGCGAGCTGGGCATCAAGCTTGACGGCGAAGGGGATGAGGCCTTTGGCCTGGTCGAGCTTGCGCTGCTCCTTGCGGTCAAGGACGGCGGCCTGGCCGAAGCGGTCCGGGCTTCCTGCCTGTTTCATGTCGCGGTCGATCTTGCTGGCGAGGTTTTTGTAAAGATCAGTTCTTTTCATGGGGGAGCTCGGGTGTGTGACGGTGTTGGCCACTGTCACTGGGTCGCAGCCGGCCGGCGGCCGGCTGACTTGCTAGCGCCGCGTCAGCAGCAGGCCGCACTCCAGATGGTGCGTGTAGGGAAACTGGTCGAAAACCGCCGAGGCGCTGATGGCGTGGGTATCCTGCAGTGCGGTGACGTTGTCGAGCAGGGTTTGTTGGTTGCAGGAAATGTACAGAATGCGGTCGAACTCGCGGGCCAAGTCGAGCGTAATCGCGTCCAGCCCGCTGCGCGGCGGGTAGACGAAGAGCGTCGCATGGCGGAAGGGTACGAGGTCGATGTCTTTCAGCCGCGTGAATGTTTCGCGTCCGGACAGGGCATCGCTGAATTCCTCGCTCGACATGCGCGCGATGGCGACATTCTCGACGTTATTGGCGGTGAGGTTGAACTGGGCGGCATGGACTGAGGATTTGCTGACTTCGGTGGCGAGCACCTTATCGAACAGCGGCGCCAGCGCGATGGTGAAATTGCCGTTGCCGCAGTACAACTCGACCAGATTGCCGCCGATGCCGGCGGCCTGCTGGCAGGCCCAACCAAGCATCTGGCGATTGACACCGCCGTTGGGCTGGGTGAAGCTGCCTTCGACCTGCTTGTAACGTAGTTGCCGACCGTTGAGTTCGAATTCTTCGAGTACCCAGTCGCGGTCGAGCACCTTTTTCTGGCCACGGCTGCGGCCAATGATGCGGATGCCGAGTTCCGCAGCCAGTTCGCGGGCGGCGGTTTCCCAGTCTTCATTGAGGTTGCGGTGATAAATCAGCGTGACTAGCATGTCGCCACTTAGCGTAGCGAGAAAATCGGCCTGGAACAGGTTGCGGCGAAGGATGGTGCTGACAGCCAGGCGGTCACGCAGGCGCGGCATCAACGCGCAGATGGATTCGTCGGCTGGCGGGAAGGTGTCGAGCGTGATCGGCACCTTCGGGTCTTCGGGGTCGAACATTGCGTAATCGAGGCGGTCGCCATCGTGCCAGATACGGAATTCGGCACGCAGACGGTAGTGCAGCGGGGTCGATGCGTGGGCAACGGTGTTGGCGACGCCGAGCGAGGCAAACGTTCGCTCGAAATCGACGAGTTTGCTGGCGAGTTGGGCCGGATAGAGGGCGAGATCGAAACTGGGGAGGGGCATGATTTGCGGGGTCTTGGGGGCCGTGCCGGGCCAAATTTTGGGCGATGGCCTTGGATGGAGGGCGAAATATACGCCGGTCTGACTGCTCCGTGGAGAGTTCCGGGTTGGCGAGATCATTTTCGATTCATTTATGTGCCATTTTTTGTAGAAATATCAGGTGTTCGGCCCGTTGTAGTGGATTTTTTAATTTTCAGGCGGTATAAAGTCCGAGTCACTTCATCAGAATAATGTTTTAGGATCGCTATGAAAGTCGCTCAACGATTGATCAATGCCTTCGTGGCGCCCTTGCTGATTGCGCTGACACTGTTTAGCCCGTTGTCTGCTATGGCCAATGATCATGGCGGTGGCGGCGGTGGGCCGGAGCCGATGATTTTTACGGTCAATCTGGGGAAAGATAATTATCTGCAGTTCGGCCTGATTCTGGAGGCAGCCAATCCGGAAGCTGAACATGCGCTGGCCTCATACAAACCGATGATTCAGCATGAAATTATTCTGCTGTTGTCGGGTAAGGATGCGACCAAATTGCGTACGCTGGAAGGCAAGAAGGAACTGATTGAGGAAATTCATGAATTGGCCAACCACGTCATTCATGAAGACGAAAAAACCGGCGTCAAGGAAGTGCTGTTAACCAAATTCCTTATCCAGTAAGGCATGCCGATTCGTTGATGACGACATTTGCTGGGCCAATCGGGATTGCGCTGGATCAGATTGCCGAGCATCTGCGCCAAGCCCGACGCGTACTCTTCATAACCGGCGCAGGGATTTCAGCGGACTCGGGGTTGCCAACCTATCGCGGCGTAGGTGGACTCTACGACAGTGATGAGACGGAAGAGGGGATGCGCATTGAGGATGCGCTGTCTGGCCGGATATTTGCCGTTCGGCCGGATATCACCTGGAAATACCTGATCCAGATCGAAAAGTCCTGCCGTGGCGCCAAACCTAATGCAGCCCATTTCGCCATTGCCTGTCTGGAAGAGCATCTCGACCAGGTCATGGTGTTTACCCAGAACGTCGATGGTCTGCACCGCCAAGCCGGTAGCCAGAATATCATCGAAATCCACGGCAACCTGCAGGAACTGGTCTGTACCGCCTGTAGCCACCAGGAGTCCGCTTCAGACCTGAGCTGCCTGGATATTCCGCCATTATGCCCATCGTGCGGGGCGGTGCTGCGGCCGAAAGTGGTGTTGTTCGGCGAGGCCTTGCCCGAAGGAGAGCTGGACCGCTTTATCGACGCCTTTCAGGCCGGTTTCGATATCGTTTTTACAATAGGAACATCCAGTATTTTCCCCTACATCACGCAGCCCGTTGTACTGGCAGCCTGTAGTGGAATCCCGACCGTTGAGATCAATCCGGCACGCACGCAACTCAGTGACATGGTGGATTATTATCTGCCGCTCGGCGCCGCCGAGGCGATGACCGAAATCCTCGACAGGCTTGGCCTGTACCCGGTTCGGGGCGATTAGTTGGGAATTTGCCACAGCATCACGACCGAAAATGGTGCAGTGCAACAAAGTGGTTGACAAGCTGTTTTCTATGGTTAGAATTGAGTCATGCTGCAGCGCAACATAAATGTGCTGACAACCGATTACTTAACCTCAGGAGATTCAACCATGTTCACCAAACCCGAAGATTTTGCCAAGTCCGGTATCAACACCGCTCTGTTTTTCGCCAACACCACCTTTGATGGCATCGAGCGTCTGGCCCTGTTGAACCTGGCCGCTGCCCGTTCCGTTTTCGAAGGCGCGATGTCCAACTTCACCACGCTGCTGGGCGCCAAGGATGTCAATTCCTTCGTCTCCCTGCAGAAGGAAATGGCCACCCCGTCCATCGAAAAGGGCATGGAATATTCACGTAACGTGATCGCCATCGCTTCCGAGACCAAGGACAAGCTGGCCAAGGAAGTTGAAACCAAGGTTGCTGAAACCAACGCCAAGGTTTCTGGCCTGGTCGAAAAGGCTCTGGCTTCCGCTCCGGCTGGTTCTGAAGTTGCCGTCGCTGCCGTCAAGACTGCAATCAAGACCGCCAACGAAGCCTACGAAGGCCTCAACAAGGCTGCCAAGCAGGCTGCTGAAGTTGCCGAAGCCAGCGTTGCCGCTGCGACCAGCGCCACGATGAAGGCTGCCAACGTTGCTGCCCCGAAGGCTTCTGGCAAGAAGGCTGCCTAAGCGCAGACTGCTTGTTGCACTGATATAGCCGGAGTCTGACTGCGGTTATCGAAAAAAGCCCTTGCTTGCCAAGGGCTTTTTTCTTTGAAAAACCGGAAGGAGTATCGCCATGCCACACACTCACGCTCATACGAAGGCCGAAGCCATCCACGATGCTTTGGAAGTTTTCGAGGAAGAGCATCACCACCGTCCGGATGCCCATGAAAAGGCCCGCCTCGTGTCGGACACGATCAAGGAATGGGAGCATGAAGAGGTTGAAGTCATGCACCATGCAACGGACAGCGCGAACTGACACTGTTCTGGATCAGACCGAACGCAAACGGGGCAAGCCAGCATGAATTGGCTTGCACCGTTTATTTGGCCAGCGTTTCAGCGCACCAAATTACTTGCGACTTGCCCTGACCAGCTTGCCTTTGCCCCCACGAGTGCCACGACAGACTTCAAGGCGCTCGCCCTTGAGCTTGCCGGCAACACCATCGACGACAGGAATAATGTCGTCCAGTCCGGCCTTGCCCGGCAACGCGTCAATCAGCTTCAATCCGCGACCCTTGGCCAGCATGCGGATTTCCGCTACGTCGAAGACCAGCGCCCTGCCATCTTTGGTGACGCAGGCAATTTCTCCCTGAGCTGGCGCCGGCATGAATACCGCTGGAACTTCGCCGTCGCCCAAGCTCAGAAAAGCCTTGCCAGCCTTGCCTCGTGACAGGAAATCCTCTCCCTTGCAGCGGAAGCCATAGCCGCCATCGCCAGCGACGAGGTACACCAGATCGTTCTTGACGGCCAACGCCAGACAAGGCTTGCCACCATCCTGGAAGTCGGCCAGCGACGTGGCCGGAATACCATCACCCTTGCCGCCGGGAATATCGGAGGCAGCGATGGAATAGGCCCGCCCGTGGGTGTCGAGCAGGACGAGTTGATCGACCGTCCGACAGGGCAAACAAGCCAACAGGCTATCGCCGGAGCGGAAAGTGAGTTGGGTGGGATCAATATTGTGACCCTGCCGCGAGCGCAGCCAGCCGTGTCTGGATACGATCAAGGTTGTTGATTCATCGACGATGGAAACGGTTTTGGCATCCGACATCGTGACCTTGGTATCGGCTTCGATGAACGTGCGACGGTCATCACCGTATTTCTTCGCATCGGCTTCGATTTCGGCTGCTACGCAGGTGCGCATGGCTTGATCGGAATCGAGCAGTTTGTTCAGTCCGGCAGCCTCTTCGCGCAGCTTGGCCAGTTCTTCGCCAATCTTGATACCTTCCAGTCGCGCCAGCTGGCGCAGGCGGATTTCGAGGATGTCTTCGGCCTGAATTTCGGATAGCTTGAAGTGCGCCATCAGATCGACCTTGGGGTCGTCCGATTCGCGGATGACCTTGATCACCTTGTCGATATCGAGCAGGACGGCAAGCCGGCCTTCCAGGATGTGGATGCGCTTTTCGGCTGCGGTCAGGCGATGGCGAGTACGTCTTTCCACGGTCGACAGGCGAAAACGGCACCATTCTGAAATCATGCTGTACAGCGATGCCTGGCGCGGCGTGCCATTGACGCCAAGAACCGTCAGATTGATCGAGGCGTTGGTTTCGAGGCTGGTGTGGGCGAGCAGCATGCGCACCAGATCATCTTGTCCCTGGCGTGATGATGCCGGCTCGACAACGAGGCGGACGGCGTGCTCCTTGCCGGATTCATCACGCACGCCGCTTTCTGAAATCGACGACAGGAAGGCGGCCTTGAGGTTGAGCTGTTCCGGCGTGAATACCTTCTTGCCGGCCTTTTCCTTGGCGACCGGGTTCGAGCAGGCTTCGATTTCCGAGAGCACGGTGGCGGTTGAAACGCCCGGCGGCAGTTCGGTAATGACCAGCTTCCACTGGCCGCGGGCCAGATTTTCGATTTTCCACTTGGCCCGAACGCGCAGGCTGCCACGGCCGCTGCGGTAGGTGGCGGCAATTTCTTCGGGCGTCGAAATGATCTGCGCACCGCCGGGATAATCTGGGCCAGGGATGATGGCCAGCATCTCGTCTTCGCTGAAGACCGGATTGCGGATGATTGCGACAGCCGCCTTGGCCACTTCGCGTAAATTGTGCGCCGGTATTTCCGTCGCCATGCCGACGGCGATACCGGAGGCGCCATTCAACAGGCAGAAAGGCAGTCGGGCCGGAAGCAGGGCTGGTTCATCGTTGGCGCCATCGTAATTGGGCTTCCAGTCCACCGTACCTTCATCGAGTTCGGCCAGTAACAGCTCGGCGATAGGCGTCAAGCGGGCTTCCGTGTAGCGCATGGCCGCCGCGTTGTCCCCGTCGCGCGAACCGAAATTGCCCTGGCCGTCGACGATCGGGTAACGCAAGCTCCAGTCCTGTGCCATGCGGACCATGGCGTCATAGACCGAGGAATCGCCGTGCGGGTGGTATTTGCCGATCACATCACCGACGACGCGCGCCGATTTGACATGGCGCGGGCTCTTGTACAGCCCCATTCGGTGCATGGCGTAAAGAATGCGGCGCTGCACCGGCTTCTGGCCATCGGCAGCCGAGGGTAGGGCGCGGCCGGTGACGACGCTCATCGCGTATTCGAGGTAGCGGCGGGCAGCGTAGTCGGCGGGCGAAGGAATGTCGCTGGCCGGGCCGCTGGCGGCAGGCGGCAGATCCGGCGGCGCGGTGCCGCCAGCGTCGGCAACGAATAGGTCGTTCGTCACTGATGGGGTGGCTTCCGACACGGTGTCAGGAATGGTTGCCTGCGCCGAATCGGTCTTGATCGGGGCGTTCGGGTCGAATAGTTTCAGCTGGTCAGTCATGGAATTCTGTTATCACTACGCGGTCTGTACAGTGTTTGCGTGCCGGATGGTACCCGAAACCAACTGTAATGCAGTATCGGGATACGTTGGCTGATTTTCGGGATCATTTGGGGAATGCGGTTTGATGCTGCGGCTCAAAGACGTATGCCTTGCTCTGTGGGAATCTATTGGGGATAATTCATGCGAATAGATGCGGTATACAACTATTTGATGGCACGAGAGATCTGGTGAGTTTGTTTGTTCAATTTCACGCGGTTTTCAAGCGTTTTTCGGACTGATCCCATGAGGCTGATTCCAGTTTTACTGCTGCTTTGTGTCACCGCAGTCGCTCAGGCAGAGGAAGAGCGGATGATTCGCATCTGCGACGATACCGGCTGTTCCGACCGTCCGCGTAGTACAACCACCTTCAACCCGAACGCCGACGTCAATACGGATGCCGAGCGTCGTCTGGCTGCCTTGAAGGCCAAAGCCGAGAAGGATCCACGCGCCGCGTATGATCTGGGCTTGCGCTATTTTCGTGGTGATGGCGTGCGCCAGGACAGTTATCAGGCCCTGCAGTGGATGCGCGATGCTGCCGAGCGTGGCGATCGCAAGGCGCAAACGGCTGTTGGCAAGCTCTATCTGATGGGTTTGGAAGAAATGGGCTCCGACCCGGCCGAGGCCGAGAAATGGCTATCGATAGCAGCCGGTCGTGGTGACAAGGAAGCCAAAAAACTGCTCAGTCAGGCCAGTGCGGCCAAGAAAAATGAAGTGGCCTATCGCCGCTGGGTCGATTCGCAGCGCGTGTATTGGAACGACTACTGGCAAAGCCGTTATACCTACCGATGGTACTGGGGCAATGGCGGCTGGTACTACCGTGACGATTATTGAAACGATCTCGTTGAACCGATTTAGTGACCCCTACAGAAAGTTGATCGACATGAATACCAAGAATCTTCCTCTTTGTCTAAGTGCGGCCGCGGCCTTGATGTTGGCCGGCTGTGGTGGCGTTATTCAGTCCGGCAATGCACCAACGGCGGCGACGGGTGGTGCTGCGGGCGGGACCAGCGTAGGCGCCAATCCCACCTTGGAACGTTGCCCGGCGCCGCTCGGCACCCTGGCCGTCGATGACGGTCGCGGCAAGGAGTGGTACGCCAGCTTTGGCCGGGCAACCAAGATCACGACCATCGAACCGTTGATTCGCCTGGCGGTCCAGCAGTCAAACTGTTTCATCATTACCTCCATCGGCAACAATCGCCTGGAGAGCAAGCTGACCGGGATCACGGACAAGCAGCGCAATTCGGGCGAATTCCGGGCGGGTTCCAAACAGCAGAAGGGCCAGCGTGTAGCGGCTGACTATTTTATGGATCCCTCAATTGTGATCGATGAGTCACCAACCGGTCGTCTGGCCGGTGCTGTCGGTGGTGCGTTGCTCGGCGGTCGTGGCGGTCAGCTGATTGGTGCCGGGATGGAAAGCAGGGTTTCGGTTGTAACTCTGTCGCTGTTTGACATTCGCTCGTCGGTGCAGATTGCCATTTCCGAAGGTAATTCGACGGCGACCAACTTCGGGGCCGCGCTGGGCGCCTTTGGCGGCGGTGCAGCGGGCGGCCTGAGCGGGTTCTCGCAAACGCCGGAAGGCAAGGCGACCGTGGCAGCCTTTATGGATGCCTACAACAGCATGGTCATCTCGCTGCGAAACTACAAGGCGCAGGACGTCAAGGGTGGTCTGGGTCGCGGTGGTACGTTGAAGGTCAATTGATCGGCCGCTAAGGCGAGTACTCCACCGGAAGTACGCGTGATGCAGGGCCTCCAAAAGCGCCGCTTGGTCGGCGCTTTTTCATGCCCAAACAATTTGAATTCAAGCCTTATTTTCCGGTTGACCGTGGGAATACACCTGTCCAGGGAATAATGCATTTGGCCTGCGCTGGTCGGACTGCCGTCTGCATGCTATGAATAGAACATCGAAGCAATAGATTCAAGCCTATCCATGGAGCATTCCGGCATGCAGATCGCCCGGCAATCGCCGGCCGAAGCGTTGGCTGCTCTGAACAGCGCCCACGATGGTCTGAGCATGAAGGAGGCGGTGCGCCGGCTTGGCGAATTCGGGCTCAATCGTGTTGAGGCCGTGGCGCGCAAGCCTTGGTGGCTGAATTTGCTGGGTGAATTTACCCACTTTTTCGCGTTAATTCTCTGGGTCGCCGCCATTTTGGCGTTCTCGGCGGCCTACCTGCAGCCGGGCGAGGGGATGTTCGAGCTGGGGCTGGCCATTCTGGGCGTCATTCTGGTCAATGGCGGCTTTTCGTTCTGGCAGACCTATCGCGCCGAGCAGGCGCTGGCAGCACTGGAAAAGCTGCTGCCGCAAAGCGTCAAGGTGCGGCGCGATGGGCGCGAGATGGATATTCCAGCCGAGCACCTGGTACCCGGCGATATCCTGTTATTGATTGAAGGCGCCAAGGTGCCGGCCGATTGTCGATTGGTTGAAAGTTGGGGGCTGCGCGTCAATCTGTCGACACTGACCGGGGAAACCTATCCGAAAGCCCGCAGTGAGGTCGCCGAAAAAGCCCATGCGTTCGATCCATTGGAGGCCCACTGCCTGCTGCTGGCGGGTACGCTGATCGTGTCTGGTGAGGGCAGTGCCGTCGTTTTCGCCACAGGAATGCGCACCGAATTCGGTCGAATCGCCCATCTGACGCAATCCACCGGTGATATGGAATCACCGTTGCAAGGTGAAATTCGCCGTGTATCAAGGCTGGTAGCAATGCTGGCATTTGGACTGGGCGGAACATTCTTTTTGCTGGGGCAGGTCATCGGCCTTGGCTTCTGGGCGAACCTGATGTTCGCCATCGGCATCATTGTGGCCAATGTGCCGGAGGGGCTGCTACCGGAAGTTACGCTGTCGCTGGCCATGGCCACCCAGCGCATGGCGCGGCGCAACGCGCTTGTCCGCCATTTGCCGGCGGTTGAGACAATGGGCTGCGCGACGGTGATCCTGACTGACAAGACCGGAACCCTGACGCAGAACCGCATGGCCGTGCGCGAATGGTTCGCCGGTGGCCGACACCACCTCGCAGCCGAACGCTGGCCGGCAGCGCGTGACGGGCATCTGCGCGCTGTCGCCCGTTTCTGCCAAAGCCTGAAATTCACCGATGGTCAGCCAAATGGTGACCCGATGGAAATCGCCCTGTGGCAGTTTGCGGGCGAGATCCCGGCCGACTGGCAATTTGCCGGTGAAATTGCCTTTGATGCCGAGCGGCGGCGCATGTCGGTTTATAGCAGCGAGGCAGACGGCAGCGGTGTGCTGCTCTGCAAGGGAGCGCCGGAAAACCTGCTGCCGTTATGCACGACCTGGCTGGACGCCGATACCGCGAAGCCACTGGATGACGAAGCACGCGAGAATTTTCGTTTGGCGCATGAAAATCTCGCCAGCCGCGGCCTGCGCGTGATCGCCTGCGCGTGGAAGCCACTGCTTGCCGGTGAGGCGCCACGTGAAGAGAACATGGCCTTGTGCGGGCTGATCGGTCTGGAAGATCCGCCCCGGCCGGATGTGCACGAGGCGGTTGGGCGCTGCCATACCGCCGGTCTGCGCGTCATCATGGTAACTGGCGATCATCCGCGCACCGCCCTGGCACTGGGCCGCGAGGTCGACCTGATCCGCAGCACGACGCCGCGGGTGCTGACTGGCGACCAAGTCCGCCAGATGAGCGATGCCAGCCTGCAAATTGCGCTCGATGCGCCCGAAGTGATTTTTGCCCGCGTTACCGCCGAGCAGAAAATGACCATCGTTCAGGCCTTGCAGCGCAAAGGCGAAATTGTTGCCGTCACCGGCGACGGTGTGAACGATGCGCCGGCGCTGCGCGTGGCCGACATTGGCATCGCCATGGGCCTTTCCGGTACCGATGTGGCGCGCGAAGCGGCGGATATCGTGCTGCTAGACGACCATTTCGGCACCATCGTCAATGCCATTGAGGAGGGGCGGGCTGTCTATGAAAACATTCGCAAGTTCATTACCTACATTCTCACCTCGAACATTCCTGAAATCGTGCCCTATCTGGCCTTCGTGCTTTTCCGGATACCGTTGCCCCTTACCGTGATCCAGATTCTCGCGGTAGACCTTGGCACCAACGTGCTGCCGGCCCTTGCGCTGGGGGCTGAAAAGCCATCTCCCGACATCATGCAACGTCCGCCTCGTCCACGTGACGAGCGCCTGCTTTCAGGGAAATTGCTGGCCCGTGCCTACCTGTTCCTCGGTCCGCTGGAAGCGCTGGGCGCCATGGCCACCTTCTTTTTTGTGTTGCATGGCGCTGGCTGGCAATACGGCGAAACCCTGGCACTGAGCGATCCGCGCTATCTTCAGGCCACCTCGGCTTGCCTGATGGCGATCGTCATGGCGCAGATGGTCAATCTCTTTCTCTGTCGCCATCCCCGGTTGCCGGCCTGGCATTTCCCGCTCGTCGAAAACCGCTGGCTACTCGCCGGACTGGCCTGCGAAGCGGGCTTGATCACGCTGATTCTCTACACACCGTGGGGCAACCGCCTGTTCGGTACAGCGCCGCTGGGAATGTCGGTATTTCTTTACGCCTTGCCATTTGCACTTTTCCTCGGCCTGGCGGAAGAAACACGCAAGTGGTTCCTTCGAAGGGCTTAGGCTGGCATTTCGCGCAAGCGGTCGGCGAGGAAATCGACAAACACGCGAATCTTTGGCGGCAGGTGCGTTTGCGGTAGCCATAGGGCGTAGGCGGTCTGCCCGAAGGGGCCAACCGGCGTCCAGTCGGGTAATAGCGAAATCAGCCGCCCATCGGCGATTTCGCGGTCGACGGCGTAGTTCCAGACCAGCCCGATGCCCATATCCGCCAGCAACAGATCGCGGACGACCTCGCTGTTATTCACCACCACGTTGCTGGTGACACGTACCCGTACCTCGTCGTCGTCGCGCTGGAAACGCCATTCGTTGCCGAATTCACGCAGCCCGTAATGCAGGCAGTTGTGGCCGGCGAGATCGGCTGGGGTTTCGATTTTCCGGCCATTTATCGCGTTGACCGTGGAACATAATCGGTAGCGCACCGGCATCAGCGCCTTGGCCACCACCTGGTCGGGCGGCGTGCGGGTCAGGCGCAGGGCGACGTCGTAGCCTTCATCGACCAGATCGACAAAGCGGTCGAGGAGGGTCAATTGCAATTCGATATCCGGGTAGCGGGCAAGGAATTCCGGCAGCAGGGGCGCCAGGCACAGCTTGCCAAAGGTAACCGAGGCCGTCACCCGTAAGGTGCCACGTGGCGCTTCAAGCAGCCCGGCGGCAAGACGGGCGCTTTCATCGAGGAGTGCGACGCCTTGCGCCGCTCGTTCGTAAAGCACTCGGCCCGCTTCGGTCAGCGACATCGCGCGCGTCGTGCGTTGCAGCAGGCGCAGGCCAAGCTGCCTTTCGAGGCGGTTGATGCGCTTGCTGACGGCCGATTTGGTCAAGCCCATGGCACGTGCCGCCGATGAGAAACCATGCGTCTCGACCACCCTGACAAAGACCGCGAGGTCAGACAACTGATCGAGTGGGTTTATTGTTTCCATTGGGCAACAAATAGTTATAGGAAATGCTAATTGTAGCTATAAACGCCCCATGAAATGATGCAGACGTCACGTCAATGGAGAATGCCATGCCCCTGATCCAGATTACTTTGAGCGGTCCGTCGGCCGCACCCGATACGATTCAACATTTGCAGCGTGAAACGACTCGCCTGATGGAAGGCATCCTGAACAAGGATGCGACGCTGACCGTCGTCGTCATTTCGCAGTTGCCCGATGGGGCGTTCTCGGCCAATGGTCAGGCAGTGCCAACGGGGGCCAGCATGCAGGCAATGATTACCGCGGGCACCAACAGCGCGGCTGAAAAGGCAGATTTCATTTTGGCTGCAAAATCCTTGTTGACCGCAGCAATCGGCACCAGCGCTGCCCCGATCTACGTTGCACTGCATGAACTGCCTGCCGACAGCTGGGGTTACGATGGTGCAACACAGGCAGCACGCAAAGCGCAGCGCACCATGGCAAATGCGCACGGCGGTGCCGCATGACCGCCCGTACCTTGCGCCAGATCGCCGGCGTGCGGCCTGGGCTGCAGGCTGGCGCCCGGCTGCAGGCCGCCAGAACAGCCGTGGTGTTGATCGACTACCAGAACGAATACTGCAGTGGCCCGCTGGCACTGCCAGATGAGCCAATGGCCAGCGCTGCTGCACGCCAGCTCCGCGCCTGGGCGGACAGCGCCGGCATTGCGCTCATTCATGTACTGCATCAGGCCCCGGCCTCGGCACCGGTCTTCGCACCGGATTCCTTTGGCGCTTTACCTATTGCCGGGCTGGAACCTGCCGAAGGCGAAACGATCATCCGCAAGCACCTGCCATCAGCCTTTGCCGGCACTGAATTCGCCGAAGTTCTGCAGGCGCGGGGCTTTGAAACGCTGTTGATCGCCGGTTACATGACGCACAATTGCGTCGATTCAACCGCCCGCGATGCCTTTCATCGCGGTTTTCAGGTTGGCGTGGTGGCTGACGCCTGCGCCACGCGAGACCTGCCGGGACCGAATGGGCACACGATGCCGGCATCAACGGTCCAAAATGCGGTGCTTGCCGGATTGGGCGACCGCATCGCAGAGCTGGTCGATTTGGGGATGCTGGCAGCCATGAAAATTGGCTGAGCGATCTCCGGGCGGGCCAAGGCTGTCGCCCGTCATGAGCGCGAATACGCTCTGCCGGAGGCACCAACCGCCAATAAATTATGTAGAAATGTTAAGACTTCTTCATATAAATTCACCAAAGCAGGCGTTGTTTTGCTTAGTATTGGGCTGCGTTCCGGATAAACCGGCGCTTTTTAATCAGGCAATAAAGGAGCTTATATGGGAATCTTCAGCAACATTTTGTCCAAACTCGGATTTGGCGATGACAAGAAGGACGTGGTTGCCGAAGCGGCTCCAGCGGGCGCAGAAGCCTCAGCAGCAGCACCGGCTGCCCCGGTGGCCATCAGCGCGGTTGATGTGGTGTCCAAGCTCGAAGGGATGGCTGCAGCACACGCTGAAAAGCTGAACTGGAAGACATCGATTGTCGATCTGATGAAGCTGCTCGGCCTGGACAGCAGCCTAGCCGTCCGCAAGGAACTGGCAACCGAACTCGGCTGTCCGGCAGACAAGATGGGTGACTCTGCGCAGATGAACATGTGGTTGCACAAAGCCGTGCTGCAAAAGCTGGCTGACAATGGTGGCAACATTCCGGCAGAACTGCTGTAAGCAGTAGCGATACGAAGCGTTACCGCATCATCAGGGCCCGTCTTGTACGGGCCTTTTTCTTGGCTGTCTTAGCCGGCGAGCCCTTCGTCGAGCAGGCGTTCGCATTCGAGCATCAGCGACTCGGCGATCTCTGAATGATGATTGGGATCGAGCGACTCCATCATTTCGTGGGCGGTGTACATGCCGGCTTCGCGCGACAGGCTGCTCTGGATCTGGCGGGCAAGCAGGTCGCTGAGGGAAGAAAGCAAGCGACGTTCGTTGAGGGGCAGCTTGTTTTTCGAGCGCGACAACCAATCGGCAGCCAGGCTGGCGCCCTGGGCTTCGGTCAGCCATTGTGAGTACTCGTAAAAGGCCGTCAGCCGCTCGGCGGCGAGGGCGAAAATCAGCGCAACGCGCATGCCGCGTTCGGTCATGGATGGGCTGGCAGCCTTCTCCCAAGTCATTTGTCACCATCTTTTGTTATCCTGCCGCACCTTATCACGCCGCCCGGTACGCCATGTGCCGGCATGACCTGAATGTCACTGAACACCCTTGAAGACTTGCGCGCCGGCAAGCTGGCGGGAAGTCGCCATCTGAAGCTGGCCTGTGGCCTGACTGAATTTCCACGCCAGATTTTCGATCTGGCCGAAACGCTGGAGATTCTCGATTTGTCCGCGAATGCGCTGACTGCGCTGCCCGACGATCTGCCACGGTTGCACAAGCTGCGCATCCTGTTTTATTCGGATAACCATTTCACCGAATTGCCAGCGGTGATCGGGCAATGTCCGGCGCTGGAGATGGTGGGTTTCAAGGCAAACCGGATTCGGACGGTGCCGGCAGCAGCGCTGTCACCCAGATTGCGCTGGCTGATTCTGACCGATAACCGGATCACCGAACTGCCGCCAGAAATCGGCCGCTGCACACGCTTGCAGAAGCTGATGCTGGCGGGCAACCGATTGCAGTCGCTGCCGCCCGAAATGTCCAAGTGCACCGGGCTGGAGCTGCTGCGTGTCTCCGCCAACCGGCTAGCGGCTCTCCCAGACTGGCTGCTTGCGCTGCCGAAGCTGTCTTGGCTGGCGTTTGCCGGGAATCCATTGTGTCAGGATGGACAGGTGCAGACGAACGTATTGCCGATTCATTGGAATGATTTGCTGGTCAGCCACCCATTGGGCGAGGGCGCTTCCGGCGTCATTCATCAGGCGGAATGGCAAACCGGCGAGGGCGCACAGCCAGTAGCGCTGAAGCTGTTCAAGGGCGCCATGACCAGCGATGGCTTGCCGCTCAACGAGATGAATGCCTGCATGATGGCCGGTGCGCATCCGAATCTGATTCCTGTGCTTGGCAAGCTTGCGGCGCACCCGGAACATGCTCACGGGCTGGTCATGGGCTTGATCGACACCAGCTTCCGCAATCTGGCCGGGCCGCCCAGCCTGGATTCCTGTACGCGCGACGTTTATCCGGCTGACACGAGTTTCGATGTGGATGCCGCAGTTCGCATTGCTTTGGGTATTGCCTCAGCAGCTAAGCATCTGCACGCTCAAGGCATTGTGCACGGCGACCTGTATGGCCACAATATTTTGCATGGTGCGGATGGACAGGCGCTTCTCGGTGATTTCGGCGCGGCATCGTTCGTGCCGCCGGACGACCCGGTCGTCGCCAAGGCCCTGGAGCGCATCGAGGTACGGTCATTTTCCTGCTTGCTGGAGGAATTGCTCGAACGTACTCTGGAAAAACAGGATTCTGCGGTCAACCGGGAAAAAGCCGAAAAATTGAAATATTTGCAGGCGGCCTGCGCACAGGAAAACGTCTCGGGAAGACCGCTTTTTACGGAAATACTCAAGACACTCGCTGATCTGTCGAACGAATAATCGCGTTGCTGTCTGTTCGAGAGCGTCTGTTCAGCTTGCCTGCAATCAGTTCTGCAAGTTTTTCATGCGGCGATACAAGGTGCGTTCGGAGAGGCCCAGATGTTTGGCCAACGCTTGGCGACTACCGTCGAATCGAGATATCGCATCGGCCAGTTCTCGCTCGTTGAGTTTTCGTCTTTGTACCTTGCGTGGCGGGGCGGCAGGGGGCTTCGCCATGAGCGGTATCTGGCCGCCAGAGAGATGGCTGACCTGGATTTCGTCGCCATCGCACAGCAGGCAGGCGCGTTCGAGCATGTTGCGCAGTTCGCGCACGTTGCCGGGGAAGGGGTAGGCTGCCAGCCAGTCGAACGCTGCCGGCGAGAGGCGCAGGTTGCGGCCATTGGCGACGCGGGTCAGCAGGCTTTCGGCCAGCAGCGTGATGTCGTCGCCACGGTCACGCAGGGCCGGCAATAGAATGGGGAAGATGTTCAGGCGGTAGAACAGGTCCTGGCGGAAACTGCCTTCGGCGATCATCTCGGCCAGCGGCCGGTGGGTCGCAGAAATGATGCGGACCTCGGCCTGGCGCAGGTCCGGCGAACCCACCCGGCGGTAGGTGCCGGTTTCCAGCAGGCGCAGTAACTTGACTTGTATGGAGAGCGGAATGTCGCCGACCTCGTCGAGAAACAGCGTGCCGCCAGCCGCCGCCTCGATCAGTCCGGTCTTGCGGGCCGTGGCGCCAGTGAAGGCCCCACGCTCGTGGCCGAAAAGCTCGCTTTCAAACAGCGTTTCAGCCAGTCCGGAACAGTCGACGGCGACGAAGGGACGCTCGGCGTGCCGGCTGAACTGGTGAATGGCATTGGCTACCAGTTCCTTGCCGGTACCGGATTCGCCCTGCAGCAGCACCGCGGCATCGGAAGGGGCAACGCGGGCGATCATCTCCATCATGTTGAGGAAGGGCGGCGAGCGGCCGATCAGGCCATGCGCGTGGTCTTCACTGCGGCTGACGGCGAAAGGCTCGAGTTTCTCGATGTAGTAAACGACCTCGCCTTGCGCATCGCGGATGGGAGAAAGTTCGATGTTCTCGAAGTGTTCGCCCAGGCGGGTGTGATGGACATGGATGACCCGTTCGCGTTGGCCCGACATCAGGCTGCGTTGCAGCGGGCAGGATTCGCCAGCCTGGTCGCAGGGGACCGAGTAACGGTGCGAGACCTCGTAGCAGGTGCGGCCGACCGGTTCCAGCTCGGTGACCCACTTGCTGCGGTAGGCTTCATTGGCGGCCAGGATGCGGTAGTTTCGATCGCAGAGGATGTGCGGCTCGGCGAGATTTTCCAGGAAGGAAATCAGTTCGTTCGGTGGTTTGCGGTGGTCGGCCATCAGCGTGCTTTCGTCATGCCACAAACTGTCATTGTAGCTGCCATGTCCGCCATTTTGTTGAAATGGCAGTCATTATGGCAGCGATGGAAAATATACTTTCCCGTCAAATCATCTACTTATCAATGCAGCGTGACTTGATGACTGCTGGCACGACTATTGATAAGTATTTGCTGTTATACGTCTAACCAGCCTGCGACCATTTACCACATTCCATGAGCTCAGCCGCTTCAGGACAATCCGCCTTCCCGTCACCACATCAGGAAACAGCCAATGAATCTTAAAGATCGCAAGCTGCGCAATGACATCGCGCTGGTGATCGTGATCAAGCTGGTCCTGATCATGGCCCTGTGGTGGGTCTTTTTCCGCGGCGCGACGGTCGCTGTCGATGATGCAGCCACGGCCGCCCATCTGATTGCAACGCCGAATCCCCCAATTTCAGTCAATGGAGAACCCCATGCTCAGTGAGCAACTCGTCGATCTGTCACGCCTGCAGTTCGCCGTCACCGCCCTTTACCACTTCCTGTTCGTGCCGCTAACCATCGGCATGACCTGGATACTGGTCATCATGGAGTCGGTGTACGTGATGACCGGCAAGCCCGTCTACAAGGACATGACCCGCTTCTGGGGCAAGCTGTTCGGGATCAATTTCGCGCTCGGTGTGACGACCGGCATCACCATGGAGTTCCAGTTCGGGACCAACTGGGCTTATTACTCGCACTACGTCGGCGATATTTTCGGCGCGCCGCTGGCCATTGAAGGGCTGATGGCTTTCTTCCTCGAATCGACCTTTATCGGCCTGTTCTTCTTCGGCTGGGATCGGGTATCGCGCAAGCAGCACTTGCTGGTGACGATCCTGATGGCCGTTGGCACCAATCTGTCGGCGCTGTGGATCCTGATCGCCAATGGCTGGATGCAGAATCCGGTCGGCGCCGAATTCAGTTACGTGACCATGCGCATGGAAATGGTCGATTTCGCCGCCGTGCTGTTCAACCCGGACGCCCAGGCCAAGTTCGTGCACACCGTGTCGGCCGGCTATGTCACCGGGGCGATGTTTGTGCTGTCGATTTCAGCTTTCTACCTGCTGGTCGGCCGCGATATCGATTTTGCCAAGAAGAGTTTCCGCATTGCTGCCGCCTTTGGCTTTGCCTCGATCTGCTCGGTCATCGTGCTCGGCGACGAATCCGGCTATACCGTCGGCGAGGCGCAGCAGACCAAGCTGGCGGCCATGGAGGCGATGTGGGAAACCGAACCGGCGCCCGCTTCGTTCAACCTGATTGCCATCCCCAACGAAGCCGAGATGAAGAATGACTTCGCCATCGAGATTCCCTGGGTGATGGGTTTGATCGGCACCCGTTCGCTGGACAAACAGATTCCCGGCATCAAGGAAATTCGCGAGAAGAACCGTGAACGCATTGTTTCCGGCATTCAGGCCGTGACCGCGCTGGAAGCCTTGCGCAAGAATCCGGAGGAGCCTGGCGTCAAGGACGCCTTCGATGCGCACAAGGCCGATCTCGGCTTCGGGCTGCTACTCAAGAAATACGTCACGGACATGCGTGACGTGACACCGGAAATCATCGACAAGGCAGTGGCCGACACCATTCCCCGCGTCGCGCCGATGTTCTGGGGCTTCCGGCTGATGGTCGGCTTCGGCTTCTTGATGCTGGCCCTGTTCTCAGCCGCGCTGTTCTACTCGGTCAAAGGGTGTTTTGCCGAACGTCGCTGGCTGTTGCGCAGCGCCTTGTGGTTGATGCCGCTGCCCTGGCTGTCCTGCGAACTCGGCTGGTTCGTCGCCGAATATGGCCGCCAGCCCTGGACCATCTACGGCGTACTGCCGACCCATCTGTCGGTGTCGACGCTGTCGGTGAATAGTCTGTACGGCTCACTGGCCGGCTTCATCGGCTTCTACACCGTGCTGCTGATCGTCGAGATGTACCTGATGATCAAGTTCGCCAAGCAGGGACCGGGCAGTCTCGGTACCGGCCGCTATGCCAACGAAACCGCTCACGCCTGAGGAAATATCATGATCTTCGATTACCCCACCCTGAAATTCATCTGGTGGCTGCTGGTCGGCGTGCTGCTGGTTGGTTTCGCCATCATGGACGGCCACGACATGGGCGTCGGCACCTTGCTGCCGTTCGTCGCCAAGGAAGACGTCGAGCGCCGCGTCGTCATCAACACCGTCGGCCCGCACTGGGACGGCAACCAGGTGTGGTTCATCACCGGCGGCGGGGCCATCTTCGCGGCCTGGCCGCTGGTTTATGCCACGGCTTTCTCGGGGTTCTACTGGGCGATGCTGGCCGTGCTCTGGGCGCTGTTCTTCCGGCCCGTCGGCTTCGATTACCGCAGCAAGATCGACAACCCGACCTGGCGTTCGACCTGGGATTGGGGCCTGTTCATTGGCGGCGCCGTACCGCCGCTGATCTTCGGCGTCGCTTTCGGCAATCTCTTCCTGGGCGTTCCTTTCAGTTTTGCCGACAACCTGATGTCGACTTATACCGGCAGCTTCTGGGCCTTGCTCAATCCGTTTGCCTTGTTGTGCGGCGTGGTGTCCACGGCAATGATCACCTTCCATGGCGCCATCTATCTGATGCATCGCACCGAGGGTGTCATTCAGCGTCGCTCGCAGACGGCCGTACTGATCTTCGGCAGCCTGCTGCTGCTGACTTTCTCGGCGGCTGGCGTCTGGTTGTGGCAGGGCATAGAGGGCTATGCCATCACCTCGGCGCTTGATCCGGCGGCGCTACCCAATCCGCTGGCAAAAACGGTGGTTCGCCAGGCCGGTGCCTGGCTGGCCAATTACGACAAATACCCGGCAACCATGGCATTACCGGCGCTGGCTTATGTCGGCGCGCTGGCCGCCATGCTGCTTGCCGTCAATCGCCGGACCTTGTCTGCCTTCGTCGCCTCGTCGCTGGCCATCGTCGGGGTGATCGGCACGGCTGGCGCCTCGCTGTTTCCCTTCATCATGCCGTCCTCCAGCGACCTGCGTTCCAGCCTGACGGTCTGGGACAGCGTCTCCAGCCACCTGACGCTGAATATCATGCTCTGGGCGACGCTGATTTTCATGCCCATCATCATTGCCTACACCAGCTGGGCCTACAGCGTCATGGCTGGCAAGGTAACGGCGGCTTACATCCGCGAAAACGAGCATGCCGCGTACTGATGCACTGCATTCAAGAATCGTCGCGGCGGGCCTTCAGCGCTGCCGCCGCGCCAACCCACCTTCGCCTGCGCAAGACGCAGTGCATGGCCTGAAAGGAAAATAGACATGTGGTATTTCACCTGGGTTCTCGGCGTTGGTTTCGCCGTACTGCTGGCCATTCTCAACGCCCTGTGGGGCGAGCACGAGGAAGCACGCCATGCTGCCCGTCATCCCGAAAATGAACGCTGACTCATCGCCACTCGTTGGCATCGACGAACCCTCCGGGTTGCCGGGGATGGCGTTTTTTCCGTTCCTGATTGCCCTGGCGCTGCTGGCGCTACTGACTGTCTGGCCGGCTATCGCGACCGATGGCGCAGGACGGGCCGATCACCTGATGGCATTGCTGCTGTTGTGGGCCATGTGTGCCGGGTTCGTCCGGGGCGTTGGCTTTGTTCCGGTTAACCGGGTGCCGCGTTGGCTGCTGTCTACGGTTGCCTGCCTGCTCGCCCTGGCGCTGGCAGTGCTTCGAGCCGCTTGCTGCGGTCAACTCGAATTCTTGTTCAAAATTTAAAAGGAATCATTCCCATGCAAATCGCCGTGACCAGCCAAAACCGCAAGACTGTGACCGAACATGCTGGCAAATGCCGGAAATTCTGGATTTATGACGTTGAGGCCGGCAGCATTGTTGGCCGGCACCTGGTAGAGCTTGGAATTGATGAGAGTTTTCACGCCAACCATGACGCTTTCCCTGCGCCGCTGGCCAAAATCAACGCCTTGATTTCAGGCAGCATGGGGCCCAGCCTCCATCAGCGTCTGATGCAACAGGGGGTGAAACCGGTGATCACCGTTGAAGAAGATCTTGATGCTGCGGTCCTTGGTTTCCTGAACAACACACTCGAACCGGTGCAAGTGGGGCATCACGACTGCGAGGGACACGTTCACCATTGAGTTTGCCCGGCAGCAATTCGTCTGGCCTGCCTGCAGCGTAGGCCGGACAACTTCAGCGCCACCCCTGGATCGGCTACTTCTCAATATCCACAGCGCTGCCTGCTGCGTGACCTGGGACACAGAAGGCGAGGTCGATAAATATTAGAATTTGATGAAATACAGGATTCTTGAATTCGTGCTGGTCGCTGGCACCATAAAGTGGCCGCGCATTCCGAATGCCTCTGCCAACATTGACTCAGCCGCCGGAAAAATGACCATGCCTGCTCAACAACCACGAATTTTCATCCTCGGTGCCGGTTTTGCCGCCCTGACGGCAGCGCGTGAACTGCGTCGTCGGGCGCCTCAGGCCTTGATCACGCTGGTGGCGCCGAAGGCAGAATTCGTCTATCTGCCCAGCCTGATCTGGATCCCCTCGGGCATCCGCAAGGGGCGCGATCTGGTCGTTCCGCTGACCCATTTCATCAGCAAGTACCGCGTCGAGTTCATCGCCGCCAAGGTTACCGGGCTGCGCGATGGCGGCCGGACGGTGCTGACGGATCAAGGTGAATTTGCCAACGATGGTCTGGTGATCGCCACCGGTGGTCGCTTCCTCAAGGGCATGCCGGGCATCGAGCATGCGCTGACGTTGTGCGAAGGGGTGTCGGCGGCCGAAAGCATTGGCCAGCGCCTGCGCGACATGCCGGGCGGTCATGTCGCCTTTGGTTTTGGTGGCAATCCCAAGGAGCCTTCCGCCATGCGCGGCGGGCCGATGTTCGAGTTGCTCTTTGGCGTCGATACCATGCTGCGCCAGCAGGGGCGGCGCGATCGCTTCCATCTGAGCTTCTTCAATGCGGCCGCCGAACCGGGCAAACGCCTGGGTGCCAAGGCCGTGCAAACCCTGCTGACCGAAATGGGTCGGCGGAACATCTATACGCATTTGGGCGAGAAGATTCTTTCCTTCACCGACAAGGCGGTGATCCGCGAAGGCGGCGAGTTGCCGGCCGACCTGATCCTGTTCATGCCCGGCCTGACCGGACCAGTCTGGGCAACGGAGGCTGGCGTGCCATTGTCGGAAGGGGGCTTCTTGCCGGCTGACGAATTCTGCGCGGTGAAGGGCATGGATAAGGTTTTTGTTGCCGGTGATGCGGGCAGTTATCCCGGCCCCGACTGGTTGCCCAAGCAGGCCCACATGGCTGACCTGCAGGCCTGTGCAGCCGCCGAGAACCTGCTGCTGGCTTTGGCCGGCAAACCGGCCAAAGCCAAACCGCGGCCCGAGTTGATCTGTATCGTCGATGCAGTCAATACGGGCATGCTGGTCTACCGTGATGCGAAGCGCAGCCTGATGCTGCCTTCACTGCGCCTTTTCCACTGGGCGAAGCGTTATTTTGAAACGCATTACCTGCGCGAATTTCGCTGAAGAATTCCATAACATCGGTGAATTTGGCAGATGGACGTCCCGCCGCCGCGGCTTGTCGATCATTGATCAACGAGCTACTGCTTTGCATAGGCGTAGGCCGCCCTTTGCCATGAACCCAAAGCGGTGCCAGATCCGAATCAATATCGTGCCGAAAGCGCCTTGGAAATCCTGTAGCGCGCCACCGTCGTTTTCGGCACCTTGCCGGAAAACCAGCTGCGCACATCCTCATCCAGCCCGATGCCGTGCATGTAGTTGTACAGCGCCTTGTTCAGCGCCTTGCCCAGGCTGTCGTGGTCGACGCCGGTTGGGTCGGTGAATTCGACGTCGTTGGTGGCGAAAGTGATGGGCGGCAGGGCCTTGAGCTTGATGCCGTAGTCGGCCGGATTGAGACCGACCGGCGAATGCACGGTGCAGGCGAAACGGTGGAAGAAGCCGGACTGGATGCAGCCCTCGGCGAACAACTGGCGGACGTATTCGAGCGCATCGACCGTGTCCTGCACCGTTTGCGTTGGGAACCCGTACATCAGGTAGGCATGGACCAGCACGCCGGCGTCGCTGAAAGCCCGAGTGACGCGGGCGACCTGATCGACCGACACGCCCTTTTTCATCAGCGTCAGCAGGCGGTCGGAGGCGACTTCCAGGCCGCCGGACACCGCGATGCAGCCGCTGTCGGCCAACTGGTTGCACAACTCGGGCGTGAAGGATTTTTCGAAGCGGATATTGCCCCACCATGAGATCGCACGGTTGCGGCGTTGCAGCTCATCAGCCAGCGCTTTCAGGGCTTTCGGCGGGGCTGCTTCGTCGACAAAATGGAAACCGGTCTGCCCGGTTTCGCTGATGATTTCCTCGATGCGGTCGACCAGCAACGCGGCCGGCGCGCCGTCGTAGCGGCCGATGTAATCGAGGCTGACATCGCAGAAGCTGCACTTTTTCCAGTAGCAGCCGTGGGCGACGGTCAGCTTGTTCCAGCGCCCATCCGACCACAGGCGGTGCATGGGGTTGAGCAGGTCGAGCAGCGACAGGTAGCGGTCGAGCGGCAGGCCGTCCCAGGTTGGCGTACCGACTTCGGCGAAGGGGACATCCGGATCGCCGGCATTGAAGTAGCGCACGGCACCATCGACACGTGCGTAGGTGCGGACGAGACCGTTTTCCGGCTGGGCGACTTTGATCGGGATGATGCCCGCAGCGCCGTTCGCCGGCGCCGCGCACACTGATTTGTCCTGCTGCATCGCCGGGGTGCGGTAGCCCAGATGTTCGAGCAAGGCGAGGATCGGACGCTCGCCATCGTCCAGCGTGACGTAGTCAAAATAATCGAAGACACGCGCTTCTTTCAGCTCGCGCAACTCGGTATTCACCCAGCCGCCACCGAGCACGGTGACGATTTCCGGCTTGTGCGCCTTGATCGCCTTAGCCATGCGGAATGCCGCATAGACTGAGCCGGGGAAGGGCACCGAGAGCAGCACAATATCGGGATTGCTGCGGTCAACGGCAAAAATCGTCAATTTTTCAAATGTGCTGTCGACCAGCGTTGGCGCTGCGGCCAGCGCTCTGGCCAGCGGCTCGAAGGTCGGCTGGCTGCGGGCCAGTGATTCGGCGTAGCGGACAAACTCGAAGCGCGGATCAACGGTGTCGCGCAGCACATCGGCCAGATCGTTCAGATACAGCGTCGCCAGATGCCGCGCCCGGTCCTGCACCCCTAGCGAGCCAAAGGCCCAGGCCAGCGGGTCGCCGCCATCTTCATCGATGTACACGTCCAGCGATTCGAAGCGCGGGCCTTCCGGCAGAAAATTGCGGCCGGCAATGCGAAAACCCATCGATGGATCGCGGCCTTGGAGGAAGGCTATGGCTGGGGTAACAGTAGCCAGGTAGCGGTCGAACTGCGCGCAGAAGCCAATAATGACCGGCGTGCGCTTGCGCTGCGGCAGCGTGTCTACCCGCTCGCGAATCGCTTTCAGACCATCCGGTGAGAAAAGATCGAGCACCAGCTGGAGCGCGATGTCTTCCTGCACGGCATCGAAGCCGCGCGAGCGCAGGAATCCCGTCAGATAGGCCGTTGACGGATAGGGCGTGTTGAGCTGGGTCATCGGCGGGATGACCGAGAGGATGCGAGGATGGGCGACGGGCATGATGGGGCGAATGATAGGCCAAGGCGGGAGGTTTTAAGTGCCGCTTCAGCCGAAGCGCCGAGTTCCAGTGTGCGTGCGGCGTTCAGCGCCCCAGCTTTTGACGAATTTTGGGCAGGGCAGCCAGCGCCGCGCGTTCGCCTTCAAGCATGGCGTCGTTGCGCGCTGCAAAGTCCCAGGATTTGACGTACGGCAGCCGCGGTCGAATGACGATGTCGGCGCCTTTCAGTTCATTGGCGCCGATGACGCCGCCCATGATGGTCGTGGTTTGCCAGAGGATGGCGGTCAGGCTGTCCACCGGCTGCCCCTCGGGCCTGGCCGAAATATCAACGGCGATAACGAAGTCGGCACCCATGTCGCGCGCGGCCTGCACCGGGATCGGGCTACTCAGCCCGCCATCGACATAGCTCTTGCCGCCGAATTGCGTCGGCTGGAAGACGCCGGGGACGGCGGCGGAGGCGCGCACGGCCAGACCGCTGTCGCCGGTGCGGAAAACGACACGCTCGCCGGTGTTGAGGTCGGTCGCTACGACGGCGAACGGCTTGTTCAGCTTTTCCAGCGGCCGCATGTTCAGGTGCTGGTTGATGAATTCCTGCAAGGCTTCACCTTTGAGGAAGCCGCGCCCGCCCAGCGTCCAGTCGGCGAAGATCTTTTCATCTAGCTGCTGGGCGATTTTCTGCATGGCGAAAGCGTCATGGCCCGAAGCGTACAACGAGCCCACTACGGCGCCTGCGCTGGTGCCGACGATGTAATCCGGTACGATACCCTGCGATTCCAGCATCTTGATCACGCCGATGTGGGCAAATCCACGTGCTGCGCCACCGCCGAGGGCAAGGCCGATCTTGTGCCGGGGCGCGGCCACCGACAGGCTTTTCTGGCCGCTCGAAAAGGTGGTACAGGCAGCCATCAAGGCCACGCCCATTGCCAGCAGGCAGGCGCGGAAAAGGGCCGAACGGGTGTTTCTGGAGCTCGGGCCGGCGAGGGCTGGAGCGGTAGCGGATTTCATCGGTTTTTCGTGAGGCAGCAACGGCAAGGGCTCGATTTTACTGGCACATGCGACGAATTTCGTCTTCCTTGATTGCTTCTTCAATTTGTTGCAGTACGGCGTCGACGTCGGCGAGGCTTTCGTCGAGCTCGACCAGCCCGGTCAGAACCTGGTCAGGCTGCAGCAAGCCGCTTTCGTAGAGCGCCCAGATTTCCTTGCCGTACTGGCTATCCTTGAGCGATGGCGCAAAGGGGCTGAAGTAGCTGCGCAGATTGTTGACGTCACGTTCCAGCATCTCGGCCGCGGTGCTGTTCGCTGCGGCATCGATCGCCTGCGGCAGGTCGATGATGACCGGCCCGTTTTCATCGACGAGGATGTTGTATTCCGAAAGATCGCCGTGAATGATCCCGGCGCACAGCATGCGCACCACTTGATTGACCAGCATGGCGTGATAGTCCAGCGCGACCGCTTCGCTCAAGGCGACATCGTTGAGCCGTGGGGCCGCACCGCCATCGGCATCCACCACCAGATCCATCAGCAATACGCCATCGAAGCAGATGTAGGGCTGCGGCACTCGCACGCCAGCGTTCGCCAAGCGATACAAGGCATCGACTTCGGCGTTCTGCCAGACTTCTTCCTGCATCTGGCGCCCGTAGCGGCTACCTTTCTCCATGGCGCGCGCCTGCCGGCTGTTCTTAACCTTGCGACCTTCCTGATAGGAGGTCGCCTTGCGGAAGCTGCGCTGCTTGGCATCCTTGTAAACCTTGGCACAGCGGATATGCTCGCCGCAGCGCACGATATAGACGGTGGCTTCCTTGCCGCTCATCAACTGCCCGATCACCTCGTCAACAAGGCCTTCTTCAACGAGCGTGGTGAGTCTTTTCGGGGTTTTCATGGGCGACAGGGCTTTTCTGACAGACGTGGCAAGGCTGAAAAATTTCAGCCCCGAATCAGATCACGAATTGGGCAAACAAGCCACGCCTGAACATCAATAGCCTTTGTTGAAGAGCACGCCATTGCATTTGGGGCAGGGTGGAACATGTCCGGTATGCTTGATGTGAACTTTCTGGCCACAACCCTGACAGGTCAGTGTTCCTGCAGAGGTCATCTCGCCGGTTTTGTAGGTGAGCGTGTCCTTGGCCTTGTCGCGCAATGAGCGCAATGCGTTGCCTGTCATGTCGAGTACGGTGACGAGGGAAGAGAGTGCGCCTGCCGTCAAGCGCGCCGGGTGGAGTTTTTCCTTGGCCTCTTCACCCAGTTGCTGGGCATCTGCGATGGTCTGATCCAGGTCGCGCGAGAGAAATCTTTTCAGTTCCTCACCTTGTTCAGCGCTGAATTCGCCAACGGCGGTCAATTGCTCCCGGGCTTTTTCCAGCGCCACGTTCATTGATTCGCGACTGCGCTCCTTGCCGGCCAGATAGAGTTCATTGAATTTACTGGCAAACAGATCGTATTGCCGGCTCAGCCGGTCTTTTTCCTGGTCGTTGTTGTCCATGATAAATCTCCGGTGAATGGTGGGTTAGCGAAAAGCGCTAGCTGCGAATGCCTGAAGCACCAGTCTTTTCCAGGCGATCTTCGAGTTCGCCGATGTAGGCGGCAAGGGTGTTGCCCGAATTTTCGGTAACGGCACGAAGGTCGCGTTCCAGCTGATCGATCCTGGAAATGACTGTTGTTCTGGACTCGGCCTGCAGATTGTTCTGTTTGGTCAACTCGGCCTCCAGAAAGGTCCGCAATTCGGTAAAACGAGATGCCTCGGCCTGATCAGCCAGTTCCTTGTTGGCCTTCAACTCGCGCGAGATGCGCCTGTTTTCCATCAAGGCAGTGCCCTGAAGGTAGACGACAAAAACCAGAAACAGCGCTGTGAGGAATATCAGCAACCCGAGCATGACCAATCCCAGGGGCATCTGAATTTCAGTAATGCCAAGACTGAGCGCCGTTGGCGTAATGAATACGCCCCAGTTCAATGCGGAGAAAGCCGCAATGGCTACCAATACGATCAGCAATAACAATGATTGAAGTTTCATCTCAAGTATCCTCGTTTTTATGTGGATGCGGCATCTTGGCAAGGTTATCAAGTTGGCTTCTGCGGCCATCGGCCCTGTCGATGGCACCCCATGTTTCTCGGCATGAACCGACTACGGAATTACCGTGGAGTGCGAATTGGCGTTGTGTTCTTCAGAAGCATTGAAAGGAGGAACGCCCCGCGCCTTTTAATGGTAGACCAAAAAATGGCTCTGAATTGTGTGCTTGCCCACATACAAGCGGCACGGACAAGCTTTTTTGCCAATTCGGACAAGACCGAATTGGCAATTTGTCAGCGGCTGACCGTGCTCACTCAAACATCCGCTTCGACCAGCCCGCCATCCTTCTCCATCCATGCCCGGCGGCCGGCGGCTTCGCCTTTGCCCATCAGCAGGGTGAAGGTCGCAGTCATTTGTCGGATAGTCTCGCGGCTGGCCTGGAAGGGCACCAGGCGGCGGGTATCCGGGCAGAGCGTGGTTTCCCAGAGCTGGTCCGGATTCATTTCACCCAGGCCCTTGAAGCGGGAAACGGTGATCTTGTTCTCATGGACACCTTCGTCCCGCAGCTTGGTCAGCGTCTGTTCCTTTTCGGCTTCGTCGAGGCAATAGACTTTGCGCGTGTGGCCGCGCGCTTCGACATCGACGCGGAAGAGCGGCGGCTGAGCGACATGGATGTGGCCACGTTCAACCAGCGCCGGGAAGTGCTTGAGGAAGAGCGTGAACAGCAGCACCTGGATGTGCGAGCCATCGACGTCGGCGTCGGACATCACAATGATGCGACCGTAGCGCAGGCCGGTGACATCGATGCTGTCGATCTGCTCGATGCCGTGTGGGTCGACGCCGATGGCCACCGAAATGTCATGGACTTCGTTGTTCTTGAACAACTGGTCGCGGTCAACTTCCCAGGTGTTGAGCACCTTGCCGCGCAGCGGCAGCACGGCCTGGGTTTCCTTGTCGCGGCCTTGTTTGGCCGAGCCGCCGGCCGAATCGCCCTCGACCAGGAAGACTTCGTTGCGGGCAATGTCGTCGGATTCGCAATCTGTCAGCTTGCCGGGCAGGGTGGCGATGCCGGAGGATTTCTTCTTCTCGACCTTCTGCGTCGATTTCATGCGGTTCTGCGCCGCCTTGACGGCCAGTTCCGCGATCTTCTTGCCGAAATCGGCGTGGCTGTTGAGCCACAGCTCGAAGGGGTCGCGCACCATCTGCGAGACCAGCTTGTAGGCATCGCGGCTGGTCAGTTTTTCCTTGGTCTGGCCCTGGAACTGGGGGTCGAGGACCTTGGCCGAGAGCAGGTAGGTCATGCGGCTGCAGACGTCTTCCTGCGCCAGCTTCACTTTTGCCGGCAGGATGGCGTGGTGTTCGGCGAAGGTCTTGACCGCCTCGAAGACGCCGGCCTTCAGCCCGGCTTCATGCGTGCCGCCATCCAGCGTCGGGATCAGGTTGACGTAGCTTTCCGGCTTGCCGCCGCCTTCCTCGAACCAGGCCAGCGCCCAGGTGGCGCCTTCGCCGACGGCGAAACCGTTGGCGCTTTCAACGTGTTTTTCGCCGACGAAAATTGGCGCCACCGGCGTGCCGACCATCATTTCGCTGAGGTAGTCAGCCATGCCGTTCTGGTAGCACCAGACTTTTTTCTCTTGCCCTTCGATGTCGAGTTCGACCGTCACGTTGGGCATCAGCACGGCCTTGGAGCGCAGCAGGTGCTCCAGTTGGGCCAGATTGACCTTGGGTGAATCGAAATACTTGGGGTCGGGCTGGATGCGCACTGTCGTGCCGGTGTTGCGCTGTCCGCAGTCGCCGATGCGGCTCAGCGGCTCTGTGACGAAACCGGCGCCGAAGGCGATGTGATGCACACCGCCACCGCGCTTGATCTCGACTTCGAGGCGGATCGACAGGGCGTTGGTTACCGAAACACCAACGCCGTGCAGGCCGCCCGAGAAGCGGTAGGCGTTGCCCGATTCGGTCTTGTTGAACTTGCCGCCGGCGTGCAGTTTGCAGAACACCAGTTCGACCGCGGGCCGGCCTTCTTCCGGGTGGATCTCGACCGGAATGCCGCGGCCGTTGTCGCTGACCTCGATGACGCCATCGGCCCGGATGGCGACCGAAATCTTCTTGGCGAACCCAGCCAGCGCCTCGTCGGCGGCGTTGTCGATGACTTCCTGGACGATGTGGGTCGGGCAGGTCGTCCGGGTGTACATCCCTGGACGTTCTTTGACGGGTTCGAGGTCCTTGAGGACGCGGATGGAGGAGGCGGAGTATTCAGACATGCTTTGCAATTGAATGTGAGGTCGCACGTAGCGCGGGCCAAATTCTAACCTGCGACGACGAGGGCGTGATAAGCAAGTAGGCGCACATGAATCTTTAATGCGGTTCAAATTTTGCGATCGGTCGCTGTTGTTACAGATCGCTACTTATCAGACAACGGCATCTTTTCGCCGCCAAAAGCAAAGGTGCCCGGCATCGCCGGGCACCTTTGTACGGATCAAATGCTGCCTAAGTTGTTAGAACTTGTAGGAAATACGCGCAGCAATCGTTGAGAACGTTGGTTTGAGGTCATATTGGACTGGCCATGTATTGTCCGGCACAGCTCGTCCGCCATAAGTTTTACCCAAAAATTGGTAGTAGTTGCAGTCCAGACCGACAATCCACTTCCCACCGGAATTGACTGGAAGAGCATATTCAACACCGACGCCAGCAGTCCAGCCTTCATGCAAGTGTTTCTGATGGAAACTGGTGCCATTGCTATTGGCAAGAGAACTGTTAATTTCTGCAACGGCAAGGCCCGCCTTGGCATAGGGAAGCCAGTTGCCCAGCGCATAGCCGACGCGCGGAGTCAATGTTGACAAGGAGTTAACACCCGTCGTTGCGCTACTGTTAATGCCGACGAATGGTGCATTCTTGGTGGTACTGATATCGGTTAATGCAAACGATCCTTCCAAACCGACCACAGTGTTACCAAACTGGCGGTTCTCTCCAATATACAAACCAAAGCCAGTACCGTGAAGAGAGTGTTCGATCGTCCCCCCTGTCGCTTGCGGACTGAACGAATTTGAAGCCCCGGCATCGCTGGGAAAATTCAGCTTGCTATGCCCGCTAAATGCACCCAATCCGGTCAGGCCTGCATAGGCCCCTTCCCAATTGCCGCCTGACGATAGGCCATTGCCAGCCATCCCTCCTGCTGACCGAGCGCCAAAGTTGTAAGAGGCTCTCAGCATGAGTGTCGAGAACGTTGGTTTGAGATCAAACTGGACAGGCCAGGTGTTGTCTGGGACTGCTTTGCCGCCATACGTTTTGCCGAGGAACTGGTAGTAATTGTATTCCAGCCCAAGTATCCAGCCGCCTGTTGAGTCTTGCGGCAGCGCGTACTCCACGCCAATTCCTGCGGTCCAGCCATCGTGAAGGTGTTTCTGCTGGAAAGTTCTACCCGAACCATTCTCAAGCGTACTACCAATTTCGGCAAGGGCGAAGCCTGCCTTGGCGTAAGGAAGCCAGTTCCCCATGGCGAAACCGACACGGGGGGTCAGCGTTGAGAGAGAATTGACGCCCGTTATTGCGCTGCTGTTAATCCCTGCGAAGGGTGCATTCTTCCTGGCACTGATGTCGGTCAATGCAAACGACCCTTCCAAGCCGATTACAATGTTGCCAAACTGGTGATTCTCGCCAAAATGAACGCCAAAGCCGGTGCCATTGAGCGAATGCTCAAAGCTTCCCCCGGTTGCTTGTGGGCTGAACTGATTCGAGGCGCCAGCGTCGCTCGGAAAATTCAGTTTGGTGTTGCCATTTATGGCACCTCCCACATCAAGGCCAATGTAGCGCCCCTCCCACGATGACATTGCGGCGTTCGCGAGCCCAGCTGACGCCATAAGTGCGAGCAGAAGTGAGCCTTCCTTGAATAGCTTTTTGTGCATTTTTATTCCCCCTATACCCGATTCAAATAGCTCTTGAAGAAGTTGTCTTCGCGTAGAGAAAAGTGGACGCGAATCAACAGAAATTTTACATTTGTTTTCACGATCCAAACAAAAAAGACAAGATTTTGACTGATTGGCGCCGAGCCATTTGATGAAATTGTCGAAAGCTGATGTGCAACACTGTTTCTGCTGTGCAGCCCGCCTCAAATGAATGCCGTGAGTTTTGCTGGACCATCGTGCGCCCGACGAAGGATGTCAGGCATGCGTTGTTGAAATTTGGGCGAAATTTCCGGTTGACCGCGGCAACCATGGGTGGAGTAATTTTCACTGCATTCGCAGCGTACGTGTGAATAGTGGCGTGGCATAATCGGCATCCGAACCCCGTTCCAGTGAGGAATCGTCCATGGCAAATGACTCGCAATCCGATCTCCTGCAACCGGCCCAACGTAAGCGTGGCGCTGACCGGCGCTGCAACATACTCGTTTCTTCGCCGCCCTTTTATACCCGGGAAGGCAAGATTCTGAGCGAGCGTCGTTCGCCGATAGATCGACGGGCCAACTGGATCCGTGAGTTCTCTCTGGATAGTGGCGACAACGGCGCACGAAAGGATGAAACCTGAGATGGCAGGAGCCAGCCTGCTTTTACTCATTGATGACATTGCCAGTGTGCTTGACGACGTAGCGGCGCTGACCAAAGTGGCCGCGCAAAAAACGGCGGGCGTGCTGGGTGACGATCTGGCACTGAATGCCCAGCAGGTGGCGGGCGTGCGGGCTGAGCGTGAGTTGCCCGTGGTCTGGGCAGTATGCCTTGGCTCGCTCAGGAACAAGCTGATTCTGGTACCGGCGGCATTGGCCATCAGTGCCTTCATGCCGTGGGCGGTGACGCCGCTGCTGATGCTCGGTGGTATTTATCTCTGCCTGGAGGGGGTCGAAAAACTGGCCCATCCCTTTCTGCACAGCCAAGCCGAAGACGCTGCGCAGCATGCGGAGGAGTTGACTGCGCTGGCTGATGATTCGGTGGACCTGGCGGTTTTCGAGGCGGACAAGATCAAGAGCGCCATCCGTACTGATTTCGTACTGTCGGCTGAGATTATTGTGATTGCGCTGGGCACCGTAGCCGGTCAGCCGCTGTCGACGCAACTGACGGTACTGGCCGGAATCGGCTTGATCATGACCTTTGGTGTGTATGGCTTTGTCGCCGGTATCGTCAAGATGGATGACGTGGGGGCCTGGCTACTCATGACCGGGCGAGGGGTCATGAAAACCATCGGCAGGGGATTGTTGCTGGCAGCCCCGATGCTGATGAAGACTCTGACAGTGGTCGGCACAGTTGCCATGTTTCTGGTCGGCGGCGGTATTCTGGCGCATGGCATGCCGCCGGTGCATCACGGAATCGAACAAGTTGCTGAACTTTCCGGCGTAATGGGCAGCATGGTTTCCATGGCACTGAATGCCCTGATGGGAATGATCTGCGGCACGATTGCCCTGCTGGGCATGTTGGCGTTTTCAGCCATCCGAAAAATGATGACGGGAGTCAAGGCATGAGCAAAGCGCTTCGCCTGTCGGAAAAATGGTTTCGCTTGGGCCTGTGGATCGTTGCCTTTGTGTTCGCCAGCTTCTTGATCGGGCTGGGCGGTACCGTAGTCGAAAATCTGCCCAAGGTTGAGCATCGGGTCACGCTGGAGGATTTCATCGACAAGCAAGCGGCCGCAGCCCTTCGTGCCGAGTTGCGAGCCTTGCAGGAAGAACGTCAGGTTGCTCAGGATGCCCACGATCAGGCACAACTGAAGCTCAATGCTGCCCGAGCCAATTCGGCTGCCGCCCGCGACACATTCAGCAACTGGCTGGCAACGCGTCAGGTAACCAAGCGGCCGGAGCAGGATGTTGAGCTGATCGAGCGCACGCAGGCGCTGGACGAGCTGAAAATTCTCGAGCGCAAGGCGCTGGCGGATGTCGAGCGTCAGCAGCAGCGTCTGCTCGATAGTCGCCAGAGCGAAGAACGAGCGCAGCGTGATATGCGCGAACTGGAAAAAACCGCTTCCGACAAACTTGCTACCGAATCGCGCAGCCAGGAGTTACGCGTATTCCTCTATCGCCTGGCGCTGACCCTGCCGTTGCTGGCGGTGGCCGGATGGTTGTTCGCCAAAAAGCGGCAGAGCACCTGGTGGCCATTTGTCTGGGGCTTCATCTATTTTGCACTGTTCGCCTTCTTTGTCGAACTCGTCCCCTATTTGCCCAGCTACGGTGGCTACGTGCGCTACGCGGTGGGTATTGTCCTCACCGTGCTGGTCGGCCGCTACGCCATTGTGGCACTCAATCGCTACCTCGAAAGACAGAAGCAGGCCGAGGCGATGCCGGATCTCGAGCGACGCAAGGAGCTCAGCTACGACACCGCTCTGGCACGGTTGTCCAAAAAAGTTTGCCCCGGCTGCGAACGGCCGGTTGATCTGACCATCACGTCTATCGACTATTGCCCGCACTGTGGCATCTGCCTGTTCGATCATTGTGGCCAGTGCAAGGAGCGCAAGAGCGCCTTTGCCCGCTTCTGCCATGCCTGTGGGGCAGCGGCGGGTGAAGCCTCCTGAAAACTTCAGTGCTTACGCAGCGAAGTACTGGTCTTGTGTGCTTTTGTTCTTGTCGCGTAACGACCAGAAAAGCGTGACATCTCCCGCAGTCAGTTGTCCCGCCTTGACCGCTGCGGCCAATACTTCTTCGGCGTCCTGCCGGCGCCCATAGATGGCGAAAACTTCGGCTTCAAGGAGCGGATCGATATCTTCCTCGTGCAAGAGCAGTTCGGAGGCATCCGGTTGTGAAAATACGGATGACTCGAACCGCGCATAGGAGTTTTTTTCAGTATCCCTTTTTGTCGAAGAAATGGTTTTCTCGAATAACAGCCCGGAAATGGCATGATTTATTGAGCCGATGAAACTGGATATTGGCGCGAAGTAGGTAGCTTTGTGTGTCATTTGAAAGGTGCCCTCAGGTTGGTATGTCGGCGCATCCAAAACGCAACCGGCGGTTGGCAAAGCTCCCTCAACCCGAGCCACCTACGCCACCTCGACCAATCAACCGTTTTTGCCAGAAAAAATCCGGAATTCTGGCAATCGGTTGCGTTAGCCGTAGCGAGAGGGAAGGCCTAGTAAGGGAGTGCATGCTGCTTACCAATGCAGAGACCATGCCAAGCACTAAGGTATTGAATTTAAATTAAAACAATTCTGCCGAGAGCGCTCGGGCAAGTTTTCTGTCGCAGCCTGGCGACAGGTGTAATTGCCACTTTGAATGGATCGCCGTCTTTCATGGGTTTGGGCTTGTCTCAGATTGACGACGGCGAGCCGGAATGGCCTATTCAGCTTGAATATCGATGCATGGAGGCAGCTGAAGCGACGAGGTTTTAGCCTGGCCACTTACATGCTGTAACAAATTCAGGTCGGTTCTTTCGTCAGGTATCGCGTTATTTACTCACTGATCCATGCTCAAAGAGAGAAATCATGAAAAAGATACTTCTTGGCGTCATTGTCGCCGTGACCCTCAGCGGCTGCTTTCCGGTATTCATACCAGTGCACGATCATCATTATGGCTATCACCGCGGCTGGGGCGGACGCTAAATCCCGGTTCAGCCGATCAGGGTGACAACGATCTCCCGCCGATGACCCTGAGAACGGTGTTCAAACAGATAGATTCCCTGCCAGGTGCCCAGAAGCAGGCGACCGTCTGCGAAAGGTACGGTCAGTGAAACCCCGGTAAGCAATGAGCGGGCATGGCCAGCCATGTCGTCGTCACCTTCGAGGTCGTGGCGATAGGCCGGGTCACCATCCGGTGCCCAACGTTGCATCAGGGTTTCAAGATCCCGGCGTACGCTGGCGTCGGCATTTTCGGTAATACCCAATCCACAACTGGTGTGGCGTACGAAAATATGGGCAATTCCGGCGTTGACCGCGGCGCTCCTGACCAGTGCCGCAATCTGATCGGTAATTTCAAACGACCCGCGGCCATGGGTGAAGATAGCCAGATGATGCTGTTCAGCCATCGGCTGGTTCAATCCTTTTTGAGCAGGCCTTGCAGCGCAGCAAACGGATTATGCGTAGCACCGCCGCCCCGTACGCTGCTGTCGGTATAGCCACGGTCGGCTTCGATCTGCTTCTGGTGCTCGTTGTCGTGGCAATAAAGGCAAAGCAGTTCCCAGTTGCTGCCGTCATTCGGATTGTTGTCGTGATTGTGGTCACGATGATGCACGGTCAGTTCGCGCAGATTGGCGGTCGTAAATTCACGCGCGCAACGTCCGCAGATCCATGGATAGATTTTGAGCGCCCGCTCGCGGTAGCCTTCGGCGCGCTGATCGGCTGCTTTGCGGGCGTCGGCAACAATCTTGTCGAGGCGTTTGTGGTCGATTGAAGTCATGGATGAAATCCTGATGAATTGAGACAAACTCTAGTGTGCGCCAACGGCGAATTGGCGTGCTGTCAGCCACCCAATCCCTTGAAAAACTCGATCAACGGGCTCAGGATTTTTTCAATGTCCAGTTCCTTGACACCGGCATCGCTGTTGAATTCATCATAGACCCAGTCACCGTCTACATAAGAAACCCCTGGCGGTGCTTTGCGTTCGCTGATCGGCATTCCGGCGAGTGCCTGACGCATGTAATCAATCCAGATGGGCAGCGCCAACGTTGCGCCAAATTCACGACTTCCCAGTGATTTCGGCTGGTCGAAACCCATCCATGCGACGCCGACGACATCGCCGGCGTAGCCGGCAAACCAGCCGTCGAAGGCGTCACTTGTCGTTCCCGTCTTGCCTGCCACATCGGGCCGGCCGAGACGTTGTCCGGCCAGGGCGCCGGTGCCGCTATGTGCGACTTCGCGCAGCATGCTGTCCATGATGAAGGCGTTGCGGCCGTCAATGACCCGTTGCTCGTCTTGCCGGACGGGCGGCTCTGGCGTTTCCTGCAACACGTTGCCGCGGCTGTCGGTGATTTTCTGGATCAGGTAGGGCGTGACCTTGTAGCCACCGTTGGCGAAGACCGCATAGGCACCGGCCATCTGCAGCGGGGTAACTGATCCGCTGCCGAGCGTCAGCGTCAGATTGGCCGGCTGCTTTGCCTTGTCGAAGCCGAAGCGCTGCAGATAGTCGCGACCATATTGCGGCGTGATCGCCCGCAGAAGCCGCACGGCAACGATATTTTTCGAGCGGGCGAGGGCACGACGCAGAGTGATCGGACCGTCGTAGCCATCGTCATTCTGGGGCTCCCAAGCCTGCCCATTTTCACCGCCAGGCAGCGAGAGCGGCGCGTCGTTCACCAGCGTGGCCGGTGAATAGCCTTTTTCTAGTGCGGCTGAATAGATGAAAGGCTTGATGCTCGAGCCCGGCTGGCGCCAGGCGCTGGTGACATGATTGAATTGTTTGCGCGAAAAGTCGAATCCACCAACCATGGCCCGATAGGCACCATCCTCGGCATTCAGCGCGACAAAGGCGGCTTCTACGTCGGGCATCTGACCAATCACCCAGCGCCCCCGAGTGTCACGACTGGCGCGGATAACCGAACCAACCCGTATCCTGGCGCCTGCTTTGGCATTTGTCTGCAGCGCACGGGCAGCAAAGCGCAGGCCGTCGCCACTGATTTCAATGGTATCGCCGGTCGCCGGTTCGGCCTTGATCTTCTTGGCCGAGACTTCGGTGACTACTGCCGCGACCAGATTGTCACTATTCGGATGCTTGGTCAGGACGCGATCGATCGCATCGTCGCGTTCGTCTTCATCATCCGGTAGTTCAATGAAATCTTCCGGCCCGCGATAGCCGTGGCGCTGGTCGTAGGCCAGCACGTTGCTGCGCAGCGAGTTGTAGGCTGCGTTCTGTTCGGCGCCGATCAGCGTGGTATAGACGTTGATACCCCGCGTATAGGTGTCACCCTGATATTGCGCATAAAGCTGTTGACGAACCAGTTCGGCGGCGTAGTCGGCATGGACTGCAAATAGCTGCCGGTCGCTGATATTGAGCGGCTCATTGAGGGCCTTCGTGTATTGCGCCTGGGTGATCTTGCCGAGCTGCAACATGCGCTTGAGGACCATCACCTGACGAGCCTTGGCGCGTACCGGATTGACCGCCGGATTATGCTTGGCGGGGTTCTGCGGGATGCCGGCCAGCATCGCCGCTTCGGCCAGACTCAGATCCTGCAATCGTTTGTTGAAATAGGTTCGGGCGGCACTGGCAAAGCCGTGGGTACGTTTGCCGAGGTAGATCTGGTTCATGTACAGCTCCAGAATCTGATCCTTGTTCAGCGCCGACTCGATGCGATAGGCGAGCAGGGCTTCGGTGAGCTTGCGTTTGACGGTCTTTTCCTGCGAGAGGAAAAAATTGCGCGCCACCTGCATGGTGATGGTCGAGGCGCCCTGATGGAAGCCACCGGTCAGATCGGCAACCAGCGCTCGCGTCACGCCCCGGTAGTCGACACCGCCATGTTCGTAGAAACGGGAATCCTCGATCGACAGCAATGCATCCTTCAGGACCTGCGGTATGTCCTGTATCGGTACAAAATCGCGGTGTTCCTCGCCAAATTCGCCCAGCAGTTCACCATCTGCCGTGTAGATCCGCAAGGGAATCTTCGGTCGATAATCCGTCACCACATCAAGCGGAGGCAATCCGGGAAGGACCGTCAGCACCTGAACGGTAAGCACCACGGAGAACAGCAGCGCAACATTGATGCCCAGAGCAAGCAGCGTGCGTGGCAGCCGCTCGCGGTAATTGGCCGTGGACAGGGGCAACGTCACGAAATTGACGAGTGTCGAAAAAAAGCTCACATGCAGGTCCTGCCATGATTGCCCCGGCTGAATCAGTAGCGCGCGGGCGGTTGATGGCGCTGGCTGGCCAGCCGCCGAGGCTGCTAGTTTAGCCTTAATGAGGAAATGTGGAACGCTGGCCGAGTGCCGATCCTGCCCTTAGAATCGGGATTCCTCCATTTCATTGCCACGACCACCATGCCCCGCATCAAGATCGATTTGCCCGAGCGCTTCAGTTTTTCGACTGAAATCCCCATCTACATCAGTCACATCAATTACGGCCATCATCTCGACAATGCGGCGCTGATCTCGCTGGTCGCCGAAGCGCGCGTGCGCTTCTTCAAGGCGCTGGGCTACACCGAACTCGATATCGAGGGCGTTGGTATCGTTGTCGCCGATGTTGCCGCGCAATACAAGTCCGAGGCCTTCCACGGTGAAACACTGGTGATCGAGATGGGCGCCAACGATTTCAACAAGTTCGGTTGCGATCTGGTTTGGCGCCTTGCCGACAAGGCCAGCGGGCGCGAGGTGGCACGCGGCAAGCACGGCATCGTCTTCTTCGACTACGCCGTGCGCAAGCCGACTGCCGCACCCGCAGCCTTTGTGGCCAAGGTCACACTGTAAACGATGATTCCAATTCGCTACGTCGAGCCCGTCTTTCGTCCGCCGAGCGAAGCGGCATCGTTGATCCTGCCGGTGACCGATGGCTGCTCGTGGAACAAATGCACCTTCTGCGAAATGTATACGGCACCGCAGAAAAAATTTCTGGCGCGCAGCGAAGACGACGTGCTGGAAAGCATCCGTCTGACTGGCCAACGGTATGGCAGCGAACTCCGCCGTGTCTTCCTGGCGGACGGTGACGCACTGGTGCTGCCGACACGACGTCTGGTCACCATCCTTGAGGCCATCAAGACGCATATGCCGACAGTTCGGCGGGTGTCCAGCTATTGCCTGCCACGTAATCTCCGCAAGAAATCGCAGTCCGAAATTGATGAACTGGCGGCGGCCGGATTGAAGATGGTCTATGTCGGGGCCGAATCCGGTGACGACCAGGTGCTGGCTGCGGTGGACAAGGGGGAAACCTATGAAACCACCTGTGAGGCGCTCGACAAGCTGGGCACAGCCGGCATTACCCGTTCGGTCATGATCCTCAATGGTCTTGGCGGGAAGGCACTGTCGACGCAGCATGCCGAAAATTCGGCGCGGCTGGCCAACTCGACACAACCCGAATACCTGTCGACACTGGTCGTCAGTTTTCCCCAGGGCGAAGCACGTTTTCGCGCCGGTTTTCCAGGGTGGGCGCCGCTTGATCAGCACGAATTGTTTGTCGAGATGGCGTGTTTTCTCGCCGGCCTGGAACTCAAGCGTACGGTCTTCCGCAGCGATCACGCGTCGAACTGGCTGGTACTCAAGGGCACGCTGGGGGCTGATAAAGAACGTTTGTTGACCCAAGTACGGCAGGCAATCGCCGCACCCGAAACTGCCCATTTGCGGCCCGCCTGGGCGCGGGGATTGTAGGTTGCTTGGCGAGAGGTTCCGCCCTTGCGGAACGGGCCATGTTTGCCTGACGACGCAAGAGAACTGCGGTCCGCCAACAGGACGGAAGCGCAGGCTGGTTTAGGACCCACCCATATCCTTTCAATTTTGGCCAAAATTTCCGGTTGACCGTGAAGTTTGCCTAAACCGCCTTCCCGACCCGCAACGCCGAGAAAATAGCCAGCGTCTGCAGGATCGCGATACCGATCAGCACTTCGCCAAACTGGCGGTGGTCCATCAATCCGCCGAAAATCACCGGCGCCGTGGCCAGGCCAAGGTCAAGTCCTGAATAGACGAATCCGTAGACCCGGCCATAGGCCGATTTTCCAAAGCGCGCTGTGGCGGCCTTGCGGACCAGCAGATCACGTGACGGCCCGGCTATGCCGGTACAAAAGCCGATACCGCCCATCAGCGGCAAAATGGCCCAGGCCGGCAGCACGCCGCTGGCGAGCAGTACCGCAAGCAGCGCGGCCACGCCAAGCGCCCCGGCGATCAGATAATCGTGGGCATTCTTCTGGGCCAGAAATCCGCCCAGGATGATGCCGACGGCGCCGCCGACCAGATAGGTGGATAGGGCCAGTGCCGCTGTCGTGACCGACAATCCGTAAAGCGCCTGCAGGATGGGCGTGGCGAAATTCTGAATGGCGCCGAAGGCAGCGGTTATCAACAGAAAAAAGAGAAAACACAACCAGACGGCACGCGAATTCAAAAAAGCAAAGGTCGGCACTTTGTCTTCGGCGGCTTTGTCAGCGTGATGGTCAATGACTTCCGCAATGGCATGGCGGCGCCAGAAGAGCATCGCCAGTGCAGCAACGGCAACCAGGCTGGCAGCCAGGGCCGCATTGCGCCAACCTGAGGCGGTGGCGATGCCGGTCAAGAATACCGGGGCCGCGGCCCAGCCAAGATTGCCGGAGAGCCCATGGACGGAGAAGGCGTGGCCCAATCTTTGGGCCGAGACGCGGTGGTTCAGTACCGTAAAGTCGGCCGGATGAAAGACGCTGTTGCCCAGGCCGCCCAGCGCCGCTACGACGATCAGCATCGGGTAGCCGGTGGCAAAGTAAAGAACCACGCCAGCCAGCACAAAGCACGTGATGCCGCCGCCAAGAACGCGGACAGCCCCGAAACGATCCACGAGGAATCCAGCCATCGCCTGACCAATGCCGGAAACAATGAAAAATACGGTCATCGTGACGCCGATTCCGGTAAAACTGAGACCGAAATCGTGCATCAACCAAGGGAAGAGGGGGGGCAGCAGCAGATGAAAAAAATGCGACACGCCGTGCACAAAGCCGATCAGCGATATGACTTCGATGTCACTGCGCTCGGGTGCAGGCAGGGTAGCGGTCGTCATGGAAAAGTCCGAGTAAAACGATAAGGTTTGCAGTCTAGCGCGGGAGATCATTGACCGTGACGCGACATTCGGACAAAAATCATCGCAATGCAGACAGACCTCACATTCGACCCGCTCCCTCGGCACGCACCGACTGCGGCACTCCCGCTGACCGTTAACCTGCGTTGTCCGCCGCCTGATGTTTATGTACCGCCACACCAGCACGACTGGGCACAACTGGCCTATCCGCTGCGCGGTGGTATCCGAATTTCGGCTGCCGGGATGACCTGGCTGGTGCCCGCCCTGCGCGCAGTATGGATTCCGCCGCATATCGAGCACGATTTGCTGATGCTGGGCGAGGTTGAATTCCGCACGGTGTATATCGCGCCCGAAGTAGCCCCTTTGCCGCTGGATGCCTGCTCCGTGATCGAAGTCTCCGATCTGATGCGGGCACTGTTCGAGGCATTGAGCGAAGCGGATCAAGAGCGTCCGGAGGCATCCCTGCGACAACGTCAGGTCACGGCACTTCTGCTTACAGAAATCCGGCGGGCCCCGCCGTTATCGCTGGGCCTGCCGATGCCGCATGACCGGCGATTGCAGGCTTTGTGTCAGGCACTGATCGATGACCCTGGCTCGCCACTTGCGTTGGAAAGCTGGGCGGATCGCGTCGGGGCCAGCGCACGAACGCTGGCCCGACTGTTTCAGGATGAATTCAAGATGAGCTTTGGCGCCTGGCGGCAGCAACTTCGACTGGCCAGGGCGC
>Ga0209023_10000202_pt1 | contig 103347 bp, 85 predicted proteins | sample LakOneMetagenome_FD_187468 | JGI IMG/M metagenome (GOLD analysis project Ga0209023, IMG submission 187468) | Freshwater and sediment microbial communities from Lake Erie, Canada (SPAdes) (version 2) | ecosystem: Environmental > Aquatic > Freshwater > Lentic | place: Lake Erie, Canada...
GTGCGCGACATCGTCGGGCCGGACATGTCGGACGGCGACGCCGGGATTGAAATGCAAACGATCGATTTCAAGGTGACATTCCACGAGCCGAACTAGCAACTGTTTTTCTCAACCCGAACCGCAGGCAACCGCTTGCGGTTTTTTTTCGCGCAAAGGATTTATATGGGCATTGCAAGTGGAGTGTTTAAGCAGGTAACAATCAAACCGGAGGTAACGTACGGAGTCGTCCCTGCGGCTGCCGGCGCGCAGTCGATGCGGCGTACCACGTCGAACTTGGCGTTGTCGAAAGACACCTACCAGTCCGGCGAGATCCGCCCCGACTTCCAGGTCGCGGACTTCCGTCACGGTATGCGCAAGGTCGGCGGCACCCTGGCCGGTGAGCTGTCGGCCAAAACCTACGCCGATCTGATCGCAGCCGCAGTGAAAAAGGACTTCGTCGCAGGAGTCTCGGTCGCAGGCGCGTCGATCACTATCGCTGGCAGCGCCGGCGCCTGGACGATCACGCGTGCGGCTGGCACCTGGTTGACCGATGGCGTTAAGGTTGGCGATGTTGGCCGACTGACCTTGGGTGGCTTCAACGTTGCCAACCTGAACAAGAACGTGCAGGTGACGGCTGTGACCGCCACGGTGCTGACCTGCGTCGTCTTGAATGCATCGCTGCTGGTCGCAGAGGGACCGATCGCCACGGCGACTTTCGCGGTCACTGGCAAGAAGACCCTCGTTCCACAGACCGGCCACACGGACAAGTCGTTCTCGGTCGAACACTGGCACCCGGACGTCCCGGCCAGCGAAGTTTTCAGCGGCTGCAAGGTTAACAAAATCAGCTTCAACCTTCCGGCAACCGGGATGGCGACGGTTTCGGTCGAGTTTGTAGGCAAGGATGTCACGCCTGGCGTCGCGCAGTACTTCACAACCCCGACCGCTGTCACGGTTACCGGCACTATGGCTGCCGTCAACGGTGTCGTGCGGGTGGGTGGCGTGACGGGCGGCATCATCACCAGCGCGAGCATCGACATCATGTGCGGCCAATCGAGCGAGCCTGGTATCGGCTCGAATACGACCGACCAGGTAGCGACCGGACGCGTCATGGTCTCCGGTTCGATCACGGCCAAGTTCGACACGACGACGCTGCGCGATGCCTTCTACAACGAGACCGAAGTCGGCGCAGCATTTGCGTTCACGGCAGATAACTCGGCGTCGTCGGACTTTATCGCGTTCACGCTGAACCGTTTGAAGCTCAACGGCGCCGACAAGGACGACGGTGAAAAGATTCTTATCCAGACCATCCCGTTCCAGGCGCTGCTGAACGTCGCCGGCGGCGCTGCACTCGCCACCGACCTCACCACCATCAGCATCCAAGACTCGGCTGCCTAATCGCAGTCTCCCCTGCACCGGCTGGTCGCCGTCGCCTTCGCGGGCGCGGCGGCCGGCACGGGCATTTTCTACTACCCGCGAAAGAAACTATGAAGATCGAAACTAACGAAAGCAACCTCATGAACAAACTGATCGCCAGCCTGGACCTGGACGACTTCGAGGACATGCCGACCGGGCGCCTCACGCTGCTGAATCCGAAGACGAAAGAACCGACCAGTTCGTACGTCGACCTGGCCAGCCCAGAACACGAGATCCGCAAGCGCCTGGACATGAAGCGCACTCGCGAGGTCCGCGCACAGTTCCAGGCTACCGGCAAGATGCCGACCTCCGATCCGGTCGACGAAATCGAAGACGAAACCGACTACCTGGTTGCGACCACGCTGGGTTGGAACGTTGTGCAGGGCGGGCAGCCGGTCGAACTCACGCCGGCGAACGCGCGCGCGCTGTACACCGACCCGAAGAAGAAGTGGTTCCGCGACCAGGTCCTCGCCGGCCTGGCTAAGGCCGAGCTTTTTATCAAGCCCTCCGCCAAAGCCTAGCGGAGTGCTGCCGGGCCGAGTATGAACTCTCGGTCCGGCAAGGCGACGGGGCGACACTTCGCACGACCCTTCAACGGGTCGCGGCGAACACGGGCGAGGTCGATCCCCGCCTGCTACTCGAATGGCCGAAGTTGGGACGCCCGATATGGGAGGCGTTCAAGCGCCTGGGGCGTCCCTCGTCGATGGGCGTCGAGAAGATCTCGACCCAAGAAATCATCGCATACCAAACCTTATACAACGTCCGCTTCACTCGCTGGGAGCTGGAGGCGCTGGCCATGTTTGACGCCATCGCAATCGAATTATCGAACAAGAAAGCTGAGGGGTAATGACTACTATCGTCGGTGATATGGAAATCCGCCTGCGCGCGGATATCGCACGCCTGCAGCGCGACATGGATGATGCCCGCCGCATCGCTGGCGACGCTATGGACCGCATCGGTCGCGCCGCCGGCGTGGCCAAGATGGCGATCGGTGCGATCGCCGGCGCACTGTCGGTCGCCGCTTTCGCGCACTGGATCAAAGGCGCGATCGACGCCGGCGATGCGGCGAACAAGCTATCCGCGAAGACCGGGATCGCAGTCAAGGACCTGGCCGGCCTGCAGATGTCGTTCAACCTGGGTGGCGTCAGCACCGACGCGATGACAAGCTCGATGTCCCGCCTCTCCAAGGGCATGGTCGAAGGCAGCAAGACGCTCGACGTCCTGCGGATCAGTACCAAGAATGCGGACGGCTCGTTCAAGAGCACCCGCGACGTGCTGTACACCCTGGCGGACAAGTTCGCCGGCATGAAGGATGGAGCGCAAAAAACGTCGCTCGCCCTCGAACTGTTCGGCAAGGCCGGTGCGGAGCTGATTCCGATGCTGAACGGCGGCTCCGAGGCCATGCGCGAGATGGACGCCATGGCCGTCAAGCTGGGCATGTCGATCAGCGAGGATGCCGCCAAGAAGGCGGAGGAGTTCAACGACACGCTGGACTTGCTGCACATGGGGAGCGAGGGAGTGGCGCGCAGCCTGGCCGCCGAAATGCTACCGACCTTGACCAGCCTGGCCGGCACTTTCCTGACCAGCATGACTGAGGGTGACAAGCTGGCGAAGACGGCCCAGTTCCTGGGCAGTGCCTTCAAGATCCTCTACACCGTAGGGCTGTCCGTGGTGGAGGCGTTCAAGACCGTGGGTACGATCATTGGCGGCACGATCGCGCACATCACCAACGTCCTCGGCGGCTTTGCCGAGGTGGCGCAGAAACTTATCGCCGGCGACTTCAAGGGCGCAGTGGAGACGGTTGGACAGACCATGCGCCAGTCCGGTGCGATCGCGGTTGGCGTGGGCGAGGATATCGCCGACAGCTGGAAGGACACCGGCAAGACGATCTCGCAGGTTTGGGACGGCTCCGGCGCTGACGCCATCAATGCGATGAACAAGATTCGCAAGGCAGCGACCGCAATTGGCATCGATGCCGACACGCTGGCCAAGCAGGAGGCGAAACGCAAGAAAGAAGCCGAAGCGGCCGAAAAGGCGTTGGCGAAGGCCCGCGAGGACGGCTACAAGATGCAGAAGGAGTATATGGCCCAACTCGCCGCAGTGGACAAGCTGAAGTACGGCGATATCACTGCAGAAATCGCCGACACCATCAAGCAGGCCGAGGCGAATGAGAAACTGGTCGCTACTTACGGCATGTCGAAGTTGGCGATCGAGCAGGCCAGCCTGGCGCGGGTGGAGGAGCAACTGGCACAAGCCGATTCGATCGGGCTGACCGAGGTCGAGACCGAAAAGCTGCAGGCGTTGATCGATGCGAAGAAGCGCAACATCGACGCGGTCGGCAAGGTTGAAAAGCTCGATAACGCTTCCGACGTGGGTCGTGCCAAGGAACTGCTGGACATCATGGCCCAAGTCGACGAGGTGACAAAGTCGGCGGCAGCCGGCATGGCCGATTCGTTCGGGAAGGTCGGCTCGGCGATCGGCAGCTTGACCACCGCCATCAGCGCCTATGGCCGCACGCAAGCCGCGATCGCGGCGGAGCTGGCGGTGGCTACGCAAGGCGCCGGCGGCGATAGCAGCAAGATCCAGAAGGCGAACGCGATCGCGGCGCAGCAGTCGGCGCAGGCGCAGGTTCGCTCCTACGCCGACATGTCGAAGGCGGCAAAGGGATTTTTCAAGGAGAACTCGACCGGCTACAAGGTCATGGAGGGCGCAGAGAAGGCGTTCCGCGCTTACGAGATGGCCATGGCCATCGAGACGATGGTCGCCAAGAGCGGCTTCCTGACCGCCTTCACGGGTCTGTTCGTCACCAGCAAGGCCACACAGACTGCTGCGGAGACTGCCGCCGTAGCGCCATCGGTGGCGGCTGCAGGCGCCCAGTCGAGCGCCTGGGGCATTACGGCGGTGGTCAAGGCAATCGCCTCGATGCCGTTCCCGATGAACCTCGCTGCCGGCGCCGCCACGCTGGCAGCGGTGGTCGCGATCGGCGCCAAGATGGTCGGCGGCGGCGGTGGCGCCCCTGTTGGCGTAACAACCTATCAGGACAAGCAGAGAGTGCAGGGGACCGGCACGGTGCTGGGCGACGAGACGGCGAAGTCGGAGTCGATCGCGCATTCCCTGGAGACGATGGAGAAGTACGCTTCGTTGGAGCTGGAGTATCAGAACTCGATGCTCACGGCACTCAAGAACATCGAGATTGCCCTGGGCGGCGCGGCCAAGGGCATCATGCAGACGACCGGCATCACGGGCGGCAGCGCCTTCGGGACCGTGAATTCGTCGAGCCAGAACTTTTTCGGCGCCGACAAGACGACCACGATCGCGGACACCGGCGTCAAGTTCAGCGGCACGTTCGGCGCGTTGCGCGCGGGACGCGGTAGCGGAATCCAATACGAGGACGTGATCAAGACCAGCGACGGCGGTTGGTTCCATGGCGACTCGACCAGTCAGTCGACCAACACGAAGAATCTGTCGCAGGAGGCCATGAAGCCGTTTGCGCTGATCTTCGACAACATGGGCGATCTCCTGGTCGATGCCGGCGTCAAGCTGGGCCGCAACGGCACAGAGTTGACCAACGCGATCAACGGCATCAACGTCGGATTCGAAGTCAGCCTCCGTAACCTGAAGGGGCAGGAGCTGACCGACGCGCTCAACGCTGGCATTTCGGTTGCATTCGACAAGGTCACCCAGCAGCTATTCCCCACGATCTCGCAGTTCCAGAAAATGGGCGAGGGCCTGGGCGAGACGCTGGTTCGGGTGGCGACAGATATCGCGGCGGTCGATAACGTGTTCGCCGCGATGGGGAAATCGACCCTTGTCACGATTCGCGGCACAACCGAGACGTTCGGCGGCACCCTGCGGGCCGGACTGGTTTCGGTGAGCGAGATGTCCCTGGAGGCGAAAGAGCGCCTGGTCGAGCTTTCCGGCGGCATGGAGAAGTTCGCCAACAGCGGCGCGTCGTTCATGCGCAACTTCTTCTCGGAAGACGAGAACAAGGCCGCAACGAAGGCGCGCCTCAATCCGGTGCTGAACAAGCTGGGCCTCAGTACCGACGGTCCGGACGCGCAGAAGCTGTTCAAGCAGTTCGTGATCGGCCTCGACACTTCGACCAAGTCCGGCGCCGAGACATACGCGATGCTGATGAACGTGCAGCAGGCGTTCAAAGACGTCACCGAGGCTGGCGCGGATCAACGCAAGGACCTGCTCAGCCAACTCGACAACCTGACGATGTCGACGTCCCAGAAGCGCGCCAAAGAGCGCGCGGAGATGGACGCCAGCAACCGCGCCTTGTTCGACCTGATCAACGCCCGGACCGACCTGGCCGACGCGTACGACCGGGAATCCGATGCCTTGCGCTCCCTGGTCGACGGAATGAAATCGGCCCAGACCAGCACCTTGGCCTACCGCGATTCGCTTTCGCTGGGCAGTTTGTCGACGCTGACGCCGCTGCAGAAGGCGGCAGAGGCCCAGCGGCAGTACGAAGCGAGCGTGGCGAAGGTTCTTGCCAATCCGACCGATTCGCAGGCGTACGGGGCGTCTCAGGCCGCCGCAACGGCGTTCCTGACGGCGAGCCAGGTGATCAATGCCAGCGGCGACGCCCAAGTCGCTGCCGTGGCGAAGGTGCAAAGCGACATGGCGATGCTGGCCGGCCTGGCCGGAAGCCAGCTCACTGATGCACAACGCCAGTTGTCCGTCATGGACAAGCAGTACGACGCCCTGGTGACGTTGAACGAGAGCGTGTTGAGTTTCAAGGATGCCCTGTTGAAGGTGACAGAGCTGAGCGCTGCCGGCGAGGTTGGATCGTCGTCGGCAACGGTCAACTACGCCGAGATTGGCACCTCGAACATGGCTCCCCTGGTTGCCGAGATCAAGGCGCTGCGGGTCAGCAATGAGGCCATGGCGTCCGAGATGGAGGGGCTGCGAAAAGAAGCGTTCCAGCACACGGAGGCTCTAATCGACAGCACCCAGTCGGCAGGAGCGAAAACTGCCGACACCGTCGTCGCCGGCCAAACGGTGGCGTACACCAACGCCGGATGGATCGCTAAATCTGTTCAGAAGGAGATGTTGAATTGATCGATGACACCCAATTTGCCGCATGGCTCAGCGATTCGACGTCGCAACGTGTCGCGCTGTATGAGATCGGCGTGAACACGGGGGGGAGCGAGATCACCCGCTACCTCTCGAACGCCATCTACACGGGAGGGACGGCGACAACGCCGTACGTTCCGGCAATTGCTGGGGGGATCAAGGTCCCCGAGTCGATCTCCTTGAGCGCGGAGGCCAGCTTGTCCGCCGGCGATGTCGAAATTCACAACGTCGACGGCACCTTCGACTCGTGGCTCGACGATATCTGGATCAACAGATCGATCAAGGTCTTCGCTGGCGACGTCCGGTGGCCGCGCTCGGACTTTCGCCTGATGTTCAACGGCTACGTCGCGAACTGCGTCAGCAAGAACCGGGATCGAATCAACCTGGTCTTGCGCGACAAGTTCCAGGCGTTGAATGCCCCGATCCAGGAGGCGAAGGTGGGCGGGACCGGGTCGAGCAAGGATGCGCTGATACCGCTGTGCCTGGGAGAGTGTCACAACGTGACCCCGGTTCTGGTCGACCCTGTGACTCTGGAGTACCAGGTGCACGACGGTCCGGTCGAAAGCATTTTTGAGGTTCGCGACAACGGCGTCCCCGTAGCCGCGACGGTCGACAACGCGACGGGCAAATTCAGGCTCGCGGCGACGCCGGTCGGCGCGATCACCTGCAGCGTACAGGGTGACAAATTTGGCGGGGCGTACAGCAACACGATCTCAAAGCTCGTGCAGCGAATCGTCACCGGGTTCGGGAAGGCCAGCCAACGCTTCACGTCGGGCGATCTCGATGCGGCGAACCTGGCCGCGTTCGAGACCGCGCATCCGCAGCCGGTCGGGCTGTACATCCCGGCTCGGATGAACCTTATCGAGGCGTGCCGGCAACTGGCAAGCAGCGTCGGGGCGCAGATGGTCCCGTCTCGCGCGGGTCTACTGCGGCTCATTCAGATTTCGTTCCCTGGAAGCGCGACCATGAACATCCCCCGATCCGAGCAATTGGACCGCTCGATTTCAATCGCGGGGCGCACGGACGTTGTGGCCGCGGTGAAGGTGAACTTCTGCAAGAACTGGACTCCGCAGCCCGGTTTGCAAACCGCGATCCCCGCGGAACACCTGAGTTTGTACGCGACCGAGTGGCTGTCGGCAACTGCGAGCAACACGACCGTGCGCGACACGTACAACTTGTTCGTTGACCCGGTCCCGCGCGATACCTGCCTGCTGGTCGAGGCGGATGCGCAGGCCGAGGCCGCGCGCGACCTGGCGATCCGCAGCCAAGTCCGGACGACGTACCGGTTCGATGGCGCGCCGTCCATGCTGCTTCTCGAACTCGGCACGGCGTGCAATCTCTATAGCAATCGGTTCGGCCTGGCCGCCGGCAAGGTGGGTGTCATCACCGGCCTTATTCCAGATCCGTCCGATTTTCATGTAACGGTTGAGGTGACAGTCTAGATGGCAACTATCAAGAATTATCGCGATGTCCTACTGCAGGGCGCGGCGGCACGCGGGGTGAATCTCCCGTCCGCCGCATTGCTCCTGGTGGCCAGCACGCCGGCGTTCCACGTTGCGGTTGGCGGCGCTACAGATCCAGCCTCGATCTCGTTAGTGGCCACGCTCGTCGACCTGAGAGGCGCGATCACGTTCTCGGCCAGCGGTGCCACGTTGACCTCTGTGACCGCGAATAGCGCGGTCGTGACCTACTCGAATATGCCAGGGTCGACCGCGACCGTGACGGCCTCCGTTACTGTCAACGGAACGGTCTTTAGCAAGACTGTGCCGATCAGTAAGGTCAACGATGGGGCCAACGGCTCGAACGGTACGAATGGCGCCGCCGGCGCAGACGGCCTGAACACGGCGACCGTGCTGATCTACCAGCGCAACAATACCGGCGTCGCGCCGGCATTGCCGAGTGCGAGCAGCACTTACACCTTCTCTACCAGCGGGCTCGCGGGGCTAAACAACGGCTGGTCAGTCGCCGTGCCAGCGGCCAGCGGTGGTGCGTACCTGTTCGTATCGAAGGCAATCGCATTGTCGACGACGGCGACGGATGCCATCCCGGCTGCCGAATGGTCTGCGGCCTCAGTGATGGCGCAGAACGGCGCTGACGCGCTGTCGAACTTGATCGACGTCGGCTGGTGGAAGCGCGACGCCGCCATCCCGTGGGGCAAGAACGGCACAGAGTACAACCGTATCATCATGACGGGAACTGACGGTCCGGCGACGACCGGGCCGAAGGGCGGTAATGACTTTGTTTGGTACTGCGAAGAGATCAACAACAATAACAACGAAGGTGGTGGATGGGAGATCACGCCGGTCACTCTCGACCCAACCAAGACTTATCGCTTTGCCATACCAATCAAGCGCCTTGTCGGAGCGGCGTCCGCGTATTGGGGAACTGGAAACGTCTGCACGTTAAATACCGCAACCGTTGCTAGCAACCCGTATTTTGCAAACGCAAGCGGATTGACTTTGGGCCGGTGGTATATGTTCGTGGGTTACTTGTTCCCGGCGGGATCGACCGGCAATACCAACAGTGGCGCGGGAATCTATGACTGCGAAACCGGCCTACTCATCTCCGCCGGCGTGAACTACAACATGCAGGCGGCGACAACAACGTACTACCATCGCTGCTACCAGTTCTATGGATCGAATGGCGCCGCGCAGATTATGGGGCGCCCAATGGTCAATCTTATCGACGGCGCGGAGCCTTCCTTGCGGGAATATTTTTCTGCAGCGGCGGTACTTAATGCTAACCAACTGTGGTCCGATGTAAGCGGTGCGGGTAAGCCATCTGACAACGCCACCTCGGACATCAACCTGATTGGCACCGGCGTGTCAGTGGTCGGCAACAAGCTTGTAAAAACTGCAGCCACTTCCGCATGGGATTCCGAGGCGCGCAGCCTCGAAAGCTATGCCGGTGGGGCATTTGCCAGCGCCGTCGCGGTCTTCAACTACTTTCAATTGATGTTCGGCCTGAACGCCGACCCTGCGTCCAGCACTGGCTACGCGAGCTTGGACTACGCGGTCTACCTGATCAGTGATGGGACGTTCGGCGTCTACGAGAGCAACGTGTGGACCGGGGTGCTCGGCAGCTATGCAGCCGGGGATGTTTTCACGGTCACCTACGATGGCGCATACGTCCGCTACATGAAGAATGGCGTGGTATTCCGTTCCGTCGTCGCTGTGATCGTGGTCCCGCTTTTCTTTGACAGCTCGTTCTACCACAGCGGCGCCGCGCTCAGCAATGCCCGCTTTGGCCCTTTGAGCCAATCCGGGTCAAACACGCCATTCGTTACAAGCGGATCTCACATGTCGGTGCAGGGCAGCACCATCAGCAAGATCGGCGGCGCGGTCGCATGGGACGAAGGCGCGTGGAGCCAAGAGAGCTACAGCGGAGGCGCTGCGTGTTCCTTCATTCCCCTATCCGGTGCATATTTCATGGCTGGGTTGAACACCGATCCCACCACCGACAATAACTACACGAGTATCGACTACTGCTTCTACAGCGACGGCAGCGCGAATCTCTATTGGTACAATTCCGGCGCCACCACCGGCTCCTTTGGGACGTACGTTCCTGGCACCGATGTATTGGCTCTCACTTACGACGGCCAGTACGTTTCTTGGTTAAAAAACGGGATCGTCCTGAAGACGCTAAATGCGGGTCCTGGCGTACGATTCTATTTCGATGCGTCCTTTGCCGGAGGCAGCCTTTCCAACGTCAAGATGGGGCCGATGAGCGCTGCGAGTACCGGCATCGTCTTCGCCAACTCGGTAGGCATGTCATTGTCAAACGGGGTCTTCAAAAAGGTCGGGACCACGGCAGCCTGGGACGAACAGGTAATTAGCACAGACAGTTTCGTCGGTGGCGCGTACGCATCCGCGAAGCTCATCTCCGGCTTTGGAGCCATGTTTGGCCTCAACGCCGACCCCAATGCGAATGCCAGCTATACCAGTCTCGATTACGCGTTCTATTGGGAGAGCGGCAACGTCCTTAAAGCCTACGAATCAAACGTCGACGCCGGGACGATCGGCACGTGGGCATTCGGAGACATCCTCACGATTTCCTATGATGGCGTCGTCGTTCGCTACTTCCAGAACGGAACGCTGCTGCGCACGGTGGCGGCTGCCTACAATCTCAAGTTCTACTTCGACTCGTCGTTTCGGGATCAGGGCACGGCTATTGGAAGCGTCACGTTCGGACCGATGTCGAGCACGAACTGGCTAGCAGTAGGTGGTGATGGGAAGCCATCCAGCTATGCGACCGTAGGTCCCGCCGATGCTGCAACGTCCCTGGGATTCAATCCGCAATTCAGTGATTGGCCCACCGGGCAGACGAATCCGACAGGATGGTCGTACTGGAGCGGCGCCAACGCCGCTGTCAAGGAAACCTCCACCATTCGTACCGGCCCGTTTGCCGTGAAGTACACGGTGGCTGGCGATACCGGTGCGGTGTGCAACAGTTACTTTGCCAACACACCACTGGCAGCCGGAGTCTACCTTCGTGGGTCATACGACGTGTATGTGGTGAATCACGCCGGCGGCACCGGGAAGCCGGGTTATATGTTCCGGGTGTACACAAATTCGGCCTTGACTACGTACCGGGATACGCTTGTTCCGGCGCTTCGCAATGACGTGAGTGGATGGCAGCGGGTCCCGTTCACTGCCAACGTAAATTCGGGAGAACAGATCTACGGGATTACCATTTATCAGATGGCGTCCTATTCTGGTATGCCTGGAGGCGCTTGGGCCAACGGCAGTATTGTTTGCTTCGACAATTTGGCGTTTGAACTCGTGCAACCTACAACCGAGTCACAGGTGGTGATCGCCCAGCCTGCAATTACGGGATTGACATCGTACACCGCCGCCAAGGCCAACGGCACGAACGTGTCTTACGGGTCAAGAACCGCCACCATGACCAACGGTGTTGCACCGTTCTCCTACTCGTGGACATGTGAGCTGGAGTACGGATCGAACCTTTACATAACCGGCGGAAGCACCTCGTCAATCGTTGCGTACGGCACTGGCACTAATAGCTACGTTATCGGCACTATCGGCGTTACGGTCACGGATGCCAACGGCAAGACGGCCATCGGGTCACTCAGTGTTTATGTACCTCACGGATCGGCGGTGCCACCATGATGAATTACTTTGCAGAGCTTGGCCCTGACGGATACGTCGTTGCGGTTCATTCGATGGTGTACCCGCCGCTTGAGGGGCAGGACTCGGCTCCCATCGATCCGGGTAACTCAGTGGAGCAGTTGGCGGAGATGCAGTACCTTGCGCAGCCGACAGAAACCTCTAAGGCCATCGTCCAGGACGGTTTGTTGGTCTGGGTGGAGACCGCCTCGTTGGAAGAAGTCAAAGCGGTCGCGATCGGCGAAATTGATCAGCGGGCGGATGCGGCTCGCCTGGCCGTCGTGGGCGACGCCGCGCGGATCAAAGAGTACGAGCGGGCTCAAGCCGGTGCTGAGGCTTACAGGGATGCGGGCTTTACCGGCGCGGTTCCGCCTGGGGTGGCCTCCTGGGCGTTTGCGAAGCGTCGTCAAAGCTGGACCGCGCGCGACGCTGCGGAGGACATCCTCGCTGCTTCGGCTCGCTGGTATGCAGCGCTCGATGGTATCCGGGCGATGCGCCTCGACTCGAAAGAGGCGATCCGATTCGCTGTCACAAAGGATGAGGTGGTGGCGATTGCTTCTACCTTTCGTTCCACACTTACCGCTGCCATGCAAGGAGTCCAATGAAATATTCTGAAAAGCGTAGTGCGATCAGGTCCGGTGATCTTTTGGCCTGGAGTCATCGAGCATGGGGATCTTGGTATGACTTCAAAATCCAGATGGTGCGCGTGTTCACCAGGAGCGAATACAGCCACGTGGCGACCGCGTGGGTTGTCGGGCAGCGCGTGTTCGCTATCGAGGCTGTTGAGCCGCGCGCGCGGATCTTTCCGCTCAGCCGGCTCGGAAGCTTTTTCCACATCCCCCTGGAGGCCCCGTGGCGGGCCGAGACGGAGGAGAGTGCACTTCGCGATGTCGGCACCGAGTATCGCCAACTGGAGGCCATTAAAGCCTTCTTCCGGCCACTTCCGCGCGACAGTGCGAGCGAGTGCGCCGCTTTGGCCATGAAGATCGCCAGGGCGGATGGTATCGACCTTGGCGATCGTGCTACTCCGGATGCCGTCGTTCTTGCTGCGCAGAAGCTCGGCCATCCAACTAACTACGTAGAAAGCGATTCGTAACATGCCGAATTTCCGTGTGATTTCAAACAACGCGGCGGACCGGACAACGCTGACCGCCTCCACGGTCGCCGGCGCACTTGTCGCGGCCAACCTCTTGACGGACCGGAAGTCCGCTACCTGGCGCTCGGTTGGGACAACAGCGACCCTTACCGGCACAACGACCGTTACCGAGTCAGCCGCCGGCGTCCATCTGCCATTTTGCAATCTGTCGCCCACGGCCACGATTCGAGTCCGGCTGTATTCGGATACGGCCGGCACAGCGTTGGTGCTGGATACGGGCGTAGTGCTGGCTTGCCCGGCGGCAGCGATCTCACTTCGCGGCTGGACGGCGACAGCGGCTGCCAGCGCCTATTCGTACGGAGGGGGCGCGCACGCCCGTATTTGGTTCGCCGCGACGAACTGGAAACGGTTCGTGATCGATATTTCCGATGCGAGCAACCTGCAGGGCTACATCGAGGCCGCGCGCGTGGTGGTGGGGCCGTACTGGTCGCCCATCTATAACGCGGCCATGGGCGCATCGATTCGTCAGGTCGATTCAAGCCGGCACTTTCGCACCGATGCGGGCGAGCTGCTGACGGATGCCGGCTCGAAGTACCTATCGATGCAGCTCGATCTGAACAACATGGCCGCAGTCGACCGGAAAGCGTTCATTGACATCCTGCGTGGCTGCGGAATGGCGTATCCGATTCTGATTAGCCTCTTCCCCGGCGACTCGGATCTCGAGCTTGAACGTGACCATACGATCTACGGGAAACTGACCGATCTGTCTGCAATGAAAATCACCCAATACAACGCCTACTCATCTTCCCTGGAGGTCGAAGAAATCTAACGCATCACCATTTTTGCCCACTCAGGCCCGCCATGTGCGGGCTTTTTTTATAGGTCGACTATGACACAAACGAACAACAAGATGTCTTTGAAAAAGAAGGTCGGGCAGAACGAGGGCGACATGCAGGAGAGTATCCGGCGCCTGGAGGGGCTGGTGGCGAAGCTCTCAACCGAACTGCACACGGTCAAGGGCAATCTCGCCGCGAACACGTCGTTGACGATGGAGGCGCTTGACGGCCTGGCGGCTTTCAAGTCCTTTGTGCAGAAAATCGATGTCGAGAAGGTCGTCGAGGTAATTGGCGCGATCGACAGCATGAAGGGCGGGATCAAGGTCTTGGGCTGGCTGGAGCGTCCCGCCAAGTGGATCGCGGCCATTGCCGGCGCGATCGTGGCGCTGTGGGCGCTCTTTAAATCCAACGGAGGCTAAATGAAGATCATTGACGAGTTGATCGCCCGCGAGGGCGAGTATTCGGACCACCCATCCGACAAGGGCGGGCAGACTCGCTGGGGTATCACCGAGGCGGTCGCGCGCGCAAACGGTTACGCGGGGTCGATGCGTGACTTGCCCCGCGCGTTCGCCGAGGCGGTCTACGTGCGGCGCTACATCGAGGAGCCTGGCTTCGACAAGGTCCTCCCGGTTTCGCCACTGATCGCGGAGGAGCTGATCGATAGCGGCGTCAACATGGGGCCGGGCCTGCCTGGCCCTTGGCTGCAGCGCACCTTGAACCTGTTGAACCAGCAGGCGAAGACGTTCCCCGACCTGGTGGTCGACGGGCACATCGGGCCGGCGACGATCTCGGCGCTCCGGTCGGTCTTGGCCAGCCGTGGCCGGGACGGAGAAGTGGTCATTCTTCGCTGTTTGAACTGCCTGCAGGGTGGGCGGTACTTCGAGATCACGGAGAAGCGCGAGGCAAACGAAGACTTCTTCTTCGGCTGGCTCCGGACGCGCGTCGCAATGGCGTGATCCATCGGCTGCGGCGCACTCGCGCGCTGCAGCTTCCAAAAATCAATCGAAAGGAAATATATGGACCCACTCACTATTGCAATGGCGTTGTCGCAATTTGTGCCCAGCATCGCCAAATTCCTCACTGGGAGCGACAAGGTGGCGGATGTCGCCAGTCATGTGGTCAGCATCGCAAAGGCCGTAACCGGCGCAGATAGCGGCCCTGCAGCGCTCGCAGCGATTCAGGCTGACCCGGACAAGGTTATGGCATTTCAAGTCGCCATGGAGGGCAAGCAGGCCGAGTTTGAACAAATGTACCTGGTCGACCGCCAGGACGCCCGCTCACGCGACGTTGAAATTGCCAAGTTGGGGCGACGGAACGTGCGGGCCGACATAATGGTTCTGCTCGATGTCGTTGGCCTGATTGCCTGCCTGGTAGTGCTGTGCTTCTTCCGGGAGAAGATCCCGGGCGAGGCGATCGGATTGATCTCGACCATTGCGGCCACGTTCGGGCTGTGCCTGCGCGATGCGCACCAGTTCGAGTTCGGTTCGAGCCGCAGCTCACAGGCAAAGGACGCGACAATAAGTAGCCTTGCAAAGTAGTGCATACCTTTACATCAGAGAGGAGTTTTAAAACAAATTCTCTAATAGGGTGGAGCACAAAAAAAAGGCTGCATGCTTTGCATGCAGCCCCTTAAAGCCTCTCAGCTTAGTCCGTCGATTCTGTGCGCTCTATTTCTTCTTGGGCGCCGGCTTCGGGGCCGGTGCACGAATCGTCTCGACTACTGAGCCTTTCTTGTCCTTTTGTGCGGCTTGCACGGTCTTAAACTGCCCAGTTCCAGCGTCACGTCCGATTTTTCTGGTAGCCATGTGTTTCTCCATTCGTTAGAAAGTGTATGTGATGATGCTCGGCGCTACATTTAAATTCCAGGTCCTTGCAATCCCGCCTAGGACGCCGTCCGGTTCCTTCCCGGACGGCGTGATAGGTTAAAAGTCTTCCAACCGCCTAAAGCAGGGGGTGGAAAATCCCGACCTTAGTGCGGCCAGGTGCGGCAATGCTCGCGAACAGTTTCCAGGCGGCCCTTACGGAAACGCTTGTACTCGCTTACATGTACGCCCTTTGGGTATGCGCAGATCACTGGCATGATTCCTCCAAGAGAGAATTGGAGAGGTTGCGAAAAGACATCACACCGCCACACCTTCTGTCGCTTGTGTTAAACTTTGAGCCGTCACGATTCAAAGCATCCCGGCGCAAGGTTACTCTCAGGCCCTCGCCACCAGCGGTCTCCATGCCTGCAAGCATAGAGACCGTTTTCAATTGTATTGTTACACTAAGTCTTGTATCGTCTCCTCGTCGAACAGATCCGCCGTGCCTTCTTCTGGAGGGAACGGACGTAACCCATACACGCCTTTTCTTGCCGGATGCGCAAAAATCATTTCCTTATTTGCCATTCGATACAAGCGAGAGTTCAGCTTCGTGCGTTTTTCTACCTCGCCTGTACGGCGATACCATGCGATCAGCAACTTGTCTATTGTGGTTGCACCGCCCAAAGTCTCTATGATGTCGACGATAAGAAATTCTTTCTTATCGGTATCGGTTAAGCTCAGCTGTTCCAGCAGCTCATCAGGGAGATCTTCGATCTCGCTCGGTGTGAGGCGATAGAGGGAGTCTTGATTTGGAGAGAGCGTCTGCCGGACGGGGGGGATCTCGAAGTTTTCGAGATCGGTCAACATTTGCTGGAAGACCATCGCACGCGTGTTGTACGCATGAGCACGCTTCTCGTCGCCGCGATACTTCTGCGCGGAACGCACGTTATGCTCGATCTGTTCCTTGACGAAGGAACCGTACTTATTTATAATAGAAGACATGCGTGACCTTTATATTGCGCGTTTAATGTACTGGGGCCGGCCTTAGCCGGTTAAAATCCCCTTTAAGATTCTCTAAAAGCTCCGGACCTCCGCCTAAGAAACGGGTCCGGGGCTTTTTCCATTTGTGTTCATTATACATAGAATTTATTTCAGCGCAACTGTTACGCACAAAAAAATGAGATGTAAGTGAGAAATTCGTGGAAACGGCGAATAAACCGGGCGGTTTTTCGCGAGCAGCGTTAAAAAACGGCGGAGAATTCGTCGAGGGGCTCCGTGGAGGCCCCAGGAATTGCATGATGAAACTTGCCGCAGAGTTGAAATCAATTGCAAAAGTGAGGCGAAATGACGGATCTAAATTCCGTTTTAGCGTGGCTTTTGGCGTAACTTTGGATTAATTGGACTGCGCTCACATAGTAAGAAGACACCTATGCATCATTGGCGTGATTTTTTCGGTCGCGCTGGCCTTGACGGCGGCGGCGCTGATCTCTTTCGGTACGATCGTCATGTATCTCTGTTCTGGGGGCGGTGCATTTCAGGTACAGCATTCTACCGCCTCGGCGGCTTCTCATGCCTCTCGCTGAGGGGCAATCCCGCCGTCATGACGCAAGAATTGTAGTGCAGCTGGCAATAGGCGGATAATAGGGCAAAAAAAGGAGGCGGTATGGTCAAGTTGACGCTCGCGTTCGGTATCGCTGTATTGCTCGGCGGATGCATCTCCGCGCCGAAGAATTATGTCGCGCCCAAGCCCTACGTGGCCCCGCCGAGCGAGAACGCGCCTGCTCTGCTGCGCAGCGGGTTCCCCACCCGCATGGGACGGCACGATTCAATGTCCTTGTCCGTGGTCGACCATGCCTCCTGCCAGCAATCGAGCAGCAGCTCCCATCCGGTGTTCTCTGTCAGCGAATACACCAGGCCGGCCGAACTGGACGTGAAGCCGATCGCCATGGAAGTCGACCAGCCGATTCTGATGCAGTATTACGCCACCTTGTCGGCCGGCCGGTTCTGCAAGATCTTCGTCAAAGCCCAATTCGTGTCGGGCAAGCGCTACGTCGCCTATGGCGGCAGCGACATCCACATTTTCAGCTTCAAGCAAGATACCTGCTCGTTTGCGATTGTCGACGAGGAAACCAAGGTCCCGTTGCCGATGGAGCAGGTACCGCTGTCCTGCCCGCGGTAAGTGGCCGTTCAGCCCTGCTCGCGCAATTCCCTGATTCCCTTGCCCAGCTTGCGCCGCAATAGCGTGCGCAAGGTCACACTGTCGCCATAGCCGACCGTGGTCGCGATCCGCTCCATGCTCAGGCTGCTGGTCTTGATCAAATGCACGGCATGCTCGATCCGCACATCCTGTACGTAAGAGACCGGCGTTTTGCCGAGCACACCCTGCAGCCGCCGCGCCAGCGTGCGCTTGCTGGTGGCCATGTCGCTGGCGGCGCGGCCCAGGTCGAAGCGTTGGTCCAGATTGTCGCGCACCCAGCGGTCGAAGCGCTCGACCATGGGATCGGCCTTGGCCAGATGATCGGAAATCACGTACGAGGCCTGCGAAGCGCGTGCGTCCACCACCAGATAGCGCGCCACCACCGCGGCCAGATCCGGGCTCGATTCGCGGATGATCCATAGCGCCATGTCGAGGTGGCTGAGCGCCGCGCCGCCGGTCAGGCAGGGGCCGGAACTGACGATCATGCGGCTCGTGTCCAGGTTGACCTTGGGGTAGCGCTGGCGGAACAGGGGCGTGAGCCACCAGGTGGTGGTGGCGTCGCGATGGTCCAGCAAGCCGCTTTCGGCCAGCACGAAGGTGCCGATACAGGCCGCCGCCACGCGCGTGCCCGCGGCGGCGAAGGTGCGCAGCGCGGCGCAGGCCTCGGCCACATCGTCGCGCGCCAGCGCCGCCAGCAGCGGGTCCGGCATCTTGTAGCCGAGCGCGGGTACGATCACCAGATCGGCCGCCGGGCATGCCGCCAGCGGCGTGACCGGCAGCGTGAAGCCTTGCGAGCTGGTGACCTTGTCCCGCACCCCGCCCAGCACCACCTGGAACGGCGGCACCGGGTTGCTTTGCATCGCGGCCAGTTCATTGGCGGTAGTGAAGGCGTCGAGCAGGGTGGACACGCCCGTGTCGAACACGCCTTCGAGCGCCAATATCGTGATATGCATGGCGTAATCGCTACCAAAGATGTCAATCGTGCCAGTATCGGCCTTGATCGCGCCTCTGTAAAGTCCTTCCATCGCAGTTTCGCGATCAACTCAACAAGGAGTAGCAATCATGATCAAGCACGCATTGTTTGTACGTCTGGAAGCCAAACCGGGCAAGGAAGCCGATGTCGCCGCGTTTCTGGACGCCGGTCTCGGCATGGCGCTCGCCGAGAGCCGCACGCCGATCTGGTTCGCGTTGAAATTCTCGGACAGTGTGTTCGGCGTGTTCGACGCCTTCGAGAACGAAGAGGGGCGTCAGGCGCACCTGACCGGGCCGATCGCCCAGGCGCTGATGGCCAAGGCGGACGAGCTGTTCGTGCGCGCGCCGGCGATCGAGCGGATCGATGTGCTGGGGCTTAAGAACAGCGCGGTCTGATCACCCGAGCAGGTATTCGCGGACCAGCGCGCGGGCGCGGTGCAGGCGGCTCTTCACCGCGCCATCGGGCTCGCCCAGGCGGGCCGCGATGTCGGCGATGGTGAGTTCTTCGAAGTCGCGCAGCAGCACCACCTCCAGATAGTGCGCTGGCAGCGATTCGAGGGCGGCCGCCAGATCCATGCGCAAAGCCTGGTCGGGTTTGGAGAGCAGCTGATGTTCGAGCTTGTCCTCTTCGAGCGCGTCGGTCCGCAAGACCGCCCGCGCCAGCCGCTGGCACTCGCGTTTGATGACGGTGAACAGCCACGCGGAAAAGGCGGCGGCGGCCTTGAGGCCCTTGACCTTGCGGGCGATGACCAGCAGCGACTCCTGTACGGCGTCGTCGACGTCGCTGGCCATGCAGTGCCGCCGCGCATAGCGGCGCGCATCCGCCTGGCACACGGCCAGGAGCCGGCCGATCGCGGCCTGGTCGCCCGTTTGGGCCGCCAGGATCAGGGAGTCTTTCTCAAGGATGCCGCCGGCCTGCATGGTCAGGCTCCCTTATCGAGCTTGCGCCCGACGAGTGCGCACATCGGGCAAAAGCCGAACAGGCCGGTCACGGCCAGCGTGGCCCCGGTCAGGCCGGCGCCGACCGCCAGGGGAGCACCCCAGCTCAAGGCAGCAAACGCGAGCGCGATCAGGCCGATGACGATGCGTACGGCCCGTTCCCAGGCAGGTACATTTTTGGCGTAGAACATGGTGATTCCCTTCATCCGTTGGTTGAGGACAGCCCTCGGAAGCTAAGAGGGCCGTTCAGCGCAAAACGGTTCGCGGAAATCCAAAAATAGTTCTTAGATGCCGCAGTAGGCGGTTTTGACGGTCGTGAAGAACTCGGCCGCATAGGTTCCCTGCTCGCGCGATCCGTAGCTCGATCCCTTGCTGCCGCCGAACGGCACGTGGTAGTCGACACCGGCGGTCGGCACGTTCACCATCACCATGCCCGCTTGCGCGTGGCGCTTGAAGTGCGTGGCGTGCTTGAGCGAGGTGGTGACGATGCCGCTCGACAGACCGAATTCGCTGTCGTTGGCCAGGGCCAGGGCATGCTCGTAGCTGTCGGCCGGGATCACGCTGGCGACCGGTCCGAAGATCTCTTCGCGGCTGATGCGCATGTCGTTCGAGCAGTCGGTAAACAGCGCCGGCTGCAGGAAGAAGCCCGGCGTGGCGCAGGCGACGCGCTCGCCGCCGAAGGCCAGTTTGGCGCCTTCGTCGCGGCCGATGCGGATGTATTCCATGTCCTGATCGAGCTGGCTCTGGTCGACCACGGGGCCGATGTCGATGCCCGCCGCCAGCGCGTCGCCCACCTTGAGCGCGGCCAGCTTTTCGGTCACGGCGGCCACAAAGGCCGGGTAGATGTTCTTTTCCACGATGATGCGGCTCGACGCGGTGCAGCGCTGGCCGGTCGAGAAGAAGGAACCCTGGACGGCGCAGTTGACGGCGGTGGCCAGGTCGGCGTCGTTCAGCACCACCAGCGGGTTCTTGCCGCCCATTTCAATTTGTACCTTGGCCAGGCGGCCCATGGCCGCCTGCGCCACCTTGGCGCCGGTGCTGACCGAACCGGTGAAGCTGATCGCGTTCACGCGGCGGTCGTTCAGGAAGGCTTGGCCGACCACGCTGCCGCGGCCCATCACCAGGTTGAACACGCCGTTCGGCAAACCGGCGCGGCTGATGATTTCAGCCAGCGCCCAGGCGCTGCCCGGCACCAGTTCGGCCGGTTTGATCAGGACGCAGTTGCCGTAGGCGAGGGCGGGGGCGATTTTCCAGGCCGGGATCGCGATCGGGAAGTTCCACGGTGCGATAATGCCGACCACGCCGACCGGCTCGCGCGTGATTTCGATGTCCAGGTTCGGGCGCACGGACGGCAGCTTGTCGCCGCGCAGGCGCAGGCATTCCTGGGCGAAGAATTTGAAGATGGCGCCGGCGCGGGCGACTTCGCCGATGCCTTCGGGCCGTGTTTTGCCTTCTTCGCGCGAAAGCAGGGTGCCCAGTTCTTCCTTGCGGGCGATGATTTCGGAACCAATCTTGTCGAGCGCGTCGGCGCGCATCTGGATGTTCGACAGTGCCCAGCCGGGAGCGGCGGCAGCGGCGGCGGCAATCGCCATCTCGGCCTGCTGCGCGTCGGCCTGCGCGTAGTGGTCGATGATGTCCGCGGTGTTCGATGGGTTGATGTTGGCGGAGGAGGTCGCGCCGTCTACCCAGGCGCCGTTGATATAGTTCTGTTTCATGGCTCGCTTTAGTTTTTTATAACAAAACGAGAGCTTACCACTGACGGGGTGGGGAAGTCTAAGCCGAAACCGGCACATCGGGAGGGGAAATGCCACGGACCAGGGCGGCCCGTGGCGGGGCGAACGCTTAGAACGGCGTCGGTGCGGTGCTCACAAAGACCACCGTGGTGCGCGCCGGGATGCGGAACGTGCCGGTGGCGCGGTTGTAGGTCGCGGTCTTGGCCAGCGCATCGTTCTCCGAATTGCGCTGCACCTTGTGCACGCTGAAGATATCGTTGCGCAGTTCACTGATGGTGATGTCGCGCGCCTGCTTGTCGACGTTGAAGAACACGACCACCTTCTTGTACTTGGCGTGCTGGTAGCCGATGCCGTCAATCGACATGGCGATCACCCCGGCGACCTGGCCCGGTCCCGTGTTATGGAACTTGACCCGGTCGATCACGTCCTGCGCGGTGCGCAGACGGAACAGCGAGGTGTCGCTGCGGATCTGCAGCAGGTCGACGAAGTAGTCGCGCGCCGCGACGATGCCCGCGCTGTCCGGCTTGATCAGCGGGTTGACCAGAATCGGCGACATCAAATCCCAGTTGCTGCCGTTGACGCCCTGCATAGGCAGACCGACGCCGAAGTTGTTCGACTGGTAGCTGTAATCGAGCTTGTTGAACCAGTCGCCCGCATTGTAGCTGTCGCGGTCCATCGATTTGGAGCGCATGATCTCCTGGCCCGCGTGGAAGAAGGGAATCCCCTGCGACAGCATATTGATCGCCGCGCCCAGGTTCTGCACGCGCAGGCGGTCGGCGCGGCTGGTCCCTTGCGGCAGCTTGTAGGCGTTCAGGTCGAACAGGGTCGGATTGTCGTGTGCTTCGACGTAGTTGATGCTTTCCTGCGGGCTGGCGGTGAAGCCGGCCTGCTGGCCGAAGTAGTCGATCTCCGCATTCTTGCGCAGGTTGCCGAAGCGGTCGGTGAAGCGGTAGTCGCGCAGGGTGCCCGACAGGCCTACCTTGATCAAGTCGCCCAGGCGCATCAGATCGTCGCGGGTCTGGGTCGACAGCGCATTCGGATCGACAAACGCGCCGCTGATGAAGCCCTGTTGGCGGATCAGGTCCTGGCCGCCGTCGCAGCAGCCGCCGCCGCGCACCGCGTCGCGCAGGCGGTCGTTGAAGGAGCCGATGCCGGTGCCAAACATGTTCGACTGGCGCGCCTGCACGAAGCGGGCATCGTTGGCGACGGTGCCGAAGTTCCAGGCTTCACCGTACAGATAGATGTCGCGCCCGGCGGCCTGGCTCACTTCCGTCTTGAGACGGGTGATGACCGACAGCGGCGCCATGCCCATGATGTCGAAGCGGAAGCTGTCGACCTGGTAGTCGCGGGCCCAGGTGGCGACCGAGTCGATCATCAGCTTGGCCATCATCGCGTTTTCGGCCGCGGTATCGGCGCAGCAGCTGTCGTTGGTGATGCCGCCGCTGGTGTTAAGGCGGTAGTAGTAGGTCGGCACGATCTTGTCGAGCACGGACAGCGGACCTTGCTGCGAGCCGCTGGTGTGGTTGTAGACCACGTCCATCACCACGCGCAGGCCGTGTTCGTGCAGCGCTTGCACCATCGAACGGAATTCGCGCACGCGCACCGCGCCGTCGTTGGCGTTGGTGGCATAACTGCCTTCGGGCGCCGTGTAGTGCACCGGATCGTAACCCCAGTTGAAGCAATCGCTGTCGGCGCTGGCCGCCACTGCCGCCTGCTGGTCGGCCCAGTTGGCGGCCACGTTGGGAATGCTTGGCGTGGTGCAGCCGGTTTCGTTGACGCTGGCGATGTCGAAGCTTGGCAGCAGGTGGATGTGGCTCATGCCGGCTTTTTGCAGCTTGCGCAAATGGCGCATGCCGTTCGATTCCAGATCGGTGAAGGCCATGAATTTGCCGCGGTGTTCAAGCGGCACCGTCATGTCGCTGGCGCTGAAGTCGCGCACATGCAGTTCGTAGAGCGAGATATCGGTCGGGTGATCGAGCTTGGGAATGGCGTGGCCGTCCCAGCCCGCGGGTTTGAGCGCGGCGCTGGCCAGGTTGGCCACGAAGCTGCGCTTGCCATTGGCATTCAGGCTCAGCGAGTACGGATCGGTGACGGTGTTGTTGACGATGGCGTTGCTGGCCCAGCGCGAGAGCACGGCCACGTTGTAGGTGTAGTAGTAGCGGTTGGTCCAGAGCGCGTCCGGCGCCGTGTACGACCAGACGCCGCTGGCGGCGTCGCGCGTCATCGCGACGGTGGTGGCGGTGCTGGTGTCCGCGTCGGCGTAGACGTTGAGCGACACCGATTTCGCGGTCGGCGCCCACAGGCGGAAGGTCGGTACGCCTGCGTTGCTGAAGGTGACGCCCAGCTTGGCCGGCGCCGCTGCGGCGGCGAACAGCGCGTCGAGCATGCCGCCCGTCTGCAAGGAGGTCACCTGCACCAGATTGCCGCTGCTGTCGAACTGGGCGATGGCGAACTGGCCGCTCACTTTGGGCGCCAACGCGGCGGCATCGGCGGCCGACATGGTCAGCGCGGTATTGGACGCCAGGTGCGGGAAGCGCGCCTTGAGTGCGGGCGACAGCTCGCCGCTGATGGTCAGCGCGATGCTGCCGTCGGCGCCTGTCACGCCTTCCGGCGCCGAACCGAGGCCGCCGTTGGCCGCGTAATAGAGCTTGTAGCTGCCGCTGGCCGGCGTGCCGGGCCAGACGATGGTGCGGTCCGACAGCCAGTGGGCTTTCGCTTCGCTCAGATTGCCGAAGGTGACGGCGGGCTGGGCGTGGTAGAGCGTGCAGTCGCCTTCGAGCATCCAGATTTCCTGGCCCTGGGTGGCGATGTTGGGCGCGAAATCGGTGCCCTGGTCATTGCCGCAGTTTTTGTTGCCGTAGCCGTCGGTGACGAGGAACCAGATGCTGCCCTTGCCGGTGTCGACGGGGATATCGACGTAGCCGCCGAAACTGTCGCTGCTGGTCATCATGAAGCGGCCGGTGATCCAGGCCGGGCTCGGGTTGACCGGTCCCCACCACGAATACACGCCCCAGCTCGATTCGTCGTGCTGGGCGCGGCGGAAGTGCATGCGCACGGTGGCGGGCGCAATCGTCGCCGACAGGGTGGTCGCGGCCAGGACTTTGGTTTGTGGTGCTTCGGTGGTGTCGCTGCCGCCGCAGCCGGTCAGCAGGGTGGCGCTGGCAGCCGCAGCCAGCCATAGGCGTGAAGTAATACTACGCATGGAATGCATTGTGTCTCCTCGGAGATGGATGTGGCGAGCGGCGCCTTGTCCTTAATAGATCGTTTTTGTGATGCCGCTGGCAAGAAGGGGTAACCCTGTGTGTAATATTACTACACATCTTTTTGCGCGATGCACGCTGTTGTAAAAATAAGTTTTCCCGAGGGCAATTGCGAGAAATTGCGTTTTCGTTAGCGTCGCGCTATAGTTGCGGCGTACTTAGTTTAAAAAATGGAATAACATGAACGTCGCTGATATCCGCACCTGCGAGTCGCTGTGCAAATTTTTGGACCAGGGCGGCCGCCCGAAATATCTTCTGTTTTGGGGGCATACCAACAATGGCGGCAATGCGGTCACCAAGGCGTGCTTCAGCCAATGGTTCGGCGCGCCGTTTCTGGTGGATGGGACGCGCTATCGGACCGCTGAACATTACATGATGGCCGAGAAGGCGCGCCTGTTCGACGATCCAGTCGCACGCGAGGCGGTGCTTGCCGCCGGTAGTCCGGCGCAGGCCAAGGCGGCGGGGCGAACTGTGCTCAATTTCAAGGAGGACATCTGGCGCGAAAAGCGTTGGGACATCGTCGTGCGTGCCAATGTGGAGAAGTTCGCACAGAACGCCGAACTGGCGGAATTTCTTTTGCAAACTGGCCAACGCGTGCTGGTGGAGGCGAGCCCCGTCGACAAGATCTGGGGAATCGGCCTGGCAGCCGATGATGAACACGCGGAGCAGCCACGCCACTGGAACGGCCTCAACTTGCTGGGCTTTGCGCTGATGGAAGCGCGCTCACAGCTGCAAGCGCGCGCAGCGCGCTGAGTTACTGCCAGCGCAGCTTGGTCTCCGCCGGCAAGGAACTCAATACCTTGACCCGGCCTTCCGCCACCAGCGCACCGAGCTCGGTTCCCATGCGCGGCCCGGGATCGGTGCCGTCGTCCGGCATGACCAATCCCACCCAGGCATCGCGCCCGGACAGCTTGGCCGCATACAGGCACTGGTCGGCCATCTTGACCACTTCTTCCCACGGGTGCGCGTTGGGCGCGCTTTCGATGGCGGGGAAGGCGGCAAACCCGATCGAACACGTCTTTTGCAAAAACACGCCGTTGCCGACATCGATGCGCAAATCGCTGACCGCCTTGCGCAGGTTGTTGGCCAGCAGCTCCGCATAGCTGCGGTCCGAATTGCGCGCCACGATCAAAAATTCCTCGCCGCCCCAGCGCACCACGAAGTCGGCGTCGCGGCACGCCTTGCGCAGCGCCGTGCTGCAATGCTGCAGGACCAGGTCGCCCGCCGCATGGCCATAGGTATCGTTGACGGACTTGAAGTAATCGATGTCGATCATGTAGAACAGGAGCGTCTTGTTGATGCTGGCGCGCTCATGGTCGGTCGCGCGCAGCTGGCGGCTCACGCGCGCCAGTTCGTCCGGCATCGACAGTCCCAGGAAGCGCCGGTTCTTCAAGCCAGTCAGCGGATCGACCATGCTCGCTTCCTGCAGCGCCGCGTTGGCTTGTTCCAGCGCCACCGTGCGCGCACCGACCAGCGCTTCGAGCTCGAGATTGCGGCGGTGCAGCCAACTGAGCCGCCAGCGCACGAACAGGAACACCAGCGAGGACGCGAGCAGCACCAGCGCGGCCAGGGCCCAGCCGGTGCGCCACCAGGGCGCCTCGATCACGACCGCGCGTACGCTGACCGGACCCCAGTTGTCGTCGCCAAGCGAGGCCCGCACTTCGAAGCGGTAGTTCCCCGGCGGCAGACCGGTATAGCGCGCTTCGCGGATGCCGGTGTCGCGCCAGGCATCTTCGAAACCGGCCAGCCGCACCTGGACCCGCACCCGCGCTTCGTTGATGAAGCTGAGCGCGGCGAAATGGAAAGTCAAGGCGCGGCTGTCCCAGTCGATGCGCGGCGTGGGCGCGGTCAGATCCTTGCCTTTGCCGTCCTGCAGGCGCAGCACGCGTGTGGACGGCAAGGGCGGGGCGGGCGGTTCGGCGGCGGCGTGATAGTGGGCCAGGCCGCTGGCCATGCCGAGCCAGATGTCGCCATTGCGGTCGGGCCAGAACGAGTTGGCGGCAGCGTCGTCGCTGGGCAAGCCTTCGCCACGGCCGAACTGGTCGAGCCGGCCCTGATACCACCGCTTGGCGCCCTGTGCGGTGCCGAGCCAGAGCGCGCCGCGGGCATCGAAGCCCATCGCGTAGACGTTGTCGGCCACGAGTGCGGCCGGCTGGTCGATATGGGTGACCTTGCCCAGTCCGGCGGCGTCGGGCTTGAAGCGGCTCAGGCCGTGTGTATTCCAATAGCTGACCCACACCTCGCCGCTGGCGTCGACCGCGATGGTCTCGACATGGCTCTCGCGCAAGCCGTCGGCCTGGCCGAAGCGGCGCCAGCTGGTGCCGTCGAACAGGGCCAAGCCGGCCATGCCGCTGACCCACAGCCGTCCCGTGCGGTCGCGCAAGACTTGATTGATTTGCTCCTTGGGGTCGCCACCTGGCAGCGTGACAGGACGCGTCACGTACTCCTTGCCTTCGCGCGCGACCCGCTGCAGACCATGGGCTTGCATGCCCAGGTAGAGTGCGCCGTCGGGGCCGAAATCCATGGCGTTGACCGTGCTCGGCCCTTCCAGTCCGGTCAGGACGATGGGGACGAAGACCGTGCTGCCGGCCGCGCGCATCAACAGGGAATTGGCCGCGTCCTTGGCGTTGTTGCCGCCTGCCCAGTAATTGCCCTCCGCATCTTGCGCCGAAGCGTAAAGCGAGCGTTCTTCGGTGCCGGGCAAGACCTCCCATTGATTTTCGCGGGCCTGGGCCAGACCACGGTTGGTGCCTGCCCACAAGACACCATCGCGGCTGCGCGCCACGTTCCACACCGTGTCCGAGGGGAGTTTCTGGCGCCGCGTGTGCGCCGTCCATGCGAGGCGGCCTTGCAAGCGGTGAACGCCTTCGGACGCGATCCAGAGATTGCCTTCGCGGTCGAACAGCATCGAGGTGACCCATTGCCCCGGCAAGCCCTGCTGCTCGGTGATGAAGGTCGTGCCTTTGTCGTTAAAACGCAGCAAGCCCAGATTGGTTGGGGCCCAGACATTGCCGTGCGAGTCGGCCAGCAGTTGGGCGCGCGTGACCGAGGCGCCAGGCAATTGCGGGCTCAAATCTTCCGCCGTGCCATCGAAGGCCGTCAGACGCAGCAGCACGCGCCGGCCGCGTATCCAGATGCGGCCCTGGCTGTCCTTGAGCAGGCTGTTGATGAGTTCGTTCTTGAAGCCTGCCGGCAAGGTGCGCGCTACCCAGGCGCCATTGCCGCTACGGCGGTACAAGGTGCCTTTCACGGTGGCAAGCGCTTCCTCGCCGCCAGGGGAGATCCAGACTGCGCCGCTTTCACTGCGCGGCAGGCCGGCAATGGGGCTCAGCTTGCCGGGCATACCTTCGTAGACGCCGTCGCTGGTGCCGAGCAATAGATGGCCGTTCTGGGTCGCGCCGATCGATTCGATGTGCAAGTCCGGCAGTTGCTGGCCTGGCACTGCCGGGTCGGGAGCAGTGCCGGACCAGGCCAGCGCCCCCTTGGCGTTAATCACCCACAGGCGCCCCCCTGGCTCGCGGTAGAGCGAGGTGATGCTGTCGCTGGGCAGGCCGTCGGCATTGCCGAAGCGCTGGAAACGGTTGCCGTCGTAGCGGAACAAGCCATCTTCGGTGGCAACGTACAGGAAGCCGTCGCGGTCTTGCGCCAGACCGGTGACTGCCTGATTGCGCAAACCTTGTTCCGGACCGTAACTGCGGAAGGTGTAGGCCCCCCGCGTATCGGCGGCCAGCGCCACCTGCTGGATGAGTACCAGCAGAATGGCCAGGACGGCGCGCAAGAATGGGTTCACCGGCAAAATGGGCTTGTCCTCAGGTCATGGAAAGGTTGGACGTGCATTGCATAAGCGCAATGGTGAGTATCCGGTGATGCGCGCCGGTCGTCAACGAAAACTGGATCACTTCCGTTCGCCGAGCGCCAGTTCGATCCAGGTGGGGGCATGATCGCTGGGCTTTTCGCGGCCGCGCACGTCGCGGTCGACCCCGGCGGCGGTGAGCGTGCCGGCCAGCGAAGGGCTTAGCAGGAGGTGATCGATGCGCAGTCCGGCGTCGCGTCCATACGCATTACGGAAGTAATCCCAGAAAGTGTAGATCTTTTCGCCCGGATGCATGGTGCGCAGGCTGTCGCACCAGCCTTGCTCGAGCAGGCGGTGGAAGGCGGCCCGTGTTTCGGGACGGAACAGGGCGTCGTCGACCCAGCGTTCGGGTTTGTAGACATCGAGTTCGGTGGGCATGACGTTAAAGTCGCCAGCCAGCACCACCGGCGCGCCGCTGTCGATCAGCTTGGCGGCATGCACGATCAGGCGCTCGAACCAGGCCAGCTTGTAGTCGAATTTGGGCCCGGGGGCCGGGTTGCCGTTGGGCAGATACAAACAGCAGATCAGCAAGCCGTCGATGGCGGCCTCGATGTAGCGGCTTTGCGCGTCGTCGTCGTCGCCGGGCAGGCCGCGCCCGACTTCGATCGGGGCCGCGCCGCGCGCCAGGATCGCCACGCCGTTCCAGCTTTTCTGGCCATGCCAGATCGCATGGTAGCCGGCGGCCTTGATCGCTTCTTCCGGAAATTTTTCCTGTGGTGCTTTTAATTCTTGCAGGCACGCGACGTCCGGGCGCTTTTCTTCCAGCCATTCCAGCAAAGCGGGCAGGCGGCTGGTGATGCCGTTGACGTTGAACGTGGCGATGCGCATGATTGCTCCAAATGACATGTTGGACATGCCATTTTTTACCAGATCGGCACAAGGCGCCGCACGGGAGGGGAACGGTTACAATCGGCCTTCACGTTTCACTCACCAGATCACCATGACTACCTATATTGCATTATTGCGCGCTGTAAACGTTGGAGGGACGGGCAAACTGCCCATGGCGGAATTGAAGGCAATGTGCGAACGGGCGGGTTTTGCCGCGGTCCAAACGTATATCGCCAGCGGCAACGTGGTGTTCAACAGCGGCAAGTCCGCAGCCCAGGTCAAGGCCGCGCTTGAAGCGGCCATGCTGGCTTATGCGGGTGCACCGGTACGTGTGCTGGTGCGCACTGCGGCCGAGATGGATGAAGTGGTGGCGAGCAATCCCTTCCCGGACGCTGCGCCCAACCGCACGGTGGCCATCTTCCTCGATGCCGCGCCGGCCAGTGCCGCATTGACCGCGGTCACCGGCAAAAAGAACGAAGTGCTGGCGCTGGGCAAACGGGAGATCTACGTCCACTACGGCGACGGCATGGCCGACTCCAAACTCAAGATCCCGGCCGCGGCGGAAGGTACTGCCCGCAACATCAATACCATCACCAAGCTGGCCGCAATGGCGGCCGAACGCGCTCAGGTGGCGTAGCCGGGGTCGATCCGGTCCAGCTTGCGAATCAGGGCGGGCCAGGCAAAGGCGCCGCCCAGCCCGCCCGTCTGCACCCGCATCGCTTCGCCCACGCCCTTGACGATGCGCGGATCGACCTGCACCAGCTCGCCGCCTGCCTGGGCCGCCAGCTGGATCTGGCAGGCCGATTCGAAGGTGTACATCGCCAGGAAGGTATCCGGGATGCTCTTTTGCGCCACGAGCAAGCCGTGGTTGCGCAGCACGAGGAAGCTGGCGCGGCCCAGGTCGGCCTGCAGGCGCGGCTTTTCATCGTCGCGGAAAGCCACGCCCTCGTAGTCGTGGTAGGCCAGCGAGGCCAAGACGAAGGTCGATTGCTGCGAGATTGGCAGGATGCCGCAGCGTTGGGCGCTGACCGCCACCCCGGCGCGCGTGTGCGTATGCAGCACGCACTGGACGTCGTCGCGCGCCTCGTGCACGGCGCTGTGGATGACGAAGCCGGCCGGATTGACCGGGAACGGCGAGTCGATCACCTTGTTGCACTGCTGGTCGACCTTGACCAGCGAAGAAGCGGTGATTTCGTCGAACATCAAGCCGTAGGGGTTGATCAGAAAGTGATGCTCTGGGCCCGGCAGGCGTGCGCTGATGTGGGTGAATACCAGGTCGCTCCAGCCGTGCAGCGCCACCAGCCGGTAGCAGGCGGCCAGATCGACGCGGGTTTGCCATTCTTCGTCGCTGACGACGCCTTTGAGCGAGGGAAATTCCATGCTGTCTCCTTGTTGTGGTTGCGATCAACAGTAGCGCGGGACTATCATTTGAACTGTCAAATTCTTTACAATTGGTGGAATAATCATGGCCGAGCCGGTGGGGCTGCTGGAAGACATGTCGCGCAATGGCTGGTTCGGCGCCTTGCCGGCGGAGGTGCGCAGGCTGATGATCGAACGGGCCGAGCCGGTGCGCCTGCGTCCCGGGGAGATGCTGTTCCGTCAGGGCGACGCACCGAGCGGTTTTTATGGACTGGTCAATGGCACGCTCAAGATGTCGTCGCTGCGCGAGGATGGCCGCGAAGCCATTCTGGCGGTCCTGGAGCAAGGCATCTGGTTCGGAGAAATTTCCCTGATCGACCACTTGCCGCGCACGCATGATGCTACCGCCATCGGCCCGGTCGAGGTGCTGGTGCTGCCGCGCCTCGCTTTCGATACATTGATGGAACACGCCGTGTTCGCGCGTGCGGTGGCGCTATTGATGGCGGGACGGATCCGGCTGCTTTACGGGATTGTGGAGGATGCGACGCTGCGCTCGACCCGGGCCCGTATCGCGCGCCGCCTGCTGCTGTTGGCGCGCGGCGACGTGACCTTGTCGCCCTTGAAGCGGCAGCGGGTGCCGGTGTCGCAAGAAGGGCTGGCCATGATGCTGGGGATTTCCCGCCAGACCTTGTCCAAGGAGTTGCGTCTGCTGGCCGAGCAGGGGGCGATTGTGCTCGGGTATGGGTATATCGAGGTGGTGTCGGAGGCGGGGCTGGGACAACTCACGCTGGGGTGATTCATTCGCGCCGCCTACGAAATGAAGTCCATATCCAGCAATTGTTCGCGGGTGTACGGCAATTCGTGCGGAAAGATTTCTTTGGCAAGACCGGTAGTCTGCGCAGCCCGAATGACTGCCGTGCGGTAGCATTCGTGGGCGTACTCATCGACCAGTCGATTCAAGCTGGGGCTTTGCTTGAGCCGTTTCATGATCTGCGAACGCTGTTCCCCGATCGTGCCTATCCAGCTCGATGATTTTCGTGCGGGTTGAAATTCACATTTCAACAAATGCAAAATCAGCACTTCGAAACGGGAATGCAACTCGTGCTTGAGATTATTTCCCATGTCTTCGATCTCCTCGACGAGATTGATCAGGTCGAGCCGTTCGAAATCTTTGCTGCGTAAAAGTTCAGTCTGCTCATCGATCCATAGCGCGAAATCGCGCTCGTATCCGACTGGCTCAGCTGAAATCGGGGAGGGGGCAATCTGGTTCATGGCGACTCCGGTCGACGATAGTCACATTCAACACATCAGGGCACGAAATCCTCGTTTAGCAAATTCTCCGCCGTGTAGGGATTCTGCTCCGGGAATACGGCGCGGGCCAATCCTGTTTCCGCCGATGCACGGCGAACTGCAGGCATGTACGATTTGGCCGTCAACTCTGGCATGTGGCGTTTGAGGCTCGGACTCTGTTCCAGCCGGTCTAGAATGCGGCGTCGCTGTTCGTGAATGGTTGCTATCCATGAGCCAGATTTGCGCTCCGGCTGCACTTGGCATTTGAGCAGATGGACCAACAGCGTCTCTATGCGCGATTTGAGTTCGTGCCGCAGGTTCGCCGCCATTTCTTCGAACTCCTCAATTACCCGGTTGAGATCGAGGTGTTCGAAATCTCTGGCGCGCAGAAGTTCAGTTTGCTCTTCTATCCATTGAGCGAAGTCGGCATCGTAACCGGACAATGGTAGTGGTGGAAGTCGGTCCATGGTGTCACCTACGGAATGAAGTTTGCGTACGCTGCTCTCCAATTGTGCCGACCCAACTCGATGATTTTCGTTCGGGCTGAAATTCGCATTTGAGCAAATGCAAAATCAACACTTCGAGCCGGGAACCCAATTCCCGTTTGAGGCTTCCACTCATGGCTTCAATCTCCTCGACGAGATGGATCAGGTCGAGTCGTTCGAAATCCTTGGCGCGTAAAAGTTCAGCTTGCTCATCGAGCCACAAAAAAAAGTCGCGGTCATATTGATGCAGATGTTCCATTTCTGACCTATGGATAGAAACGTGGGTCCAGCAATTGCTCTATTGTGTAAGGCAATTCCCTCGGAAAAGCGTTTTCCGCGAGACCGGTATCGTTAGCGGCCCTGATGACCGCGGCCCGATGAGAGTCGTGTGCGTACTCCTCGACCAGTCGTTTGAGACTGGGACTTTGCTTGAGCAGACGGACGATTTGCGATCGCTGTTCGCCGATCGACCGTGTCCAGCTCGATGACCTTCGCCCCGGCTGAAATTGACACTTCAGCAAATGCAAAATCAGCACTTCGAGCCGGGAACCCAGTTCCCGCTTGAGACTGCCGCTGATGGCTTCGATTTCCTCGACGAGATGGATCAGGTCGAGTCGTTCGAAATCGCGCACGCGCAAAAGTTCAGCCTGCTCGTCGATCCATTGCGCGAAATCGCGCTCGTAATCGGCAGGCTCTGCTGTAGGTGCGGGGGAATGGAAGAGTTGGTGCATGCTACCTCCGTCAATGCGAAAGTAGCACCGATTGGCGGTGCCGGCTAGCGGCGCCGCCAATCGTGCGGGGATTGCTTAGCCGGCCTCGGCGATGCGCTTGGCGATGTGCGCGAGCGCTTCTTCGACCTGGTCGATCAGGATCAGGCACAGATCGCCGTCGGACAGGCGCGCCAGGGCGGTGTCGATGGCGATGAACTCGCCATTGATCTCGTCCACATGCGTGGTGCGCTTGGCGCCGGTCAGGCCTTCGCGCAGCAGGCGCACGACTTCGCCGTCGGCGCGGCCGCGCTGGCACTGGTCCTGGTAAAGCAGCACGTCGTCGAACGACGCGCCCAGGATTTCGGTCTGCTGGCGGATGTCGACGTCGCGCCGGTCGCCCGCGCCGCTGATGACCACCGAACGGCGTTTGGCCGGCATGCTTTCGACGGCGCTCACCAGCGCCAGGATCGCGTCCGGATTGTGGCCATAGTCGGCGATCACGGTCGCGCCCTTGTAGTTGAAGACGTTGAAGCGGCCCGGCGCGTTGTCGCTCTCGTTGGCGAACGACTTGAGACCGGCGCAAATGCGCTCCCACGGCATGCCGACGCCCCAGGCTGCGGCTACCGACGCCATCACGTTCTCGACCTGGAAACCGATGGCGCCATTGCGCGTGATCGGCACTTCCGACAGTGGCACTTTGTGTTCGACCTTGCCTTGCGCGGCGACCAGCATGCCGCCGGCCACGTAGACCACACGCTGGCCCTGGGCCCTGTGGGTCGACATGATCGGATGCTCGGGATCGGCGGCGAAGTAGGTCACGCTGCCACGGCAGTTTTCGGCCATCGCGGCGACAATCGGATCGGCGGCATTCAATACCGCTACGCCGCCGTCGGCCACGTTCTGCACGATCACGCGCTTGAGGACCGCGAGGTCTTCCAGCGTGGTGATGTAGTTCAGCCCCAGGTGGTCGCCCGAACCGATGTTGGTCACGACCGCGACCTGGCAGCGGTCGAAGGCCAGGCCTTCGCGCAGCAGGCCGCCGCGCGCGGTTTCGAAGACGGCAGCGTCCACGTCCGGGTGCAACAGCACGTTGCGCGCGCTGCGCGGGCCGCTGCAGTCGCCGCTGTCGATGCGCCGGCCTTCGATGTAGACGCCGTCGGTGTTGGTCATCCCGGTACGCATGCCGCCGGCGGTGAGCAGGTGGGCGATCAGGCGCACGGTGGTGGTCTTGCCGTTGGTGCCGGTGACGGCAACGACCGGAATGCGGCCATCGTCGCCGTCGGCGAACATGGACGAGACAATCGCTTCGCCCACTGCGCGGCCCTTGCCGAACGATGGCGACAAGTGCATGCGCAGGCCCGGCGCGGCGTTGACTTCAACGATGCCGCCGTTCTGTTCTTCGATCGGTTTCAAGACGCTGTCGCACACCAGGTCGACGCCGCAAATGTCCAGGCCGACCATGTGGGCGGCCGCAATCGCGCGCGCCGCCACTTCCGGGTGCACGTCGTCGGTGACATCGGTGGCTGCGCCGCCGGTCGACAGGTTGGCGTTGTTGCGCAGGATGACGCGTGCGCCTTTCGGCGGCACCGAGTCGGCCACGAAGCCTTGCTTGGCCAGCGAGGCGAGGGCGATATCGTCAAAGCGGATCTTGGTCAGCGAGGTCGCGTGACCATTGCCGCGGCGCGGATCGAGGTTGACCTGGTCGACCAGCTGGCGCACGGTGTGCACGCCGTCGCCGACCACGATTGGCGGATCGCGGCGCGCGGCGGCGATCAGCTTGTTGCCGATCACGAGCAGGCGGAAGTCGTTACCCGGCAGGTAGCGCTCGACCAGGATATCGTCGCGGAATTCCGACGCGGCAGCATAGCCGGCGTCGAGCTGTTCGCGGGTGGTGACGTTGACCGTCACGCCCTTGCCCTGGTTGCCGTCTTTCGGCTTGATCACGACCGGCAGGCCGATTTCCAGCGCGGTAGCCCAGGCGTCGTCCGGGTCGGCGACCACGCGGCCCATCGGCACCGGCACGCCGGCCGCATGCAGCAGCTTCTTGGTCAGTTCCTTGTCCTGGGCGATGGCTTCGGCGATGGCGCCGGTGCTGTCAATTTCGGCGGCCTGGATCTTGCGCTGGCGCGAGCCCCAGCCAAATGCGACCAGGCTGCCCTGGGTCAGCCGGCGGAACGGGATGTTGCGGGCCACGGCGGCCTGCACGATGGCGCCGGTCGATGGACCGAGGCGCACGTCTTCATCGAGTTCACGCAGTTCGTGCAGCGCGGCGGCCAGGTCGAATGGCGTATCCGCTTCGGCCGAGGCGATCAGGGCAACGGCCAGTTCCATGGCGCGGCGGCCGACTTCTTCTTCCGAGTATTCGACCACTACCTGGTGGATGCCCTCGTCGAGCGTGGCGGTGCTGCGGCTGAAGGTCACGGGGCAGCCGGCTTGCGCCTGCAGGCCGAGCGCGGCCAGTTCCAGCACGTGCGCCATCGGGATGGTGTCGTCGTGGCCGGTGGGCTGGAACGGGCTCATGTCCGGGAAGCGGGTGCGCAGGCGCTGCTCGAAACCGGGCATGTTGCCGACGCAGCTTTCTTCGGGCGTCAGCGCGACGATGGCCTCGATCGAGGTGTGGTGGCTCCACAGATTGGGACCACGCAGGGCCCGTACGCGAGATACTTCCATAAACCGTTTCATCCTATGAGGGTTGGGCAGAGTGCCCCCCGACGATAGCCGCCGGGCGCTAAAAATTAATGCGTTTTCACCGGTCGGTGTTGATCGTCATTCCGTCGTCCTCGCGAAGGCGGGGACCAATAGCACGTTTCCGAATTCGGCGACGTGCTATAGGCCCCCGTTTGCGCGAGGGCGACGCCAACACTGAGCGGTGACAAAGCTAAATTCAATGATTCGCCTTTTTTGAAAGCGGGTCGAAGGTGCGCAGACCGGCGCCGATCAGGTCCGCGGGCACGCCCAGCGCGACCGTCGCGGCCACGGCCGCCAGCACGCTGTCCGGCTGGTCGGCGGCGCCGGCCTTGAGCGCGGTCAGGCTCAGGATCACGGTTTCGGTCGGGCCTTCGGCCAGCACCACTTTGCCGTCGCGCAGAATCACGGCGCGCTTGCCTGCGGCGCGATGGTCGACGATCACCGGCAGGGCCGGGTCGGTGCCGTAGAAGATCACTTCGTCGTCGCACAGGTCGGCCAGTTCGGCCACCGCCGGAATGGCCGCGTTGAGCACGGCCACGCCGTCCGGCAGGATCACGTCGACCTGGGTGCGCACCACGTTGGCCATGCCGTCCTGGTCGTTGATGTAGAACTCGCCCAGCGCTTCATGGCCGGCCATGTCGGTGATCACGCCGACCTGGCACTTGTCGTAGGCCAGGCCGTCGGTGAGGATCATGCGCGCATTGCTCTCGAAGACCGCCGCTTGCACGGTGCGGTTGATCAGCAGCCGCTGGCCCGCTTCCCAGGTGGCCGCATTGCCGGCCGTGACCAGGCGCTGGTCCAGATACAGGCCGTCGGTGCTGACCACGCCGGTGTGTTTGCCGGTCAGGTGCACCAGGCAGCCGACCAGGCGCGCGGTCAGGCTGGTGCCCTGCGAGCCGGTGATGCCGACGATGGGAATGCGGCCGTTTTCGGCCTGCCCGAACAGGTGGCCCACAATCGCGGTGCCGATCGGACGGGCCTGGCCTTCGGCCGGTTTCAGGTGCGACAGCAAGCCCGGGCTGGCGTTGACTTCGATGATCGCGCCGCGCTGCTCGTCGAGCGGACGGCTGATGTCTTCGCACACCAGGTCGACGCCGGCGATGTCCAGGCCCACGATGCGCGCCGCCAGTGCCGCCGCGTGCGCGACCGATGGATGCACCTTGTCGGTGACGTCGAAAGCGACGTTGCCGTTCGGCTGGATCAGCACTTTCTGGCCGGCTTGCGGGACCGACGCCGCGGTCATGCCCTGGCGTTTGAGTTCGAGGATGATCTCGGCGCCGTTTTCGGGCGAGAGCGCGTTCAGCGGCGAGTCTTCGCCGGTGCCACGGCGCGGATCGGTGTTGATCTGGCTCTCGACCAGGGCCGTGATGTTGGAGCTGCCGTCGCCGGTCACCCACAGCGATTCGCCTTTGGCGGCGGCCACCACTTCGGTGCCGACGACCAGCAGGCGGTGTTCGTCGCCGGCGATGTAGCGCTCGACGATCACGCTTTCGCTCTCGCCTTTGCGCGCCGCCAGGTGATACGCCGCTTCCACGTCTTCCTGGGTCATCAGATTGAGCGAGACGCCGCGGCCGTGGTTGCCGTCATACGGCTTGACCACCACCGGCAGGCCGATGTCCTGCGCTTCGTCCCAGGCCTGGGCGGCGCTGCGAACGAGGGCGCCTTCGGGCACCGGCACGCCGCACGATTCGAGCAGGGTCTTGGTCAGGTCTTTGTCGCTGGCGATGCTCTCGGCGATCGCGCTGGTGCGGTCGGTCTCGGCGGTCCAGATGCGGCGCTGGGCGGCGCCATGGCCGAGCTGCACCAGGTTGCCGTCGGTCAGACGAATATGGGGGATGCGGCGCTCAGTGGCCGCTTCGACGATGTGCGCGGTCGACGGGCCCAGGCAATGGTCGTCGACCTTTTCCTTGAGCGCGGCCACGGCGGCCGTCAGGTCGAACGGGGTGTCGTCGATGGCCGCCATCAGCAGGTCGCGGCCGGTGTGCAGGGCCGCCATGCCCACTTCGGGCTGGCGCGTGCGGAAGGCCATCTTGTAAACGCCGATGTTGCCGGTGGAGCGGGTCTTGCCGAAACCGGTGCGCATGCCGGCCAGGTTCTGAAGTTCGAGCGCCACGTGTTCGAGGATGTGGCCGGACCAGGTGCCTTCTTTCAGGCGTTCGAGGAAGCCGCCGCGCTCGCCGACACCGCAGCGGTGCTCGACCAGCCCAGGCAGCCACGCGACCAGGCGCTCATACAGGCCGGGCAGCTTGTTCGAAGGCAGGTCTTCCAGCGCGCCAATATCCAGCCACGCTTCGATCACGGGGCGGTAGGTCCAGATATTCGGGCCGCGCAGATGGCTCACGCGGAGGAACTCGATTGCTTTCTTCTTTGTCATGTAATGATTTCTTGATAACAGGGCCTGGCGTTGTTCACGCGGAACGATCCTGGTGAGGCTATTGTGCAGCCCATCATGTTGTATACTTGCCCTACCGAAGCTTACCGCGCCAAACCGATTTCTGCCAGCCTCGATTCCTGAAAGATCCTTCCAGTGAGCGGCTTACTTTTCCCACACGATGACATCTAATCAACTAATTTCTCCTACCAATACCGCCGCCGCCCCCATTACCCTTCCAGGGCAGTGGCAAGTTGAGGTTGAGAAAGAACTTGCGTCAGGGGAAAACGTTTTAAGTGGTGTGGAGGTTGACCTCGATGCACGATTACGTTTCCGCAAGGGGATGGTGGTCGTCACCAACCGCCGCCTGATCGCGCGCGCTCCCGACGATCAAGAGTGGAAGCAGTTCAGCTACCGCCCGGGCCTGGCCCTGCGCCATCACGATCACGCCGGCGTCGGGCACCTGGAACTGGTCGACGAGCAGGGCCGGCTGGCGGCCTGGCGCTTTACCCTGGGCCAGAATCTGCACGCGATGCGCGTGCTCGACGCTTTCCGCGACCAGCTCGAAAGCCATTTGTCCGGCTTGCCCGTGCACGTGGCCGAACAGAACGTGTGCCCGAGCTGCAAGGCGCCGCTCGAGCCGGACCAGGACGAATGCCCGATCTGCACCAAGGTGCTGTACACGCCGCCGTCGACCTGGACCCTGTTCCGCCTGTGGCGTTTCGCCAAACCATACGGCGGCCAGCTGGGCCTGGGCTTCTTCCTGATGCTGGCCAGTACCGCCGCGCACATGATTCCGCCTTATCTGACCATGCCGCTGATGGACAATGTGCTGATCCCGTTCCAGAACGGACAGCCGGTCGACCAGAAACTGGTGTGGATGTACATGAGCGGCTTGCTCGGCTCGGCCGTGCTGGCCTGGGCGCTAGGCTGGGGCAAGACCTATGTGCTGGCGCTGGTGTCCGAGCGCATGGGCGCCGACCTGCGTTCGGCCACGTACGAACACTTGATGAAGCTGTCGCTCGAATTTTTCGGCGGCAAACGCACGGGCGACCTGATGTCGCGCATCGGCAGCGGCAGCGACCGCATCTGCGTATTCCTGTCGCTGCACCTGCTCGACTTTGCCTCCGACGTCCTGATGATCATCATGACCGGGGTGATCCTGTGTTCGATCAATCCGATGCTGGCCGTGATCACGCTGGTGCCGCTGCCGTTCATCGCATGGATGATCCACATCGTGCGCGACCGCCTGCGCACCGGTTTTGAAAAGATCGACCGCGTGTGGGGCGAAGTGACCAACGTGCTGGCCGATACCATTCCCGGCATCCGCGTGGTCAAGGCCTTTGCCCAGGAAAAGCGCGAGGCGACCCGCTTCCGCGAAGCGAACCGGCATAACCTGGCCGTCAACGACAAGCTCAATAAGGTCTGGTCGCTGTTCTCGCCGACGGTGTCGTTCCTGACCGAACTCGGTCTGCTGGTGGTGTGGGTGTTTGGCATCTGGCAGGTCTCGAAAGGCGAGATCACGGTCGGTGTGCTGACCCTGTTCATCACCTACAGCAGCCGTTTCTACGGCCGTCTCGATTCGATGAGCCGGATTGTCTCGGTCACGCAAAAATCGGCCTCGGCCGCCAAGCGTATCTTCGACATTCTCGATCATGTGTCGAGCGTGCCGGAGCCGGTCAACCCGGTCAAGCTGGACAAGATCGAAGGCCGCATCGACCTGCGCGAAGTGGGCTTCCGCTATGGTAACCGGGCCGTGAACCGCGGCATCAACCTCAATATCAAGGCCGGCGAATTCGTCGGCCTGGTCGGCCACAGCGGCTCGGGCAAGAGCACGCTGGTGAACCTGATCTGCCGTTTCTACGACGTGTCCGAAGGCGCGATTTTGCTCGACGGCGTCGACATCCGCTCGTTCGCCGTGTCCGACTATCGCCGCAATATCGGACTGGTGCTGCAAGAGCCTTTCCTGTTCTTCGGCACCATCGCCGAGAACATCGCCTACGGCAAGCCGGACGCCACGCGCGAAGAGATCATCGCGTCGGCGCGCGCTGCCCACGCCCACGAATTCATCCTGCGCCTGCCGCAAGGTTACGACTCGATGGTCGGCGAACGGGGGCAGGGCTTGTCGGGCGGCGAGCGCCAGCGCATTTCGATCGCGCGCGCGCTCCTGATCGATCCGCGCATCCTGATCATGGACGAGGCCACCTCCTCGGTCGACTCGGAAACCGAGAAGGAAATCCAGAAGGCGCTCGACAACCTGGTCCAGGGCCGCACCACGATCGCCATCGCGCACCGCCTGTCGACGCTGCACCGGGCTGACCGCCTGGTCGTGCTCGACCGCGGCGTGGTGATGGAAGAGGGCAGCCACGATGAATTGATGGCGCGCGAAGGCGCCTATTTCCGCCTCTACGAAGCGCAGGCGCGCAACGTCGACACGGACATGGACGACAAGGACGGAGAATAAGATGGGGATCACGAATTTTCAACTGCGCCGCGACAGTTTCGGGCGCCTGGTGCTGACGGCCGAAGACGGTGAAGTCCACGTCGGCGTCTCGCCGGTGCGCGCGTTCCCGATTCAGGCGCCCGACAAGGGTATCTCGATGGTGCTCGGCGACGGCAAGGAAGTGGGCTGGATCGACGACATCGCCGGCCTGCCGCTGCAGATCCGCGAACTGGTGCAGGACGAACTCGAAGGGCGCGAATTCATGCCCGAGATCCTGTCCGTGAAAGACGTCTCGAGCTTCGCCACGCCCTGCACCTGGTACGTGCAGACCGACCGCGGCGACACCGAATTCACGCTCAAGGGCGAGGAAGACATCCGCCGCATCGGCGCCACTTCGCTGCTGGTGGCCGACAACCACGGCATCAACTTCCTGGTGCGCGATATGTACACCATCGACAAGAACACGCGCCGCATCCTCGACCGCTTCCTGTAGGAGTTCCGCATGCACTATCTGCTCACGTACGACCTGGCGCCCGACTATCTTGAACGGCGCGGGCAGTACCGCGACGAGCATCTGGCGCTGGCCTGGCAGGCGCAGGAGCGGGGCGAGATCATCGTCGCCGGCGCGCTGGCCGAACCGGCCGACACGGCCGTGCTGATGTTCCAGGGCGCGTCGCCCGAGGTGGCCGAGCGTTTCGCCAAGGCCGATCCGTATGTGATCCACGGTCTGGTGACGGCTTACCGCGTGCGGCAATGGAACACGGTGGTGGGCGAACACGCGTTCACGCCGGTGCGGCCGCTGGCGCCAGCCAAATAATTCTTTGCTTGCACCCTTGCTCAAATTATAATTGGTCTCTAGAAATTATTGAGGTTTGATCAAGGAGTTGTATGCCGCCATCCGATATCTATGCACCGCCCGCTGCCTCGGTTGCCGGTCCCACGCCGGCCGAGCTGAGCGCCAAGTCCAAGGGGGAAGTGGTGTTGGCCGGGATCGGCCAGCGCATTGGCGCCTCCCTCATTGATGGACTGCTCTTTACGCCGCTGTATTTGCTCGGCACCTACATCAGTACGCTGAGCCGCGTCGCTGACATTGCGACGGGCGCCGTCAGCTTGATCATCGTCCTCCTCTTCTTTGTCGCCACGGTGCGCCTGTACGGCGGCACTCCCGGCAAACTGATGCTCGGAATGCGCGTGACCATGGCCGATGGCGGCCGCGTTACCTGGAAGGCGGCGTTCTTGCGTTATTCGGTCTATTTTGGCGCTACTGTCGCGCTCAGCGTCGGCGAACTGATCGCCGTGCTGGCGATCCCGGAGGCGACTTACCTGTCCGGTTATTTGGCGCGCAGCGCCGCTGTCAGCGCCCAGACGCCTGCCTGGGTCATGCCGGTGAATTTCTTCACCTTCGCCTGGGCAATTGCTAGCTTCATATCGTTGCTTGTCACCCAGCAGCGACGCACACTGTACGATTTCCAGGCTGGGACCATTGTGGTCCGGCCCGTCTGATCACTCACCAGGATGGACTCCCCTATGTATACAGATCCTTACGCACCGCCGGCTTCGTCAGTAGCAGGGCCCACCCCTGCCCAGATTGGCGTCGTGCGCTACTCGGGCTTCTGGCAGCGCGTCGGTGCTTACCTGATCGATGCCTTGATCGTTGCGCCGGTGAGCGGGATCGATTACCTGTTCGGCGGCAGCACGCACTTGTTCCCCCTGTATATGCTCATTCCGGGCCAGTGCCTCGCGCTGTTCCTGCATGTGTTCATGGTGTACAAGTACGGCGCCACGCCCGGCAAGATGGTGCTCGGTTTGCGGGTGGCGATGGCCGATGGCGCGCCGGTCACGCTGACCGCGGTCCTGCTGCGCTATTCGGTCTTGTGGTTGATCGGCATTGCCTCGGCAATCGCGATTGGCTCGGCGGCGCTTCAGACCCACGACGCCACCTGGTCGACCCTCAGTTACATGCAGCGCAGCCAGGAATTGCTGGCCAACGCGCCCGGCTGGTTCACTGCCGTGAAGGCCATTTCAGGCGTGTGGGTCATCGCCGCGCTGATCACCATGCTGGCCAACCGCCAGCGCCGCGCGACGCATGACTTCATTGCCGGCACCGCGGTCGTGCGCAAATAAGCGGGCGGATCGGTCGTCTCGCCAGGCACAGTTGATTAAATTATAATAACGATTCGACTATTTTTTGAACGGGATTAGCATGAATAAATTGATCGCTGCCGTACTGCTGTGCGTATCTGGCGCTGCATTCGCCAACTCGGCCTGCGACAAGCCGAAGAATGACTTCGACGACCTGTATTGCCTGAACAAGGTGTATCAGGAAGCGGACAAGGAATTGAACGAGAACTACAAGGCGCTCGTTGCCAAGCTCGACGCGGACGGCAAGAAAGCCCTCAAGACGGGCCAGCTGGCGTGGATCGCGGCGCGCAACAAGAATTGCTCCAAGCGCGAAGCAAACGGCTTCTACGTCAACCTCGATTGCGCGGCCAGCACCACGATCGAGCGCGCGCATTTCCTGCAAGACCGCGTGCGTGAGTGCGCCAGCTCGGGCTGCCTGAACAGCAAGCTGTAAGCAGCGGCCTGCTGGGCGCGTTGCTGCGCCCCGCAGGCAAATCGCTTTACTTCGACCGGGCGATCCAGGCGTCCACGCGCGCTTCCAGGATCGACAGCGGCAGTGTGCCGTCGCCGATCACCACTTCATGGAACTTCGGCAGCGAGAATTTGTCGCCCAATGCCGTGCGGGCCCGCTCGCGCAATTCCAATATCTTCAGCGAACCGGTCTTGTAGGCCAGGGCCTGGGCCGGCCACACCATGTAGCGTTCGATCTGGTTCTTGGCGCGTCCTTCGCTCCAGCCCAGCGCGCCGGCCATGTAGCTGATCGCTTGCTCGCGCGTCCAACCCTTGGCGTGGATGCCGGTGTCGACCACCAGGCGTACCGCGCGCATCAGTTCCGCATTCAGGTGGCCGAAGTAAGCTTCCGGATCGTCGAACAAACCCATTTCCCGTCCCAGCGTTTCCGAATATAAAGCCCAACCTTCGGTGTAGGCCGCGCTGTTGGGGTTTTCGGTATTGAACTTGCGGAAGTCGGGCAGATCCAATTCCTTGAGCAGGGCAGCGTGCAGGTGGTGGCCGGGCTGGCCTTCGTGCAAGAACAGCGTGACCATGCCGGTGCGGCTGTAATCTTTCGGGTCGTTCACCACCGCCCAGAACACACCGGGGTGCGAGCCATCGGCAGCTGGCGGGGTGTAATGGTCGCTGGCGGTGGCGCGCGTCAGTTCGGGCTCGAGCTGCAGTTCGATCTGCGCCTTCGGCAGCAGGGTGAACATCGACGGCAGCTTGGTTTTTACTTTCGCATCAATGGCGAGGTAAGCGTCCAGCACTTCCTGCTCGGTCTTGAAGGACTTGAACTTGGCTTGCGCGGTCACCCATTGCGGCAATGCATTGGGCGGGCCGTCATAGCCGAGCTTTGGCCCCAGCGCGATCCATTGCTGCTGGATGCGCGCCACTTCCTTCAAGCCCGTTTCGTGGACTTGCTCGGGTGTCAGCTTGAGCGTGGTGCGGTCGTTCACCTGGGCCTGGTACCAGGCGGCGCCGTTGGGCAGGGCGCTCCAGCCGGCGCTGCTGCGGCCGGCAGGCAGGTAGTCTTTTTCCACATACACGGCCAGGCGGTCCAGGGCCGGCATCAGCTTGAGCACGGCCGCGCGGTAGGCGGCGGTCAGCTTGTGTTTGTCCGCGGCCGAATAGCTGGCCGGGAAGTTCTTGACGGGCGAGTAATAGATACTCTCTTCCGGCGTCTTGCTTTGCAGTGCTTTAAATTGCGGCAGCATTGCTTCGATGATCGGTTTCGGTTGCACGATGCCCTGGCGCACGCCATCGCGCATATTGGCGATCGCCTGGTCAATCCAGGCCGGCAGTTGCTGCAGGCGGCTCAGGTAATCCTGCTGCTGCTTCACGGTGCCCAGCGGCTGGGAGCCGGTGCCGCTCGCGTAGTTGGCCAGGGTGCCCGGCACGTGGTCGAAGTGGTCGAGCGGCAGCAGGTGGTCGGGGAATTGGGACAGGCTCAGCACGCTGTCGAGTTCGTAGACGAGCAAGTCGTAGGTCAGCGCATCCTTGTCCGACAGGCGCTGGCGCGGCATGGCGGCCAGCTGCTGTTGCATGTGGCGGTACAGGGCGAACTGCGCCGCGCGCTTCTTCGGTGCAATGTGCAAGCCGAGCTGATCGTTGTAGCGGCTGTCGCCGTTGGCGGTCGCGAACAGCAGAGGATTGAAGGTGGCGCGCGCACGGTGGAAGGCGGCCGCCAGCTGGGCCAGCTGCTTCTTGACCGGCGCGGGCGTCACGACGGTGGCCGGGGCCGGCATGGCGGCGGGGGCGGCGATCACATTGGCTGCGAGCAAGCTGGCGGCGATGGCGGAAATGCGCAGTGCTGTACGGAACATGGGGCATCCTGGGTGGTTGAGCGTGGCGATAGAATACACGATGGGGCAATGCCTTGAGGCACTTTGATTGTGCGGATAACTGCGGCATACTGGCTCAATACCGAGGATGTCATGGACTTGCTGCGCGCTGCCTGGAATTACTTTTTGATTGTCTTTGGCGCCGGGTTCATTTTGGGCCTGATCCGGGTGCCTTTGCTGGTGCCGCAGCTGGGCGTGCGCACTGCCGAGCTGCTCGAAATGCCCCTGATGCTGGCCGTGATCGTGTGGGCGGCGCGCCGGCGCGTGCGAGCGGCAGCCGGGCTCTCGCGTTGGCAATGGCTGGGCGTCGGCATGGCGGCGCTGGCGCTGCTGGCCGGGGCCGAACTGCTGGCGGCGCGCTGGTTCGCCGGGCAGTCGCCGCGTGCCTATGTGCTGGCGCGCGATCCGGTGTCGGGCAGCGTGTATCTGGGCTGCCTGCTGGTGTTTGCGCTCGCACCATGTTGTTGGCGCGGTCAGAAAACGAACTGAAAAGAGGCTTTCATGCCGATGCACAAGACGATTCCACCAGCAAATCCCGACGCCTATTTGGCGTCACTGAGCGGCTGGCAGCAGCGCTACGTGGCGGCGCTGCGCGAGGCCGTGCTCGAGTGCGGCGCGCTGCGCGAGGTCATCAAATGGGGTCATCTCGTCTATTTCGGCACCGGGCCGGTGCTGCTGATCCGGGCCGAGACGAGCCGGGTGCTGTTCGGCTTCTGGCGCGGCCAGCGGCTGCAGGCGATCGAGCCGCGGCTCAAGTCCGGCGGCAAGTACGAAATGGCCACGCTGCCGCTGTTCGAAGGCACGCCGCTCGAGCGCGACACCGTGCTGGCGCTGGTGCGCGAAGCGACCATTCTCAACGAGGTGCTGGGCGACCCCACCAACCTCGATTTTCCCCGTCACATGAACGGCCACGGCGCTCCGAGCGCGGCCGACACCCTCGACCCCTGAAAGGAATGTCCTGCATGCCTCACCCCGATATCCGACCCCTGTCCGCCACGCCTGATACCTTGCGCGCGCTGTCCGCCATGCTGATGGAAGTGGTGGCCCATGGCGGCTCGGTCAGTTTCATGCATCCGCTGGCCGAGCAAGACGCGGCCGGGTTCTGGACGGCATCGCTGGCGGCGGCCGGACGCGGCGAACGCGTGGTGCTGGGCGCCTGGGATGGCGAGATACTGGCGGCCACGGTTACCTTGCTGCTCGACTGCCCGCCCAACCAGCCGCACCGCGCCGAAATCGCCAAGCTCATGACCCGGGTCAGCCACCGCGGACGCGGCCTGGCGGCAGCGCTGATGCGCGCGGCCGAGCAGGCGGCCATTGCGCGCGGCAAGACCTTGCTCGTGCTCGACACCGCCACCGAGGGCGGCGCTGCGCCCTTGTACGAGGGGCTCGGTTTCACGCTGACCGGCGTGATTCCCGACTACGCGCTCAAACCCCATGGCGGCCTGACCGGCACCATGATTTACTGGAAGCGCCTGGCCTGAGCCGCGCCGCTTCACGGGAGCCATCCTGACACCCCACTATCTCGTCGTCACGACCGGCTCCGCGGGCGATCTGTTCCCCTTCCTTAAACTTGCCACCGGCTTGCGGGCGCGCGGCTTGGCAGTGACCTTTGTCGCGCCCGCGCTGCACGCGGCCATGGTGGCGCGGTCCGGTCTCGACTTTCACGGCACGTACGCCGATCCGGCCATCCTGGCCCATCCCGACCTGTGGCATCCGCAACGCGGCTTCGCCATCGTCTGGCAAGCCGTGCGGCCCGGGCTGAAGGAATTGCTGCCGCTGGTGCAAGCCTTGCCGCCAGGACCATGCGTGATCGTCACCCACCCGCTAGCCTTGCCCGAAGCCGAACTGTGCCGCGCGGTGCGGGAGCAGGTGAGCGTGGCGCTCGCTTATCTGGCGCCCTCGAACATCCCGTCGGTGTTCGACCCGCTTGTCATGGGCCCGTGGACAGTGCCGCGCTGGATACCCCATGCCGTGCGGCGCTGGCTGTGGCGTCTGGTGGGCACGCGCTTGATCGACCCGGTGGCGCTGCCGCAGATCAATCTCGACCGGGCCCGGTTGGGCCTGCCTCCGGTATCCGGCTTGTTCCGTTTCATGGCCGAGGCGCCGGACTTGTCGGTCACCCTGTTTCCCGCCTGGTTCGCGCCGCCCCAGCCGGACTGGCCCACGCCCCTGGTGTGCGGCGAATTCCCCTTGCATGACCCGGACCCGCAGGCGCCGTTCCCGCCGGATCTGCTCGCGTTTCTGGCCGCGGGCGAGGCGCCCATCGTCTTTACCCACGGAACCGGCAACCAGCAGGCCGCCGCCTATTTTCAGTGCGCGCTCGATTCGGTGCAGCAGTTGGGCCGGCGTGCTATTTTTCTGACACCGATGCGCGAGCAAGTGCCGGCGGCGCTGCCCGCCGGCGTGCTGTGGCAGCCGTATCTGCCGTTCGCGCGCCTGCTGCCGCAGGCGGCGGCGCTGGTGCACCACGGCGGCATCGGCAGCACGGCCGAAGCGCTGCGCGCCGGCGTCCCGCAACTGATCGTTTCCCTGGCATTTGATCAATTCGACAATGCAGCAAGGGTAGCTTTTTTGGGGGCCGGATTGGAGTTGCGATATAATCAACTAACTTCGGAACGGCTCTCTGTAAAATTGCAACTTCTTCTTTCATCCTCTTCCATACGCAAGCAAGCGGGCCTCATCTCCCAGCGCCTTGCAATAGTGCCAACGCTCGACCATGTGCTCGACGCGATATCAAAAATGGCATCGAAAACCGGAAAAAATTGATTGGATTGATTTCACAGCATTCCCTAAGATGATTCGCAGAGCATGAAAGTGCCGACAGCGAACATATAACTACAATATTAGGAGACGTATGAAAACCACCGTATCTGGTCTGGTTAAGACCGATTCCGCCCGTCCATTTACCTTGCGGCTGACTGTGGCCGCGCTGGCCGCGGCGGGCGTGCTGAGCAGCGCCTCGGTCTGGGCCCAGGATGCCGCCCAGGTTGCGGATAAAGAAGCGGCGGCGGCCGATCCGGCGACCGTTGTCGTTTCCGGCGTGCGCAAGGCGGCACAGAGCGCCCAGGCCATCAAACGCAATTCGGACGAAGTGGTCGACTCGATCGTCGCCGAAGAAGCAGGCAAGTTCCCCGACAAGAACGTGGCTGAAATGCTCGGCCGCATCACCGGCGTGCAGATCCGCCGCGAAAACGGCGAAGCGAACAGTGTTGTCATCCGCGGCTTGCCCGGTTTGGTGACCTTGCTCAACGGCCGCGAAATGTTCACCTCCTCGGGCCGTAATTTGTATCTGGCCGATATTCCGGCCGCGATGCTGTACCGGGTTGATGTATACAAGACGCAGGGCGCGGAAATGGTCGAAGGCGGCACCGCCGGCGTGATCGACGTGCGCACCAGCCGTCCGTTCGACGCCAAGGGCTTCGCCTCCAGCCTGACCGCCCGCGTCGAGAATCGCGACAAATCCCACACCACCGATCCGAATGTGAGCGGCATGGTGTCGAACCGCTGGAAAACCGACATGGGCGAATTCGGTGCTCTGTTCGGCCTGTCCTACCAGAACGGCAATTACCACGACGAAGTGACCTGGAATTCGCCGCCCGTCAGCCGCAACAATGGCGCCTTCACCGGTCCCGATTCGCTGGGCCACGTGCTGTATCAGGGCGAACGCAAGCGCATCGCCGGCAACGTCGCCTTCCAGTGGAAACCGGCCAAGGGGCTGGAATTCTTCGCCGAAGGCATCACCACCGATATCCGCCACGATGCGCAGCGCCAGTTCTTTGTGGCCGACCTGGGCTGGGGCAGCAATCCCGCCGTCACGCTCATTCCGGGCACCAACCAGGCCGCCACGGTGACATCGGTCAATTCCAATCCGTTCACGCTGTCCTCGACCCAGGCGCCGCGCGATACTTCGATCGGCAGCCAGGGCGCCCTCGGCGCGCGCTGGGATGTGGCGCGCGACTGGACCGTGACGACCGAACTGGCGCGCACCGTCAGCACCTGGAAACAGGAATTCCCGATCATGGACTTCATTGCCTCGCCACCTTCGGTGACGGGCAACACCTATGTCAATGGCGGCGCCCAGTTCTACTACCCTGGTTACGACATGATGAATCCGGCCAATTACCGGATCGCCACCCTGTTCGACAACCACAGCCATTCCGAAGGCAGTTCCACCGACTGGCGCGCCGATGCGACCTGGTCGCCGGAAGAGGGGGCCTTCTTCAAGGAAATCAGTTTCGGCACCCGCATTGCGCGCCGCAAGGCATCGTATGCGCACGAGCTCAACGGCTTCATTCCAGCCCCGGGCAATATTCCCTTGACCTCGGTCCCGGGCCTGTCCTGCAGCTCGATGCCGATGGCCGGCGACTATGGTCTGCCATCCTGGCTCACGCCGTGCGCCGACTACCTGCATGACAACATCACGGCCGTGCGCGCCTTATTCGGCCGCAATGCGCCGACCGATGAAGACTTGCTGTCGCGCTTTGCCAATCAGGAAAACACCTACGCCGTGTACGGCAAGGCCAAGTACGCCTTCGATGCCGGCAAGATCCCGGTGGACGGCACCTTCGGTGTGCGCTTCGTCAAGACCAGCTCCGAGCTGCATGGCTACAGCCTGACCAACGATGTGATCGTGCCGGTCAGCAGCTCGCCCACCAGCAACGACGTGCTGCCCAACTTTACCCTGCGCGCCAAGCTGACGCCGGAATTGCAGGGCCGCTTCAATGCCAGCAAGTCGATCCAGCGTCCGGCCTTCGACCAGTTCAATCCGGGCGTGTCGTACAACGTGCCGAGCACGACCGTCATGGCGGTCGGCAGCGGCGGCAATCCGGACCTCAAGCCGATCGAAGGTCACAACTTCGATGCCGCTCTGGAATGGTATTTCTCGCCGACCGGCTCGCTCACCGCGACCTTGTACCATCACGCGTTCAAGGATTACATCGTGGTCAGTTCGACCAAGGAAACCTACAATGGGATCGTCTACGACGTGAGCCGCCCGCGTAATCTGAGCAAGGGCAAGCTGCAAGGCGTGGAACTCGGTTACCAGCAGTTCTACGACAAGTTGCCCGGCCTGCTGGGCGGCCTCGGTCTGCAGGCGAACGTGACCTACATGAAGGGCGACCTGACCGAATCCGACGGCACGCTCAAGCCTTTCGTCGGCATGTCCAAGCTGTCGTACAACATTACCGGCCTGTATGAGCGCGGCCCTTGGTCCGGCCGCCTGGCCTACAGCTGGCGCGACAAGTTCGTCGATGGCTTCAACTACCGCGGCCTGGGTATCGACCTGATCGTCGATCCGATCAAGACCCTGGACGGCTCGGTCTCGTACAAGATCAACGACAACATGAGCGCAACACTGGATGTAGAGAACTTGCTTGACCGGAAGTATCACGACTACCATGGTATCGCGAGCAACCCGCGCGACATCCGCCGCTACGACCGCGTGATCGGCCTGTCGCTGCGCTGGAAGATGTAAGCGGTCACTCTCATGAGCGGCTGAAGAGGAGGCGTTGACCGGCGTGGGCCGGCAACGCCTCCTTGTCAATACAGGTATTGAGAAGAGAATCTATGAATACGCAAAAGTTATCGACCCTTGAAAAAGTGGGATTCGGCGCCGGCGACATGGCGCTCAACGTGGTGATCTCGTCGATGATGTTGATCATCACCTTCTTCTACACCGATATTTACGGCTTGCGCACGCAAGACCTGGCGCTGCTGTTCGTGGCCGTCAAGATCATCGGTGCGCTGGCCGACCTGGTGATGGGGCAATTGACCGACCGCTTTACGTCGCGCATGGGCCGCTACCGGCCGTGGCTGCTGGCGCTGGCGATCCCCTACGGTATCAGCGTGTTCTTCGTGTTCACCACGCCCGACTGGGCTTACAGCGCCAAGCTGGTGTGGGCGTATTCGACCTACATCATCATGACGGTGATGACGGCGGGCGTGGGCATCCCCTACATTTCGCTCATCAGTGGCTTGACAAGCGACCCCAAGGAACGCCTGTCGGCCAACGGCTACCGCCTGTTCTTTGCCAAGATCGGCGCCTTCATGGTCACCATCATCGTGCCGATCCTCGCGGCGCGCTGGGGCAACGGCAATGCCGCGGCCGGTTACCAGGCGGCCATGGCGCTCATGGCGGCCATGGGTGTCGTGCTGTTCCTGTTCTGCGTGTTCACGACCACCGAGCGCGTCGTGCACGTGGTGGAAAGGCAATCGCTGGTCGAGCAATTCAAGGTGCTGATGCAAAACGACCAGTGGCTGATCCTGTGCGGCGTGTGCGTGACCGGCACCGTCGGCTATGTGGTGCGCGGCTCGGTCGCGATCTATTACGCCAAATACTATCTGGGCGGCGATACGGCGGTCGTGTCGGCTTTCCTGACCACCGGCGTGGTGGCGGCGATCCTGTCGATGATCGCCTCGACCTGGATCACCAAGTTCTACTGCAAGGTCAAGATGTTCCGCTACACCCAGATCGGCGTGGCGCTGATTAGCGTACTGATCTATTACGCGGTCAAGCCGGGCGACATGGTGCTGGCCTTCGTGCTGTACTTCGTGCTGTCCTTCGTGGTCGACCTGCATGCGCCGGTATTCTGGTCGGCCATTGCCGAGACCATCGATTACGGCCAGGTCAAGACCGGCAAGCGCGTGTCCGGCTTTGCCTTCGGCGGCATTTCCGTGTGCCAGAAGGCGGGCATGGCGGTGGCCGGCGGCATGGTCGGGATCTTGCTCACCATTTTCCATTACCAACCCAACGTGGCGCAGACGCCGCTGGCGCTGACTGGCATCGCACTGATGCTGACAGTCATTCCCGGCTTCTTCCATTTCCTGATGGGCATGCTGATGTTCAAGTACCGGATCAGCGACGACTATTACGGCGAAGTGAAAGCCGACATGCGCACCCGCGGCTACGTGACCAACTGACACCATGACCGAAAAACTCGTTCCCCTGATCGCGCAGCGCGCCGATCCGTATATCGTCCGTCACAGCGACGGCTATTATTACTTCACCGCCTCGGTGCCGGAATACGACCGCATCGAACTGCGTCGCGCAAAAACCATTGCGGAACTTTCGTCCGCCAAAACGGTCGATGTTTGGCATAAGCCGGACAGCGGCGCCTACAGCGAACTGCTGTGGGCGCCGGAGCTCCATTACAACCAGGGCGCCTGGTATGTGTATTTCGCTGCCGCGCCCAGCCGCGAGATCAAGAACAAATTGTTCCAGCACCGCATGTATGCGATTCGCAATGCCAATCCCAATCCGCTCGAAGGCGAATGGGAATTCATGGGCCGGATCGATACCGGTATCGACACCTTCTGCCTCGATGCCACCACCTTCACCCACCGGGGCCAGCTGTACTACCTGTGGGCGCAAAAGGATGAAGCGATCGAAGGCAACTCGAATCTGTACATTGCGCCGATGTCGACTCCGTGGCAATTGGCGGGCCCGCCGGTCATGCTGAGCAAGCCAGAATTCGACTGGGAAATTCGCGGCTTCTGGGTCAACGAAGGCCCGTCCGTCATCCAACGCAACGGCAAGGTCTTCATCAGCTACTCGGCCAGTGCCACCGACGAAAACTACGCGATGGGTTTGCTGTGGGCCGACGAGAGCGCCGACCTGCTCGATCCCGCGTCCTGGACCAAGCTGCGTGAACCGGTGCTGCAAACTTGCTACGAACACGGGGTCTACGGTCCCGGCCACAACAGTTTCACGGTGGCCGAGGATGGGCAGTCGGTCATGCTGGTCTACCACGCGCGCACCTATACCGAGATCGTCGGCGATCCCTTGTGGAACCCGGACCGCCACACCTATGTCAAACCCTTGCGCTGGGACGAGGCGGGCATGCCCGTGTTCGGCAAACCATCGGTGGCCTGAATGCAAGCTAGCATCACCAAGGCGCCCTTCGGGCAGTTGCCGGACGGGCGCGCCGCGTCGCTGTACACGCTCACCAACCGTCATGGCCTGGTGGTCAAGATCAGTGATTTTGGCGGTGTCATCACGCAATTGTGGGCGCCGGACCGCGATGGCAAGCTGGCCGACATCGTGCTCGGCTTCGATGACGTGGGCCCGTACGCGGGCGACTCGGAATACTTCGGCGCGCTGATCGGGCGCTACGGCAACCGCATCCGCGGCGGCAGCTTCACGCTGGACGGAGTCGACTGGCAACTGCCTGTCAATAATGGCGTCAATCATTTGCATGGCGGGCCAGACGGCTTCCACAAAGTGCTGTGGCGTGCGCTGCCTTTCCACGTGGGCGACTCGGTCGGCGTCACCCTCATGCACCGCAGCGCGCATGGTGAGCAGGGCTATCCCGGCACGCTGGACGTGACCGTCATCTACCAACTGACTGACGATAACGAGCTGGTGATGACCTTCGATGCCATCACCGACCAAGCCACGCCCGTCAACTTGACCCAGCATTCCTACTTCAATCTGGCCGGCGACGGCGACATCCTCGGCCATACCCTGATGATCGACGCCGACCGCATGACGCCGGTCGACGCGACCCTGATTCCGACCGGGGAACCGGCGCCGGTCGCCGGCGGCCCCTTCGACTTTCGCAGCCCGCACGCGATTGGCGAACGGATCGATGCCGCGAGCGAACAGCTGCGCCACGGTCAGGGCTACGACCACAATTTTATCCTCCACCGTCAGGCCGGCAGGCCCGCCGCGCGCGTGCGCGAGCCGCGCTCGGGCCGGGTGCTGGAACTGTTCACCGACCAACCGGGCGTCCAGTTCTACAGTGGTAATTTTCTGGATGGCCGCCTGAGCGGCAAAGGGCGGACCTACGGCCATCGTAGCGGCTTCTGCCTCGAGCCCCAGCATTTCCCCGACTCCCCGAACCAAGCGGCATTTCCGACTACAATCTTGCGACCCGGTGAAGAATACGCCACCGTTTCCCGTTTCAAATTTTCCGTGGAGCCATGATGCTCGAAATGCTGGTCGACGCCGAGAATCAACTCGGCGAATGCGTCCTATGGTGCGAGCGCAGCGCGCGCGTGCTGTGGACCGATATCCTGGACGCCACCCTGTACGCGCACGACCTGGCCACGGGCAAGACCCGGCGCTGGGCCATGCCCGAGCCGCTGGCCTCGTTCGCGCTGACCGCTGACCAGAACCGGCTGCTGCTGGGCTTGGCATCACAGCTGGCCCTGTTCGACCTGGACAGCGGGGCCGTCACGCCGGTCTGCGCGGTCGAGCAAGGCTTGCCCACGCGCCTGAACGACGGTCGCTGCGACCGCCAGGGGCGTTTCGTGTTCGGCACCTTCCACGCGGTGGAACCGCGCGAACGGATCGGCAGTTACTGGCGCTTGAACACCGACCACACGCTCGAGCGCCTGCCGCTGCCGGGCTGCGCGATCGCCAACAGCATCTGCTTCAGCCCCGATGGCGCCACCATGTACTACTGCAATTCCCCGGACCGCACGATCCGCTGCTGCGACTACGACCCCGTCACCGGCGCCATCAGCGGCGACCGCGTGTTCGCCGCCGTCCCGGGCGAGGCGGGCGAGCCGGACGGCTCCTGCATCGACGCCGACGGTTACCTGTGGAATGCCCAGTGGGGCGCCGCTATCGTGGTGCGTTACGCGCCCGACGGGACAGTCGATCGCATTCTCGACACGCCGGCCCTGCAGCCGAGCTGCGTGGCCATCGGCGGCCCCGGTTTTGACCAGTTGTTCGTCACCAGTGCCCGGGTCGACATCGCCGAGCCGGCGGTGCACGACGGCGGCCTGTTGACGGCCAAACTAGCCGGCATCCGCGGCTTGCCGGAGGTGCGTTTCGGCGGCTAGATCAACATACTAATTTCGATATCACTTACCGAGAAAAAGTGATTGGAAAGGAATCTCGCGAATCTTTAGACTCTCCTTATCGCCTGGCGGACTACGACATGAGCCCGCCGCGGCCAGAATAACCAGGAGATCTACATGTCCGAGACAAAAAAGCCGAAATTGCGCTCTGCAGAATGGTTCGGCACGCAGGATAAAAACGGCTTCATGTATCGAAGCTGGATGAAAAATCAGGGCATTCCCGATCACGAATTCCAGGGCAAGCCGATCATCGGCATCTGCAACACCTGGTCCGAACTGACCCCTTGCAACGCCCACTTCCGCCAGCTGGCGGAGCATGTCAAAAAAGGCATCCTGGAAGCGGGCGGCTTCCCGGTCGAATTCCCGGTCTTCTCCAACGGCGAATCGAACTTGCGCCCGACCGCCATGCTCACCCGCAATCTGGCCAGCATGGATGTTGAAGAATCGATCCGCGGCAATCCGATGGATGCGGTCGTGCTGCTGGTCGGCTGCGACAAGACCACCCCGGCCCTGCTGATGGGCGCGGCGAGCGTCGATCTGCCGACCATTGTCGTCAGCGGTGGCCCCATGTTGAACGGCAAACTGAACGGCAAGAACATCGGTTCCGGCACCGCCGTCTGGCAGCTGCACGAGCAGATGAAGGCGGGCACCATCACGCTGCACCAGTTCATGTCGGCCGAGTCCGGCATGTCGCGCTCGGCCGGTACCTGCAATACGATGGGCACCGCGTCCACCATGGCGTGCATGGCCGAGTCGCTGGGCACTTCGCTGCCGCACAACGCGGCCATTCCCGCCGTCGATTCGCGCCGCTACGTGCTGGCGCACATGTCGGGCATTCGCATCGTCGAAATGGTGCACGAAGACCTGCGCCTGTCCAAAATCCTGACCAAGGAAGCCTTCCACAACGCGATCCGCGTCAACGCCGCCATCGGCGGCTCGACCAACGCCGTGATCCACTTAAAGGCGATCGCCGGCCGCATCGGCGTGCCGCTCGAGCTGGAAGACTGGACCGACATCGGCCGCGGCACCCCGACCATCGTCGACCTGCTGCCATCGGGCCGCTACCTGATGGAAGAGTTCTACTACGCCGGCGGCCTGCCGGGCGCGATCCGCCGCCTGGGCGAGGGCAACCTGATTCCGCACAAGGACGCACTCACCGTCAATGGCAAGAGCCTGTGGCAGAACTGCGAAGAAGCGCCCATCTACGACGATGAAGTGATTCGTCCGCTGGCCAAGCCGCTGATCGAAGACGGCGGCATCTGCATCCTGCGCGGGAATCTGGCGCCGCGCGGCGCGGTGCTCAAGCCCTCGGCCGCGTCGCCGCACTTGATGCAGCATCGCGGCAAGGCCGTCGTGTTCGAAGACTTTGACCATTACAAGAGCCGCATCAACGATCCCGATCTGGACGTGGACGCCAACTCCATCCTGGTGATGAAGAACTGCGGACCGAAGGGATATCCCGGCATGGCCGAGGTGGGCAACATGGGCTTGCCGCCCAAGCTGCTGGCCCAGGGCGTGACCGACATGGTGCGCATTTCGGACGCCCGCATGAGCGGCACCGCTTACGGCACCGTGGTGCTGCACGTGGCGCCCGAGGCGATGGCCGGTGGCCCGCTCGGCGTGGTGCGTGACGGCGACCTGATCTCCCTCGATTGCAAGAACGGCAGCCTCAATCTCGAGATCTCCGACGATGAGATGAAGGACCGCCTCGCCGCGCGCGCCGTCGCCCAGCCGCCGATGGCCAAGAGCGGTTATCAAAAACTGTATATCGACCACGTGCTGCAAGCCGATGAAGGCTGCGACTTCGACTTCCTGGTCGGCAGCCGCGGTTCGGCTGTCCCGCGCCATTCTCATTGAACCCAGGATTTTCCATGCTACTTGTCCAATTCAAGAACGCTGCCGGCGCACGCCGCGTCGGTGTGCTCCAAAGCGCGTCCATCCGCGAGATCGACGGCTACACCAGCAGCTACGGTCTGGCGCAGCAAGCCATCCGCAGCAAAACCGGCTTGGCCGAACTGGCCCAGGCCAATCTCGGCACCGAGGTGCATGCGATCGCCAGTGTGACGGTCCTGGCGCCGCTCGACCACGTCGACCCCGCACACTGCTATGTCACAGGGACGGGCCTGACCCACCTGGGCAGCGCGGACACGCGCGACGCCATGCATAAAAAAATCGGCGGCGACGTCGAAATGCTCTCGGACAGTATGAAGATGTTCCGCATGGGCGTCGAAGGCGGGAAACCTGCGCTTGGTGCACGCGGCGTGCAGCCCGAATGGTTCTACAAGGGCGACGGCTCGATCGTGCGCGCCAGCGGCGAAGCGCTGCAAATGCCCGAGTTCGCGCTCGACGGCGGCGAGGAGCCGGAAATCGCGGGCCTGTATGTGATCGGCGACGACGGCCAGCCTTATCGCCTGGGCTACGCGATCGGCAACGAGTTCTCGGACCACGTGACCGAGCGCCAGAACTACCTGTATCTCGCGCACTCCAAGCTGCGCAACTGCGGCCTGGGCGCCGCGCTGCTGGTGGGCGAACTGCCGGCCCATGTTGCGGGCACGTCGCGCATCTACGATGGCGAGGGCCGGGTGCGTTGGGAAAAAGCGTTCGTCAGCGGCGAGCAGAATATGTCGCACAGTATCGCCAACCTCGAATACCACCACTTCAAGTACGGCCTGTTCAACCGCCCGGGTGACGTGCACATCCATTTCTTCGGCACCGCCACCCTGAGCGTGGCCGACAACATCACCGTCCTGCCCGGCGAGACCTTCGAGATCGAAGCGCCCGCATTCGGCCCGGCCCTGCGCAACACCCTGGCGCGCGAGCAGTCCGCATTCGTGAAAGTGAACGCCTTATGATGATTACCGGTGAAGCCCTCATTGGCGGGCGCGGCGTGCTTGGCAATGCAGGATCGTTCCAGGCCTTCGATCCGTCCAGGCGGGAACCGATCGCACCAGCCTTCCACATGGTCGACGCGGCCCAGATCGACGCCGCCTGCCGCCTGGCGGAAGAAGCGTTCGACACCTTTCGCAGCACCACCAACGCCCAGCGCGCGGTGTTCCTCGAAACGGTCGCCGCGCAAATCGTGGAGCTCGGCGACGACCTGATCGTGCGTGCCATGGCGGAGTCGGGCCTGCCGCGCGCGCGCCTGGAAGGGGAGCGCGGCCGCACCGTCGGCCAGCTCAAACTGTTCGCAGCGCTGCTGCGCGAAGGCTCCTGGGCTGATCTGCGGATCGACAGCGCGCTGCCCGAGCGCCAGCCTTTGCCGCGTCCCGATCTGCGCATGCGCATGATCGGACTGGGCCCGGTCGCCGTTTTCGCGGCCAGTAACTTCCCGCTCGCGTTCTCGGTTGCCGGTGGCGACACCGCCGCCGCCTTCGCGGCCGGCTGCCCGGTGGTGCTCAAGGCGCATTCGGCGCATCCCGGTACGTCCGAGCTGGTGGCGCGCGCCGTGGTCAAGGCGGTCGAATTGTGCAAGCTGCCCGCTGGCGTGTTTGCGCTGCTGACCGGGACCGGCAATGGCATCGGTCAGACTCTGGTGGCCCATGCGGCGATCAAGGCGGTCGGCTTTACCGGATCGCGTTCCGGCGGCACCGCGCTGATGGCGGTCGCCGCTGCGCGCAAGCAGCCGATTCCCGTGTACGCCGAAATGAGCAGCATCAATCCCTTCTTCCTGTTCCCCCATGCGCTTGCCGCGCGCGGCGACCAGATCGCCACCGGCTTCGCCGCCTCCATGACGATGGGCGTGGGCCAGTTCTGCACCAATCCGGGCCTGGTGCTCGGTGTGGCAGGACCGGACTTTGACCGCTTCGCCGCGCTGGCAGGTCAGGCGCTGGCCGATATCGATGCCGGCACCATGCTCACCGCCGGCATCGCGTCGGCCTACCAGAGCGGCGTGCACAAACTGGGCACGCACGACGCGGTGAAAGCGGTCAAAGCGCCGCAGCACGCCGAAGGCAAGGGCGCCCCTGCGCTGTTCCAGACCAGCGGCAAGGACTTCCTGGCCGAGCATGCGCTGCACGACGAAGTCTTCGGGCCCGCCTCGCTCCTGGTGGCCTGCGCCGACATCGCCGAAATGCGCCTGATCGCCGAGAACCTGGAAGGCCAGCTGACCGCTACTGTGCAGATGGACGAACAGGACACCGAATCGGTGCGCGCACTGCTGCCGGTGTTGGAACGCAAAGTGGGCCGCATTCTGGCCAACGGCATGCCGACCGGCGTCGAGGTGTCGACCGCGATGGTGCACGGCGGGCCGTTCCCGGCCACGTCCGATGGGCGCAGCAGCTCGGTGGGAACGGCAGCGATCCAACGCTTCCTGCGCCCGGTCTGCTATCAGAACCTGCCGCAGTCGCTCTTGCCCGAAGCGCTGCGCGACACCAATCCGGACGGCACCTGGCGCCGCCGCGACGGCTCGCTCACGCGAGACTGAAAAGGCTTTGACGTCGTCCTCGCGAAGGCGGGGACGACGAAACGACTTGGCGATGACAGCGCAAGAATTAACCATGCAGGAGACAACATGAAAAAACCAGCCAGCTATCCCAGCCTGGATGGCAAGCGTGTATTCATTACCGGCGGCGGCAGCGGCATCGGCGAGGACATGGTCGCGTCCTTCGCCGCCCAGGGCGCGCGGGTGGCGTTTGTGGACATCATGCGCGAAGCAAGCGAGGCGCTGTGCGAGCGCCTCGCCAAGGCCGGCTTGCCGCGTCCGGAATTTCGCTATTGCGACATCACCGATATCGGCGCTTTGCGCCAGACGATGTCCGAACTGGCCGCCAAGATCGGCGACTTCGACGTCCTGGTCAACAACGCTGCCAACGATCAGCGCCACCAGACGGAAGATGTGACGCCCGAATTCTACGACCAGCGCATCGCCATCAATCAGCGTCCCATGTTCTTCACCTGCCAGGCCGTGCTGCCGGGGATGCAGCGGCGCGGAGCGGGATCGGTGATCAATGTGAGCTCGATGTCGTATCACGCCATGAACGGCGGCTACCCGGTCTATTGCGCGACCAAGGCGGCCGTCGTCGGTCTGACGCGCGGTTTGGCGCGCGACTTCGGCGCCCATGGGATCCGCGTCAATACCGTCACGCCGGGCTGGGTCATGACCCAGCGCCAGATCGACTTGTGGGTCGACGAGGCCGGCAAGGCCGAGATCAAGCGCGCCCAGTGCCTGCCGGGCCTCCTGATGCCGCACGACATATCGGCGATGGTGCTGTTCCTCGCAGCCGACGACAGCGCGATGTGCACTGGACAGGACTTTGTGGTCGACGCCGGCTGGATCTGACCTTTGACCATTTTCAAATAAAAAAAGCAGGAGACAAGCATGAACATCATCAAACACAGCATCGCCGCCATCGGCCTGTTGGCCGCCAGCGCGTCGGTCTTCGCGGCCGTGAGCGTGAATATCGACGCCGGCAAGCCGGGGCCGGTCATCAACAAGAACATCTACGGCCAGTTCGCCGAGCACCTCGGTACCGGCATCTATGAGGGTATGTGGGTTGGCCCCGGCTCCAAGGTTCCCAACACGAAGGGCTGGCGCAACGATGTCGTGGGCGCCCTGAAGGACCTGCACGTGCCGCTGGTGCGCTGGCCCGGCGGCTGCTTCGCCGACGAATACCATTGGAAGGACGGCGTGGGCCCGCGCGCCAAGCGCCCGGTCAAGGTCAATACCAACTGGGGTGGCGTTGAAGAGAGCAATGCGGTCGGCACCCACGAATTCTTCGACCTGGCCGAGATGCTCGGCGCGCAGGTCTACGTCAACGGCAACCTCGGCTCGGGCAGCGTGCAGGAGATGGCCGAGTGGATCGAGTACATGACCTCGGACAGCAAGTCGACGCTGGCCAATCTGCGCCGCAAGAATGGCCGCGACAAGCCGTTCAAGGTCGACTTCTTCGCGATCGGGAACGAAGCCTGGGGCTGTGGCGGGAACATGGCGCCGGAATACTACGCCAACCAGTATCGCCAATACGCATCCTTCCTCAAGGCGCCGGAAAAGAGCCGCCCGAAGATGATCGCCAGCGGCGGCAACGACTACGATACCAAATGGATGGACGTGCTGAGCGCGAGCCTGAAAGGCCAGACCGAAGGCATCAGCTTCCACTACTACACCATCCCCACGGGTAAATGGGAAGTCAAGGGCATGGCCACCGGCTTTGCCGAGAACGAGTGGATGTCGACCCTGGCGAACACGCTCAAGATCGATTCGATGATCCGCAATAACGTGGCCGTGCTCGACAAGAACGATCCCGAGAAAAAGATCGGCATGCTCATCGATGAATGGGGCACCTGGTACGACGTGGAGAAGGGCACCACGCCAGGCTTCCTGTTCCAGCAAAACACGCTGCGCGATGCGGTGGTGGCGGCGCTGAACTTCAATATCTTCCATGCGCATGCCGACCGGGTCCGCATGACCAATATCGCGCAGATGGTCAATGTGCTGCAGGCGATGATCCTGACCGACAAGGACAAGATGCTGCTCACGCCAACCTATCACGCGTTCCAGATGTACGTGCCGTTCCAGGATGCGACGTCGCTGCCGGTCGCCATCGGCGACAACCCGGCCTACAAGCTCGGTGACGCAAGCATCCCCGGCATCAGCGCATCGGCCGCGCGCGGCCGTGACGGCAAGCTGTATCTGGCGCTGGTCAACACCAACCCGTCGCAGGCGGCCGATGTCGTGGTCGCGGTATCGGGCAAGCAGCCCGGCGCGGCGACGGGCCGTGTGCTCACTGCAGCAGCCATGGATGCGCACAACACCTTCAAGGACCCGCAGGCGGTCAGGCCGGCGCCGTTCTCGGCCCGTTCGGCCGGCGGCAAGCTAACCATCGCGGTGCCTGCCAAGGCCGTTATCGTCGTCGCGCTGGAGGAATGATGAGTGCTTCCGTGACACTGCGTAGCTGCGCGCTGGCGGCGGCATTGATCGTCAGCGGCTGCGGAGGCGGCGGTACCACGCCCGTGCCGACGCCAACTCCAACGCCGACACCGACACCGACACCGACGCCAACACCAACGCCGACCCCGACGCCGGTCCCCGACACCGTCGTGCAGTTCAGCGAAATCGCGGTCCACGATCCATCGGTGATCAAGACAGGCGGGACCTACTACGTATTCGGTTCCCACCTGTCGGCGGCCAAGACGACCGACTTGATGAACTGGACCCGCGTGGCTGACGGCGTTACCGATGCCAATCCCTTGATTCCGAACGTGACCACGGCCCTGGCTGACGCCTTCGCGTGGTCGCAGGTGACCGACTTGTGGGCGGCCGATGTCGTCCAGCTGGCCGACGGCAAGTACTACTTCTACTACAACACCTGCAAGGGCGATTCGCCGCGTTCCGCGCTCGGCATCGCGGTGGCCGACAACATCGAAGGCCCGTATGTCAACAAGGGCGTCTTCCTCAAATCGGGCATGTGGGGCGAAGCGAGCCCGGACGGCACCATCTACGACGCGCGCATCCATCCGAACGTGGTCGATCCGAACACCTTCCACGACAAGAACGGCAAGCTGTGGATGGTCTATGGCTCCTACTCGGGCGGCATCTTCATCATGGCAATGAGCGAGACGACCGGCATGCCGCTGCCGAACCAGGGCTACGGCAAGCATCTGCTGGGTGGGAATCACAGCCGCATCGAAGGCGCTTATGTGATGTACAGCCCGCAGTCGGACTACTATTACCTGTTCACCTCCTTCGGCGGGCTCGATGCCAACGGCGCCTACAACATGCGCGTGGCGCGTTCGCGCAACGCGGACGGGCCCTATCTGGACGCCAAGGGTACCGACATGGACACCGTCAAGTCCAATCCGGCGCTGCCGCTGTTCGACGACGCCAGCATCGCGCCGCACGGCCAGAAATTGTTCGGCAATCACCTGTTCAACACCGGCACGGGCGAAGCGGGGATCGCATCGGGTTACGTCTCGGCCGGTCACAATTCGGCAAAGTACGAAGCGGCCACGCAGCAGTACTTCCTGTTCTTCCACAGCCGCTTCCCGGGCCGGGGCGAACAGCATGAAGTGCGCGTGCACGAGATGTTCATCAACGAGGATGGCTGGCCGGTGGTCGCGCCGCTGCGCTATGCGCCGCTGAGCAAGAGCGCGGTGACGTTGACTGCCGACGTAACCGCCGCCGACGCAGTGGGCAGCTACCAGTACATCAACCACGCCAAGGACATCACCACCACGATCCGTACGCCCCAAACCATCCGGCTGGAAGCGAATGGCAGCGTAACGGGCGGCGTGACGGGCACCTGGATACACCGCGGCGCGAACAAGGTGCAGATCGTGCTCGGCACCGGCGGCACCTTCAATGGCGTGCTGTCGCGCCAGTACAATGGCAATGCCAAACGTTTCGTCGTGACCTTGACCGCGCAATCCGTGGACGGCGTGTCCGTCTGGGGCGTTCGTACCGGCAGCTGACCTTGAACTGGAATCCTCTTATGCGCTCACTCATTCGATCCGCCTTGCTCATCGCCGGTGTAGCCGGCCTGCCGGCCTGCCAGGCCAAACAGGTCAGCGTGCACGATCCGGTCATGGCGAAGGAGGGTTCCAGCTACTACTTGTTCAGCACCGGGCCGGGCATCACCTTCTACAGTTCGGCCAATATGCGCGACTGGAAGGAGGAGGGCCGCGTTTTCCCAGGCGAGCCAATCTGGGCGAAAAAGGCGGCCCCCACGTTCAACGACCATATCTGGGCCCCGGACATCCATCTCCACGGCGGTAAATACTACCTTTACTATTCGGTGTCGGGGTTCGGCAAGAACACGTCCGGCATCGGGGTGACGACCAATGCCACGCTCGATCCGCGTGCGGCCAATTACCAGTGGCGCGACCAGGGCATGGTGCTGCAGTCGGTCCCGGGCCGCGACAACTGGAACGCGATCGATCCGAATATCGTCGACGCTGCCGACGGCACGCCATGGATGGTGTTCGGCTCCTTCTGGAGCGGGATCAAGCTGGTCAAGCTCGATGCGAATCACACGCGCCTGGCCGAACCGCAGGTGTGGCACGCCATCGCCCAGCGCGCCCGCCCGGCCGCTACGCCGGACGATCAGGCAGGCCCGGCCGAGATCGAGGGGCCGCACATCCTCAAGAAGGGCGACTACTACTACCTGTTCGTCTCATGGGGGCTGTGCTGCCGCAAGGCGGCCAGTACCTATCACGTGGTGGTGGGCCGCTCGAAGCAGGTCACGGGGCCGTATCTGGACCGCAGCGGCAAGGACATGAACCAGGGTGGCGGCTCGCTCGTCATCGCAGGCAACGCCAGGTGGCGGGGCGTGGGCCACAACAGCGCCTACACGATCGACGGGCGCGACCTGATGGTCCTGCATGCTTACGAGAGCGCCGACGACTATCTGCAAAAGCTCAAGATCCTCGAGATGAAATGGGATCAGGATGGCTGGCCGACGGTCGATCCGGACGACCTGGACCGCTACCAGAGTACGCAGATCAAATGATCCGCTTTGCGCTCGCGCTGTTGCTGGCCGCGCCGATGGCCGGCGCTGCCGAGCGCTTTCCCCTCGCCGATGTGCGTCTGCTGGCCGGCCCCTTTTTGGACGCCCAGAACACCAACTATAACTACCTGATGGCGCTGGAACCGGACCGCCTTCTTGCGCCCTTCCGGCGCGAGGCGGGCCTGCCGGCGCGCCAGCCCGGTTACGGAAACTGGGAATCGAGCGGACTCGATGGCCACATGGGCGGGCACTATCTGTCCGCAATGGCGCTCATGTATGCCGCTACCGGCGACGCTGAAGTGCTGCGCCGCCTGAACTACGCCATCGCCGAACTGAAGGCCTGTCAGCAGGCCGGCGGCAATGGCTACGTCGGCGGCATTCCGGGCGGGGCCGACGCCTGGCGCGCCATCGCCAAGGGCAAACTCGAGGCCGACAATTTTTCGGTCAACGGCAAATGGGTCCCCTGGTACAACCTGCACAAGCTGTTCGCCGGTCTGCGCGACGCCCACCGCTACGCCGGCAGCGAGGATGCCCGCGCGATGCTCATTGCGCTGTCCGACTGGGCGCTCGGCATGACGGCCGCGCTCAGCGACGAACAGATGCAGCAGATGCTGCGCAGCGAGCATGGCGGGATGAACGAGGTATTCGCCGACGTGTACCAGATGACCGGCGAGCGCAAGTACCTGGAGCTGGCGCGGCGCTTTTCGCACCGGGCGATTCTTGAACCGCTGGCCAAGGGCGAGGACCGGCTCACCGGCCTGCACGCCAACACGCAGATCCCCAAGGTGATCGGCTTCGAGCGGATTGGCGAACTGACAGGCGACCCGCAGTACCTGGCCGCCGCCGACACCTTCTGGCGCACGGTGCGCGAGCACCGCACGGTCGCCATTGGCGGCAACAGCGTCAAGGAGCACTTCCACGCCGAAGGCGATTTCGCGCCGATGATCAACGAGGTCGAAGGCCCCGAGACCTGCAACACCTACAACATGCTGCGCCTGTCGCAGATGCTGTTCAACCGCGACCAGCAGGTGCACTATGCCGACTATATCGAGCGCGCGCTGTACAACCATGTCCTGTCGTCCCAGCGCCCGGGTGGCGGCTTCGTGTACTTCACGCCGATGCGTCCCAGCCACTACCGCGTCTATTCGCAGGTGGACAAGGCGATGTGGTGCTGCGTCGGCTCCGGAATCGAGAGCCAGTCCAAGTACGGCGAGTTCATTTACGCGCATGACGGCGACGCGCTGTTCGTCAACCTGTTCGCCGCATCCACGCTCAACTGGCGCGCGCGGCAGGTGCGCCTGACCCAGACGACCAATTTCCCGGACCAGGACAGCACGCGCCTGACCATCGACGCCGGCGCCACCTTTACGCTCAAGCTGCGCTATCCCGCCTGGGTTGGCAAGGGGCGCATGCAGGTGAAGGTCAACGGGAAAGCGGTGCCGATAGCGCAGGCGCCGGGCAGCTATGTCGCGCTGCGTCGCACGTGGCGCACCGGCGACCGGGTCGACGTGCGCTTGCCGATGACGACTACGCTGGAGCAAATGCCCGACAAGTCCGACTACTACGCGGTGCTGCACGGCCCCATCGTACTGGCAGCGAAAACGCGCATGCCAGGCGACGAACAGCTCGCGCTGCTGGCCGACGACTCGCGCATGGGCCACATCGCGCAGGGGCCGGTTTGCCCGAGCGACGCGGCCCCCGTCTTCGTGAGCGACACGCGCGACTTCGCGCGCCGCATCCGGCCCGTGCGTGGCGAGCCGCTGACCTTCATTGCCCCCGGCCTGATTCGGGGGAAGGACGCGGCCACGCTGCGCCTGATTCCCTTCTTCCGCCTGCACGACGCGCGCTATATGCTGTACTGGCCGTACGCGACGCCGCAGGGATTGGCCGGCAAGCGCATGGCGTCGGCCGCCGTCGACCTGGAGCGGCGCGCGCTCGACGCGCGTACCATCGATCAAGTGGCGCCCGGCGAGCAGCAGCCGGAATCGGATCACGCCTACCAGGCCGAGGGCGGCGATGCCGGCCTGGCTCCTGCCGGGCGCTGGCGCCACGCGACGGGGTGGTTCAGCTATGTGCTGAACGATCCGGCATCGGAGGCGGCGCTGCTGCGGCTCACTTTGTCGCCGGACGATGCGGGCCGGCGCTTCGATGTGGAGGTCAACGGACAGCGGGTGGCGGCCATGACGCTGGCGCCGCAGCCGGACCGGCAGCTCTACACCGTCGACATCGCGCTGCCAGCCGCGCTGGCGGCGGCGTCGCACGGGCGGTGGACGGTGCGCTTCGTTGCCCGCGATGGTTCCATCGCGGGCGGGTTGTACGGATTGCGGCTGCTGCGTTAGGCCGCAGGGGCCGCCGGTCAGGGGAGCGCGATGGGCGCTTCGATCACGGCAGGGGTGGCGATTTTGCGCAGCCCTTCGTTGAACAGCTTGCGCACGCGATCGCCTTCCGCATTGCGGCGAAAGCAAACGTACAAATTCTTCATCTCGATCAGGCGCGGATTGAAGTGCAGTTCAGGCCCGATGGCGGCGAGCTGACTGTCGTGGCGCACCAGGTACTCGAAAACGCGCCGGTCGATCAGGGCCAGCGGCACCCGTTTGGCCGCCAGCTTCAACAGATTTTGCTTGTCGCTGCTGGCGTAGTCGACGCGCTGCAGTCCCTGCCGTACCCGCTCGTCGAAACGCTCCGAATTCACGTAGCCGGTCACCAGGCCCACCTTGAAGCGTGCCAGATCCTCGAGACGCTCCCAACGCACAGGTGCGTCGCTGCGTTCGGCAAAGCCGAGGGGCCCCGACCCGATCGGATCGGACAGATGGCAGGTCGCCTCGAGTTCCTTGGACATATATTCGGGAAAGTAGCCGATGAAATTCGATTCCGCGCGCACCAGCGCGGTCGCCCGGTTCCATGGATAGAAGCTGATCGCCACGCGCTCGCCCATGCTGTCCAATGCGGCCGACACGACCGCCGAGATCAGCCCCTGGCGCGGCAGGTTCTGTCCGCTGTAGGGCTGCCACTCGAGCGATGTCAGCTTGAGAATGCGGCCCGTCTGGGCATGCGCCGGCACGGCCAGCGCGAGGACGATCGCGGCGCAAATGCTGGCTGCACGGTGAGGTTTCATACCTTGATCGTTCCGTTTTGTATCATGCAATTTGCATAAGCAATAGTTTGCCACGATTCAACAAGGAAGACTTTATGGCATGAAAAAACGTCGCCCGGCCACTACAACAAAGGCCGCCGATGTTGATATCGCTTTCGGTATCGATCTCTGTCAAAAATTGATTGGTTTGCTATCTCGCTTTCTCCTACTATGGCTGACATAAGACATAGGAGACAGCCATGAACAACACTCGCAGAATCGTGCTGGGTGCCGCATTTGCCTGCGCGGCCGCAGCCAGCGTCCCGGCGCTCGCCGCCAAGCCGCTGGTAATCGGCTTTTCGCAGGTCGGCGCCGAAAGCGAATGGCGCACCGCGAACACCCGTTCGATCAAGGAAACCGCCGCCGCCCAGGGCATCACGCTGCGCTTTGCTGACGCCCAGCAGCGCCAGGAAAACCAGGTCAAGGCGATCCGCTCCTTCATCGCGCAGCGGGTCGACATCATTGCGTTTTCGCCGGTGGTCGAATCGGGCTGGGAGACCGTGCTGCGCGAGGCCAAAGCGGCCAGGATCCCCGTGATCCTGACCGACCGCGCCGTCAATGTCAGCGACACCTCGCTGTACGCGACGTTCATCGGTTCGGACTTCGTGGAAGAGGGCCGCCGTGCCGGCCAATGGCTGCTCGAACGCGCTAAAAAGAATCCTGAGAAGACCTTCACCATCGTTGAACTGCAGGGCACTGTCGGCTCGGCCCCGGCCATCGACCGCAAGAAGGGCTTTGAAGAAGCGATCAGGGTCAATCCCAAACTCAAGGTGGTGCGCTCGCAGACCGGCGACTTCACCCGCACCAAGGGCAAGGAGGTGATGGAAGCCTTCCTCAAGGCGCAGGGCAAGAACATCGACGTGCTGTACGCGCACAATGACGACATGGCCATCGGTGCGATCCAGGCGATCGAGGAGGCGGGCCTCAAGCCGGGCGTCGATATCCTGGTGGTGTCCATCGACGGCGTGAAAGGCGCGTTCCAGGCCATGGCCGCAGGGAAGATGAACGTGACCGTCGAATGCAATCCGCTGCTCGGTCCCCAGCTGATGGCCGCGGCGCGCGATGTCGCTGCCGGCAAGCCGGTCGCAAAGCGCATCACCGTGCTGGAAGGTGTATTCCCGGCCGAGACGGCGGCAAAAGAACTCCCGAACCGCAAGTACTGATCATGCCGTCCACGCAGACCAAGGCCGCGCTGCTGGAGCTGCGCGGCATCAGCAAGCAGTTCCCGGGCGTGAGGGCGCTCAGCGATGTGGCGCTGCGCCTGTATCCAGGCGAAGTGCACACCTTGATGGGTCAGAACGGCGCCGGAAAATCGACCTTGATCAAGGTCCTGACCGGAGTCTACGCACCCGACCGCGGCATCATCGTCTTCGGCGGCGAAGAGATCCGCCCGCAGTCGACCGAGCATGCGCAGCGGCTCGGCATCAGTACCGTGTATCAGGAGGTGAACCTGTGCCCGAATCTGTCGGTGGCGGAGAATATTTTCACGGGCCGCTATCCGCGCAAGCTCGGCATGGTGGACTGGGGCGCGATGCGCAGGCAGGCCAGCGCGCTGCTGGCGCAGCTGGACGTGCACATCGATGTGACGGTGCAGCTGTCGCGCTATCCGCTGGCGATCCAGCAAATGGTCGCCATTTCGCGCGCGCTCAATATCTCGGCGCGCGTGCTCATTCTCGACGAACCGACGTCCAGCCTGGACGAAGCCGAAGTCCAGCTCTTGTTCGGCGTGCTGCGCAAGCTGCGCGCGCAGGGCATGGCGATCCTGTTCGTCACCCATTTCCTGGACCAGACCTACGCCATCTCCGACCGCATTACGGTCATGCGCAATGGCGAGCGCGAAGGCGAATACCTGTGCAGCGAACTGACGCGGCTGGCCCTGGTGAACAAGATGGTCGGCAGCGCTGCCGCACCGCAAGCGCAGCAGGAGCGGGCGGGCGCCGCGGGCGCAGTCTTTCTCGCAGCGCGCGGCCTGGCGCGCAAGGGCGCGCTGGCGCCGCTCGACCTGGAGATTCGCGAAGGGGAGATGCTGGGCCTGTGCGGCCTGCTCGGCTCCGGCCGCACGGAAGCGGCGCGCCTGCTGTTCGGCGCCGACCGGGCCGATGCAGGCAGCATCGAAGTCGGCACGCGCCGTGCCCCGTTCGCCAACCCGCGCGATGCCATCGCACACGGCATCGGCTTCTGTTCCGAAGACCGCAAGCACGAAGGCGCAATCCTCGAACTGTCGGTGCGCGAGAACCTGATCCTGGCGCTGCAGGCGCGCGCCGGCCTGCTGCGCGCCATTCCACGCAAGGTGCAGGAGGCCCTGGCGCGCGATTATGTGCAAAAGCTCGGCATCAAGACCGCCGACATCGACACCCCGATCGGATCGCTTTCCGGCGGAAACCAGCAAAAGGTGCTGCTCGCACGCTGGCTGGCCACCGCGCCCAGGATGCTGATCCTCGACGAACCGACGCGCGGCATCGATGTGCGCGCCAAACAGGACATCATGGACTACGTCAGTGGCCTGTGCCGCAAGGGCATGGCAATTCTTTTCATCTCGTCCGAACTGCCCGAGGTCCTGCGCTGCAGCGACCGCATGGTGGTGATGCGCGAACGCAAGGCCTGCGGCCAGTACCGGCGCGGCGAGCTCGATGACGCCTCGGTGCTGCAGGCCATTGCAGGGGAGGCGACATGAGCGCGCTCGCGGCCGGCGCGCCAAACGCGCCTTCGCTGCTGCAGCACAAACTGGTCCGCCCGCTTGCCGCGCTCGCGGTGCTGCTGCTGGTCGACCTGCTGACGATACCCGGCTTCTTTCATCTCACGGTGCGCGACGGGCATCTGTACGGCAGCCTGGTCGATATCCTCAACCGCGCCGCACCCCTGATGCTGGCGGCGCTCGGCATGACGCTGGTGATCGCCACGCGCGGGATCGACATTTCGGTCGGCGCCGTGGTCGCGCTGTCCGGCACCGTGGCGGCGATGCTGATCGGCGGCGCCCCGGAGGCGCAGTGGCCGCTGGCGGCGGCACTGGCTGCGGCCATGGGCGCCGCGCTCCTGTGCGGCCTGTGGAACGGGGCCCTGGTGGCTGGCCTGGGACTGCAGCCGATCGTGGCCACCTTGATCCTGATGGTCGCAGGACGCGGGCTGGCGCAACTGCTCACGGACGGGCAGATCGTCACGGTCTACCATGCGCCTTACTTTTTCCTTGGCGGCGGCTATTTTCTCGGCCTGCCGTTTTCGCTGAGCGTGGTGGCGCTGGTGTTCGCGGTCATCGCGCTCATCATGCATAAAACCGCGCTTGGCCTTTTCATTCAGGCGGTCGGGATCAACCCGGTTGCCGCGCGCCTGGCGGGCCTGAAAACCGCTTCGCTGATCGTGGCTGTCTACGTGTTCTGCGCGGCTTGCGCCGGCCTGGCGGGATTGATGGTCAGCTCCAACATCAAGAGCGCCGACGCCAACAACGCCGGCTTGCTGCTCGAACTCGACGCGATCCTGGCCGTCACGCTGGGCGGCACCTCGCTGGCCGGCGGAAAATTCAGCCTGGTGGGCAGCGTGATCGGCGCGCTGATCATCCAGACGCTCACCTTCACCATTTACGCGATGGGCGTGCCGCCCGAAGTGAACATGGTCGTCAAGGCGGGCGTTGTGTTCATCGTGTGCCTGTCGCAGTCGGCCGAGTTCCGCGCGCTCTGGCAAAGGAGGGCAGCATGAAGTCGCCGTATTTCACATCGCTGGTGACGGTGGCGCTGCTGCTGCTCATGCTCGCTGCGGGCGGGCTTGCCTACCCGGGCTTCCTGTCGGTGCAGGTGTTGTTCAACCTGCTGATCGACAATGCCTTCCTGCTGGTGCTGGCGGTGGGCATGAGCTTTGTGATCCTGTCCGGCGGGATCGACCTGTCGGTCGGCTCGGTGCTGGCGCTGGCGACCATGATCTCGGCCTGGCTGCTGCACGCCTGGCACTTGCCGCCGCTGCTGGTCATCGGCGCCGTCCTGCTGCTGGGAGCACTGTTCGGCGCCAGCATGGGCGCGCTGATTCATTACTTCCGCCTGCAGCCCTTCATCGTCACGCTGGCCGGCATGTTCCTGGCGCGCGGCCTGTGCTACCTGATCAGCATTAATTCGATCACCATCGACGATCCGTTCTACGTGGCCGTATCGCAGGCGCAGCTGCCGCTGCTGGGCGGCTTTTTGTCGCCGGGCGCGGTGCTGGCGCTGGCCGTGCTGGCGGTGGGCGTGTGGCTGGCCCACTGGACCGGTTTCGGGCGCGCCGTGTACGCTGTCGGCGGCAATGAGCAGTCGGCGTTGATGATGGGCCTGCCCGTGGCGCGCACCAAGGTGCTGGTGTATGCGCTCAGCGGCCTGTGCGCGGCGCTGGCCGGCGTGCTGTTCTCGTTCTACATGCTCTCCGGCTACGGCTTGCATGCGCAGGGCACGGAGCTCGACGCGATCGCGGCGGTCGTCATCGGCGGCACGCTGCTGGCCGGCGGCTACGGCTATGTGGCCGGCGCGCTGTCGGGCGTGCTGGTGCTGGGTGCGATCCAGACCCTGATCGCGTTCGACGGGACGCTCAGTTCGTGGTGGACCCGCATCGTCATCGGTGCGCTGCTGTTCGTGTTCTGCGTGGTGCAGCGCGTGATGGCGATCGGTGCGGCGCGCAGCGCCGCCAGAACAACAACGATGGAGGCAGCATGATCAAGCAGGCAGTGGGGACGCTGGCGCTCGCGCTGGCGGCGGCAGGCGCGCAGGCGGGCAACCCGATCGTCAAGGACATCTATACCGCCGATCCGGCCGCGCTGGTCGACAACGGCCGCGTGTACCTGTACGCCGGCCACGACGAGGCGCCCGAGGGCGGCAAGGACTACGTGATGAACGAATGGCGCGTCTATTCGAGTTGCGACATGCGCCACTGGACCGACCACGGCGCGCCGCTGCGCTACTCGACTTTCGCCTGGGCCGCGCGCGATGCCTGGGCCGGCGACATCGTCAAGCGCGACGGCAAGTACTATTTTTACGCGACGGTGGAGCACAAGAGCGTGCCGGGCAAAGCCATCGGCGTGGCCGTATCGGATAGCCCGACCGGCCCGTTTGTCGACGCCCGCGGCAGTGCGCTCATCACCAACGACATGACCAAACAGACCGACATTCTGTGGGACGACATCGACCCCGGCGTGTTTGTCGACGACGATGGCCAGGCCTGGCTCTTTTGGGGCAATACGGTGCTCAAGTACGCGAAGCTCAAGCCGAACATGACGGAGCTGGACGGTCCCATCATGACCCACCAGATCGCCTCCTTTACCGAGGCGCCGTACGTGCACAAGCGCGGCAAGCTGTACTACCTGTCATATTCGCGCTTCTTCCCCGAAGAGACGGTGTACGCAACGAGCGCCAGCGCGGCCGGGCCATGGAAAGTGCGCGGCGTGATCATGCAAAAGAACAGGGGCGTGAAAACGATCCACCAGGCGATCGTCGACTTCAACGGCAAGTCGTACATCTTCTATCACAATGCCAAACTGCCGGGCGGCGCGGAGTTCCGCCGCTCGGTCGCCGTCGAAGAGTTGCGCTACCGCCGCGATGGCAGCATTGTGCCGGTCGCGCAAACGGCGGCCGGGCCGGCCGCCAATCCCGCGCCAGGATGCAGGTGATATCTGAATCGATATTTTCAGTGTAATTTTGATATTGATTGGGGTATCATCCAATGATGGACACACTTAACCCCAACTGGTTCCTCAAGGCGCGCCTGAAAACGCGCCAGCTCTTGCTGCTGATCGCGCTTGACGATCACCGCAACATCCACCGCGCGGCCGAAGAACTGCACATGACGCAGCCTGCCGCGTCCAAGCAGATCAAGGATCTGGAAGAAATGCTCGACGTGCGCCTGTTCGAGCGGCTGCCGCGCGGCATGGAGCCCACCATGTTCGGCGAAACCATGATCCGCCACGCGCGCATGGCGCTCACCAGCCTGGCGCTGGCGCATGACGACATCGTCGCGCTCAAGGCGGGCCTGGCGGGCCAGGTAGAAGTCGGCGTGATCATGACGCCCGCCATGTCCTTGCTGCCGCGGGCCATTGCCCGGGTCAAGGAAAAAGCGCCAATGCTGCGCATCGGCGCCCATATGGAGGCAAGCAACGTGCTGGTCGACCGCCTGCAGCGCGGTACGCTCGACTTCATGATCGGCCGCATCATGGAAAAGGAAAATTCCGCAGGACTCATTTACGAGGAGTTGACCGAAGAACCCGCGTGCGCCGTGGTGCGCATCGGCCATCCCCTGCTCGCGCGCGACGATCTGACCTTGACCGACCTGCACGATCAAGCATGGATCTTGCCGCCACATGGCAGCATCTTGCGACATCGCTTTGACATGATGTTCCGCAGGGCGGGTTTGGCCATTCCAGTTAACGTTGTTGATACAACGGCATTATTGTTAATCACTGCACTACTTCAACAAACCGACTCGCTGCACGTCATGCCGCTCGAGGTGGCGCAGTATTACGCGTCACTGAGCGTGATTGGCATTTTACCTATAGAATTGCCGTGCAAAATGGATGCGTTCGGTATCATCCGCCAGCAGGATCACTTGCTGTCACCTGGTGCGGAATTGCTTCTGATGGCAGTCCGGGAGGCTGCCAAAGAGCTGTATTAAACAAAATGTTTGATGTCAGTGTTGTATTTTTGCGAAATTAGCCCTAGAACAAATAATTATGTTCGGTAACGTACCGATGAAGAGTTGATAAGAGGGAATAATATCTACTCAGCTACGAATTAAGTCCTAGCGAGCTAACCCCATAACCACCAAGCGAGAGAAAAATATGAAATTGACTAAAAAATTTGCAACAATGACCGCAGTTGCGACGGCCGCGATTCTGATGGCTCAGGGCGCGAGCGCACAAGACGCTGATTTCGTGAACCCGGACTGGGCAAATCACGCATGGTACGTTGGTGGCGCATGGGGCACGACCCGCGGCCATCTGAACGATTCCGCGATCATCAACCAGCTGACCGCACCGACCGAAACGGGCATCACCTACCGTAGCGACGAAAAAGACCCAGGCTACAAACTGTTCATGGGCAAGCAACTGAACCGCAACTTCGCGATCGAAGCCGGTATCTTTGATCTGGGCACCTTCGACTTCGCCACCGCGTCGACCCAAGGCGGCACCTACAATGCACGCGTCGGTTACCGCGGCCTGAACATCGACCTGCTGACCTTCCTGCCATTCACCCAGCGCACCTCGTTCTACACCCGTCTGGGCGCGCAGTACGCTCGTTCGACCACGACCGAAAGCGGCAACCGCATTCCGGCCGTGCTGACGACCCGCGAAAAAAACTGGAATCCTAAAGTCGGCCTGGGCCTGGAATACAAGTTCAACGAAGCGCTGGCAATGCGCGGCGAGTGGGAACGCAACCGCATGGACGACCGTATCCGCACCAAAGCCAACGTCGACCTGTGGTCGCTGGCCCTGGTCTACAAGCTGGGCCGCCCAGCTTACGCGCCAGTGGTCTACACCCCACCACCAGCACCAGCTCCAGTCGTAGAAACCGCACCGGCACCGGCGCCAGCACCAGCACCGGCACCAGCACCAGTTCCTTCGTCGGAAAAAGTATCGTTCCAGTCGTCGGCTCTGTTTGACTTCGACAAAGCTGTTGTCAAGCCAGAAGGCAAAGCCGCTCTGGACGAACTGCTCAAGAAGCAAGAAGGCGTCAACACCGAAGTGATCGTGACCGTCGGCCACACCGACTCCAAAGGTACCGATGCTTACAACCAGAAGCTGTCGCTGCGTCGCGCTGAAGCTGTCAAGGCTTACCTGGTATCCAAAGGCGTCGATGCTTCGCGCGTCTACACCGAAGGCAAGGGCGAGTCCCAGCCAGTTGCTGACAACAAGACCGATGCAGGCCGCGCCGAAAACCGCCGCGTGACCGTGGAAGTCGTTGGCACCCGCGGCGCCAAGAAGTAATCTGCTTTAGCTTCAAACAAAACCGCAGGGTGCGAGCCCTGCGGTTTTTTTTCGTCCTGCGTTTGTGCAGCTTTCACTTATATTTCCAAAATCCAACTCCTAAGTTCGGTAGCGTACGAAGAACGCAGGGTCGGTGGTGCCATAGTCGAGCCCTTAGCTGCACAACGATGCGTCGACCACGCCAAAGGAAATACCAGATGAAGCTGTTAAAGAATACACGGGCGCTGTTTTGCGCCACCGGCCTGATGTTCGGGGCCTTGCTGTCCGCCTGCGGCGGCGGCAGCGGCGGGCGCGACCCGATCCTCGGCGTGGACGCGACCACGGTCGCCAGCGTGGCCGTGACCCCGGCCAGCGCCACCATCCAGGTGGGCGGCAGCCAGCAGTTCGTCGCCACCGCGACCTACACCGACGGCTCGACCCGTAACGTGAGCACCGGCGCGGCCTGGACTTCTTCGGTGCCGGCCATCGCCACGGTCGGCGCCGCGACCGGCCTGACCGGCGGCGTGGCCGCCGGCAGCAGCCAGATCGGCGCTACCTTCGGCGGCAAGTCCGGTTCCGGCGCACTGACCGTGAACGCCTTGCCGACCCTGTCGAGCATCGCCGTCACGCCTGCCACCCCGACCATCCTGATCGGCGCCACCCAGCAGTTCGTCGCCACCGGCACCTACTCCGACAATACGACCGCGGTCATCACCAACAGCGTGGTCTGGGCCTCGGCCTCGCCGGCCGTTGCCGCCATCGCGCCGACCGGTCTGGCGACCGGCATCACCGCCGGCGACAGCATCATCAGCGCCACGTCCGGCGCCCGCGTCGGCAATGCCGTGCTGACCGTCACCGCAGTCATTCCAGTGCCGCCAGTACCGCCCGTACCGCCAGCGCCGGCGCCAGGTAGCGTCGATCTGGGGAGCGCCACCAGCTTCGCTGTCCTTGCCGGCACCGCGCTGACCAACAATTCGGGCGGCACCACCGTCATCGGCGGCGACGTCGGTTCGCCGTCGCAGACCGTCGATCCGGTCCAGCTGCCTGGCTTCATGAACTACAAATCGGGCGCCATTCTGGCGGCCGCGCTCAATGACCTGCAAGTGGCCATCACCGACGCCAACAGCCGTACCTGCAGCGTCACTTCGGCTGCCGGTATCGACCTGGGCGGACGCGTGTTCACGCCGGGCGTGTATTGCTACGCAGGCGCCATCAGCATCACTGGCACCTTCATCATGAACGGCCCTGGCGTGTACATCTTCCGCACCACCTCGACGCTCAATACGACCGCCAACTCGATCGTGGCGATGGCCGGCGGCGCTTCGGCTTCCGACGTGTTCTGGCTGCCGGTCGGTCCGACCACGCTGGGTGCGAACAGCGTGTTCAAGGGTTCGATCCTGGGCCAGTCAGCCGCCATCACGGTGGGCGACAACACCACGCTGCTCACCGGCCGCGTGCTGTCGGCCGCCGCCGTCACGCTGCAGAACAACCAGATCAGCAAATGAGCGCCCACTCTTCACGAAAGCACACAATGACAATCGCCAAACAAATCGGCGCCGCCGGCGTCATCGCCAGCGCCATGCTGGTCAGCCAGGCGGCGCAAGCCGCCGAACCCTTCGTCAACCCGGACTGGGCCAACAGCGCCTGGTACCTGGGCGGTAGCATCGGCGGCGCGCGCGCCACAATCGACCAGCAGCGCATCAGCAACAGCTTGAGCGCGAACGGTTCGACCGTGACCGCGTTCACCAAGGATGAGAAGGATGCGCCAGCCTACAAGCTGTTCGTCGGCCGCCAGTTGAGCCGCTACATCGCGATCGAAGGCGGTTACTTCGATCTGGGCAGCTACGGCTTCAATGCCACCACGTCCGACGGTTCGCTCCAGGGCCAAGCGGCGTTCCGCGGCGTGAACCTGGACCTGGTCGGCCAGTGGCCGCTGACCGAGCGCTTGTCGGTGCTGGGCCGGGTTGGCGTGAACTACGTCAAGACCAGCACCCACTTCAGCGGCAATCGCTTGAACGCGGTGACGGGGCCTGACGCCAGCGAACGCAGATCGGGCCTCAAGGCCGGCCTGGGTCTGGAGTACAAACTGAGCGAAGCGCTGGCGCTGCGCGGCGAAGTCGAACGCCATCGTGTGAACGACGCGGTGGGCAACCGCGGCGACGTGGACATGTTCAGCGTGGGCCTGGTCTATAAATTCGGCCGTCCGGTGGCGGCGCCCGTGGTGGCCATGGCCCCGCAGGCAGCGCCGGTCGTCGAAACCGCGCCGGCACCTGCTCCGGTGGCAGCGCCGGCGCCAGTGCCGTCGTCGGAAAAGGTATCGTTCTCGTCGTCGGCCCTGTTCGACTTCGATAAATCGGTGGTCAAGCCGGAAGGCAAAGCCGCGCTCGACGAACTGCTGCGCAAGCAGCAAGGCGTCAACACCGAGGTGATGGTCACGGTCGGCCATACCGACGCCAAAGGCACCGACGCCTATAACCAGGCGCTGTCGCTGCGCCGCGCCGAAGCGGTCAAGGCTTACCTGGTTTCCAAAGGCGTTGATGCATCGCGCGTCTACACCGAAGGCAAGGGCGAAGGCCAGCCGGTCGCCGACAACAAGACCGATGCGGGCCGCGCCGAAAACCGCCGCGTGACCGTGGAAGTCGTGGGTACGCGCGCCAAGTAAGCGGCGCACGTAAAAAAAGCCGCAGGGTGCGAACCCTGCGGCTTTTTTGCGTCTGGCTTGCTTACAGCATCGGCAGGCGCAGCATGTCGACCGTTTTGCGGATCAACATGGTGCGGTTGGCGGTGTAAGGCGGGAAGAACAGCTTGATCAGCATGAGCGGCGACGAGCGCAGCACGCCGCGCTCGTGCGAGAAGGCGCGGAAGCCATACACGCCGTGCGCATTGCCGATACCCGAATTGTTCACGCCGCCGAACGGCAAATTCCCGTGCGCGAACTGGGCCACGCAATGGTTGACGCAGGCGCCGCCCGAGCTGGTGCGCAGCAGGACCTTGTCGATGCTCGTTTGCCGCGTGCTCCAGATGTACAGGGCCAGCGGCTTGGGCGCGGCGTTGATCTCGGCCAGCACCCGGTCCAGGTCCTCGTAGCCGATGATCGGCAGCAGCGGCCCGAAAATCTCTTCTTCCAGAATGCTGCTGCCCGGCGCCACGTTGTCGAGCAGGGTGGGGGCGATGTAGCAGCTGGCTTCGTCGACTTCGCCGCCCGTGTGCACCACGGCGCCTTTGGCCAGCGCGTCCGACAGCAGGGCAGCCACGCGCTGCGTGTGGCGGCGGTTGACGATGCGGGTTAAATCCGGGCTGTCCTTTTGCGCGGCGGCGGTGGCGCCATAACGTTCGCGCAGCACCACCTTGCACTGTTCGATGAAAGCCGCCTTGACCGACTGGTGCACATAAATCAGGTCGGGCGCGACGCAGGTCTGGCCGTTGTTGATGAATTTGCCCCACATGACGGTTTGCGCGGCCAGCGTCAGGTTGGCGCTTTCATCGATGATGGTGGGCGACTTGCCGCCCAGTTCCAACGTCACGCTGGTCAGGTGCTTGGCGGCGGCCGTCATGACGATCTTGCCCACCGCCGGCGAACCGGTAAAGAAGATGTGGTCGAAAGGCATGGCCAGCAGCGCCGTCGACGTGGGCAGGCTGCCCTCGAACAGGGCCACTTCCTCGGGCGGGAATACCTCTTTAATCAGTTCGGCCATCAGGGCCGAGACGGCCGGCATCATTTCGGACGGCTTGATGATGACCGTATTGCCGGCGGCCAGGGCCGACACCAGGGGGCCGAAGCACAGGCTGAGCGGGTAATTCCACGGCGCGATGATCAGCACCCGGCCGCGCGGCTGGTACTGGACCCAGGCCGAGGTGCCCAGCATGGTGTTGGTGGGCCAGGCCTTGACCGGCTTCATCCAGCGCTTGAGACGGCCCAGCACGTGGCGGATTTCTTCCATCACGGGCAAAAATTCGGACGCTTCGACTTCGGCCGGGGCCTTGCGGTAATCCTGGGCGAAGGCATCGTAGAACTGCTGGCGGCGCGCCAGCAAGGCTTCGCGCAGGCGCAGCACGCGCGCGATACGCTCCTTGGCCGTCGATTCGCGCCAGCGCAGAGCGGTCGCCAGCTGGGAGTCGAACACGGACGTCATCAGCGCCGGCGCCGCTTCGGCAACGGGCGGTACCGCGGTCAGGGGCTGGGCCTGGGTAAGATGCGAACTCATTCGTTAGCGTCCCTTCAATAATGGTCGCTCAGGCTACCATGCCTGCCGCGCGCGGTTTTACAGGTAAACTCTAATTTTATCGGGATCGGTGTGGCAGCGAACGGTTGACATGGCGCCAGGCGCGTGTAATGGAATAGTTTCCCTCGAGGATAGGCCTGTATGCGCAATATCAAGAACGCCCGCGCCGGTTATGTGCAGGTACGCGGAGCGCGCGAGCACAACCTCCAGAACGTCTCGCTCGACATCCCGCGCGACGCGCTGGTGGTGTTTACCGGCGTGTCCGGCTCGGGCAAGTCCTCGCTCGCCTTCGGCACGCTGTACGCCGAGGCCCAGCGGCGCTACCTGGAATCGGTCTCGCCCTATGCGCGCCGCCTGTTCCACCAGATGCCGGTGCCGGAAGTGGACGACATCGAAGGCTTGCCGCCGGCGGTGGCGCTGCAGCAGCAGCGTGGCGCGGCCACCACCCGTTCGTCGGTCGGCAGCGTGAGTACGCTGTCGAACTCCCTGCGCATGCTGTATTCGCGCGCCGGCGACTATCCGGCGCGCCAGCCGCTGTTGTATGCGGAGTCGTTTTCGCCCAACACGCCCGAAGGCGCCTGCCCGGAGTGTCATGGCCTGGGCCGCGTGTACGAGGTGACCGAGCAATCGATGGTGCCCGACGACAGCCTGACCATCCGCGAGCGCGCGGTGGCGGCCTGGCCCACCGCCTGGCACGGGCAGAACCTGCGCGATATCCTGGTCACGCTCGGCTACGACGTCGACACGCCCTGGCGCGACTTGCCCAAAAAAGTGCGCCAGTGGATTCTGTTTACCGACGAACAGCCCACGGTGCCCGTGTATGCCGGTTTTACCCCGGCCGAAGTGCGCGCCGCGCTCAAGCGCAAGGAAACGCCCAGTTACCAGGGCACCTTCACCGGGGCGCGGCGCTATGTGCTGCAAACCTTCGCCAACACCGAAAGCGCGTCGATGAAAAAGCGGGTGGCGCGCTACATGGTCAGCGCAGCGTGCCCGGTCTGTCACGGCAAGCGCTTGCGGCGCGAGTCGCTCTCGGTCACCTTCGGCGGGCTCGATATCGCCGAGATTTCGCGCCTGCCGCTCGAGCAGCTGCACGCGCTGCTCACGCCTTACGCCAGCGGCGCCGTCGCCCCGCGCGCGGCCGACGGCCACCCGGAAAAGTTGGTCGTGGCGCGCCGCATCGCCGAAGATCTGGCCGCGCGCCTGGAAGTGCTGCTGGCGCTGGGCTTAGGTTACCTGGCGCTCGAGCGCGGCACGCCCACGCTGTCGCCGGGCGAGCTGCAGCGCCTGCGGCTGGCGACCCAGGTGCGCTCGAACCTGTTCGGCGTGGTCTACGTGCTCGACGAACCCTCGGCCGGCCTGCATCCGGCCGATACCGAGTCGCTGCTGGCGGCGCTGGCCCAGCTCAAGGAAGGCGGCAATTCGCTGTTCGTGGTCGAGCACGCGCTGGACGTGATCGCCCACGCGGACTGGATTGTCGATGTCGGCCCGGATGCCGGCGAGCAGGGCGGCCATGTGCTCTACAGCGGGCCGCCAGCGGGCTTGAAGGCGGTTCAGCAGTCGCATACGCGCCGCTTCCTGTTCGCCGAGCACAAGGCCCAGCTCAAGGCGCCGCGCACACCAACGGCCTGGCTGCGCCTGGAAGGCGTCACCCGCAACAACGTGCAGGGGCTAGCCGTGGCCTTTCCGCTCGGGGTGCTTTGCACCGTGACCGGCGTGTCGGGTTCGGGCAAATCGACGCTGGTGTCGCAGGTGCTGGTCGACCTGGTGGGTGAAGCGCTGGGGCAGGCCGCACCCGCGGACGAGGAAGAGGGAGAGGCGCTGGAACAGGCCGACGCCACCCCGACCGAAGGGCGCATCGTGGGCGGCATGCAGGGTCTGCGGCGCCTGGTGCGGGTCGACCAAAAGCCGATCGGGCGCACCCCGCGCTCGAACCTGGCCACCTACACCGGCCTGTTCGACCATGTGCGCAAACTGTTCGCGGCCACCAAGATGGCGCGCGCGCGGCGCTACGATGCGGGCCGCTTCTCGTTCAACGTGGCCAAGGGCCGCTGCGAACACTGCGCCGGCGAAGGCCAGGTGATGGTCGAACTGCTGTTTTTGCCCAGCGTGTATGCGCCATGCCCGACCTGCGGCGGGGCGCGCTACAACGCCAAGACGCTCGAAGTGCGGTACCAGGACAAGAACATCGCCGAGGTGCTGGGCTTAACCGTCGACGCCGCGTTCGATTTTTTTGGCGCCGAGCCGTCCATCGCCCGCTCGCTGGAAGTGCTGCGCGACGTGGGCCTCGGCTATCTGCGCCTGGGCCAGCCGGCCACCGAACTGTCGGGCGGCGAAGCGCAGCGTATCAAGCTGGCCACCGAACTGCAGCGGGCCGCGCGCGGGCAGATGCTCTATATCCTGGACGAGCCGACCACAGGCCTGCACCCGGCCGACGTCGAACGCCTGATCGTGCAGCTGCAGCGCCTGGTCGACGCCGGCAACAGCGTGATCGCGGTCGAACACCAGATGCGGGTGGTGGCCGCCAGCGACTGGGTGATCGACATCGGTCCCGGCGCGGGCGAGCGGGGCGGGGCCATTGTCGCATCCTGCCCGCCGCGTGATTTGCTGACGGTAAAGGCCAGCCGCACCGCCCCCTATCTGCGCGCCTTCATCGGATAGGTATTTCTAATGGGCATTCTTATAGGCAGACTATCGCCCGTTTAGGGAAATTCTATTTCATCTATGATTCCAATAGCTCTATACTACGGGTCTAGATGGACCTTTCCAAAACCACGCAAGGAAAACACATGAAAACTGTAGGCGAAAAATTAGAAGCGTTTAGCGTCCCGGCCGCCAAGCCAGGCTTCAACCATCACGAAGAGAACGGCGTATCCGCTTTCGAAACGATCACCGAAGCGTCCTTCCCAGGCAAGTGGAAAGTGATTTACTTCTATCCGAAAGACTTCACCTTCGTGTGCCCGACCGAAATCGTCGAATTCGCCAAGCTCAACAACGACCTGAAGGACCGCGATGCAGTCCTGATGGGCGGCTCGACCGACAATGAGTTCTGCAAGCTGGCATGGCGCCGCGAGCACAAGGACCTGACCGGCCTGAACCACTACTCCTTCGGCGACGCCACCGGCTCGCTGGTCGACATGCTGGGCATCCGCGACAAGGCCGCTGGCGTGGCACTGCGCGCGACGTTCATCGTCGATCCGGACAACACCATCCAGCACGTATCGGTCAACAACCTGAACGTCGGACGCAACCCGTCGGAAATCCTGCGCATTCTGGACGGCCTGCAGACCGATGAGCTGTGCCCTTGCAACCGCTCCGTGGGCGGCGAAACGCTGTAATCCCCGCGTTCAACAACCCGCTTCGGCGGGTTTTTAAACCGCTACTTGATAGGAAAAGACAATGGAATTTCTGAATTCGATTAAAGAGATGATTCCTGATTGCGCCAAGGACATCCGCCTCAATATCGACGGCACCATCGCCCGCTCCAGCCTCGAGGGCAACGATGCGGTGGCCGTGGCGCTGGCCGCAGCCTTCGCCGCCAAATGCCGGCCCATCATCGACGTGATCCAGGCCAGCGGCGCGTTGAGCGCGGAAGAAAGCCAAGCCGCGCTGACAGCCTCAGCGCTGATGGGCATGAACAATGTCTGGTATCCCTACCTGGAAATGGCGGACGACGCCGACCTCAAGACCCAGCCGGCCCAGCTGCGCATGAACGCCTACGCCACCAATGGCGGCGTGGACAAGCGGCGCTTCGAAATGTATGCGCTGGCGGCGTCGATCGTGGGGAAATGCCACTTCTGCGTGAAGTCGCACTTTGAACTGCTCAAGAAGGAAGGCATGTCGTCGACGCAGCTGCGCGACGTCGGCCGCATCGCGGCCGTGGTCAATGCGGCGTCACAGGTGATCGCCGCGTCGAAGTGAGTCAGTGGATCAGGAAGACGGAAGCGTCGGCCAGAACGTCGGTGGCGATCAGCAGGTAGGTCGCCACGCCCGCCACCCCGATGTGCAGGGCTGCCAGTGTCATAGGGATGAGGCGCATGATGAACTCCTTCGGGGCGGTACAGCGGGTTTCTGATGGTATGACTGCATGGTAGTCCGTGTTCCGCCCGGAAACTATCGGCTAACTGTCCGAGCCTCTGTAGGACTTTGACCCGTGGCGCTTTCTGTTGTAAAGATCCTACGCCGGGGTGAGCCGCCGTCCTATGGCGCCGGCCTTGCGTGCCCCCTACAGTAGGCGGCATGACAACCCATCACCTCACTCTCCTGAACAAGGGGGCGCGCGCGGCGCGCCGCAACAAGATCGGCAAGCTGCTGCGCGCCGTATTCGGCGTGGACAGCCTGCGCGACGGCCAGCAACTCGTCATCGACAGTGTGCTGGACGGACACGATACGCTGGCCATCATGCCCACCGGCAGCGGAAAGTCCCTGTGCTACCAGATTCCCGCGCGCTTGCTCGACGGCACTACCGTGGTCGTGTCGCCCCTGATTTCGCTCATGAAGGACCAGCTCGAAAAGCTCGACGCGTTAGGCATCCGCGCCGCTCAGGTCAACAGCAGCCTGTCGCGCGAGGAAGAGCAGTCCGCCATCGACGGCATTCGCAGCACGGAGCACGAAATCGTGTTTTGCACGCCCGAGCGCCTGTCCAACCCCGATTTCCTGGCCGTGCTGGCGAGCGTGAAAATCGCCCTGGTCGTGATCGACGAGGCGCACTGCATTTCCCATTGGGGCCACGACTTCCGCCCAGCGTACCTGGAACTGGCCGCCGCCATCGACGCCCTGGGCAAGCCGCCCGTGCTGGCGCTGACGGCCACCGCCACCGACGACGTGATGGCCGACATCGGCCGCCAGCTCGGGCGCCGTCTGCAGGTCGTCAATACCGGCATATATCGTCCCAATCTGCATTACCGCGTGGTCCAGGTGACCAACAACGACGAGCGCTACGCCCAGGCCCGCGCCGTGGTGCAGCAGACGAGCGGCGTGGGCATCGTCTACGCGGCCACCGTCAAGGCGGCAGAAGAGATGCTGCAAGTGCTGGTCGACGCGGGCGAGAGGGCGACCCTGTACCACGGCAAGCTGCCGGCGGCCGAACGCAAGGCCAACCAGGACCTGTTCATGGCGGGCGAGGCGCGCGTGATGGTGGCCACCAACGCCTTCGGCATGGGCATCGACAAGCCCGACACCCGCTTCGTGATCCACCTGCAGCTGCCGGCCAACCTGGAAGCCTACTACCAGGAGTCGGGCCGCGCCGGGCGCGATGGCCAGGACGCCGACTGCACGCTGCTCTACTACCAGGACGACAAGCGCTTGCAGCAGTTCTTCCTGGTGAAGCACTACCCGGATGCGAACGACCTGAAGATGATCTACGAAACCGTGCGCGGCCTGTGCGAGGAGGGCAAACCGGCCTGGGACGCGATCGACGCCGCCATCGGCGAACTGGCCTCGGGCAAGCTGAAGGTCTGCCTCAAGCTGCTCAAGGATGGCAAGCTGTTGCGCCAGAACCGCAAGCTCGAATACCTGCTCACCAATACCGCGGCCACGGCCGATGTCTTTGCCGCGCTGGCCGACACTTACGCCGGCAAGCAGGAGCGCGACCGCGCCGCGCTCGAACAAATGGTATCGTATGCGGTGAGCGGATTTTGCCGCTGGAAGGTGCTGCTCGACTACTTCGGTGATACGGTCGAGGGTTTTGAGCAGTGCTGCCGCTGCGACAACTGCCTCCATCCGCCGCAGGTGGCCGAGATCGAGATCCGCGACGACGAATTCGATCGGCCAGCCGCGCCGGAGCCGCAGTTCGAAACCGGTGCGCGGGTGCGCGTGCCCAAGTTCGACGAGGGCACGGTGGTGAGCGTGGCCGGCGACCAGGTCACCATCGAATTTCCCGATCAGGAGCGGCGCGTGTTCCTGGCCGATTTTGTCTCTCCCGCATAAGGAGCCATCAGCAATGCCCGATATGGTCGTGGTCCGCAAGGAAGGCTTGTACTGCGTGCCGGGTCAGTTCTACATCGACCCGTGGCGCCCGGTCGACCGGGCCGTGATCACGCACGCGCACGGCGACCATGCGCGGGTCGGCCACGGTCACTACCTGTCGGCCGCGAGCGGCGTGGGCGTGCTGCGCGCGCGCCTGGGCGAGATCCATATCGACGGCCTGGAATACGGGGCCACGGTCGTGCACAACGGCGTCACCATTTCGCTGCACCCGGCAGGCCACGTACTGGGCTCGGCCCAGGTACGCATGGAATACCGCGGCGAAGTGTGGGTCGCCTCGGGCGATTACAAGGTCGAGCCGGACCGCACCTGCGCCCCGTTCGAACCGGTACGCTGCGACACCTTCATCACCGAATCGACCTTCGGCCTGCCGATCTACCGCTGGCAGCCCGAACAAACCATCTTCGACGACATGAACGCCTGGTGGCGCAGGAACGCCGAGCAGGGACGGGCCAGCGTGGTGTTCGCCTACGCCTTCGGCAAGGCGCAGCGCATCCTTTCCGGGCTCGATCCTTCCATTGGTCCCATCATCTGCCACGGCGCGGCCGAGCCGCTCAACCGCGCCTACCGCGAAGGCGGGGTCGACCTGCCGCCCACCCGCATGGTCACCGACGTCGACAAGGCCGACATCAAACGTTCGATCGTGATCGCGCCGCCGTCGGCGGCCGGCTCGCCCTGGATGAAGCGCTTCGGCGATTACAGCGATGCGTTTGCCAGTGGCTGGATGCAGCTGCGCGGGGCGCGCCGGCGGCGCGGCGTGGACCGCGGCTTCGTGCTGTCCGACCACGCCGACTGGCCAGGCTTGATGAGCGCGATCGCCGCCACCGGCGCGCCGCGCGTGATCGTCACCCACGGTTCGATTCCCGTGATGGTGCGCTGGCTGCGCCAGATCGGGCTCGATGCGTCGGGCTTCGATACCGAATACGGCGACGAGGACGAGAGCGCGGAGAATAGCGTGGACAACCCGGTCGCACCGGCGGCGGAGGCCGCCGATGCGTGAATTTGCCCGCCTTTACACGGAACTGGACGAGACCACCGCCACCAACCGCAAGCTCGACGCGCTGCAAGGCTACTTCGGCAGCGCGGCGCCCGAGAACGCCGCCTGGGCCGTGTATTTTCTGGCCGGCGGCAAGCCGCGCCAGGCGGTGCCGGCCAAGCTGCTGCGCCAGGTGGCGATCGAGTACGCGGGCCTGGACGAGTGGCTGTTCGACGAGTCCTATCACGCGGTGGGCGACCTGGCCGAGACCATCGCCCACATCCTGCCGCCGGCGCGGCGCCAGAGCGAAGCCGGACTGGCCGAATGGATGCAGGAACGGATCGGTCCTCTGCGCGGCGCCGATCCGGCCACCATCCGCGCCGCCCTGTTCGACTACTGGGATCAGCTGGACTGGCGCGAGCGCTTCCTGCTCACCAAATTGATCGGCGGGGGATTTCGCGTCGGCGTCTCCAAGCTGCTGGTCACGCGCGCGCTCGCTGCCGTGGCGGCGGTCGACAGCAAGTTGATCGCGCAGCGTCTGATGGGCTGGACCGACGGCAGCGTGCGGCCCACCGCGGCCGGCTTCCTGCAGCTGATCGCCGCGCCGTCCGACGATGAACACAAGCTGCGCGGCGGCCAGCCCTATCCCTTCTTTTTGGCGCACCAGCTGCAGGGCGAGCCGCAGGCGCTGGGCGAGCTCGGACAGTGGCAGGTCGAATGGAAGTACGACGGCATCCGCGCTCAGCTCGTGCGGCGCGGCGGGCAGAACTACCTGTGGTCGCGCGGCGAAGACTTGATCACCGAGCGCTTCCCGGAACTGGCCGCGTTGACTTTGCCCGAAGGGACCGTGATCGACGGCGAAGTGCTGATCTGGACCGAATTCGATACGCCCGCTTCGTTCGCCGACCTGCAAAAGCGGATCGGCCGCAAGACGCTGTCAAGCAAGCTGCTGGCCGAACTGCCGGCGGTGCTGGTCGCCTACGATCTGCTGGAGGAAGAGGGTGTGGACTTGCGCACGCTGCCCCAGCATGAGCGGCGCACCCTGCTCGAAGCGCTGGTCGCCAGGCACGGGCGCGGGGCCTTGAAAATCTCGCCGCTGGTGCGCGCCGACAGCTGGAGCGCGCTGGCGGCGGTGCGCACCGAGTCGCGCGCGCGCGGGGTGGAAGGCATGATGCTCAAGGCGCGCGACGCCCAGTACGGCGTGGGACGCACCAAGAACGTGGGCACCTGGTGGAAGTGGAAGATCGATCCCTACACCATCGACGCGGTGCTGATCTATGCCCAGGCGGGGCACGGGCGCCGCGCTTCGCTCTATACCGACTACACCTTCGCCGTCTGGGACGGGGAAGGCGAAGGCGAGCGGCGCCTGGTCCCTTTCGCCAAGGCCTACTCCGGTCTGACCGACGCCGAAATCGCGGTGGTCGACAACGCGATCCGCAAGACCACGGTTGAAAAATTCGGCCCGGTGCGCTCGGTCAAACCGACCATGGTGTTCGAGATCGGCTTCGAAGGCATCCAGATCTCGAGCCGCCACAAGGCCGGCATCGCGGTGCGCTTTCCGCGCATCCTGCGCAAGCGCGACGACAAGACCATCGACGACGCCGATTCGCTCGATACCCTCAAGGGCCTGCTGGCCGCCAGCGCTTCATGAGCAAGAGCGCGATGGCGCAAGCGGTCGACGCCTGGTTCGCCGCGCGCGCGTGGAAGGTGTTCCCGTTCCAGCGCGCCGTGTGGCGCAATGCGGTGGCCGGCAAGTCCGGCCTGCTGCACGCCAATACCGGCGCCGGCAAGACCTACGCGGTGTGGTTCGCGGCCCTGCTGCGCGGCGGCGCGCGCAAGAAGGCGGGGCTGCGCGTGCTGTGGATCACGCCCATGCGCGCGCTGGCGGCCGACACCCAGCGCGCGCTTGAGGAATCGGCGGCGGCGCTGGCGCCCGGCTGGACCATCGGCGCGCGCACCGGCGACACCAGTTCGGCCGAGCGCGCGCGCCAATCCAAGTCGCTGCCGTCGGCCCTGATCACCACGCCGGAGAGCCTGTCGCTGCTGCTCTCGCATGCCGCGGCCAGCGAACAATTCGCCGGTCTCGACATGATCATCATCGACGAGTGGCATGAGCTGATGGGCAGCAAGCGCGGGGTGCAGGTGCAGCTGGCGCTGGCCCGCCTGCGGCATTGGAATCCGGATTTGGTGGTGTGGGGACTGTCGGCCACCATGGGCAATCTGGCCCAGGCCCAGGACGTGCTGCTGGGGGAGGGCGAGGGCGTGCTGGTCGAAGGCGACCTGCGCAAGGAGATCCGGGTCGACTCGCTCATTCCCGCCAACGTGTCGCGCTTTCCGTGGGGCGGGCACCTCGGCATCGCGATGCTGCAGCCGGTAATCGACGAGATCGAACAGTACAACGCGACGCTGGTGTTTACCAATACCCGTTCCCAGTCCGAGCTGTGGTACCAGAACATCCTCGAAGCGCGGCCCGACTGGGCCGGGGTGATCGCCCTGCATCACGGTTCGCTCGACCGCGAAGTGCGCGAGTGGGTCGAGACGGGACTGAAAAAGGGTGAGCTCAAGGCCGTGATCTGCACCGCCAGCCTGGATCTGGGCGTGGATTTTCTGCCCGTCGAACGGGTGCTGCAGATCGGCAGCGCCAAGGGCATCGCGCGTCTGCTGCAGCGCGCCGGGCGCAGCGGCCACGCGCCGGGGCGGGTATCGCGCGTGACGCTGGTGCCCACCCATAGCCTCGAGATCCTGGAAGCGGCAGGCGCCAAGCAGGCGGTCGCCTCGCGCCGCATCGAAGGGCGCCTGGTGCCCAACAAGCCGTTCGACGTGCTGGTCCAGCACCTGGTGACGGTGGCGCTGGGCGGCGGCTTTACATCGGAGCTGCTGTACCAGGAAGTGCGCAGCGCCTGGTCGTATCGCGCGCTGACGTGGGAGGAGTGGCAATGGGCGCTCGACTTTGTCGCGCGCGGTGGCCAAAGCCTGGTGGCCTATCCCGAATACCAGCGCGTGGTGGCCGACGAGGCGGGCGTGTACCGCGTGCCAAGCGTGGCGCTGGGGCGGCGCCACCGGATGGGGATCGGCACCATCGTGTCGGACGCGAGCATGCAGGTGAAGTACATGAGCGGCGGGCGGATCGGCAGCGTGGAGGAGTCGTTCATTTCGCGCCTGAAGGCGGGCGACCATTTTCTGTTCGGCGGGCGCATCCTCGAATTCATCCGGGTCCATGAGATGACCGCCTTCGTCAAGCGCGCCACCGGCGCGCGCGGCGCGGTGTCGCGCTGGCAGGGCGCCAAGATGCCGATGTCGTCGGAACTGGCGCACGCGGCGCTCGAGCAGCTGCGCCTGGCCGCCCAGGGGCAGTTCATCGGTCCCGAAATGCAGGCCATCCGCCCGCTGCTCGAGATCCAGCAGCGCTGGTCTGCCCTGCCCACCATCGATACCCTGGTGGTGGAGAGCATGAAGAGCCGCGAAGGCTATCACCTGTTCATTTATCCCTTCGCGGGCCGCTCGGTGCATATGGGGCTGGCCTCGCTGTTCGCCTACCGCGTCGCGCGCGCCCAGCCGAGCACATTCTCGATCGCCATCAACGACTACGGTTTCGAACTGCTGTCGGCCGAAGCGGTCGATTGGGCGCGGGTGTTCGCCGCGCCCGTCGGCGCCGGCGTGGCCCTGTTCTCGACCGAACGCCTGCTCGAAGACGTGCTGGAAAGCTTGAACGCGACCCAGCTGTCGCAGCAGCGCTTTCGTGAAGTGGCGCGCATCGCCGGTCTGGTGTTCCAGGGCTATCCGGGGCAGCCCAAGAGCGCGCGCCAGATCCAGGCCTCGTCCTCGCTGTTTTTCGAAGTGTTTCGCAAGCATGACGCGGGCAACCTCCTGCTGACCCAGGCCCAGCGCGAAGTGATGGAGCAGGAACTGGAACTGACGCGCCTGCGCGACACCCTCACCGAGCTGCACGGGCGCGCCGTCGCCTACCGCGAGGTGGCGCGCGCCACGCCGTTCGGCTTCGCGCTGATGGTCGAGCGTTTCCGCGAAAAACTCACCACCGAGAAATTGTCCGACCGCATAGCCCGCATGCTGCGCGAGCTCGAGAAGGCGGCCACGCCATGAACGGACACCTGTTGGAGCTGGCCGGCGAAGCGGTCATGCTACTGCCGGAAAAAGCCTTGTACTGGCCGCGCCGCCGGATGCTGGTGATTGCCGACATTCACTTCGGGAAAGCGGCCGCCTTCCGGGCCCAGGGCGTGCCGGTGCCGCGCGGCACGACCAGCGACAACCTGGCGCGTCTGGACGCGCTGCTGGCGCAGTACCCGAGCGACACCATCGTGTTCCTGGGCGACTTTCTGCATGCGCGCGCCGCCCACGCGGCGGCCACGCTGGCGGCCATGCAAGCCTGGCGCGACCGCCACCCGCACCTGGCGCTGGTGCTGGTGCGCGGCAACCATGACCGCCACGCGGGGGATCCTGCCGCGGCGCTGCGCATCGCCATGGTCGACGAACCGCACACCGTCGACGGCTTTTCCTTCTGCCACCATCCCGACATCGCCGCCCCCGGCTATGTGCTGGCGGGACACGTGCATCCCGTATTCGTCCTGTCGAGCCGGCACGACAGCCTGCGCCTGCCCTGTTTCCTGGCGGGGCAGACCCGCATGATCTTGCCGTCGTTCGGCGCCTTTACGGGCGGCCACCCGGTGCAGCCAGTTTCCGGAGAGAAGGTCTATGCGAGCTCGGGAGAGGCCATACACTGTGTTCGCTAACGTACGGACTCATGTGTGGACGGGGAGTACCTTGAAGTGCGAGCCAGAAAGATTCGGCCCAGCTGTATAACCATTTCAAGGAGAACATCATCAAAACCACACAACAACTATTCGCCGGGCTGATGGCAGTGCTTCCCCTGTGCGCCGTCACGCTCGTCCCTGCGCCCGCGATGGCGCAGCAATATACGACGGCCACGACCCAGGTCGCGCCCCGTATCCGCGGTTTTGAAGTCGACGAAGTCCGCCGCCTGCGTCCGGGCGTCGACCTCGACTTCAAGCTGTACGGCACCGCCGGCGGCCGTGCCACCCTGGCCATCAAGGGTGCGCGCCGCAATCTGACGTTGGACGAGACCGAACCTGGCCAGTACGAAGGCACCTACACCGTCGGTTCGCGCGACATGATTACCGGCACCAGCACGGTGACGGCCAATCTGCGCGTGGGCAATCTGGTCACCAGCGGCGTGCTGGCCGAGTCGCTGCTGCGCGGCGCCGGTCCCCGTACGCAACCGGGCCCAGCGTCCGACATGCCACGCATCGAGCGCTTCGAGGTGGTGGGCGACGACCAGCTCACGCCAGGCAACGACCTGAACTTCACGGTGTACGGCACGCCGGGCGCCAAGGTCGACATGGCCATCGAAGGCACCAAAGGCGTCTTCTTCCTCGATGAAGTCAAACCAGGCCAGTACGCGGGCGACTACACGATCCGTCGCAAGGACCGGATCGCCTCGAACAGCGTGGTCACTGCCAATATGCGGATCGGCAACCGTGTGGCCACCGCCAAGCTGAACAAGCCGCTGCTGGTGGCCGCGCCGCCGGAACCGCGCGTGACCCGCTATTGCACCAACTGTGCGACCGTGGACGCGATCAACGTGGTGCAGGTCGATGGCGATGGTAACTATCTCGGCACCATCGGTGGCGGCGTGCTCGGCGCTGTCGTGGGCAGCCAGGTCGGCAAGGGCAATGGCCGCACGGCCGCGCAAATTGCCGGCGCGCTGGGCGGCGCCTATGTGGGCCGCAATATCGAGCGCAATTCCAAGCGCACCCAGCACTACGAAGTGGTGATCCGCTTCGCCAATGGCGGCACCCAGACCGTGACGTATGAAAACGATCCGGGTCTGCGCGTCGGTGAAAAGGTCAAGGTCAACAACGGCGTGCTCGAACGCGACGCCGGCTAATAAAGCGTTGGCGCATGCAAAAAGCCCTTCGGCGCAGGCCGAAGGGCTTTTTTGACGTCTGCCCGATCAGATGGTGGTGGCCAGCACCTGATCGTCGCCGGACTGCTCGGACTTGGCCTTGGCGGCCGCGCTGGTCTGCTTGGCGCGCGAGCGCGACGGCGGCAGGCGGCGCAAGGTCTTGAGCGCTTCGGCGTCTTTGATGCCGATGGTGCGCTGGTCAACCGTGATGAGGCCGATTTCATTGAAGGCCGACAGCGTGCGGCTGACGGTTTCGAGCGTGAGGCCCAGGTAGCTGCCGATTTCGTGGCGCGTCATGCGCAGATTGAACAGCTTGCTCGAGTAACCCATGGCGGCGAAACGGTCGGCCAGCGACACCAGGAAACGCGCCACGCGCGCCTCGGCCGAGAGCGCGCCCAGCATGCCGATCATGGCTTGTTCGCGCACCAGTTCGCGGCTCATGACGCCGTACATGACGTTTTCCAGTTCCAGGTGCACGCGGCCCAGGGCCGTGAGTTTTTTGAATGGCAGCAAAATGAGGTCGCAATCGGACAAGGCCACCGCTTCCGAGGCGTAGTGACGGGTATGGATGCCGTCCACGCCGAGCATGTCGCCTTTCATGGGGAAGCTGAGCACTTGCTCGTTGCCGAATTCGTCGATCAGCACGGTTTTGAGGAAGCCCGAGTTGACGATGTACAGGGTGTCGAAGGCCTGGCCGATGGTGTGAACGCGCTGGCCCGTCTTGAATTGCACGTGCTGGAACAGCAGTTCTTCGGAATTGACCGAGACCGCGGCGGTGATGTGCAGCAGATCGCACACTTCCTTGAGGTTGGACCACAGGCGGCCCTGGCGCTGGCGGCCAGCTTCCATGGGGGACGAATGCATGGTCGAGGCATTGGTGGGGCGGTTTTCCGGCGTTGGCGTGGACAGCATGCTCATCTCCAGTGAAAAAATCTGTCAGTTTCAAGCTGCTGCCGTCACGACGTTGGGGTGAGGGCACAGCACGGCTGGGATTAGCTTGCGTCTTTCAATGTGAACCGCAGGAAAGCCCGAATCGTTGGATTGAGTATGCCAACTCGAGTTCGGCATGGATATCAGCGGACGCTGATTATGGCAGTAGGATAGGGCGCGCTATCGTAGGAGAAATCCTACTGGAGGGCCCTGGCTTCATAGGGGAGTAGCGCTCTGCGGAGGGGCCGGAACGCGGCAGTTCCGCAGGGGACGAATGCATCCTGTTGACGCCCTTCGGCACGAAACCGCAGCGTTGTTGTCTAAAACTTTTCGCCTTCAGGATTTGAATGGCGACAGCAGGCGGTGCGCCACCGCGTATTGCACCATTTCCGACAGCGACGTCATGCCCATCTTTTGCATGATGCGCGTTTTGTGGGTGCTCACGGTCTTGACCGACAAGTGCAGGCTGTTGGCGATCTCGGTGATCGACTTGCCGCCCACCAGCAGGGAAAAGACTTCGAATTCCCTGTCCGACAATTGCTTGTGCAGTAGTTGCTCGTTCGGGGTCATGATGTTGAGTGCCAATTGCTCGGCCACTTCGGTGCTGATGTACGGCCGCCCCGACGCCACCTTGCGGATCGCCCCCACCAGCTGGGTGCCCGCGCTTTCCTTGGTCAGATAGCCCTGGGCCCCGGCGCGGATGGCGCGCACCGCGTATTGCTCTTCCTCGTGCATGGTGAGGATCAGGATGGCCAGCTTGGGCGCTTCGCTGCGGATCTGGCGGATCAGGTCGACGCCGCTGCGGCCCGGCATCGACAGGTCGAGCAGGAGCAGGTCGAAGCCGCCCTGGCGCACATGGGACAGCACTTCGAATCCATTGATTGCCTCGCCGACGATGTCGATGTCGAGCGCGCCGTCGAGGATGCGCTTGAGACCTTCGCGCATGATCGTGTGGTCGTCCGCAATGACAATTCTAATCATAAAGGTGCAATCAGCCAGGGTTAAGTGGGGCGTGAGCCGGAAAACAGGGTCAAACGACGGGTCAAACAGCGCCGCGACGTGCGCAGACCTCGCGCAGCGCAAGCGTACGCCGCCATGCGGCGCTGCACAATTAGCAGATCTGCTAGGGTGCCGGCGCCTTGATCAGCCTGTGCACCAGCACCGGCTTCGTGGTATGCGACAGCACCTTGTTGGTCACGCTGCCCAGCAGCAGGTGGCCCCAGCCGCTGCGCCCGTGCGAGCCCATGAAGATCAGGTCGCATTGCTGCTGCCCGGCCACCTCGACGATCTTGAGGGCGGCCGAATCGGCAAACGCGGTCATGGCCTCGCATTCGAGCCCGGCGGCGCGCGCCGCCTCGACGATGCCGCGCGTATGCTCGGCCCCGGTGCGCTCCATTTGCGCCACGTAATCGTCTTCGCTGGGGTAGGAGGGCGGTACGATCTCGGCGTACACCGGGTACTGGTAGGACGGCGCCACGTACAGCGCTAGCACGCGCGCGCCCATTTGGCGCGCGAATTCGACGCCCGCGCACGCCGTCTGGCGCGAAACGGCAGAGCCGTCGGTGGTGATCAGGATCTTGCTGTACATGGCAGACCTCCATTCTTGGTTGGTATTTTCCAGTGTAATCCCTCGGACGGCTATTGATAGAACGCAAACGCTTGATCTCGCTCAAACCGGCCGCGAGAGTGGGAACTGTCTCATCCCTTAATAAATTACTTTAAGTTCGAAAAGTGCCGCATCTGGCGGTGGTAAGATTACTGAAAACAACAGTAGTTAACGTAAAAGTGACGGAAAACCCCCGTTTTGATTGTCGCACTCACAAGTTTTACGGCCCATTGTGGCCGGGGCCGGCGGCACTTATTTACCAAGCATAGGAGCGCTGCTACACTCGCACTGAGAAGGCAATAAAGTTGCCACTGGTCATGCTCTGCCCCAACCTCGCACGGCACATGGAAATAGTGATTTCATTGCGTAATATTTAAAATGAATGGAGAAGCAGGGATATGACTGACGCCGCTGATGATTTTGACGCATTGTTCGAAGAGGTGTCCGCGCAGCGCACGAGCGCGCCGGTTGCCGCCGCGCCCGCCGCAGCGCCCGCCGCTGATGAAGACGACATGGAAGCGCTGTTCGAGCAGGTCGCTTCCACGGTAACGGCGCCGTCGGCGCCGCCGCCGCCCGGGCCGGCCTCGCCGGCCATGGCCGCGTACACCGAGGCGGTCGAGCACCGCGAGCCGAACGGCGACAACCCGATGTTCGAACGGCTGGGCGGCATCGTGCGCCTGCTGCACGACTCGCTGCGCGAATTGGGCTACGACAAGGCGCTCACCGAGGCATCGAGCCAGATCAACGATGCCCAGGACCGGCTCGAGTACGTGGCCAGCCTGACCGAACAGGCCGCCAACAAGGTGCTCAACACGCTCGACGAGGGCATGCCGGCCCAGGACGTGCTGTCGAAGAAATCGAAAGAAATGGAAGCGCGCTGGGCCGACCTATTCGCGGGCAAGCTCAGCGTCGACGAATTCAAGACCCTGGCCGGCGACGCGCGCGCCTTCGCCACGGCGGTGAGCGAGGCGACCGAAGCGGAAAAAGCGCGCCTGCTCGAAATCATGATGGCCCAGGACTTCCAGGACATCACAGGCCAGCTGATCAAAAAGGTCGTGACGATCACCAAGACTGTCGAACACGAATTGGCCGAGCTGCTGCGCGATAACGCGCCGCCGTCGGTACGCGAAAAATTGCAGGCCAAGCCTGTATTAATGTCGGGCCCGGCCTTGCCGTCGGTCGCGCTCGATCAGGACAACGTCGACGACCTTCTTGCCGATCTGGGATTCTAATGGACGATATGCTCAAGGATTTCGTCGTCGAGGCGATGGATCTTGCAGTCAACGTTGAAGAACATTTATTGCGGCTCGAGCGCGACCCGAACAACAAGGAGACGCTCAACGCCGTGTTCCGATCGTTCCACACGATCAAGGGCGGCGCCGGCTTCATGAACTTGCCGGCCCTGGTCGCGGCCTGCCACCTGACGGAAAATCTGTTCGACGCCTTGCGCACCGGCGCCGCGCCGGTCACGCCGGTGGCGATCGAAGCGGCGCTGCAAGCGTCGGGCTTCGTGGCCGACCAGCTGACCGACCTGAGCAATGGCGCCTCGCCCGAACAGCTGGCCTCGATGCCGGACTCGCTCGAACGCATCCTCGTCAACGCGATCGAAGGCAAAGCCGCGCCCGAGCCTGCCAAAGCCGCGCCGGCCGCAGCGCCCGCTGCCGCGCCCCAGGCCGCCGCCGCACCGGTGGCGGTCAGCGCCCCCGGCGCCGACGGCCTCGACTGGGTCGCCATGTATGTGTCCGTGGTCCCGCCCGGCACGTATACCGGTCCGGTGGCCGCACCTGCCGCGCCCACCGCCACCGCCGCGGTCGCCGCACCGGTGGCTGCGGCTGCGCCCGAAGCAGCGGCGGCCAAGCCCGCAGGCTGGGACGGCGTCGAACGGCGCGACGAAAAAGTCCAGGAATTCCGCAATGCCGCGCCGGCCAAGGAAGAGAGCATCCGTATCGACGCGGTCAAGCTCGACGCCCTGCTGGAAGTGGCCGGCGAATCGGTGCAGGCCGCCAATCAGGCGGCGGTGCTGCTCGAGCGCCTGCTGCAATTCAAATTCGAAGGCCAGGCCGCCACCCTCATGGCGACCCTGACCGAAACGCTGGAACGCGCTTCGCGCTACTCGGCCGAACTGCAACGCGCCACGCTGGCCACGCGCATGCAGCCGGTAGGGCGTCTGTTCCAGAAGTTCCCGCGCCTGGTGCGCGAACTGGCCAAGGACCTGGGCAAGGACGTCGAACTGACCATCGAAGGCGCCGAGACCGAGGTCGACCGCGTGGTCGTCGACAGCCTGTACGACCCGCTGGTGCACATGCTGCGCAACGCCCTCGACCATGGTGTCGAGTCGCCCGAAGACCGCGTCGCCGCGGGCAAGCCGGCCAAGGCCTTCATCTCGCTCAAGGCCTGGCAGGAAGCGAACAGCGTCATGATCGTGCTGCAGGATGACGGCAAGGGCATGGACCCGGTACGCCTGCGCAAGAAGGCGATGGAAAAAGGCTTGATCAACGAAAGCGGCGCCCCCACCGACGACGAAGCCTACCAGCTGGTGTTCCTGCCGGGCTTTTCGACCAAGGACGTGGCCTCGTCGGTGTCCGGACGCGGGGTGGGCATGGACGTGGTCAAGACCGCGGTCGAGAAAAACCGCGGCGCCATCCATATCGAATCGTCGCTCGGCCACGGCACCAAGTTCGCGATCCGGCTGCCGATCGAACTGTCGATCGTGCCGACCATGCTGGTGTCGACCTCGGGCGCGATGCTGGCGCTGCCGATGGCGGTGGTTCAGCGCGTGGTCGAACTGCCCGACAATTTCATGAACGTGGGCGGCGCGCCCGTGCTCAAGGATCAGGGCCGGCCGCTGCCGGTGCGCTCGCTGGCCGGCGCGCTCGGCTACGAGGATTGCTCGGAAAAGGTGGGCATTGTCGTGGCTGCGCCCCAGCCTTACATCCTGGCGGTCGAGGCGGTCGACGGCACCGCCGACCTGGTGATCAAGCCGATGACCGCCATTTCGGTCGAAGGCATCACCGGCACCGCCCGCTCGGCCGAGGGCGAACTGGTGCTCGTGGTGGGCCTGTCGTTCCTGATGGACGGCTGCCGCAAGACGGTCTCGCTCAAAGCGGCGGCCTGATTTTCACCGCGCGCGGCCTGCCTTGCGGGGCAGGCCGCGAACTTTTGTTTGTTCTCCGAGACAAGCCTTCACATTTCCGATTGTCAAGACACTGAATGCATGGCAACATGGCAAATGGTGTGTATCATTTGCAATGTTATTGAGAGTCGGTATGGTGTCGGATACTTTTGAGCAAGCCCTTCTGGCCGCCCAGGCCGAAGGATCGTTGAACGCGGCATGGAAAGCATTCGTCAATACCCGCTTTTACGTCCCCATCGTTCACGCCCCGGATCTCGATCCAAAGAAAAGCAAGATCCACACGACGCCCGGCACTGCCGCCGGCAGCGAGGCCGTGCTCATTTCCGAAGTGCGTGACCGGGTCGCCCACGGCGACGCCGTGCTGTGGCTCAATGGCGCCGAGATCGTCAAGATGCTGCATGCCGAGGCCGGCATTCTGGTCGCGCTGAGCGACCGCGCTTTCGCCATCGCGCACGACAAGGTCGACTGGCTGCGCAAGGGCATCGAACAGGCACAGGCGCGCGCCGCCGCCAAGCTGCAAGCGACCGGCGCCACGGTGGCGGCCAAGCCCGCGCCGCCGGCCGCGCCGGTAGCGCTGGCCAAGGCGCCAGCCCCGGCTCCTGTTGCGGCGGCGCCGGCCAAGCCCGCCGCGCCGATGGCGCCGGTCAAACGTCCCAAGGGCGGGGTCCTCGACGTGGCCGCGCTCAAGCCGCGCACGGTCGAAATGGCCGACCTGGGCCTGTCGTTTTATGTCCCGGGCGCCTGGCGCGAAGAGCGTAGCGCCAAGGCGCTGCGTTTCCATGATCCGGCCAGCGGACTGCGGGTCGAAGCGAGCGGCTTTCACCGCCCCGGCCTGCAGCTCGAGCAATGGGTGGGCATGCGCGTGGCGCTGGTCGAAACCGAGATGCGCTTCCTGACCCAGGATGGTCCTTCCTATGCGCTCACCGGCGAAGGCTGGCGCGACCGCATCAGCGGCAGGGCGGTCGAATTCACCGGCACCTTTCCGGGTGAAACAGTGCCGGGCCGCTATCTGGTCGCCTGCATCCATGTTGACGGCACCGTGGTGTCGCTCGCCTTCCGCGCCACGGCCGAGGTGTTCGAGCAGCAGCGCGCCTTGTTCCAGTGGCTGCTGAGCCGGGTCGAGCTGGCGGGACAAGAAGCGCTGGCCGCTTACCGCGCGCCCGCGTCCCGCACCGGGACGGCGCAGATCGAGATGGGCGAGTATGTCACGCCCGGTCCGGTCGGCCTGTCGATGCAGGGCCGCATCGGCCGTCTGCGCGCGCTCGCCTATTCGGTGCCGGCGATGCTGCCTTTCGTGGGGATCGCGATTCTTGCCGCCGTACTTTTCCCCAAGAGCCCGATCCTGGGCGGTGTGATGGCGATCACCGGCGTGGTCTTGATGTTCTGGTTTAGCGTGCGCCTGATGGTGATGCGCTTGCATGATGTCAATCTGAGCGGCAAATGGATCCTCGGTTTTCTGGTGTTGTGCGGGGTGGCGGGGGCGACCCAGAAGCCGGCGATGCTGTTGGGCGTGTCGGCGCTGTTCTGGTTATTCATGCTGGTCATTTATTTCCTGGTGCCGGGCACCGATGGCGACAACGATTACGGCCCCCCGCCTGGTCCGAATACGCCGCTGGTGCAGATCGGCGCCGGCATTTTCATCCTGTTCCAGTTGCTGGGCATTTACGGCAACGTCAAATATGGTGGATGGCAGGGCCGTGGTCTGACCGGGGCTAGTGCGCCGGCGGCCGAACACGTCGGCGCGCCGATGGCGACTTTCCACTCGCCCGACAATAGTTTCGTGGTCGACCTGCCCGGCGTGCCGGCCGAGTTGCCCAATTCGCCGTATCTCAACAGCCAGTTGGGCAACGTCACGCTGCGTCAGTTCTACCTCGAAGCCGGCGGGCACGACTACACGATCCAGACCATGGACTTCGGCGCCGTGCCGCAGGACCGCTACGCGATGATGAACCGCGCCGAACAGGCTGTCGCTGGCCGCGACGGCATGGTGGGGGCTGCCAAGCCCTTCTTGTTCAACAACGGCATCAACGGCCGCGAAGTGCGCGCCCGGGCGCCGGACGGCAGTCTGCGCGTGGCGCGCCTGGTCATGGTCGGCTCCAAACTGGTGCTGGTGATGATCGGCCGGGTCGACGAGACGCGCGACAGCGCCCAAGTGGAACAGGTGTTCAAGACGTTCCAGCTGAACTGACTTGCGGAGCCGGGGCCGTCTCTTCCCCGGCGTCCTCCCAAATTGTGCAACTTCTCGTTGTCCACGGTTGAAAACCATGGAACAATGACGCTGCTTGTTTTATGAATAATATTGAGTGAAAGTTGTGTGTTATGTCGTCGTCAGAAACGTTTGAGCAAGTATTGGTCGCCGCGCAGATCGAAGGATCGTTCAACGCCGCGTGGAAGAAGTTCGTCATGACCCGCTTTTTCGTTCCGGTCCTTCCGCATGCCGGCGGCGATCCGAAGAAATTCCAGCTCGTAACCAGCCCGACACCGCAAGGCGGGGCCGCAGTCCAGATTTCCGAAGTGCGCGAGCGGCTCGAACCGCACGCCGGCACGGTGGCCGCGCTGTATGGGGCCGACGTGGTGCGCATGCTGCACACCGAGGCCGACATCCTGGTCGCCTTGAGCGACCGCGCCTTCAACATCGCCAAGGACCGGGTCGAATGGCTGCGCAAGGGCATTGAGGCGTCGCAGGCCAAGACGGCCGCCGCCAAGGCGCAGACAGCGCCCGCACCAGCACCGGCACCAGCACCGGCACCAGCACCGGCACCAGCACCGGCACCAGCACCTGCACCTGCACCAGCACCAGCACCTGCAACTGCCGCGGCAGCGGCAGCGGCGCCAGTCCCCGCGCCGGCCGCCGAGCCGGAAGCTTGCGCGCCGGCCGAGCCGGTCGTCCCCGTTTTCACGCCGCCCGCCGTGCGCGAGGCCGGCATGCCCGAACTGGGCATTTCCTTGCCCGTTCCCGCTACCTGGACCGAAGGGCGCAGTTCCAAGGTGCTGCGCTATACCGATCCCGTGACCGGTGCCAAGCTCGAAGTGTCGGGCATGGTGCGCAAGGATCTCACGCTGGGCCAGTGGACCGACATGCGCCTGAAACTGGTGCGCCATGAATTGCCCTACCTGGCGGTCGACGGCAAGACCATCACCCTGGAAGGCGACGCCTATGGCGGCCGCGTGCAGGGCACGCTCACCGAACTGACGGGCGTTTATCCGGGCGACACGGCGCCGAGCCGCTACCTGCTGGCCTGCATCCACACCCACGGTGCGCTGGCGGCCATCGCCTTCAAGGCGCCGGCCGACGTCTTCGAGCAGCAGCGCGCCCTGTACCAGTGGCTGCTGGCGCGGGTCAATCTGGTGGTGCCCGAAGAGGGCGCCGAACGCGCGCCTGCGCCGGCCCGCGGCCGCGCCGATCCGGACGACAGCGATGACGCCTATGCCGAGCCCCGCTTCTGGATGGAACGCCGGTTCCAGGTCCTCGCCGGTGGCGCGGCATTGCTGGCGCTGGTGATCGGCGTGGCCCTCTATTTCATCTGGAACCAGCGCGCCCAGGCCAAGGTGGAGTCCGCCGCCCGCGCCAGCGAGCACGTGATTGCCCTGCCATACGTCAAGCCCTGGTCGCCGCCGGACGACAGCTTCGTCGTCGACCTGCCGCGCGCGCCCGATGAATTGCCCGTGCCGCCGATGATGCGCGAGCGCTCGTCCACCTTCGTCATGCACCAGTACCGCCTGTTCTCCAGCGAGCGCATTTATGGTGTGCAGACCTTCGAATATCGCCGTCCGACTCCGCGCGAGACCATTCTCAACAGCCTCGAAGGCGTGGTCATCGGCACCGAGGGCATTCTCGTGGAAAAACACGACGTCACCTACGCCAACGGCAGCGTCGGGCGCGAAGTGCGGGCGCTGCTGCCAACAGGCAAAGTGCGCACCGGCCGTATCGCGCTCATCAATACTACCGGCGTCGTGGTGCTGCTCACGGCCCACCCGGGCGAAGTGACCGACCTGCACCTGGCCGCCGTGATGAAATCGTTCCAGCCGCGTTAAGGCGGATTCGTTTGTCGATCTGATTCATTTAACGAATAAACTTCAGCAAAGGCGTATCAAAAAGCGTTAAAGTATCAAAATGGTGCAACAACTACTGCAGTGCACAAATATGGCATAATCAAATGCAGTACTCGATTCATGCAGCGGTTTGACACCATCCATCATGCAAAAAACGCTTTACGACAAACTTTGGGAATCGCACGTCGTGCGAGCCGATGAAGACGGCACCACGGTGCTGTATATCGACCGCCACCTGGTGCACGAAGTGACCAGCCCGCAGGCCTTCGACGGCCTGCGCGCGGCGGGGCGCCAGCTGTGGCGCACCTCGGCCAACCTGGCCGTGGCCGACCACAATGTGCCCACCACCGACCGCAGAGACGGCATTCTGGATGCCACCTCGCGCCTGCAGGTGGAAACGCTCGACGCCAACGCCAAGAGCTACGGCCTGACCTACTTCAACATGAACGACAAGCGCCAGGGCATCGTGCACGTGATCGGGCCCGAGCAGGGCGCGACCCTGCCCGGCATGACGGTCGTGTGCGGCGACTCGCATACCTCGACCCATGGCGCCTTCGGCTGCCTGGCGCACGGCATCGGCACCTCCGAAGTGGAGCACGTGCTGGCCACCCAGACCCTGCTCGCCAAAAAATCCAAGGCCATGCTGGTGCAGGTCGACGGCGCCATGCCGGCCGGCGTGACCGCCAAGGACATCGTGCTGGCCGTGATCGGCAAGATCGGCACCGCCGGCGGCACCGGCTACGCCATCGAATTCGGCGGCTCGACCATCCGCGCGCTGTCGATGGAAGGGCGCATGACGATCTGTAACATGGCGATCGAAGCGGGCGCGCGCGCCGGCATGGTCGCCGTCGACGACACCACCATCGACTACGTCAAGGGCCGTCCGTTCTCGCCCGCCGGCCCGCACTGGGACCGCGCGGTGGATTACTGGCGCACCTTGCACTCCGATGCGGGCGCCCGCTTCGACCTGGTCGTCACCTTGAATGCCGCCGAGATCCGGCCGCAGGTCACCTGGGGCACCTCGCCCGAGATGGTGGTGGCGATCGACGGCCGCGTGCCCGATCCGGACGACGAAAAAGACGCCGTGCGGCGCGACGCGATGGAAAAGGCCCTGGTCTACATGAACCTCAAGCCGAACACGCCGATCGCCGACATCCGCATCGACAAGGTGTTCATCGGCTCGTGCACCAATTCGCGCATCGAGGATTTGCGCGCCGCCGCCGCCGTCGTGCGCGGCAAGCAGCGCGCCTCGAACGTGCGCCTGGCGCTGGTGGTGCCGGGTTCGGGCCTGGTCAAGG